>CBJMC01400__coassemble_638_pt1 | contig 51506 bp, 47 predicted proteins | sample CBJMC01400__metabat2_high_PE_029 | metagenome-assembled genome bin CBJMC01400 | reverse complement strand
ACAGATCTGATTATTGATTATCTGGGCAAACAGTATATCGTTGAAATGAAGATATGGAGAGGAAATGCTTACAACGAACGGGGAGAAAAGCAGCTGAAAAATTATCTGGATTACTATCATTTAGATACAGGTTATATGCTCAGTTTTAATTTTAACAGGAAAAAGAAAACAGGAGTGAGAGAGATTCGGTTTGATGACAAAGTGCTGATTGAGGCAGTAGTATAATAAATTACTGCAGGTAGATTTCACAGAAAAATAAAAAAGGGACTGTTCAGATCTCTTAATAATGCTATAATAGTACAGTATCAACTTTACAAATGGAGGAGAGGTAGACTATGAAACCGATTAAAGAAGGAAAAGTCCGTGAGATTTATGATAACGGCGATAATCTGATTATGGTGGCAACTGACCGGATCAGCTGTTTTGACGTAGTGCTGAACAACACGGTAACAAAAAAGGGAACTGTGCTGACTCAGATGTCCAAATTCTGGTTTGAGATGACAGAGGACATTGTTCCGAATCACATGATTTCTACTGATGTAAATGATATGCCGGAATTTTTCCGTCAGCCGCAGTTTGACGGAAACAGCATGATGTGCCGGAAACTCAACATGCTCCCGGTAGAGTGTATTGTCCGCGGTTACATAACCGGAAGCGGTTGGGCAAGCTACAAGGAGAACGGCACGGTATGCGGAATTAAGCTGCCGGAGGGGCTCCAGGAGTCCGACAAGCTGCCGGAACCGATTTACACTCCGTCCACAAAAGCAGAGATCGGCGATCACGACGAGAATATTTCTTATGAGCAGAGTGTTGCACATCTTGAAAAATATTTTCCGGGCAAGGGTGAGGAGTACGCATCCAGACTCCGCGACCTTACAATCGCCCTTTACAAAAAGTGTGCGGACTATGCATTGAGCCGCGGCATCATCATTGCAGACACGAAGTTTGAATTCGGTCTTGACGAGGAAGGAAATATCGTTCTCGGCGATGAGATGCTCACACCGGACAGCTCCCGTTTCTGGCCGGCGGAAGGATATGAGCCGGGACACGGACAGCCTTCTTTCGACAAACAGTTTGCCCGCGACTGGCTGAAGGAGAATCCGGACAACGACTGGACACTGCCGGATGATATCGTGCAGAAGACGATCGATAAATATCTGCAGGGATATGAGATGCTGACCGGTAAGAAGCTTCAGTAAGACCAGTAATAAATCCTATAAAATTTCAAAGAAGCCTTATTCAGGAATTAGATGATTCATTGTTTCCTGAATGAGGCTTCTTTCGATTCTGGAGAAAATATAAATTGGGCTGACAGCTCCCCAAAAGAATGATATAATTATCAGGCTTGTATAGTGTAAAAGCTCTTTGACAGCTGAAATGCGTGCAAAATATCGCATTGTCAAAGCCTTTTGATAGACGGATTTACCACTTTTTGATTAAATTTGAACTGCAAGGAGAAAAAAGAATGGAACTTGGAAAACGGATTCGGGAATATCGCAATGAAAGGTCAATGTCCCAGGATGCCCTGGCGGAAAAAATATTTGTTTCCAGACAGACCATATCCAACTGGGAAAACAGCAAAAGCTATCCGGATGTAAACAGTCTCGTCCTTCTGAGTGAAGTTTTTGAAATCTCCCTGGATCAGTTAATCAAAGGAGACGTGGAAATCATGAAAGAAAAAATCAGAGAAGACCCGGAAGACTTTAAACGCCTGAGTTACATATTTACCGGGCTGTTCCTGGCAATCGCCATTACACCGATCCCGCTGGTTCACTTTCTGTCCTATGTAGGTCTGGGAATCTGGATCGTTATCCTGGAGGCGGGAATCTATGTCGGATGGCTCGTTGAGAAGAAGAAAAATCAGGCAGATGTTCATACATACCGGGAGATTATGTCCTACATGGAAGGAAAAGAATTAAGCGAGTCCCGGAAGGCCGCAGAAAAACGGAAACAGCTCTGGCAGAGGATACTGATGGTGGCGGCATCCGGAGCGTTCGGTGTGATCATCAGCCTATTTTTTCTATGGATATTAGAATAATTTGTCTGCGAAAGGGGAAACAGAAAATGGTTGATTTATGGCCGATTATTATTTTTATATTATGTATCGCGGGAGGAAGCTGCTCACTGGCAGGGACCTGGTGGTCCAAAGAGTGGTGGACCAAAAAGAGGAAAAAAGATAAAGGTTCAGACGGACATGACAGAGGTTCGGATGAACATCCGGGCAGATAACAGCAGAGGAAGGCACAAATGTGTCATCCTTCCTCCTGCTTCATACGTTTTTTCATATCATACATTTCCCGGTCAGCTTTTTCAAACATTTCTCTTACAGAGCGTCCGGTGATATCTGCATAATTGCAGCCGTATGCGAGATTGAGCGCCGGGCTTCTGGACTTGTTTTTCTCATCGAGAAGAGCCTTCATGTCCTGAAGTTTCCGGCGCAGCCCATCCGGTTGTATATTTTCCAGGATTACAACAAACTCATCCCCGCCTGTGCGGAAGCATTTTCCTGCTGAATGGAATGTTTCCGTGATGCACTGTGCAGCTTCAATAATAAGCTCATCGCCTGCAAGGTGGCCGAATGTATCGTTTGTGTGCTTGAGGTTATTGATGTCGAACACGAGACATGCGCTGGCAGCGGGGAGTATGTGGTCTTTCTCATATCTTGTGAAGGCAGAACGGTTATTCATGCCGGTCATAACGTCAGTGTAGGCGATCTTTTTGTAGGCTTTCAGAGAGGCATGTTCGCTCATTCTCCGGTATGTATTGTCCAGCGCGGCGCTGGTCAGGCACAGGATGAAGAACAGAATCCCCACACTGTAACAGATGGGATACCATCTGCCTGCTACATCAATGTAGAATACTGCCAGTGCGGCAAGTACGCCTGCAAGGAGCAGTCCGATCCCAATGAGAATCTTTTTCAGTTCCGGACTCTGACGGCGCCGGAACTCGGTGAACGATATTTTCAGGATAAATCCCATCGACACAACCAGCAGCAGATGAGATCCGAGCAGCGTGGCATACAGAATCAGAATCCGGAAAAGATAGCAGACCGTTACAAATGCCGCGTTTACCAGCATGAGCATACCGAGAATTCTGAGCGGGCGGGGACTCTTTTCCAGGATTCTCTGGAAAAACAGCAGGAAGAAATACGGCATAAACATAAAGGCGAGAAAAGATACAAGGGTAGTGCTTGCTGTTCTTCCCGTTATAAACTGCAGGATATCAGAGTCGGTGAGAATCCATATGCCTGTCAGCAGAATGAAGATTCCCAGATAAAAAAGGGCAGCCTGGCTGATGCCGCGGTTCTTCAGGTAAAGCAGGAATGATGCCGCACAGAGAATGATTCCCATCAGTACGGAGGCGCTTCCCACAAGGGCTGAGATAAAATTGTCACCCAGGTAATTGATAAACAGGGCGTTCTGATCTCCCAGCATAATCAGAGGCTCGATGGAATTCCTCGAAGCTGATGAGCAGGTGACGGTCAGAAGCTTACCGGCGGCATCGTCCGGAAGCGGAATCCAAAGTATATTAAAGCCTTTTTCTTTCTCGCTGTCCTCATAAGAAAAGATCTCCCTTCCGTCCAGTGTGACCTGTACTGTATTCGAGAACGGTTCCACCGCCAGAACCGGACTGGAGTACACGCCTACCGGGACATGATAGGTGCAGGTTTCCGAAAAAGTATTATCCGGAACTGTCTGAGTGAAGGGTGCTGCCTTCAGATGTTCGAATGTTTTTTTCTGAGTGATCACTCCTACCGGTTCGAGATAAAACGATTTTACGAGTGAAGCTGCAATAATGCAGAGTAATCCGAAAATTAAAGTATATCGAAGGTATTTATATAAGTGTCTGTCTGAATGTAACATAAGCTTACCCCATTTGCTGTTAATATAGACAGCTCTATGATACGGCATTTACTTTATATCGTCAAGAAAATGACCGATTTATCATTGCCGCTGACAGGAGAAAAATGATATACTTAAGCTGCAAATTCAAAGATGGAAAAGAGGGAGAAAAATGATACGGCAGCTCGCAAAAAGTATAAGGGAATACCGGGGCGTCTCCATTGCAACTCCGATTCTTGTCAGCGGGGAGGTGGTGATGGAATGTGCGATTCCATTTATCATAGCTCTGCTTGTAAATGAGGTAAAGGGCGGATGCAGTATGTCCGTAATTCTGCGGTACGGAGCCGTTCTGACGCTGATGGCGCTGCTGTCTCTGATGTTCGGGGGACTGGCGGGCTCTACCTGTGCCACGGCGTCCTGCGGTCTGGCAAGGAATCTGCGGAAAGATCTTTTCTATGCGGTTCAGGACTATTCATTTGAAAACATAGACAAATTTATGACATCCTCCCTGGTCACAAGGATGACTACGGATATCACGAATGTACAGAATGCCTATATGATGGTGATCCGGACTGCCATACGTTCTCCCCTGATGCTGATTTTCGCCTTTGTCATGGCATTCGTCATGGGCGGGAAAATGGCGTGGATTTTCCTGTTTGTCCTGCCTGTGCTCGCCGCAGGGCTTTCGGTCGTAATCTATAAGACTATGCCTCTTTTTAAAAGAGTATTCCGGAAATATGACAGGCTCAACAGTTCCATCCAGGAAAATATCAAGGCAATCCGGGTGGTGAAGTCATTTGTCCGGGAAGATTATGAACAGAAAAAGTTCAATCAGGCGGCAGAGGATGTTTGCCGTGATTTTACGCGGGCTGAGCGGATCCTTGCAGTGAACAGTCCCCTGATGCAGTTCTGTATCTATACGGTGATGACCTTCGTGCTTTCATTCGGTTCCTATATGATCATTACCTCCCGGGGACTTGATCTTGATGTGGGGCAGCTCTCGGCGCTGATTACATACAGTTTCATGATGCTTAACAGTCTGATGATGCTTTCCATGGTATTTGTCATGATCACCATGGCCGGGGAATCCGGTCGGAGGATCGCTGAGGTTCTGGAGGAAAAGAGCAGTCTGACGAACCCGGAGCATCCGGTTTTTGAAGTAAAGGACGGATCCGTTTCCTTCGAACATGTGAGCTTTAAATATGCAAAAGAGGCCAGGCGTATGGTCTTAAGCGATATCAATCTGCAGATCCGCTCCGGGGAGACAATCGGAATTATCGGCGGTACGGGATCGTCTAAATCATCCCTGATACAGCTGATCTCCAGGTTGTACGACGTAACGGAGGGGAGTGTGAAAGTCGGCGGTACAGATGTAAGGGATTATGATCTGAAAACGCTGCGAAGCCAGGTTGCTGTGGTGCTGCAGAAAAATATTCTTTTTTCCGGAACAATCCGTGAGAATCTGCGGTGGGGCAATAAAGACGCTACTGACGAAGAGCTGGTCCAGGTGTGCAAAATGTCCTGTGCGGATGAATTTATCTCCCAGTTTCCCGACGGATATGATACATATATCGAGCAGGGCGGCGCTAACGTCTCGGGAGGGCAGAAGCAGCGGCTCTGCATCGCCCGCGCTCTTCTGAAGAAGCCGAAGATCCTGATTCTGGACGACTCAACCAGTGCGGTGGATACAAAAACCGACGCCAGAATCCGTAAAGCCATGAAGGAATACATCCCGGAGACGACGAAAATCATTATCGCGCAGCGGACGGCTTCCGTGGAGGATGCCGACCGGATCATTGTCATGGACGGCGGTGAGATCAACGCAGTCGGAACACATCAGGAATTGCTTGCAGGCAATGAGATTTACCGGGAGATCTATACCTCGCAGAATAAGGAGGGGAATCAGCTTGGAGAATAGAAAAACAGTCCGTTCAGAAAAGAAAAACGGGAAAATACTGATAAGACTTTTTAAGACCGTACTCGGTTTCTATCCGGTCATGCTGCCTGTCACTATTGCCTGCATTATTTTTAATGCAGCGGTAAGTTCGGTGCCTTCCATCTTTATGCAGAACATCATTGCTGTGATAGAAACAAGCTGGCAGAGCGGCGACTGGAGTGCGGTAAGCGGGACAGTGTTCCGCCTTGTCGGGACACTGGTGGTGTTTTATCTTCTTTCTCTTGCAGCCGGTTTTGCATTCAATCAGCTGATGGCGGTCATTACCCAGGGCACGCTGATGAAAATGCGAGAGAAAATGTTCGGGGGAATGCAGCGCCTGCCGATCAGATATTTCGATACAAATGACCATGGAGATATCATGAGCCATTATACCAATGATATTGATACGCTGCGGCAGATGATCTCCCAGAGCTTCCCGCAGCTTCTGATGTCCTGCGTGACCGTGCTGACGATTTTCGGGATTATGGTATATTACTGCCTGTGGCTGACTCTCGTGGTGGTACTTGGCGTTATTCTGATGACCGTGATCACGAAGAAGGTGGGCGGAGGCTCTGCAAAATTCTTTGTCCGCCAGCAGAATGCTCTGGGAAAGGTCGAGGGTTTTGTGGAGGAAATGATGTACGGTCAGAAGGTGATCAAGGTTTTCAGCCACGAAGAGGAGAGCAAAGAAGATTTTGACCGCTATAATGATGCGCTCTATGAGGAATCCAGAAAGGCAAACCAGTACGCCAACGTCCTCGGTCCGGTACTGAACAACATCGGAAATATCCTTTATGTGGTTGTGGCTATTTCCGGCGGACTCCTTCTTTTAAGCGGTGTGCCAAACTTAAGTATATCAGGGCTTCCGGTGGGAATCAGCATTGTAGTCCCTTTCCTGAATATGACGAAACAGTTTTCCGGAAATATCGGCCAGGTTTCCCATCAGATCAACGCAGTGGTCATGGGTATGGCGGGAACCGGGAGAATATTCGCGCTGATGGATGAGAGACCGGAACAGGATGAAGGAAACGTCACTCTTGTAAACGTCTGTGAGGAGAAGAAAAACCCGGAATTACTGCGGAATAAGGCAGAAAGTGATATGGACAGTTCAGTACAGCTGAGGGAGTGCGAGGAGAGAACCGGCCTCTGGGCGTGGAAACAACCGCATCAGGAGAACGGAGAGGTCACCTATACGAAACTTGCCGGTGACGTGCGCCTTTATGATGTGGACTTTGCCTATGAGAAAGGGAAAACCGTGCTTCACGACATTTCCCTGTATGCGAAACCGGGGCAGAAGGTTGCCTTTGTCGGTGCTACCGGCGCAGGCAAGACAACGATTACGAACCTGCTGAACCGTTTCTATGATATCGAGGACGGAAAGATCCGCTATGACGGGATCAATATCAATAAAATCAGAAAAGGAGACCTGCGCCGTTCCCTGGGGATCGTTCTGCAGGATACGAACCTGTTCGGCGGCACAGTTATGGAAAATATCCGCTACGGGAAGCTGGATGCCACGGATGAGGAGTGTATCGCCGCAGCACAACTGGCGGGAGCAGATGATTTTATCACCCGGCTGCCGGAAGGATATGCCACACAGCTTCTGGAAAACGGTGCCAATCTCTCCCAGGGGCAGAGACAGCTCCTCTCCATTGCCCGGGCAGCAGTGGCAGATCCTCCGGTTATGATTCTCGATGAAGCGACATCTTCCATCGATACCCGCACCGAGGCAATCGTCCAGAGAGGGATGGACGCCCTGATGAAAGGCAGGACGGTTTTCGTCATAGCCCATCGCCTTTCCACAGTGAAAAATTCCGATGTGATCATCGTACTGGATCACGGACGGATCATAGAAAAGGGAAACCATGAGGAACTTCTTGCCAGGAAGGGGCAGTATTATCAGCTCTATACAGGCGCTTTTGAGTTGGAATAAAGAAAATTCTGCTCCTGCGCGGCTGATTTGGCTGCCGCAATTACCTCTTTTAAGAGCGGATCTGATGCGCCCCTTCTGTAGAATATTCCGTAGGAAAGCGGTTCCGCGTCTTTTAATGGAATATAGCACAGACCTTCACTTTCCGAACGTGACCGGGGAAGAATGGAATATCCGTATCCCGCCCGGATCAGCAGCAGGATAAACGAGAAATTCTCACAGATATGAATGGCTTCCGGGGAGAGATGCTGCGCAAGCTGATTCTGAAATTCAACGGCTTTAAAAGGGATCAGGCTGGAAGAGCAGGTAATCAGTTTTTCTTTCCAGAGATCTTCCGCTTTAATCCTTTGTTCTTCCGCCAGCGGGTGAGAATCCGGCAGTACGCAGCAGAGAGGCACTCTGCACAGTTCCCGGAAAATAATGTCGTCGTGGAGGGGAATATCTTCCCGGAAGCCAAACATCAGATCGATTTCTCCCTGGTAAAAAAGAGGGAGAAGTGCCGGGTGTGTCAGGATCCGCATGGCAGGGTGAAAAGAAGGAATCTTCTTCCGGCAGATATCAAGTATCTCGCAGAGAAGATCAAAATATGTCTCGTTTACGCAGCCGATGGATAATACCTGAAGCTGCGCATTTGTGTGGTGCTTTATTTTGGCTTCTGCAAATTTCAGCCGGTTTACGATGTGTCTTGCATCCTCGAGAAAACTGATTCCTTCCGATGTAAGCGCGACAACTCTGGTGCTGCGGTACAGAAGCTTTGTCCCCAGTTCATCCTCAAGGGCATGAATCTGACGCGAGACTGCGGACTGTGTGATGTTGAGCTGTTCCGCCGCCCTGGCAAAATTCAGGTTCTCTGCCACGGAAATAAATGTCTCCAACTGCTGTATATTCAATCTTATCACTCTCCCTAGTATCGCGTTTTCGTCATTGATAATACCATTAAAATATATAAAATCAGGAAAGGTACATAAACCGGTGGCACTGGCGGGAGACAGTGATAAAGAGGTCCGCGTGGCAGCCATTAAGGGTCTCGGCAAACTCTCCGAGAATGAGGACGCCCTGAATACGCTGGTCAATATGGAAGAGGACAGCGATGCGGACATCCGTGAAGCTGTAGTTACGGCGCTGGGAGATGCGACCGGAAGCTATGTGGAGACACAGCTTTCCTACTGCCTCGGACATGAAAAAGATCCGAAGGTACTGGAAGCAGCGAGAAATTCGCTGAAGAAGATCAGAGGGGAAGCGTAGAAAGAAGACTGAGAAGCAACTCACAATTGTTAAATCCAAGGTGGAACCGTGTGAAGAGCACCCTTGCGCGTCAGTGTAAGGGTGCTTAATTTGTGCGTCCGGCAGGCGCACGTTCTAACAGGTGAAAGTCGTGTGTTCTGCAAGCTGTTATCAGCTTGCCAGCGAAAGTCTGGTCAAGGTAATCGCCAGTGAGCTGGCAAGAGCACTCTCGTTCGTCTGCTGACCGGGATCTACCGGCCGGGTCAGGGAAGTGTGACTATCGGAGGAGCTGATACAGCGGACACAGATCCCACATCTTTGTATAGGAAAACATCCGGCGTATTTCAGAAATTCCAGAGATGAAGCTGGCGGAAAACGAGTGCGCCATCATCGTGACCCACCGGATGGGTTCAGCCAGACTGGCTGACCGGATCATTGTGATGGATGGAGGCGGGATCGTCGACGAGGGAACCCATGAAGAGCTGCTAGCACGTCCGGGTAAGTATGCTGATAGTATGCAGTTCAGGCACAGTGGTATGAGTGAGGAAAGTAAATGATTATTCAGCTTGTTATTGGTACGACGGGCAGAAATCAACGAAGATTTATGAAAAATTTACATTCAGAAAAATCGAGCTGATTGTAAAGGGACTTTTTCTGTGGTATGATATGAATAACATAAAAATCAGTCTATTATTTGAATTTGAACAAGAGGAAGATCAGTGAGACGATGCTAGAACTGAATTTTGAAAGAAAACATGCAGAAGATTTGCAGAGACTGCGGGGGTTCCGTCTTTTGGATGATGACTTTATGAGCAAAGTCTTTGAAGATAAAGCGTGTTCCCAGTTTTTACTGCAGATTATTTTGGGAAAAAAGGATTTGATTGTTCAAAAAGTACACGTACAGCATGATGTAAAAAATTTGCAGGGGCGTTCCGTCCGTTTAGACATCATAGCGATTGACGAGAGTGGGCGTGTCTATAATATTGAAATCCAAAGAAGTGATAAGGGGGCCAACATTAAGAGGGCAAGGTATAACAGCAGTTTGTTGGATGCAAATGTAACGGAACCGGGGGATGATTATGAAAATCTTGCAGAGACATATGTTATTTTTATTACAGAGAATGATGTACTGAACGCAGGACTGCCTATATATCATATTAATCGGATAGTTAAAGAAACTGGTGTGGTTTTTGAGGATGAAGCGCACATTGTATATGTAAATTCCCAGATAAAAGATGAAACAGAACTTGGTAAACTGATGCACGATTTTTCCTGCACGGATGCGAAAGATATGTACTATAAGATTTTAGCTGATCGAGTACGCTATTTTAAAGAAGATGTGAAAGGAGTGGAAGCTATGTGTAAAGCCATGGAAGATATGAGAAAAGAAGCTGTTGTCGAAGACCGACTTAAAACACTTCGTAATCTGATGAAGAATCTGGGCTTGACGGCAGAGCAGGCATTAGTGGCTATGGGAATTTCTGATTCGGATAAAGGTGTTCTTATCAAAAAACTTTAACAAATTCAGCAGTTGGATCAAAGCTCAAGATTAAGCGATGGTTGGCTTTAGAAATTAAGGTATGAAAGTATTATCTTGATGAATGTAGAAAACTTGATATCAGTCAGACACCCCTGCATGGAAGTGCAGGGGTTCCCATTTTTACTGAATACAATCTGTGTAATGTCCTTTACAATACCATAGACTTCAAATGCGGGAGAGTGGTATGATATCTGTAAGTAAAATTAAGGAGTTTTTCTATGCATTCAGAAAAAGAAATGTTTGATATAATCATACATACAGCTTGCTAAAATGCGCAGAGATCGTAAAGGCTGAGAAAGGAGGACTGAAAAATGCAGGAAAACACCCCTGTGCCAATGAAGGACAATCAATTTCAATCGAAACACAGGACGGTCCTTACGCGGGAGCAGATCTGTATCCCCGGGATCGAGATGATCGGGCGGCATACGATAAAGTCAGCGCTCCCTCCTCTGGAACTTCACTATCACCCAGATTGTTTTGAACTGACTTTTGTACTGGAGGGAACGATTGCTTTCGGTACGGAGCAGTCAGACGAAGGAACGGGAGAAAAGATTCAGAAAGAATACCACCTTAACGGCGGGGATATTTTCGTAACTTTTCCGGATGAAGTCCACAGTTCCAATATGATGCCGGTCTTAAGAAGCGAGATCATCTGGTTTCAGCTCGATGTGTCGAGACCGGAAGAAATGCTTTTCCTGGAACCGCAGGCTTCGTCGGATCTGCTGAAACGTATGTGCGGACGGTCTCCACAGCTGAGCGCATCGTATCTTGCGCTGATCCTGAACCTGATGACCGAGGAGATCCATCCGCAGGAGAATGCGTTATCCGAGGATATCCGGCAGTCCGCCCAGTACATCCGCCGCAATTTGACGCAGCAGCTTTCGCTGGATGAGCTCGCGGAGCTTTGCGGACTTTCCGTCTCTTCCTACAAGCAGAAATTCAAGAGTCAGATGGGGATTACGCCCAGAAATTATATCAACATGCAGAAGATCGAGCTCGCCAAACAGTTTCTGAAATCCGGGGAATCCGTGACAGAGACTTCGATGAAGCTTGGATTTAACACGAGCAGTTATTTCACAACCGTTTTCAAAAAATATACAAGTCAGAGCCCGGCTGACTATGCGCATAAAAAACAGCCCGCCAGTTTTTCCGAGAGCCTCCGGGACCTGGACGGGCGTGAGAAATAGTTCTCTCACCGCAAATCTGTACGGGCGAGAAGAATAGTTATCAAGTAGGTGAGCCGCCTGCGGTTCGGTATTCCTTTGGGGTGCAGCCTGACACCTTTCGGAAACACCGGTTAAATGTCCGGAGATTTTCATACCCGCTTTCCATCGCCACCCTGGAAATGGGAAGATCTGTTGTGGAGAGCAGGTTTCTGGCATAGTCGATCCGGAGATTATTTATATAGGCAGGAATGCTCATTCCGAGAGAATCGTTCAGTACATGGGAGAGGTAGTAGCGGTTTGCGCCCAGATACTTTGCCGTCTCTTCCAGACTGACTTCATTTCTGAAATTTTCCATAAAATACGTTACCGCTTTTTCTATCACTGACTCTGTCTGCGGGTGTTCCCTCATTGTAAGAACCAGCTGATCCCGGACCCGTATGAGGATCAATTCCATCAATGTCTTTATCAGAATCAAATCCTGTGATTCCCCTTTATAAAGTGAAACAATTTCATGAAAATGTCCCGGGATTTCCCGATGCATCTGTTCCGCGGACAAAAAGGGACTCTCCGGACGTCTTTCTTTCACAAGATGATAGAGCGGAGAGGCTGTTTTCAGTGGATAGAAAAAAAGCTCGCAGAAATTCCGGTGCTGTTCGTCCGAATGGTAGGAGTGAACCACATTGGGAAATATCACGGCCATCTCCCCTTTTCTCATGCATTTCCCCGTCTGTCCGATCTGAACTTCGATCTCGCCATCAGCCACATAGATACATTCGATCAGGTTGTGGAGATGTGGCTGGAAGGTCAGTGAGTACGCGTCTGACGCATAAATATCCTGAAATTTATTTTCATAAAAAGGAATCATTATATCTGCCTCCTTCTATTCCTGACCGCAATTTTTGTCTATAAAACGCATTTGTACTGTCTTGTATCGTAACACGGGCGGTGATAAAATTCAAGAAAATCAGGAGAGTTCATAATTTCAGAGAAAGAGAAGAGCAGGAGGAACCTATGGATTACCAAAAAATTATCAGTGAGATGACACTGGACGAGAAATTCAATTATCTGACCGGAGCGGATATGAATTCCGGGTATGAACTTACGCGCTTTCCGGTCCGGAAGATGCGCTATCATGATGGCCCCTTCGGACTGCGGATGAAGAAAAAGGACAACCAGAAACAGGGGGATGTGGAACTGAAGATCCGATCCGCATTTCCCAATGCGGTAAAAGGCAATGAAGTACCCTCTACAGCATTCCCGAACGGCTGTGCCCTGGGTGCAACCTGGGATAAAAAGGTTTTAAGAGAAGTGGGAAATGCCCTGGGTGAGGAGTTCAGCTACTACGGGATCAACGGCATCCTCGGGCCTGCGGTCAATATCAAGAGACACCCCCTGTGCGGAAGAAATTTCGAGTATATTTCAGAGGACCCCTATCTGGCAGGAAAGCTAGGAGCGGAGTATGTAAAGGGTACACAGGAGAAGAACGTGGGTGCATGCCCGAAGCATTTCTGCGCCAACAATCAGGAGAGCGGGCGCTCATATGTGTCCAGCGAGATTGACGAGCGGACCCTGCGCGAGATTTACCTGAAACCCTTTGAAATCATGGTAAAAGAGGCGCACCCCTGGTCTATCATGTGCTCCTACAACCGGCTGAACGGAGTATATGCATCCGAGCATAAACAGTTACTGATCGACATCCTGAGAGAGGAGTGGGGATTTGACGGCATCGTGATCTCCGACTGGGGTGCTGTGAAGAACCGTGCATATTCCCTGCTGGCGTCTATTGAGATGTGCATGCCCTACCAGGCGGAGGCATACGGTCAGTTAAAAGAAGCATATGAGAAGGGCATTATTGACGATGAAGTGATTGATAAAGCACTGGAGAGGATGTTTCTGTATTACGACAGGACAAAGAGTGTCTATGAAGCGTCTGAGTGCGATTTCGCAAAGCACCATGAGACCGCGGTAGAGGCATCAAGGAAATCCATGGTTCTGCTGAAAAATGAAAGGAACCTGCTCCCTCTCGATGCGAAAAAGTTAAAGAAACTGGTGGTAGTCGGAGAGGCTGCTGTTCAGCCATTTATCGGCGGTGACGGAAGTTCCCGCGTGAAGAATCCGACACAGGTGGATGTCCCGCTGGATGAGATCAGAAAGATGGTGGGCGATTCCGTGGAAGTGATCTTCCTCGGTGACGAAAAGATCAACATGTTTAAAAACGAGATCGGCGTTATGGAAGGGGAGATTGCGTCCATTGTATCCGACGCCGACGCGGTTGTGTTCTTTCTCACCCAGGATTATTCCTGCCACAGCGAGGCGGTGGACCGCAACAGTATCGAGATCTCCCCGAATCTGGAGTATGCGATGCTGGCCTGCCGGAGAACGAATCCAAACATTATTGCTGTGCTGAATATCGGCGATGCTGTTTCCTGCGGAAAATGGGAACCGGACAGGGAATGGGCAGGGCAGTGGCAGAGACCCTGTTCGGCAGGAACAACCCTTCCGGAAAACTGCCGGAGACATTCCCGAAATGCCTTTCCGATGTCAAAAGCCTGGAAAACTATCCGGGAGACGGTTACAAAGTAAAATACGAAGAGGGACTGATGGTCGGATACCGTCATTTTGATACCAACCATATCGAGCCGGAATATGAGTTTGGATTCGGACTATCCTACTCAGCGTTCGAGTTTGCAAATCTTGAACTGGATGGTAACACACTTTCCTTTGACATTACAAATATCAGTGACCGCGACGGAGAGGAGACAGCACAGGTCTATATTGAATTTCCGAGAGAGTCCTGGACCAGTCACCCTGTACAGGAGCTGAAAGCATTTGAGAAAGTACAGATTCCTGCACATGAGACAAAACGAGTGGTGATCGAACTGTCTGAGGATGCGTTTACCTATTATAATACCGCTCTGAGAAAATGGACTGTGGAGAACGGTACCTACCGGATCAAAGTCGGGAATTCTTCAAGAAACCTCCCGCTTTCCGTGGCTAAGGAGATGAAGTCCGGAGATCTGCTTACACAGGTACACTGGACATTTTAGGAAAAGAATAGAGAGAGCATCTGAAATGAAAGCGTGCGGAGCTGCATAGATATCCTGTTGGTGCAGTTCCGCACAGCTGCGTCCGGGAAGCTAGGTGTTTAAAGATAAAAAAGTATACCTTTTTGCAAATATCTTCTACTATTGCTTTGGAGAAAACGGAAATATAATAAATGTATCAAGAAAAACATCATCAGAGGAGGAAAAACGAATCGTGATCAACAAAAAGATGCTTCAGGAAAAGGACAAATCTTTGTTGGTGGTGCCGGAGAAGCATACAGAAATGAGCAGCCGGGAAATCATTACGCGTGTGATTGAACACAAAGATGCTCCGCGTATTGGATTTGATTTCCTGGATCCGCATGAAAAAGATATTTTACAGTTATCCTTAAATTTGTTTCGGCATCCGCAGCCTCAATACAAACTGTTTGGTCATTATCAGGAATTGCTGGATAAGGTCCCCTGGTTTCAGGGTGAGGTACGGGTAGACAATATTGGAAATATTATAGGCCGTTTTGAGGGGAAAACGAAGGGCGAGTGCATTTTAGGTGTTCTGCAGAATGACTGGAAAGATTTGGACAGCTTTGAATTCCCCGAGTTTGATGAAAGCTATATGAATCAAATAAAAGCAGCCGGTTATGGTGCGACGGATAAGTTTTTTACGGTATATCCACCTGTGGCGGTATTTTCTACATTACGGGATGCACGTCTTATGGACAATGCACTGGCTGACACACTAATGGAGCCTGAAGCAGTACAGTTTTTTCTGGAAAAGGTAGAGAAGGTGCTTTTGAAGAGCGTAAATTTTGCCTGTGAAATTGGCGCCCAGGGGATGTGGCTGGTGGATGATTGGGGAACCCAGCAGGGGCCCTTCATCAGCCCGGATTCTTTTCGGGAATTGTTCAAACCGGTTTATAAAAATGTGGCAGATGCCTTACATGAACGGGGAATGAAGCTGATCCTGCATTCCTGCGGCCTGATATGGAAGCTGATACCGGACATGATCGATGCGGGGATTGATGTATTCCAGTTTGACCAGCCCGAATTATCCGGAAGTGAGAATCTGGCCAAGACTTTTGGCAAAAAATTAACAATGTATAGTTCTGTGGATATTCAGAAGGTTATGGCGACGGGAGATCGCCAGGCGATTGAAGCCACGGCTCATCAGATGATACAGGCTTTTAAAACTTATGCCGATGGAGCCTTGATCGCCAGAGATTATCCGGCATGGGACGATATCAATGTGAAACCGGAATGGGCTGATTGGGCCAGAAATGTATTTCTGGAAGAAGGCTGGTATCGTTAAGCAGAATTTGAAAACAGGGTCGAAATAAAAGCGAAGGAGATTTTTTTAGAATGAAACTACAAAAAGAAATAATTGTTTTACTGGAGGATCTTGAACGTCGACTGGATGCTGAAATAGAAAATGATTTTGCGGCACAATGGGAAGAATTTCTTTTTGGGCGTTTTGATGGTGATATCTTTACGCCCTGCCGGAAAAAGATCACGCAGCCTGGCGTAGACCTTCCGAATATTCATGTCAACGATACCATTGACAATTTGGAACTGATGTTTTATGCCCAGTTAACAGATGCTGCACAGTTCCTTTCTACTCAAAGGTATAATCCCAGTATCCGTGCCAATTACGGTACCGGTATCCTTTCTTCGCTGTTCGGTGCAGAGATTCATATCATGCCCAGGGAGATGCATACCTTGCCGACCACAAGACCCTTTAATGATACGGAAAAGATACGTGCATTAATGGAAGCGGGAATGCCATCCTTAACCAGCGGATTGGGGCAGAGAGTGTTTGATTTTGGCGAATTGTGTGCGGAAGCCTTTGAACCCTATCCCCTGGTGAAAAAATATGTGGAGGTTTATCATCCTGACACCCAGGGACCGCTTGATATTGCGGAAATGATGTGGGGATGTGAATTATTTTATGCCATATATGATGAGCCGGAATTGGTACACGGATTATTGGAGCTGATTACCGACACATACATTGCTTTTATGGAAAAATGGTTTGATCTGATTCCGTCCTACGGTGAGATAAACTGTCATTGGCCGTCTATTCGCCATCGCGGGCATATCTTCCTGCGCAATGACAGTGCGATGAATCTTTCACCGGAGCTTTATAAGGAATTTGCAGCTCCCTACGATATGAGGCTGCTTGAGCATTTTAAAGGAGGAGTAGTGCATTTCTGCGGGAAAGGGGATCATTATCTTCCGATCCTGTGTACCTGTCCGTGGTTGACCGGCATCAATATGACACAGCCGGAGCTGAACGATATGGAGACTGTTTATCGATGTACGGTGGATCACGGGATCAAGCTGCTGGGGTTCTCACGTGAGTACGCGGAAAAAGCTCTTGGCCGTCCCGGCGGATTAAATCACAGCGTGAACTGCTAAAAAAGTATGATACAGAGCATCCGTTCCCGGCAGACTCTGACAGAGGAAGAACTTACAATCCGATGCTTCCGACACTGGAGAAACTGAACAAAGAACTGGAGAAGATTGCGGACCGTCATCATGTGGCAACAGCACAGATCCCGGTGGCATGGGCCATTGCAAAAGGAACCCTGCCGATTATCGGAGTGACAAAAGTTTACCAGGTAGAGGATGCTGTAAAAGCTGCCGCAGTTGAACTGTCAGCGGAAGAAATCGGGACGATGGAGAAACTCGGTGATGAGGCACAGCTCAATGTGATCCGTTACTGGGAAAAGAAATGAAATAACAGATCATGACCATGGGGCTCTTACGAAGTCTCATGGTTTTTGGCTTTTGCGGAGGAAGACTGTGAACAGGTGGTCAGAAGTGCCATTGAAGAAGGATATCGCCTGATTGACACAGCAAGTTCATATCAGAATGAAGAGGCGGTAGGAAGAGCAGTACGAAGCTGCGACGTTCCCAGAGAAGAACTGTTTATCACTACGAAAGCCTACATACAGGAAATGGGATACGAAAATACGAAGAAGGCTTTTGAAGCATCTCTGAAAAAACTGGGACTTGAATATCTGGATCTTTATCTGATACATATGCCGTTTGGAGACTATTACGGATCCTGGAGAGCATTGGAAGAATTATACAAAGAGGGGCGGATTCGATCTATAGGTGTCTGCAATTTCCTTCCGGACCGTCTGCTTGATTTGTGCTACAACGCAGAGATCAGACCTCAAATCAACCAGATCGAGCGTCATCCCCACTATCAGAGAAAAGAAGATCTTGAGCTTATGAAAGAACTGGGAGTACAGACTCAGGCATGGGCTCCCTTTGCAGAAGGCATGAAGGGGATGTTCCACGAGCCGATACTGAAAGAAATCGCAGAAAAGTACGGGAAAACTCCGGCGCAGGTCATCCTGCAGTGGAATGTACAGCAGAAGGTGATTGTTATTCCCAAATCTGTTCATAAGGAACGTATGAGAGAAAACCTTGATATCTGGGATTTTGAACTGGACGAGAAGGATATGATGCGGATTACTGAACTGGATAAAGGCTGCCCGTCCATGCTGGATACCCGTAAAATAAGCGAAGTCAGAAGAGTTTACGATTATTTAAACAACCCTGTTCTGACAAGTTTATAAGCTGAACCTCTCCGATTCCGCACCGCTGTCCTGCCGGCACTTTGGGAATTTACATTTCCTGCATAAGAATATATAATTAACACCAAAAGTGCTGTCATCCGGTAAGGATAAAAGGCGGCGGAATGGAGAGGATCATGAAAATTCGTGAACTGGACGAATCACATACAGATGAAATTAAAAGTGTATTTCTGAAAATTTTTTCCGAAGAGCCCTGGAATGATGCGTGGACCGACAGACAGCTTCAGCTCTATATTCTTGAACTGATGGGGAACAGTAATCCTCTGCTGCTCGGTCTCTATGATAATGAGAGGCTGGCAGGAATTTCACTTGGCAGAATCAGGCACTGGTATACCGGGGTGGAATACTGGATCGACGAGTTCGGTGTTCTCCCGGAATATCAACAGAAAGGCACCGGTTCGGACTTTATGAAAAAGATCAAAGAGTTTCTGGCTGACCGGGATGTTAAGGTAATTACGCTTCTTACAGACCGGACATTCCCGGCTTTCCGTTTTTATAAGAAAAACGGTTTCTCAGAAAGAGAGGAACAGGTATTTATGGTGTATCGATCTGACAAAAACGTTTACGGAACGAGTGAGGAGTTACCGCAATGATATACCTTGACTATTTTACATTCCCGGACAGCGATGAGGAATTTGAGTTTTTCCTCAGGCAGAAACGAACCTGCTACGATACCTATTACCCCTTTCAGATCCTGTCCCGGCACCATTTCCACCGAATCGATTTCGATCCGGTGACGATCCTGTACGGCGGAAACGGTAGCGGCAAGACGACTGCCCTGAATGTGATCGCGGAGAAGCTCCGGATCTCCCGGGACAGACGCTTTAATCATTCCAACTTTTATGAGGACTATCTGAAACTCTGCCGTTGCGGGCTCAGAGGCGAGATCCCGCAGAACAGCCGGGTCATCACAAGCGACGACGTGTTCGACTACATGCTGGATATCCGCAGCATGAATGAGGGGATCGACCGGAAGAAAGAAGAACTGTTTGACGATTACCTCGATGCGAAGTATTCCGATTTCCGGATGCGGTCCCTGGATGATTACGAAACCCTGAAAAAAGTTCGAAAGGCAAGAAAGCTCACGCAGTCGAAGTATGTGCGCTCGGAACTGATGGATAATGTCCGGGAGTATTCAAACGGGGAGAGTGCTTTTCTCTATTTTTCCGAGAAGCTCACTGACAACGGTCTGTTTCTCCTGGATGAGCCGGAGAACAGCCTTTCTCCGGAAAAGCAGAGAGAACTTGTGAAATTTCTTGAAGACTCGGCTCGTTTCTTCGGATGTCAGCTTGTAATCTCCACCCATTCGCCGTTTCTTCTCGCTATGCGCGGAGCGAAGATCTACGATCTGGACAGTGACCCCGTAGATGTAAAACGCTGGACGGAACTGGAAAATGTCCGGCAGTATTATGATTTCTTTAAAGAACATGAGACGGAATTTTCCTGATCAGAAATGTCTCTTTTTCCGATATTCAGCCGGTGTGCATCCCATATGCTTTTTGAAAGCCCGGATAAATGTCTCTGGATTTTTATACCCTGTCTTTTCACTGACAGAGGCAATGCTTAAGGAAGTGGAGCCCAGCAGGTTCCGTCCTTCCTGAATCCGGATATTTGTCAGCAGGTCGGAGAATGTGCAGCCGAAGATATCTTTTATCATTCGGGAGCAGTGCTGCCTGGAAAAATGCAGACGGCACGCCAGGTCTTCCAGAGACGCGTTCGCGAAACCGTTTATCATATAGTCCAGAATCTCAGCTTCATAGTTTCCTTTCTGGCAGCGGACTCCCGGGAGTACAAGATCTTTCCTGTGGCGCCGCATCAGCTGGGTAAAGAAGATCGTCATCAGACTGCAGATAATCCGGTTGGAATACTCGTCCATCATCAGCTGCTCCGAATACATGTCAAGGATATAGTTTCGGATTACCTCATCTCCATCGGTATGAAAAAGCATGTAATCGATCTTGTTTCTTGTATAAAGGTTGTTAAAGAAAAACTGGGACAACTGGGTTTTATCCCGGATCGTATTCATGAAAATATCCATAAATGTACTCTGACGGATCAGAAGATTCAGCACAATACTGTCACTGTTTACCTCGATGCTGTGCTTGACGCCTGTCGCAAGAATACAGAGATCCCCTGCATTGAGATCGAACTGCTGTGTTCGGAAATGCTGCACGCACTGACCTGTCAGCACATAGATCAGTTCAAAGAAAGCGTGATCATGGAAAAACATGGGGGCATAGCGGGCGGATTTGCTGATCACAACATCCCTTCCGCTGTGTATGAAATCATTTTCCAGAAGCGTCGCCGGAGAATTCTCCTGATACATGGCATAACGGATGCCATCGGGATCCGCCGCATATTTCCGGACAAGCAGATCAAAAGACAGTTCCCCCTTCTTTACGCGGTAAGAATCGCGGAACAGACATTCGTCCGGCTGCCACGCATTCAGGCTGTCAATTACCATCTCGTAGTTCAATATCTTGTCCTCCTGTCTTAAAATTCCCGAAAAAAGCTTCCCTGAAAAATAGTACCACTGCAGTTTTTGAATTACAAGCTTTTGTATTCCGAAAAGTCAATGAAATTGATTCCGACAAGTCATTGAAGGTTGACCTTTTGGATGACTATAATTAATCCATCAGAAATTAAAAGCGGACCGCAAAAATATATGAAACTGAGAAAGGACAGGGTGGCAATCATGGAATGGAAAGCAAAATGGATTAAACCGCAGAAAGATATGGGGGATGTAGTACCGGAATTCCACCGGACATTTTCTTGCGGAAAGGAAGTAGCGAAAGCGGTGCTGAAAATCACCGCCCTCGGTGTATATGAGGCGGCAATTAACGGAAAGAGAGTAGGAGAATTTATCATGGCTCCCGGTTGGACTACCTATGAGCACCGTCTTCAGTATCAGGAATATGATGTCACAAAACTGCTGAACATGCCGGGAACAGGGAACTGTTTTACTGTGCTTGTCGGAAAAGGATGGTACCGTGGAAGACTTGTGGGATGGCAGAGTTCTCCGGCGCAGCAGGAACTTCAGAAGAATCCTGCCGGACTTCTTGTTCAGTTGGATATCGAGTACAGTGACGGGACCTGTACACAGGTTCTTTCCGACAGCACATGGAAGGTACGGGAAAGCAGTATCCGGTTTTCCGAGATCTACGACGGAGAAATCTGTGATGCCGCTGCAGAGCAGAGTGCTCCGGAAGAAACGGAAGAGTTCGACGGCCCATTTGACCATCTGATCCCGCAGGAAGGGGAGGAAGTTCGCGAACATGAGCGCCTTGTCCCAAAGGAAATCTTCCGTACCCCTGCAGGCGAAGTTGTGGTCGATTTCGGGCAGGAGATTACCGGGTATGTGGAGATTTCAGTGAATGCGGAAAAAGGCGACGTAGTTGATCTTTCTTTCGCGGAAGTAATGGATAAAAACGGGAATTTCTATACAGAAAACTACCGGTCTGCAAAAGCGTTATACAGGTATACCTGCCGCGAGGGACAGCAGACATATAAGCCGAGACTGACATTTTACGGATTCCGCTATATCCGTGTCAACGCATTCCCGGGCGGACCGGAGCATGTAAGTCCGGATGCATTTACTGCAATTGCAGTATACTCGGATATAAAGCGGACCGGCAGTCTGCGTTCATCCGACCCGCTTTTAAACCGGCTGATCGAGAACATCTTCTGGTCCCAGAAAGATAATTTCCTGGATGTTCCCACAGACTGCCCGCAGAGAGACGAGCGTCTCGGATGGACGGGAGATGCACAGGCCTTTGCAAAGACAGCGGCCTATAACTTTGACACAGAAAAATTCTATACCAAATGGCTCGGTGATCTGGCAGCGGATCAGGGGGCAGACGGATACGTGGGATTTGTAATTCCGGATCTTTTAAAAGCTGATGATCCGAGCACTGCCTGGGGTGACGCGGCGGTTATCGTTCCCTGGGAGGTCTATCTGGCATATGGAAATAAAGAGATCCTGGAGAGACAGTATTCCTCCATGTGCGGATGGGTGCGCTATATAACGGAACACACCACAACGCCGGGACTCTGGACCGGAGGCACCCATTTCGGAGACTGGCTCGGACTGGATGCGGAAGAGGGAAGCTACAAGGGGGCAAGCCGGGACGACTTTATTGCCAGCGCATTCTATACACACGCAATCATGCTGGTGATTAAAGCCGGTAAAGTACTAGGAAAGGATACACGGTCTTATGAGGAACTTTATCACACCTGCCGGGATACTTTCCTTCGCACTTTCGGGGAATGTAAAACTCAGACAGAATGTGTTCTCGCCCTTCATTTTGACCTGACAGAGCAGAGAGAAAAAGTGAGTGCACAGCTGGCGGATATGATTCAGTCCTGCGGATGCCATCTGCAGACCGGATTTGTGGGGACGCCTTATCTGCTCCATGTGCTGAGTGAAAACGGTTATGAGGAGCTTGCCTACACCCTGCTTCTCAGACAGGAGTATCCGTCCTGGCTCTATCCGGTGACAAAAGGGGCAACCACGATCTGGGAACACTGGGATGGCATTAAGGAAAACGGGGATTTCTGGAGCAGTGACATGAACTCCTATAATCATTACGCTTACGGTTCCGTCGCAGACTGGATGTACGGCGTAATGGCGGGAATCAAACCGGTGGAGGAAGCGCCTGGCTATGAAAAGGTAAGGATCGCCCCGGTTCCGGACTCCCGTCTGGAGTGGTTCGAAGCTTCTCTCGATACAAGACACGGACATATCCGCTCAGGATGGTATCAGGAAAACGGCAGTTTCCGCTATGAGATCGATGTTCCGGTAGAGGCGGAGATCGTGATCGCAGGCAAGACTTATGACGCAGCGCCGGGAAGCTATATTTTCTACAGCAGTGCGAAGAAAGAAGCGCAGTGTTAGTACGGAAATGCAATGTCTAACAGGCATTTTCTCCTGAGGCGGCTCTTGACAAAAGTTCATTTTCCATTTATATTATAAATAGTTTAATAGTAAATCAAATTGCAAACGATTAAACAAGGATTTATCCTGGAGGGGAAAATGAATTATTCACTGGATACACTGCTGTATGGAATGCAGTTCCGCCGCCTGCTCGAGAAAGAGATGAAGCCCATAGAGACAGAGTACGGGCTGTACAGGATCGACATGCAGATTCTGCTTTACCTGAAACATTCCCATGAGCATAATACGTCGAAGGACATCATGCAGCTCAATATGTTTACGCGGGGACACATTTCTCAGTCCTTAAGCCGGCTGCAGAAACTCGGTTATGTGAAGATGGAGCAGGATCTCAATGACAGAAGATGTACGCATAATTATCTGACCGAAGAGGCGGACGCCGTAATCCGCAAGATTGAGAAGATTTCCAAAATAGTCTGGGAGATCATCATGGACGGCGTGACGGAAGAGGAACAGAAGGTTCTTTCCACCGTAGCGAAAAAGATGAACCGGAATATAGAAAAAGTTCTGTAAATCAGCAGAGTGCCTGGAGTAAGATTCGGGCACTCGTCTTTGTATTCATAAGGTTTAAAAATAAAATATTTCACATCCGGAGTTCAACCGGCAGGAAAGGAGAAGATGGGTATGGAAAAAACAATTATTTTTTATGAAGACACAAAAAAGAGCTGCTGTGACGGGGCCGCCAGATTTGCAGCGCAGGAAAATGTGGAGTGCAGGAAAATTTCGGAATATCAGGACAAAAAGCTGATTTTTGCAACCGGCGGCAGACTGGGATTCCTGTTTGAAAGCGAGAATGGAAAAGTGCCATACGATGTATCCCATGTCATCTGGAGAGTAGTAGCGGACAAAAAAGGTGATCATATGATCATGGTGACAGGAGGACAGCGGGAACTGGCTGCGATCCGTTCCGCTCAGGATGATATGGAAAAGAGAGGCTATCATGTGGCTCATATCTATATCCGCTATATTCTCGAAAAGTATAAACTTCGGGAAGAAAACGCTGTTCAGTGGATCATGACGGATATGGAGACCGGACAGTCCGGGAAGGATCTGCGGGAGAAATATCTGAATATGCCTAAGAAAGAACTGCGGAAAAGTCTGCGCAGGGAGAGGAAGGCTTACAGAAAATACCAGAAAAAGAATGCACAAATGTGAAAAGAAAATGGAGTTTCTTGACAAGAGAAGAAGAGTAGGTTCGAACCGATTTGATTTCTTGATTTTGGTCCTGCTCCTGGCGATAATACCTATTCTTTCGCCAGGGGCAGAATAAGTCGCCGGCTCAGATTTCTTTATGATCCGTCATCGTATTTCCAACCTTCTGCATCCACCCCTGGATCTGCGTGACAAAAATATTGCGGATCTCTTCATTGGGTATCATAAGATTAAGTAAACTGCGGTTCTTCCGGTCCGGCATTCCGCATTGGGTCAGGTATCCGGTCATAAAAAGAACGCTCCACACATTTTCTATTGAACTGTAAATATCTTTATAAGTCAGTTCATTGCGGATTTCCTTTGTTATAAATTCTCCTGCAATCAGTTTTTCGATTTCATTTCTTGTGTTTGCAGAAGCCATTTCCAGTAAATGCCTTATAATATCGTTGCTGCTTGTATTTGACCAGTAAGATTCCGGATAGAGATCCGGGTCGCTTAACTTCTGATCGCAGTAGCTGATCACATCCCAGGGGCAGTAAACATCTGTACTGCCGAAATGATATCCGTCATACCATTCACGCACATCATGATAGGCATCCGATATACCGTAATATTCCAGAATCCCCTTTACCTCCGTGTCTGTAAATCCAAAATATTCATCGAACTGGACATCCAGAATAGATCGGATCTTCGGATTGTTTAATCCGGTAAATATACTTTCCTTTGAAACTCTAAGGCATCCGGTCAGTACGGCAAAATAGAGAGATTCATTTGTCTTCAGCGCCTGTTCGAATATATTGCGGATCAAAGAGATCATTTCGTCGTAATATCCGTTTTCGTTTGCTTTTGCAAGGGGAACGTCATACTCATCGATCAGTATGATCACCTTCTGACCGTAATGCTTCTGCAGAAGAGCAGAAAGGGTTCTCAGACTGCCCATCAGAGCGGCGTCAGACATTACAAACATTCCGCTGTCTGCGGTATCGGCTGTAATAAGCTGACGGTAAATAGTTTTTTCTTCGCTGTTCAACATCCTGCTGTCCAGCAGATCATAAAAGCGCATGGCTTCGTTTCCGATGACAGAACAGATCAGCGATCTGGCAGTGCGGAAATCCGTCCCGTTTACACTTTTCAGGCTGACAGAGATTACCGGGAACCTCCCCATGTACTGATCACAGAGTTCTTTATCTCTTGAAATCTCCAGACCATCAAACAGTGTCCTGTCGCAGCCGAGTTCCAGAAAGGAACGAAGCATGCTCATATTCAATGATTTCCCAAACCGTCTGGGACGGGTAAAAAGATTGACTTTTCCCCAGCTGGTTAAAAGTTCCCGGATCATACCAGTCTTATCCACATAGTAAAATCCTTCTCTGCGTATTTCTTCAAAATTTTCAATCCCCACCGGCAGTTTCATCTTTTCGGAACGTTTCATGTCGTCTGAGCACCTCTTTTCAGTTTGTCATCAACTAAACACATTCTATCATCTGCTCGAAGAAATAACAAGAACAGACGCACTTCTTTACTGAAACGTTATGCTATTTTTGATAACCAAATCGATATAGATATATAAATAAATATAATTTTACAGAATGAATGAAAAGTTTTATCCTGAAATCAGAAAACAGATCCAACCTTAAAAAATTCAGAAAGAAAGGTGTTGAGATATTATGTCAGAACAGCAATGGTCTGTCAGAAGAGATACAAAAAAGAAACGTCTGGAACAGGCTGACGGGCTGTGCAGAGGAAAGCAGATCGATACAGAGAAAATGACGGAATTTCTGGAAAACATCCTGTTCCCCGGTGATACGGTTATTCTCGAGGGCGACAATCAGAAACAGGCGTCTTTTCTCTCGGAAGCCCTGGAAAACTGTGACCCTGAGAGAGTCCATGATCTTCATATGGTCATTCCCAGCGTATCCCGTCCGGAACAGCTGAACCTGTTTGAGAAAGGGATGGCTTCCCTTCTCGATTTTTCCTACGCAGGAAGCCAGAGCATGCGCATCGCACAGATGATCGAAGACGAAACACTGAGAGTGGGGGCTATCCATACTTATGTGGAGCTTTACGCCCGGCTCTTTATCGACCTGATTCCGGATATCTGTCTGGTTGCGGCGGATGAGGCGGACCCGGAGGGGAACCTGTACACCGGCCCGAATACCGAGGAGACTCCGACGCTGGTGGAAGCCACGGCATTTAAAAACGGCATTGTGATCGCTCAGGTAAACCGTATACGTGACCGGGTGAGCCGGGTGGATATTCCCGGGGACTGGGTGGACTTTATCGTAGAGTCACCGGAACCTTACGAGATCAAGCCTCTTTTTACCAGGGATCCCCGCAACATCACGGAACTGCAGATCCTTATGGCTATGATGTGCATCAAGGGAATCTATGCAAGACATGGGGTTCAGTCTTTAAATCACGGGATCGGATTCAACACGGCAGCCATCGAACTGCTGCTTCCGACATACGGAGAACAGCTGGGACTGAAAGGGAAAATATGCAGCCACTGGGCGCTGAATCCCCATCCCACGCTGATTCCTGCCATCGAGAGCGGTTGGGTGAAAAGTGTATCCGCATTCGGAGGAGAACTGGGGATGGACCAGTATATCCGGGCACGGTCCGACATTTTTGCAACCGGATGCGACGGCTCCCTGCGCTCCAACCGGACGCTGACACAGCTTGCCGGACTTTACGCCATCGACCTCTTTATCGGCTCCACTCTGCAGATCGATGAGTACGGCAATTCTTCCACCGTGACCAGCGGAAGGCTCTCCGGTTTCGGCGGCGCCCCGAATATGGGAAATAATCCAGGCGGAAGAAGACATTCCACAAAGGCATGGCAGGATATGAGACAGGGAGACGATGAACTTGGCATGGGACGCAAACTGGTGGTACAGGTGGTTGAGACATATGGTTCCGGCGTTACTCCGGTATTCGTGGAGAAACTGGACGCCGTTGAGATCGGAAAGAAAGCCCACCTGCCAAATGCACCGGTCATGATCTACGGCGATGACGTCACGCATGTGGTGACCGAGCAGGGGATTGCCTATCTCTATCTAACGCAGGACAGGGAAAAACGGCGGAAAGCCCTTCAGGCGATTGCCGGAGTGACGCCCTTTGGAAGAGGGATCAGCAATGAGGAGACGGAAGCGCTCCGAAGGGAAGGAATCGTAGCTTTCCCACGGGATCTCGGTATCCGTGTGACGGATGCGAAGCGGAGCCTTCTTGCCGCGCAGAACATGGAACAGCTTGTGGAATGGTCCGGCGGACTGTACCGTCCTCCCGTACAGTTCAAGAGCTGGTAAACGAAAGGATGGTGCAGAAAATATGGAATGTCTGACATTTACTTACCCGGCAGAAAAAGAGGTCAGCAAATCCTCCCATGTGGGAGTCGTCGGGTCCGGGAATCTGGAGGTGCTTATGGAGCCTTCCGTTTCCGGGCAGGCAGAAGCAGAAGTAACAACAAGCCTGGACGGGAACCGGGAGATATGGAACTGTGTTCTGGAACGTTTCTTTCAGGAAAATCCGGTGGCTGTGCATCTGGAGATCAATGATTTCGGCGCAACTCCGGGAGTAGTCCGGCTACGGCTGCTCCAGGCGCTGGAGCTGGCAGAGGAGGTGGAGTGACAATGGTCAGAATTCATGCAAGTTTTACAGAACTCTCTGCAAGGGAGCGGGCGGAAAATCTTCTGGATACGGGCAGCGCCCGGGAACTGCTGGGACCTTTCTCCCATTTGAAATCTCCCCATCTGCTCAAGCAGGGAATCGTTCCCCAGAATGACGACGGAATGATCGTCATGAAAGGACGCTTCGAAGGCAGGGATACGGTAGTCATTGCCATGGAAGGGAAATTCCAGGGCGGCGGGATCGGAGAGATCGCCGGAGCCAAATTCGCCGCTGCCCTTCAGGAAGTGTTAAATGACAATCAGGCAGGACATCCGGTCTTTCCTGTGATCATCATGGACACCGGCGGTGTGCGCCTCCAGGAGGCAAACTACGGGCTGCTTGCGATAGCGGAGATCCAGGATCTTCTCGTATCTATCCGGGAATATGTACCTGTGATCGGACTGATCCCCGGAAAGGTGGGATGCTTCGGCGGCATGTCCATGACCTGCAGCCTGTTCAGCTATATTATTATGACAAAGGAAGGCCGTCTGACCCTGAACGGTCCGGAAGTCATCGAACAGGAAGCGGGAATCGGAGAGTGGGATTCTTCCGATAAAGCATTCACCTATCGGACCATAGGCGGGGAACACCGGGTGACCCAGGGACTTGCAGATGTACTTACAGAGGACAGCCGGGAAGCCGTGCATCAGGCGGTGAAAAACTGCATGGAAAAAGGAATCCCGGTCCACCGCAGCACGATGGTGGAAGAGTACCGCGCGAAGATTGACAAGGCGGCGCCGGGAAATGCAGTTTCGAAGAAAGCGGTGCCAGCTAATGCAGCTTCGGAAAATACCAGGTCAGAAAATGTAGCGCCGGGGTCAGAAAAGAATTCTGCCGGACTGCGTGGCAGAGTTTGGTTTGAGGCACTGACAGAAGATGCCATCACCGGTAATCTGGGAAGTATCGGATCTGTCCTGTGCAGGGATATCATTCTCGGCAACAGAACATGCCGGGTGCTTGCCGTCACGGCAGATCCTCACACCATATTCCCGCGGACCCGGAAAGGAGAAGTAGGACTTCAGCAGGGCTGGGAACTGGCACGCCTGATCCGGCAGGCTGTGGAGGAAGACAAAGACAGCCCGGAGAAGAGAGCGCTCATCGCGGTTGTGGACGTTCCCAGTCAGGCTTACGGATATCTGGAGGAGTATCACGGGATCTTCCTGTCATGCGCCGCATCCGTCAACGCCTACGCTATGGCGCGCCACGCAGGACACCCGGTAATCACGGTGATCGTGGGAAATGCCATTTCCGGAGCATTTCTCGCCCACGGACTGCAGGGGAGTCATATGATCGCGCTGGACGATGAGACCATCACAGTCCATGCCATGTCGAAAAAGTCAGCGGCAAGGATCACGAAACGCTCCATCGAGGACATGGACAAAGCGGCAGATTCTGTGGCTGCTATTGCCTACGATATTCATTCCTTCAACTGCCTTGGCGCAGTGAATACGCTGCTGAAATTTCCGGACCACGACCATCCGTCAGAGGATGATGTACGGGTAATGAAAGAAAAGATTGCAGAGGGAATCCGGGAATCCGAGGCAAACGGTAACACTCTGGACTACCGGCTGAAAACTCCGAATGCCCCGAAGTACCGGGCACTTTCCATCCAGGTGCGCAGGCAGATGGCGGAGGCGTGGAGAGAAAAATGAAATATCGTTTACAGGCGCATGATCTGCTCCGGCTTCGTTTCCCATTCCCGCCGGAAACCGGGAATCTCTTTGACCGGACGATTCCCGGCTGGGCAGGAAGATTTCTGACGGAAACGCCCTGGGTCGTTGTGCGAAGGGAAAAAACAGAAAGCGGAATTCCGGTGGGGATTCGCGGAGACAGTAAACAGCAGCGGTTCGGATGTGTTCTGCATATCCGGAGTACGCCGCCGGAAGGCAGAATAACACCGAAACCGGTCTTCCCGGTAGAGGAAATCCGTACTCCGGAACAGATCTTTCAGGGACTCCTGCAGGACTATAAAGCGGGGAAACGCAAGGGAAACGGACCCTGGAGCGGGTGGGAAGAGGAACTTTTAAAACTTACGGAAATGTCCTGGTACAAAAAGGAAGTCGGCGGCATCGGTATCGGCGGAAGTGCCGGGTTTGAGCTTGCAAGCGGCAGAAAAGTCACATCACCGGAAAGCGATCTTGACCTGCTTTTTACCGTCACCCGGAACTGTACAAAAGAACTCTGCCGCGAGATCTTTGAATCTCTGCAGGTGCTTCCGGTGCGCACAGACGCCGTGCTTGTGACAGATCGTGGTTTTACCTCTCTGGACGAATATGTTCACAGCAGCGGGAGATTTCTGATCAAGACGGCAGAGGGGTGCTGTCTGGCAGAAGATTTATGGCAGGAGGAGCAGGTAAAAAAGGAGACTTGAGAGGATGAAAACAGCGTTTATCTATACAGGACAGGGATTTCAGCGTCCGGGGATGCTTCACGCACTCCCGGACCATCCTGCAGCAGGCGAATACCTGCAGAGGACGGAGGACATACTGGAATGCAGCATTGATCAGCTGGATACGGCGGACGCTCTTTCCTCCAATGAGAACACTCAGATCTGCATCTATGTCTGCGAGACCGTATGGAGCCGGATCATGAGAGAAAAATGGCAGTGTGACACCGTTTCCGGACACTCGGCAGGGAGCTTTGCCGCAGCGGTTGAGGCGGGTGTTCTGAGTTTTGAAGACGGACTGGCGCTGATCCGTACACGCGGAAAATATATGGAAAAGATGTTTTCCTCCGGCTACGGAATGTATGCGGTATCCGGGATCACCGAAAGTCTGATGTATCGGATCCTGGAACAGTTTAAACATGAGTATCCGGATGCCCTGGTCTTTCCTGCCACTGTAAACGAAGAACTGCAGTGTACCATCTCCGGCAGTCTGGAGTGGCTGGAGCGACTCACCGGATTTATTCACAGAGATTATCCGGCAAAAGTGACGCCTCTGCGGGTCAAAGTACCGTCCCACTGCTGTCTTATGGATCCCGTAACTGATGTCCTGCGCAGGGCAAGTGAAAAGATGCAGTGGAAGCGTCCGCGGATTTCGGCAGTTGTAAACAGCAGGGCGCGCAGAGTGTGGACAGCAGAAGAGGTAAAAGAGGATCTGATTGTGGGAGCTGCCCGCATGGTACGGTGGTACGACGGCATCACCCTGATGAAGGAACTTGGAATCGATACATTTATCGAGATCGGATCTGCCCACACCCTGACCGAGATCGGAAGGAGAAGCTTTCCGGAACTCCGGTGGCTTTCAGGTGAAAGATAATGAGAGTGACAGATCTGCGCGTTTTCCTCTCCTGCATGGAAAGCTGCATCCGACAGGGACTTATGGGCGAAGTCTGTACAACACCAAAGCCGGGACTTGTGGACTTGAAAGACAATGGGGCCCATCATGATATGGATATACATACTTTTGAACGCAGTACAGATGCCATTACCCCTTATCTTGTGAAAATGGCAGAAACCGGCTGCCTGTTTGATGGAGAGATCACCGAGCTGTTTCCCCTTATCCGCGCTCTGGGGATCGAGGCGGAGGAAGCCATGCTGGAGGCAACCGGAGGAGTGAATACCCATAAAGGGATCATTTTTACCCTGGGTATCCTGGTCTCGGCAGCAGGATACATATACGGGAAATACGGCTGCGGAAAAGGAAAAACAACGAGTCTGCCGCCGGATTCTCTGACAGCGATGCTCACAGATGCCAGAAGAATGGTAACACCGCATCTGAGAAAAGACATGTCCAGAATGCGTAAAGCCGCACCGGTGACTCACGGGGAGAAGATTTTTCGGAAATACGGAATCCCGGGTATCCGGGGAGAAGCCATGGGCGGTTTTCCTTCCCTGGCTTACATCGCCGTTCCTGCCATGAAAAAAGGACTCAGGGAACAGCCTGATGAAAACGCAGCAAGGCTTCACGTCCTTCTGTCCCTTATGGCTTCCGTGGACGATACAAATATTCTTACAAGAGCAGGTTATTCTGCACTCTGCGGGGTCAGGACGAGTGCCCGGGATTTTCTGGAGCATTATCCGGTTATCGATTCCCGCGCAGTAAAAAGACTGGAAGAGATGAACCGGGAGTTTATCCGGCGAAGAATCAGTCCCGGAGGATGCGCGGATCTTCTGGCCGCAGCGATCTTCTGGGAGAAGTATGAATCAAGGATTCCCTTGCTTTATCCGGAGAGAATTGCTATATTATTGTAAATGTATGGGAAAACTAAAAAACAAAATGCAGAATCGAAAAGGATAAAGCGCCATGAGTACACAGAGCAAAAAACTGACTTTCAAAGAGATCATTTTTATAGCGAGCATGCTTTTCGGCATGTTCTTTGGAGCAGGCAACCTGATTTTTCCGGCGTCCATGGGACAGCTTGCGGGGAGTAATATCTGGCAGGCGTCCGCAGGCTTTATGATCACCGGAGTCGGGCTGCCTCTTCTTGCTGTTGCAGCCCTGGGAATCAGCCGGGAAGAAGGGCTTTTTGAGTTGAGCAGCAGAGTGGGAAAGCGGTACGGACTGTTTTTCACCTGCGTGCTCTACCTGACAATCGGCCCTTTTTTCGCAATCCCCAGATGTGCTACCGTCTCTTACACGGTGGGAATTGAACGGGTACTTCCGGGAACAGGACAGACAGCAGGGCTGGCTGTATTTTCCATGCTTTTTTTCGCGCTTGTTCTGTTTTTCTCTCTGCGCCCGGGCGAGATCCTGACCTGGATCGGAAAGGTACTGAACCCTCTGTTTCTCGTTCTTCTGGCAGTATTTGTTATCTGCGCGATCGTTTCGCCTATGGGGAATATGATGGAAGTCGAGCCTTCCGGAAGCTATATAAGTGGTGCATTTTCAACCGGACTTCTTGAGGGATATAATACGATGGATGCCCTGGCGGGACTTGCCTTTGGAATTGTCGTCGTGGATGTGATCCGGGGACTTGGAGTAAAAGAGCCCGGAGAGATTGCAGAAAATACAGTAAAAGCAGGGCTGTTCAGCTCCCTGCTCATGGCTCTGATCTATGTATGTGTCACTATAGTCGGCGCCCAGAGCCGCGGCCTTTTCGCGGCGGCACCTAACGGTGGGGAAGCTCTGGCGCAGATCGCAGAGCATTACTTCGGAAAGGCAGGTGCGGTCATCCTCGCCGTAACTGTGACAGTCGCCTGCCTGAAGACAGCAGTAGGGCTGATTACAAGCTGTTCGGAAACCTTTAGTAAACTCTTTCCGAACGGTCCCTCTTACCGCATATGGGCAGTCCTTTTCTGCCTTTTCTCCTTCCTGATCGCCAACCTGGGACTTACGATGATCATCGGATGGTCTGCTCCGGTACTGATGTTTCTCTATCCCCTTGCCATTGTACTGATTCTTCTGACACTCTTCGGACGTCTGTTCCAAAACGACAGGAGAGTGCTGCAGTGTACCCTTGCCTTCACTGCAGCGGCAGCGCTCTTTGATTTTCTCCGGGCGCTGCCTTTGAGTGTGCAGGAAGTTCTGCATGTAAACGGTATCGTGAAAGCTGCCGATGCTATTCTGCCTCTGGCGGAATATGGTTTCGGCTGGGTAGGGCCGGCTGCAGCGGGGCTGGTGATCGGTCTGGCTGTCAGATGGGCTGGGAAACAGTGACTTTCCACACCCTCACATCTCCGGTGATCCCGGAAAGTCCTTTCACCTCGCTCTTTCTGCCGAAACGATCCGGGATCTTTGCCATCTCCCGTTCCAGCGTGGTCGCCACTTCGATGCGGATCCTATTCTCTCCGTCTCTTAAGTGACCGGTCAGATCATAGCGGTATACAGGGACGATCTGAATGCCCAGGCTTCTTTCATTTACAAATACTTCCACACCTTCATATGCATCCGTGATCTCCAGATAGATACAGTCATCCGCCGATGCTTCCAGAGTGTTCTCATAGCGGACGAATCCGGAGAACTCCAGCATTTCCTCTGCGAGGCGGTCGGGAAGTATGACTTCCTTTTCCTCTGCAAAAGCAGGATATGCCTTGGAACTGCAGATGCTTCGTCTCCAACCGCTCTTCATTGCAAGCTGCTGCTTTTTAAAAGCAGGGTCCTGTTTTTGGAAATCCGCCCCTGTCTTTTCTGCTTCTGTATCTGAACCGTCCCAGATGTTCTTCTTCTGGATTTTTGCAGTCTCCTCTGCAGAAGCGGCAGGATCCGCAATAAAAATCCGGCTTTTCAGGGGTTCGATCTCCAGGAACAGAGTATTGCCTTCTCTCTTTACAGGCTCGATGCAGTTTGTCCAGGCATCATATCCGTACAAGACCAACCGCCTGTCGGAATAATCTGATGCCGGCAGCGTTACTTTCCCGCGGTAGACTTCTCGCCCTTCATTTACAAACATCCACATCGAACTTCCGTCTTCGTGGATATAATGAATATAGCGGATCCGGTTGTCGGCGGGAGAGATGGTCAGCTCCGGTATTCCCTTCTTTCTAAGGACAGTTACCAGTTCATCCGGCGTTGCAATTTCACCGTACTTCTGAAAAATCTCCTGAATTCTTTCCTGCGTCGCCAACGTCTCCTCCTGTGATTTTTCCCGGTTATCTGCGGCTGCTTCATCTTCCGGCATATCGCAGAGACCTTCCGGCAGTCCGCCCACAAAGATCACCGGAACATGATGGGAGGAGAGTTCTTTTACTGCCTCTGCAAAGGCTTTCGTCACAAACTGCATATATGGCACAATCACCACGCGGTATTCCTGGGGATTTACCTGGAGCGCCTGATCACGGATCTGTGTTTTAAAATCTTCCGGGTGGGCGAAGACATCCTGAGGAATATAGTCATACTCGATCTGCGCATCGGCAAGCAGATGCCCGATTTTATCTGCGGTCATGCATTTTCCCGTCCAGTCACCTTCCGCATGGTAGAGTATTGCAGCCGGAGCCGCGTGATGTCCGTCGCTGATGAGAGAGCAGACCCGGTTCATATATGCCATCAGATACCCGAAATGGCGGTACTGCGGATTATGCCCGTGTGCGTAAAAATGCGGCGGACAGTCCGGATCGGGGAACTCCTTCGGGCTGAAGGCATGGGGAACATAGTGGTTGATTCCCCGCACAAGGAAATGGTCCGCCAGATATTTCTCAAGCCGTACGCCCTCAGACCAGCCGTAATTTCCGAAGATCTCACACATGGAATTCCCGTTTTTGCGCGGCTCTATGGCAGCTGCCGAGCTTCCCAGCTTTCCGAGCATATAGTGATAGAACTCTCCGTTTCGGTGTTGGAATGTACCGTTATTGTAGCTGACGTCCTCCCCCTGAGGGAAAACCTGCCCGCCGATATCATCGATTCCGGACATATCCTGTCCCCAGAGTCCGCGGAAATAGTGTCCGAGAGAAGAACCGGTCCGGGTATGATGGTTGTCGTCCTCGATCAGGTGACCGATATACATAACACCGCGCTCGCGGCACCATTCTCCGAGCTGCATGGAGAAATCTTCTTTTACCAGTTCTGTCACCGCATCCATAAAGGCGTAGCGGGCACGGGCAGTCGCGGTTGGATCTGCCTCCTGTTCCCAGAGCAGCGCCATCTGCAGGGAATACTCATCACCCAGTTTCTTCTGCAGCTTTTCCTCCAGTTCCCGGCTCCACGGATAATCCATTCCTTTCGTCCCGAAAGGATCATTGACCTCGTAGAGATGTCCGTTTCCGAGCTCCGGCTCGTCGGAGAAGAATCCGGCGATTGTCGTGCCGAAGTCGTCTTTGTAATGAGCATAGTGAGGCTCGTACACAGCATCGATCAGTACCCGGCAGGAAGTCTTGTCCATCATATTGATATAAGACCTGTGATATCCGTAATTTCTCGTCAGATGCAGGGCATAGACCTTCCAGTTTCCCTCCGGAATTTCCCAGTTCAGTTCCCCGTCTTTTATCATCGGCAGGAGATTGATCCTTGCGGCAGAGTTTTCATTCCGGAAGCCATCCGCGGTTTTCCCCGCCTCTGTGCCTCCGGCTTCTTCCGTTTGACCGCTGACATGTCCGTCCAGACGGACCGCCCACAGCCCCAGAAGCCGGTCATCATCGAAAGCACGCTGTTCATCCCACATGACGTATGTTTCAATCATGGATTTTTGAAACGGATCCGGGTGGAGCAGTTCCTGAGATGAAATGTGCAGTGTTTTTGCATTAACAGCCTGCTCTGCGCCCGGTCTTATGTCATAGACCCTGCAGCAGATGCTCTGCCTGCACAGTTCGTCCGGCTGATCCGCCATGGCCCCGTTTGCAAATCCGGTGGGGAAGTGGCTGTCATCCAGAATCCACACTTTCATATTCCGCTTCCGCGCCTCATCCAGGATCACGTCCATGTCCTGCCACCATTTTTCCCCGCAGAAATCGGGATGGGGACGGCTCTCCACGCATACCGCTTTGATATTGCTCTCGTCAATCACTTTCATATATTCGCGCAGAACTTCCTCCGTTTCCCCGTGCTGCCAGAAAAACGGGAAAATATAATTGCCGCCTTTCCCTTTCAGCAGTTTTTCCATTTTTGTGTTCATAACATCTGCACCTCCATTGCCAGATTTTTGTTTCATGCTGCACACTTTTTACCACATTTTATTGTAATCTTTCTTTCCCCGGATTTTAATCACCGGATTACATATATTTATTGACTGATTTACAGATTATTGTTTTATCCGGTTTCCGGCAGGGCGCATTCCCTTCTGTATTGACCTGCCGGGATTTTCTGCTATACTTTATTCTCAGGAGGTGCACGCCATGGACACTGCAAATCTTGACAAATATCTGCGAATGCCCACAGAAAATGAACTCCGCCGCGACAACACACTTCCCGCCGAATCCACCTGGGAAATGTGGCGCGCTTTCCCGGCTTCCGGGGGAATCCTTGTTGCAAAACAGGACCGTTACCGGGAGGTTCCCGTTCACAGGCATCCCTGGTTTGAACTGGTATACATGTATGACGGTTCCGAAACGATTCTGATAGAAGGGCAGGAGATTACCCTGCAGAAAGGACAGTCTCTTCTCATCAACCGCGGTGTGACACATTTCTGCCGTGCCTGCGGGGAAAGCGATATTCTCCTGAATTTTCTCATTACAGAGGGATATCTGACGCAGAATTTTTTCAACCGTTTTTCCGAAGAAAGCTACCTTTCCCGTTTCTTTATCAACGCACTGAACAACCGCACTGAGACGGATCACTATGTATTCTTTTCCTCGGAAGAGAGCAGACGCCTTCCCGTCTTCATCAGGGAATTTCTCTGTGAATACTATGACAAAAGCCTTTATTCGGATGATTATCTTGACAGCCTGATGACACTGATCCTCCTGGAACTTGCCAACGTATTCCGGCGGGACATGAACCTGGGAAACGGGAAGAAAGGAAGAGAACACATCATCCCGATTCTCCGGTATATTGAAGAAAACTACTCGACCTGCACGCTGAAAACGACCGCGGAATTCTTCAATATGAATTCCAATTATCTCTCCAATTACATTAAACAGGAGACCGGGATGACTTTTACACAGCTCGTACAGGACCAGCGCCTGAGATATGCGGCGAATCTGCTCCGCAATACCGGTATACCTGTAACGGAGGCGGCGAATATGGCGGGGTATGAAAATGTCAGTTTCTTTTACAAAAAGTTTGCGGGAAAATATCACTGCTCCCCGAAAGAGTACCGGGAAAATTTTTAATATTTTTTCTTGCCACAGAAAGCTCTCTGTGTTATGCTGATAAAAGCAATTTAAAAGGGAGGTGGCTTGATGTCGGCTATTCGCTAATGATAGGGACGATAATTTTTTCTCATCAGATAATTACGATGGGTTTTTTTGTTGTACCTGTACGCGGATAGAGTCATCAGGCTGACTTTCTTTTTTTCATGCCCTTATACAGGGATCTTTACATGGATCAGATCCTTTTACAATATGCACCGGATCTGCCAGTTGCGGATGATCGAATGCTTTTTTCGGGAGCCTGCGCTTGTGCATGACATATGCCCCCTGCAGGAAAGCGGCGCTCCGGTCTGCTGTATCGGACTATCGGGCAGATATTATCGCTGGCGGATGTCATGTGCTGGCGGATATCATGAAAAGATCGGAAAAAAGTCAGATAATGGTTCACACACGACAGGTATACGGATAACTCAGAGTAATGGGTTATCCGTTTTTTATTTCGCAGGCAGATTATCCGTGAAGACCTGCCGGATAAATACGATCACATCGTGTATCTGCAAAAGAGTACGGAAAAAGGAGTGTATAGATAAAATGAAACGAGAGACAGAACAAACGATTAAAAATAGCGCTGTTTTCCGCTGTCCCAACTGTGGATGGACACCGTCTGCCGGGCGGAAGGACAGCGAACGTCCGATGAACAAAGAATACCAGGAATGCCCGACAGATCCCGGACCGGAAGAGATCCTGACTCACTGTCCCAACTGCCTCGCCGGTATACATGGCAGAAATTTTGCCGGCAGATCAGGCGGAACAAGCGAGGAAGAAGAGGAGTGCGGCGGGATTCTGGAACCTGTCGGCATCTGGGTAAAAGATGAAAATGAATGGGAGATCATCCAGAGATGTACTTTCTGCGGAGAGATGACAACCACACCGCTTTCTCAGAAGGACAACCTGATCAAGGTCCTGTCCGTAGCATCAAAACCATTATCATCACCGCCGTTCCCTATCGAGAGACTCGAAGAACTCACAAAGATCATGGGCGGACGCGGAGAGATCGGAGGAGATAACATTGAACAGAGAAAATAAGAAAAGAAAATATGACAAAAAATATTTCCGGACCCATCCCTGCACGGATTCCTTTACCTGCAAAGTATGCGGATGGCCGGTCGTCTCAGCCGGAGCCGGGAGTAATCACAGAAACCACTGTCCCAACTGTCTTTACAGCATCCATCTGGACAACGACCCCGGCGACCGGGATTCAGACTGTCACGGACGTATGGAGCCCATCGGAGTCTGGGTGAGAAAAAACGGAGAGTGGGCTGTCATCCACCGGTGCACACGATGCGGGAAGGTAAGTTCCAACCGCACTGCAGCCGACGACAATCCCATGAAGCTCCTGGCTCTGGCTATGAGGCCGTTTGGCAGTCGGATGATCGCACCGTCTGCTATCCGGAGGATGACCGTATCGATGGAGGGGGAGTACGGGGGCTTTTCATAAATTACGACCGGGGTTTACGGCTGTACGGGACGATATTGCCCCGGCGGCCACGCTTTCGCTCGGGAGGGAAGCGCAGCGGTGCTAAGGCTGCAAAGGACGCAGCCTAAGTACCGGCGCTTCCCTACGGGCCTTCGTGACAATGTCGTCCCGCACAGCCTGGGAACCGGCGCGGGAATGAAAAGGAACCCGTATAAAGAAAAGGAACCCGTGCTGAGAATTTTTTGTGGACACGGGGACGGGGAAGAGATAAAATCTTTAATATGGAGCAGGGAGGTTGTATAAGAACTTATGAACTGCAAAGCGATAGAAAGGTAACAAAACAAAAGGAATGTGACGGGATGAGGAGGGTATTATGGTTTATTATGACAGTGAACTCAGGAAACTGCAGGAAGAGATCCTGGAGAAGGAGCGCCTGGATGCTCAGCTGGCTGATCTGCTGATTCAGCAGGATGAACTGAAAAAGAGGACTGCTGAACTTGAGCATCAGAAGTTTGAGGAGCAGGAGGATGTGGACCGTTTAAAGGGCAGGAGCCTTGCCGCTTTCTTTTACAGGATTTCCGGGCAAATGGAAGACAGGCTGACCATCGAAGAGGAGGAGGCTTATGCTGCTGCAATGAAATATGATGCAGCGGCTGCGGAGCTTGAGTCCGTGGAACAGGATATTGACAGGTGCCGGAGCCGTCTGGCAGAACTTCCCTGGTGTGAGACCCGGTATCAGAGAGCTCTGGATGCCAAAAAGGAGGCGGTCAGAAACTCCGGGCGGCCCGAAGCCTCAGATATTTTGAGCCTCGAGGCGCAGAAAACTGCCCTGGAAAGCCAGCAGAAAGAGATAGATGAAGCGATCCGCGCAGGAGTGCGTGCCCGCGATATCTCCCAACAGCTGGTGGGCGAACTGGAAAGTGCGAAAAACTGGGGCACATGGGATGTGATCGGCGGAGGATTTCTGACAGATATGGCAAAATATGAGAAACTGGATCAGGCTCAGAATCTTGCTCAGGATCTGCAGAGCGCCCTGAGAAATTTTCGTACTGAGCTGGCGGATGTGAAAGAAGAAATGTCTGGAGATATTCAGCTGAACATTGGAGATTTTCTGCACTTCGCCGACTTTTTCTTTGACGACATCTTTTCCGACTGGATGGTGCTGGACAAGATCAGCTCCTCAAAAGAGCGGGCAGAAAAGACATATGACCAGATCCAGAAGGTCCTGGGACGCCTGCGAAATCTTAAGGATACTATCCTGGAGAACATGAAAACCCTGGATAGGAAGATCGAAGCCATCGTCACAGGAACCGAGCTTTGATCTCTTAAGAAAGGAATGATATCATGGACGAGAACATTTTACATTTTTTTGACCAGGATCCGGACGCCCTGCCGTTATATGAGAGACTGGAAAAGCGGATCCTGTCTGAGATCAGTGACGTCCGCATCAAAGTCCAGAAAACCCAGATCACATTTTACAACAGCCACCTGTTTGCCTGTGTTTCTTTTGCAAAAGTGAGGAAAGCAGCCGATCGTCCGGATTCCTGTATTGTGGTAACCTTCGGCCTGGAACACCGGGCAGAGTCCCCGCGGATCGACATTGCCACGGAGCCTTATCCGAACCGCTGGACACACCATGTCCTGATCAGCGAACCAGCGGAGATCGATGACGAACTGATGGCATGGATCCGGGAGGCGGCGGAATTTTCCGCGAAGAAAAAGAGTGCCGGAAGGAGGAACGCTTCATGAAGATCAATTCTTTCTGCCTTACCTGTCTGATCCAGATGCAGGAATCCCAGGTAAGGGAGTTTACAGATGAAGAAAAGAAAATGCAGTACATGCGGGAAGTGCTCGCCTTTCTTTCCTCCTGTAACCCGGATCTCTCCGCCCCGGCACTGATCCGTCCCCTTTCCCGTATCTATCAGAAATACTGGGGCGAACAGTCCGGACTTGACGCGGTGAAGAAGGAGTTCAACGACTATCTGCTCTCTCTGGAACAGGACATCGAAGCAGAGATACGCGCTCACCGGGATCCCCTGACGGCATCCCTTCTCTATGCCCGGACGGGAAATTATATCGACTATGCTTCGGTGAAAGATATCTCAAGAGAAAAGCTTCTTGAGCTATTTGAAAACCAGGCCCGGGACGGACTCGATGACCGGGAATATGCGCATTTTCTCGACGACCTGTCACAGGCATCCTCCCTTGTTTATCTGACGGACAACTGCGGGGAGATCGTCCTGGATAAGATCGTGCTGAAGCTTTTGAAAGAACAGTACCCGCACCTTTCCATTCAGGTGATCGTGCGCGGGGCTCCTGTGGTCAACGACGCAGATCTGGATACCGCCGTCTATGTGGGACTGGACAAGATCGTTCCGGTCATGGGAAACGGCAGTTCCATCGCAGGCACGGATCTGGATGACATAAGTGATGAAGCCCGCCGGGCCATAGAAACGGCCGATCTGGTCATCTCCAAGGGACAGGGAAATTTTGAGACACTGCACGGATGCGGCCTGAATGTCTATTACCTGTTTCTCTGCAAATGTGACTGGTTCGTCAGACGGTTTCATGCCGAACGCTTCCAGGGGATGTTCCTGAATGAACGCCGGATCGATCCGACTGACAGAAAATAGAATGACCGAAAATAAAATGACAGGAGAGAAGACGATGTACCAAACATGTATTTTTGATCTGTACGGCACGCTTGCCGACATCCACACCGACGAGGAAAAACCGGAACTCTGGGAGAAGCTCGCCCTGTTCTACGGCTATTACGGAGCCCGGTATACAGGGGAGGAACTGCAGGAAGCCTACCGCCGGCTGACCGGAGAGATGGCGGAAAAGGATCCCCTCAGAAAAGATTCCCACGAGGCTTATCCGGAGATCCGGCTGGAAAATGTGTTCTTACAGCTGTTTGCGGAAAAAGGCGTGAAAGCGGACATGACTCTGGCTGTCCATGCAGGCCAGTTCTTCCGTACCCTGTCTACCGATTATGTCCGCCTTTATGCGGGAGTAAAGGAACTGCTGGCAGACTTAAAAGAGCAGGGGAAGAAACTCTATCTTCTGACAAACGCCCAGAAGATCTTTACGGAGCATGAGCTCTTTTATCTGGGGATCCTCGACTGTTTTGACGGGATCCTGATCTCTTCCGAGGCGGGAGTGAAAAAACCGGATCTGCGGTTATTTGAAAAACTCCTCGATACTTACGGGATTGACCGGGAGACTGCGGTGATGATAGGGAACGACGGCATCTGCGACATCAGAGGGGCAAAAGGAGCCGGTCTTGCCACGGTTTATATCCGTTCCAATCTTTCTCCAGAGGAGGAACTGCCGGAAGCGGATCATATTCTGGAGAAGGTTGACATGGCAGAGCTTGCGAAGATCCTTCTGTCGTGATAGCATGGGGCAGTACAGCATGGGACCGGCAAAGGTGTGGAAAGTAATATAAAAATTAAAAGATACAGATAGCAAAAAAGAAAGGTGGAATTTACTATGGCAGACACAATCAGCAGGGAGGAAGCGCTTTCGCTTCTGATGAAATACAATAAGGAGGCATTTCATATCCGGCATGCACTCACCGTGGAGGGTGTTATGAAATGGTATGCCGGAGAGCTCGGTTTCGGAGATGAGGCAGAGCACTGGGGGATCGTGGGTTTGCTCCACGATATCGATTTTGAAATGTATCCGGAGGAGCACTGTCAGAAAGCGCCGGAGCTTCTGCAAAACGGTGGCGTCGGAGAGGATATTATCCACTCTGTCTGTTCCCACGGATACGGGATCTGCAGTGATGTAGAACCGACGCACCTGATGGAGAAAGTCCTTTTCGCCGCGGACGAACTGACCGGGCTGATCTGGGCCGCAGCCCTGATGCGTCCCTCGAAAAGCGTCATGGACATGGAAGTATCCAGCGTGAAGAAGAAATTCAAAGACAAACGTTTCGCCCAGGGCTGTTCCCGGGATATCATAAAGCAGGGCGCGGAAATGCTCGGATGGGAACTGCCGGAACTTTTTGAGAAGACCATTCTCGCCATGCGTTCCTGCGAGGAGAGCGTCACAGACGAGATGAAAGCGCTCGGGCTGGAATAAGAGTTCAAAAGAATATAGAAATAAGCAAAAAAAACAGGAGGTACTATATAGTATGGATAAGGTTGTTCTCGGCAGGACAGGTATTGAAGTGAACAAGAATGGATTCGGAGCGCTTCCGATCCAGAGAATCTCCAAGGCAGATGCGGTATATCTGCTGCAGAAGGCATTTTACAACGGGATCAATTATTTCGACACTGCCCGTGCCTACACAGACAGCGAGGAAAAGATCGGCGCTGCTTTCGAATACACACGGGAAAAGATTATCATCAGCACAAAAACGGCAGCCCAGGATGCGGCAGGGTTCTGGAAGGATCTTGAGACCAGTCTGAAGACGATGAAAACAGATTATATTGATATCTACCAGTTCCATAATCCCGCATTCTGCCCGAAGCCGGGAGATGAATCGGGGCTCTACGACGCCATGCTCAAGGCAAAAGAAGAGGGCAAAATCCGTCATATCGGCATTACGAACCACCGCATTGCCGTGGCAAAGGAAGCCATTGAATCTGGTCTGTACGAGACTCTGCAGTTTCCGTTTTCTTACCTGGCAGCGGATGCGGACCTGGAGATCGTGAAGGCATGTAAAGACGCGGACATGGGATTCATTGCCATGAAAGCGCTCTCCGGCGGCCTGATCCACAATTCGGCGGCGGCATATGCATACCTGGCACAGCCGGAATTTTCCAATGTTGCGCCTATCTGGGGCGTTCAGAGAGAGTCAGAGCTGGATGAATTCCTTTCCTACCAGGACAATCCGTCGGTGCGTGACAGTGCCCTCAACGAGGAAATTGCACGAGACAGGAAAGAACTCTCCGGCGACTTCTGCCGCGGATGCGGATACTGCATGCCATGTCCGGCAGGAATCGAGATCAACAACTGTGCCCGCATGAGCCTGCTTCTGCGCCGTGCGCCGCAGGCGGGATGGCTGTCAGAAGAGTGGCAGGAGAAAATGAAGAAAATCGAAGGGTGCCTGCACTGCAACCAGTGTATGAAAAAATGTCCGTACGGACTGAACACGCCTGCGCTTCTTGAGAAGAATTATGAGGATTATAAAACATTTTTATAAAACATTTCTTTGAAGGGATATGATCAGATGAAACGCAACACCCAGTTTCTGCTCGGGATCAACCGGATGCTGAAACTGCACGAAACCATGTTAAAAAGTGTCTGCGGCAAATACGGACTCACTGTCGTAGAGACAGAAATTGTCAGCTTCCTGTGGAATAACCCGGGAAAGGACACTGCCACGGATATCGTAGAACTCCGCATGCTCTCAAAAGGATGCGTCTCCAAGGCCGTGGAATCCCTGATCCGTAAGGGCTGCCTGATCCGCACCCAGGATTCCTCCGACCGGAGGATACAGCATCTTCAGCTTACGGAAAAGACCGCTTCTGTTACCGGGGAGATTGACCGTCTCCAGGAGGAACTCTGGGAAATACTGCTCTCAGGCTTTGACTCCGGAGAGGTCAGCCTCTTTGAACAGTTTATGGACCGGATGTTTGACAATATCCGGGATGCCTCGGAACTTACATCATCTGTAAGTGTTCAGAACACCTCCCTGCAGTTATAATAAAACTGCAAGGGAGGTTTTAACATATGGAGAAAAAAATACTGGATATCCGTTCACTTAAAAAATACTACGGAAAAGGAGAAAACATTACGAAAGCCGTGGACGGCATTTCGTTCTATGTACTGGAAGGGGAGTTTGTAGGGATCATGGGTCCCTCCGGCAGCGGAAAGACAACTCTGTTAAACTGCATCTCTTCCATGATACGCCCCACGGAAGGGGAGATCTTTCTGGAAGGCGAGAACATCGCGGCATTCAACGAGAAAAAGCAGATGGAGTACCGGGGCAGCAAGATGGGATATCTGTTCCAGGATTTCAAGCTGCTCGACAATCTGACCGGACTGGAAAACATCATGATGCCTGCTGCCATCCACGGCATGAAAGAAAAGGAGAGCAGAAAACGGATCGAAAAACTGACCGGTTTCCTGGGAATCCGCAGGATCCTGAACAAATATCCGTCCCAGATGTCCGGCGGAGAGAAGCAGAGGATCGCTGCGGCAAGGGCGCTGCTCCTTGATCCTGCAGTAATACTCGCAGATGAACCCACAGGGGCTCTGGACACGAAAAACGCCCGTCATCTGATGGACGAACTTTCTGCACTGAACAAAGAGATGAACCGGACGATCCTCATGGTTACCCACAATCCGGATGCTGCGGCCTACTGCTCGCGGATACTGTTTTTGAAAGACGGCACGATTTTCCATGAGCTCCGCCGCAGAGAGGAGACGGAAACACAGAGTGATTTCTATGCCAGAATCGCAGACGTGATGGCACAGTTGGGAGGAGGGGCTTCGAATGTTCTTTGATCTTGTCCGGAAAAACGGCAGGCGTACAAGAAAAGAAAACGGGATCTTTTTCGTATCCCTGATCATTTCTGTTGCCGCCTTTTACATCTTTCTCTCCCTGGAGAACCAGGATGTGATTATTTTCCTGAAAACCATGGAAAGCGATGCGGTGCAGAAGCTGCTCATGCTCCTGCCGGCATTTTACATGGTATCGCTCTTTCTGCTGTTTTTCCTGGTCTGGTTTTCCGGGGTATATCAGTTGGAGCGCAGGAAATATGAACTGGGTGTATACCTGATGCTTGGCATGAAGCGCAGCCGGCTTTTTCTGCTTCTTCTCGCCGAAGATCTGTGGAACAGCCTGACCGCTCTGGCAGTGGGCATTCCCGTGGCCGTGTTTCTCTCCGAGATGATCAGCCTGATCACCTCAAAGATTGTAGGACTGGGGATTATCGGGCATCACTTTTCCTTTTCTCTTCAGGCAGTGGTGCTGACTGCCATCGGGTTCGCGGGGATGAAGCTCTGTGCGTTCGGCATTTTAAGCGGCAGAATGGCACGCCGGGAGATTCTCTACTATTTTCAGGACTCTGAGGAAGTGGAAGAGAAGCGCAGGAGTACGGTCTTTGCCATTATCCGTATTCTGGCAGGCGTGCTTCTCCTCGGCGCTGCCTACGCTCTTGCCATCTCCGGGAGAGCCTGGGCAGGGCTCGGGATGATGAGCCGCACGGTAATCCTGGGGATTGCAGGTGTTTTTCTGATCTTTTCTGCCATTGATACTGCACTTGGAGGAATCTGGAGACGGAACCGGGGACGGCTTGGCATCTTTACGTTCCGCCAGCTGACCGAACAGGTTTCACGGCAGTGGAAATCTCTTGCCGTCACAAGCCTTCTGTTTCTCGCGGCGTTCTGCTGTCTGGCCTATGGAATCTCCGCCGCTCATTCCCTGAGCGGTTCGGGAACAGCGCACAGCGCTGACTTTACCTTCCGCGAGGGAGAGGACAGTCCGGAGGGAGAACTGGAACAGACCCTTACGAAGACCGGAGCCGGGGAAAACCTGCAGGAACCCTACGAGGTGCGGATGGGGCTGCTCTATACCCAGTCGATTCCCACGGATGATCCGGATACTGTCCGTGAATTTTATTATGACCAGCTCACGGAGGCAGCCGAATCCCTGGAGGATGAGACGGAAAGGACCGGGCTTACCCAGGCGCTCCGCTATTATGATGATCCCTATCTGATCAACCTGTCCGGTTACAACGGCATCCGCAAAGCCATGGGAGAAGAGCCCGTCGAACTTGCCTCCGATATGGTCATGATCTATCGCGGACCGCAGACGGTTTATGAAGGGGAGATCTCTGCATGGGAGAAGATTCTCGCCCGGGATCTTTCCGTAGAGATCGATGGGAAAAACTACCGGGTCGGAAGTCAGGTGTGCAATGATCCTCTGGTAGCCGACCGGCTCATCACCATCAGTGAGGGGCTGATTGTCCCGGATGAAGTATTTGACTCTCTTGTGGGGGATCATGCCACTTCCTACTGGAATGTTATGCTGAATGAGGATCTGGTGGAAAAAGACGGTATGATGCAGGCGGTATACCAGACCAACCAGCTTCTGCAGGATTCCGGACTGGACTATGAGAGTTATCTGCAGAGTATGGGGCGCCAGCTCTTCTACATTGTGGCAGCATCCTACCTGACAATCTACATTGCCGTCATCCTGCTGGTGATCGCCAATACCGTGATCTCCGTGCAGTTCCTCATGCATCAGAGGAAAACTTCCGGCAGATGCAGGATTCTTGCGCTTCTGGGCGCCGGATATGACGCCCTGTGTGAATCTGCCCGAAGCCAGGTGCGCTGGTATTTCCTTGTTCCCCTCGCCGCGGCTGTGGTCAACAGTATCTTCGGGCTTCCGTCCCTGCTGACCGGGCTGTGGTCCGGGGCAGCGGAAGACCGGACGACGCTGTTCCTTACGGGAATGGTTGTCATCGCTGTTCTGTTCGTGATAGAATATGTCTACATGAAAGCGGTCGTCCGCCTGAACAATACCCATCTGCTGCATACTGTGCGGCAGATGGAGGAGGCGCAGGAGAGGCTGTGACAAAAGAAAATACGGCGGCAAAGACTGCCGGATGAAATAGTGAACAGGAGTGGTTACTGGAATGCGAACAATTTTGATTGCAGAAGATGATATCTTTATGCGGGAGGAGCTGGAGCTGATCCTGAAAAACAGCGGATATCACCCCTGTATCCTGACACATTTTGAAAATGCAGCGGACGAGATTATCCGGTTAAATCCGGATCTCGTCCTTCTTGACGTGAACCTTCCCGGAGTCAGCGGATTTGATATCTGCCGGGAGTTAAAGCGCAGGTGCAGCATCCCCGTTCTCATCCTCACCTCCCGTGATTCTCTGAAAGACGAGGTCCACGCCCTGGGGCTGGGGGCAGATGAATATCTGACCAAACCCTGCCGGATGGAGCGGCTTACTGCCAGAATCGAAAATCTCCTGCGCCGCTATGAAGTCAGCAGAAATATCATAGACGGAGGAGATTTCCAGTACGACAGGGAGACCCATACAGTCTTCTGCGGAGATTCCCCGGTGATCCTTCCGGATAACCAGGGCGTGATTCTCACAGAACTGATGTGTGCAAAAAGCGGGGAGCCTGTGACAAAGGAACGACTCTGCGAAGCACTCTGGGGCACCACGGAATTTATCGATGAAAACGCCCTTCAGGTAAATATGACACGTCTGAAAAAGACGCTGTCCGGCATGGGGCTTGCCTGGCATATCGCAAATGTACGGGGAAAAGGGTATCAGTTTATCCGGGAGGAACAATCCGAATGAAAAGAATCCGAACGAAAATAAAGGAAAAAACAAAAGCAGGAGAAAGAGTGAAAGAGATTTTTCGGGAGAACTGGTTCTGGCTTGCCTTTCTCCTTCTTACGGATGCAGTCTGCGCACTGTTTCTCTGGCTTCTGGATGCAGAGGCTTTCCTGGTTCTTGCCGGACTTCTGGCATTCTCCTCTGCGGCGGTTTTTTTCGGTGCCATTCTGTTTCTCTGCCGCAGGGAGGAAAAACGGGAACGCCTGTACCGGGAATTTCTGGATGATCCGGACGAGCTTCATGCCAGACAGGCTTCCGAGGCGGCCTCGCCCCGGGAACAGCGGCAGATCCGGGCGGTACAGGATATGATAAACGGGGACCGCATGGCACTTTCGGCGGAGATTGGCAGACGCACCGATTATGAAGAGTACATTGAGACCTGGGCACATGAGATCAAGACGCCCCTTTCCCTTCTGACCCTGATGCTGGACAGCAGGAGCAAAGAGATGTCGGAGACGGTCCGCTCCAGACTGGACTGCGCCCAGATACAGATCCAGGAATATGTGGAGCAGATGCTTTATTACTCCCGTGTCCGTGCGGAGCACAAAGATTACGTCTTTGAACGCCTGCAGCTCTCCGAATGCTGTCACGAGGTGCTCGATGAGTACCGGCTCTTTCTCTCCGTTTACGGCTTTCAGGTAGAAGAAGCTTACACAGAGATTCCGGTTCTGACAGACCGGAAAAACTTTGCCTTTATTTTGCGCCAGGTTTTCGCCAATGCAGTAAAATATCGGAAACAGGACGGCACGGTGCCGCGCCTCTCTCTGAAAGCCTTTCCCGTTGAAAAAGACGGCGTCTGCCTTTCTGTTGCCGATAACGGCATCGGTGTGATGCGGCAGGACCTCCCCTTCCTTTTCGACCGGGGCTTCTGCTCGGAGACCGGAGAAAACGGCAGGAAATCTACGGGGATGGGGCTCTATCTTGTAAAACAGCTGGCGGACGATCTGAAGATCCGGGTGGAAATCCGGTCCGAGTACGGAAAAGGATTTGAAATACGGTTTTATTTTCCGGAACTTGCAACAATATCCCGGCTGCCGGACTCTTATATATCGATGGAATAAACTTTCGGGAGGGGGAATGAAGGTGGAAAGACAGAGAATTTTTCCGGTGCCTTCCGCGATATCCGGGTACTGCCTTCGGGCTTCTGACTTTTGCCCTGTATCTCGGATTTCTGCCTGTATATGCAGGGGCAGCCTCCGGACTTTCGGTTCCCTCTGTGTATGCAGCGCTGACTGTTCTTTCTCTGGTCTTGCTGTGTGCCGGACTGATGAACAGAGCAGGTGATGCAGATGGATAAAATAATAATATCTCTTGTTGTTTCCTGGGTTTTGACCGTGATTCTGGAAGGAGCGGCCGCCTGCCTTGTGTTCCGGGTGCGCAGTTGGAGGGATCAGTTTCTTCTGGTTCTCATCAACACACTGACAAATCCCATCGCCGTGCTCATCTGTACTTTGACCGTTGAATATACCGGAATCTCCCGTACAGCGCTGATTATTCCTGTAGAAATCCTCGTTTTCCTTATGGAGGGACTCATGCTTGGAAAAGCGATGGAATCAGCCTCACACCCCTGGATTATGTCGCTGACGCTTAATCTGTTTTCCTTTTTAACGGGGCAGATTCTGAATTTCACGGGACAGATTCACGGCTTTCTGCTATACTGAGGTCAGAAACGCAAAAAAGGAGGAATTAACTATGCAGCCTATGAGACTTTATAAAAGAGAGATAAAAGATCCGGAATTGTTAAAAGAAATCGTGGAGAAATGTGATGTGATCCGTCTTGGTATGACCGATGAGGACGGCATGTTTATCGTTCCCGTCAATTACGGATACACATTTACTTTTACAGATGGAAAGCCGTCGCTGACCTTCTATATCCATGGAGCAGCAGAGGGGCGCAAAGCATGTGCCTTCGCCTCCGCCCCCGGAATTGCATTTGAGATGGATTATATGCATGAAATCATCCGGGGAGATTATTCCTGCAGCTATTCCTACGCCTACCGCAGTATAATGGGGAACGGCATTATTCACCCTCTGGATGATATAGAGGAGAAAAAGAAGGGACTCGCCAGACTGATGGAACATATGGCTCCCGGCTCGGAGATATCATTTTCACCGGAAGCGCTGGAGCGAACCTGCGTTTACCGGATCGATGTAACAGAATTTACCGGGAAGGAACGTCTTCCAAAGAAAGGAAGTTGAACGGTATGAAACAATTTCAGAATATAAAAAGGATTCAGAATGTGAAAAGATTTCAAGGTCTCATTCTCGCCCTTGTTATGACGCTGTTTGCAGGAAATCTTTTCCGCCCGCTTATTGTATCGGCGGATATGATCTATGAGCCGGACAATTCATTTTACCGAAGGCACAGCATGGAATGAACCTATCTGAACCGGTCCTGTATCGCGGGAGAAGATACATTGCTCTGGAACTCACCGAATTCTTATTTTTCCCGCGAGACAGTTGCCGAAGGACAAATTTTCTCCGTGTCTTATGTTTACACGGATGAAAACGGACTGGAGTGGGGACTTGCGGATTCCTTTGGAAAATGGGTACTGATGGCAGATGTTTTTCTCCCCTATTCCAGCCGTGAGTTCATCCGTGACCATAAGGATGAGATTTATGAAGGCGAGCCTTATATCCTGGAAGAAGGCACCGATTATGTCCGGTGGTCCTATCCAGGCTCCGGAAGCTCTGATGAAGAAACAAGTTCTCTGATGGGCGATATTACATTCACGACATTTTATGAAGACCCGGCAGGGCGTCTCTGGGGATATCGGGAATATATGTTCGGTTCTCTCAACGTGTGGCTCTGTCTGTCGGATCTTACCAGTACACAGATACCAAAGCTTGCCGACTATGTCCCTGCTCCCGGTCAGGAAGCAGATCCGGCGTTGATCACTGAAGCCAAGGAAAACGGACAGGTAAACATATGGTTTCTGGTGATACCTGTTGTGGCTGTTGCTGTTGTGTCTGGTCTGCTGATCTGGAGATTCTGGATTCACAGGCGCAGTAAGCTGTAGGATATCAGGCAGCTTCC
>CBJMC01400__coassemble_630_pt1 | contig 54544 bp, 45 predicted proteins | sample CBJMC01400__metabat2_high_PE_029 | metagenome-assembled genome bin CBJMC01400 | reverse complement strand
TATATGGCGCAGGATGTTTTTTGGCAATCATTTTGTGAAGGAACAGGAAGGCAGCGTGAAATGTATGTTTTCGCCGGCCCTTCCAGAGTACCTGATTCCAGAGGATGGTGTTGTAAAAGCAAGACTTTTTGGCAGTGTGGATGTTGTTTATCACATTTATGGAAAAGGAGATCTTATCCCGGGTGAGTATGCGGTTTCAAATATCCTGGTAAAATTCAGAGAAGATCCCGAGCCCAGGCATTTGAAGGAACTGGATAGTTCGGTGTATTATAGTATAAGAGCCGGGAAGATATCTGAGATCCGGATGGATGTTTTAAGATAAGAGGGAAAAAAGTTTGTGATGGTGAGAGTTTTTATGAAAAGTTATAAAATAAAAAATTGATTAATATACGGAGGCTCTGATTGAAAAGAATCCGTCTGCACTTCCGTTGGCAGATAACTGCCGGGCAACATATAATGGGATGGAAATCCATCCCGGAGAAAATGAAGTCTGGAAAAATACATTGGTTATAAGAGAAAGACAGACTTTTGTAGATCCTGTCAGTGGAGAAGCTGTATTTTTTGGAATGATGACAAATGAAACAATAGACAGAAATCAGGATTTTAAAATAGATTTTCCGGTTTACGTAATTTATTACCAGTATACGGTACGGATCAAAGTGGAAAACCATGAGATCACAGAAATAGAAGAGCTTGCATGTGACAGGAGAATCCGTAATTTTTATAATGAGATTCATGATATTAAACTTCCTGATCTTGAATTCGAAATACCTGTTCCAGAAGAAGAACGCTCAACCCGCATGGAACTGATTGAGATCGTAGAAACATACTGGGATGCTTGTGAACAGGAAGAAGCGCGGAAAAAGCTTCCGGTTCACCCGGATGCCCAACGAATTGAAAATGGGTATCGTACGACGAATCATTCATATTCATTTTTGGGGGATTTTAAACATAATCCGGGGTTCCGTTGGAAAACACCAAAAAACACCAGAAGCTATCCAGTTGCAGATCCGGTTCGCGGACTTGTTGTCAGTGAGTGTCTGCTTCAGGATAATAAAGAAGCTCCTGATGGATGCAGGGGAATGATGATTGTAGAAGCTTTTAAAATTAAAGATGGGGCGATCTGCCATGTAATGGCGCATTTCCCGCGAATTGCAGGGACAACGGGCTGGGAAAAATAAGTTCTGTACAAGTCAGAACAGAAAGGACTATAAAAATGAATCATATCGTTGAAACCAAATATGGAAAAGTGGAAGGCTTTGAAGAAAACAGTCTCGTGAAATATCTGGGAATCCCGTTTGCAGAGCAGCCTGTAGGCGCCCTTGTATGGAAACGGTGCCGGGAGTGTAAGCCCTGGGACGGCGTCCTTGAGGCAAAGGCATACGGACCGGTGGCGCTGCAGGATGACAAGGGGATCTTTCAGGGGTCCAACGAGTGTCTGACCATTAATGTTGTCTGCCCGGAAAATATTGAAGAGAAAAAGGCTGCGGGAGAAAAGCTTCCCGTTTTTGTCTGGATCCACGGAGGCGGATACATGTGCGGAAGCGCAAGCGACACGCTGTACCACGGCGATACCTTTGCGCAGGACGGCGTGATCTACGTCAACTTCCAGTACCGTCTGGGAGTGTTCGGATTCTATGATTTTTCAACCTACGAGGGATGTGAGGAGATCGAGTCCAACCGGGGACTTTCTGATATGATCATGGCCCTGAAATGGATCCACGAGAACATCGCGGCTTTCGGCGGCGATCCCGAAAATGTGACCATTGCCGGAGAATCTGCGGGAGGAGCGGCTGTAGTTACGCTGATGGCGGTTCCGGCTGTGCAGGGATACTTTCAGAAGGTTATCGCCCAGAGCGCTCTGTGCAACTGTGTGATGACCCCGCAGATGCAGCGGAAAAATGTGGATCTCTTCCTGGAAGGAATGGGATGGGACGACAGGAATCTGGCGGAGAAACTTAAAAACGGAGATGCCGAGGAGATGATCAAAGCCACCCGCTATCAGGAGAGGGTGCACCAGTACCACTATCCGGGGATCTTTGAGCCGGGCCCGGTAATCGATGATCTGCTTCCCCGCCGTCCTCTTGACGCCATCAAAGACGGCTGCGCGAAAGGCGTGAAACTGATCATCGGCGACAACCTCCACGAGGGAACCATGTTCGTTCACGAGGAGAATACCGGATTCCCGAACAGCTGGGAAATGGTACATGATATGTTTGGACAGAACGGTCATCTCGATGGCTATGACGCCATTAAAGCGTACTATGACGATCCCGCGAAAGAAGAAAAATACGGGTCGCCGTTCGTACATTTCGCCACAGACTACGTGTGGGAGATGCCTTCCGTCAAGGCTGCCATGTATCAGGGACAGTATGCGGATACATGGATGTACCGGTTCGAATACCTCACAGAGTTCGCGAAAAAGACGGGAATGCTTGTGACCCATGCCTTTGATCTTCCCTGCGTGTTCGGCGTAAAAGAACATGAGTTCAGCAAGGTGTTCTTTGAGGGAGAGTCCGAGGAGGCGGCGAATAAGATTATCTCCGACATGCACGGAGCATGGGTGCGCTTTATTAAGACCGGAGATCCCGATCCGGAAAACTGGCCGAAGTATGAAGGAGCGGTCTCGCCGGTGAGAATCTTTGACCACGAGACAAGGACGGAAGTGCTTGACCGGTCAGAGCTTATGAACGTCTGGGATGACATGCGTTTTTATGAAGACTAAAATATTTAGAAAAAAGGAAGAATCCAAACGCGATTTTTCCTTTTTTTATTATGATTGTATGATATAATTACAATAATTTAAGGAAACACGTCAATAATATCTGAATAAAGAACCGGAGGAAAAAGAGATGTTAGAAAAAGTTGATCTGACAAAATCGTTGTCTAAGGAAGAATACAGAGCAAAGATGCCGCTGCTCGAGGCGAGGCTCGGACTGCTGCAGAGGCAGTGCAAGGAACTGAAAATCCCGGTGATGATTGTATTTGAAGGATTTGGTGCATCGGGAAAAGGCGTGCAGATCGGGCGTCTCATCCAGAGTATGGACCCGAGAGGATTCCAGGTATATCCGATCAAGAACGAGACAGAGGAAGAGAGAATGCATCCGTTCCTCTGGCGTTTCTGGACGAAGACCCCGGAGCGGGGCAGGATCTCCATCTTTGACGGGAGCTGGTACCGGAAAGTCCTGATTGACCGCTTCGAGAAGCGGACAAAGGAAAAAGATATCGGGCGGGTGTTCCATTCCATTAATTCTTTTGAGGAGCAGCTCGCCGTGGACGGGAATGTGATTATCAAGCTTTTCCTTGATATAGACAAAAAAGAACAGAAGAAACGTTTTGAAAAACTGAAAAAGAACAAGGAGACGGCATGGCGCGTAACCCAGGGAGACCTGGAACGAAATGCGAAGTTTGACGAGTATTCCGCCATGATGGAAGACATGCTCTTTAAGACAGACACAGATTATGCCCCCTGGACGATTATCGAGTCCACGGACCGCAGGTTTGCCACGGTGAAGATCTATACTACCGTGATCAAGGCGCTGGCGGATGCCATCGAGGAAGTGCAGGCTGCGGCAGAACAGAAAAAGGCGGAGAAAGAGGTGGAAGAAAGGGACAATGCCGTCCTTTCCGGCACTGAGAAAATAGCGGAGATTGCGCAGGAAGCTGACCATGATATGAAAGAACTGCAGGTTTCCATCCTCTCAAAAGCAGATCTGTCGCTGAAATATACCAGGGAAGAGTACAAGGAGAAGCTGGATAAGCTTCAGAAGAAAATCGAGAAACTCCACGGCGAACTGTACCGGAGAAGAATCCCGGTTGTGCTCGGATTCGAGGGCTGGGACGCCGGAGGAAAAGGCGGCGCCATCAAGCGGCTGACCGAGAAGATGGATGCCCGCGGATATGTGGTGAACCCGACCGCGTCTCCCAATGATATTGAGAAAGCCCACCATTATCTGTGGCGTTTCTGGCGGGCTATGCCGAAAGACGGACATGTGGCCATCTTTGACCGGACCTGGTACGGACGTGTTATGGTAGAGCGGATCGAGGGCTTCTGCACAAAGGAAGAATGGCAGAGAGCCTACAAGGAGATCAACGATATGGAGAAAGATCTCTATGATTCGGGAGCGATTGTGATCAAATTCTGGATGCATATCGACAAGGATGAACAGGAGAGGCGTTTCCGGGAGAGAGAGCAGAATCCCGAGAAGCAGTGGAAGATCACCGATGAGGACTGGCGTAACCGGGCAAAGTGGGATCAGTACGAAGATGCGGTAAATGAGATGCTCCTGCGCACATCCACGGATTATGCTCCATGGGTGGTTGTGGAGGGCAACGACAAGTATTATGCCCGGGTAAAGGTACTCAGAACCGTAGTCGATGCCATTGAGAAAAGACTGAAAGAAAAGGAGAAACAGCCATGAGCCTGACCATCCGAGAACAGATCGAAGAGCGGGAAGTGGAATATTTAAGCCCGTATGCAACGCTGAGCAGGAATACCCGCGGCAGAGAGCGGGAGGAACCCCAGTGTGACATCCGTCCTGTTTTCCAGAGAGACAGGGACCGGATTCTGCACTGCAAGGCATTCCGCAGGCTCAAGCAGAAGACGCAGGTCTTTCTTCTGCCCAAGGGCGATCATTACCGGACAAGGCTGACACATACCCTTGAGGTGTCCCAGATCGCCCGGACCATCGCCAAGGCGCTGAGGCTGAACGAGGATCTGGTGGAGGCGGTTGCCCTGGGACATGACCTGGGGCATACCCCTTTCGGACATGCAGGGGAGAAGGCCCTCAATCATGTCTATCATTTCTCCCACCACCGGCAAAGCCTGCGGGTGGTGGAGTGCATTGAAAAAGGGGGACGGGGACTGAATCTGACCTGGGAAGTGAGGGACGGCATCTTAAATCATCAGACTGCCGGACATCCTCACACTCTGGAGGGGCAGGTGGTCCGTCTCTCGGACAAGATTGCCTATATCCATCATGATATGGATGATGCTATCCGGGGAGGAATTCTGACGGAGGAGGATATTCCGGCAGAGTTCCGGAGCGTCCTGGGCGAGACCTGCCGGGCAAGGCTGAACTGTCTGGTCCACGATGTGATTACGAACAGCATGGATCGCCCCGAGATCTGCATGTCGCCGGCTGTGGGCGAGGCGATGACCGATCTAAGAAAGTTTATGTTTCAGAATGTCTATCTCAATCCAAAGGCAAAAGGAGAAGAAGATAAGGCTGTACATATGATTGAACAGCTCTATACATACTATGTAAAACATCTGGAACTGCTGCCGCAGCAGTTTCTGGACGCCCTGTCAAATCCGGACAACAGCAGGGAACAGATTGTCTGCGATTATATTGCCGGAATGACAGACTCCTATGCCGTCAAGAAGTTTGAAGAATTTTTTGTCCCCGAATCGTGGAAAATTTAAAGGAAATCAAAATCTTTTGTCGAATATATAGTATAGGGTATTCTTTACTTTACTCTTTCCAGAGGAGGCTGACATGTATTATTCGGATGAACTGATCGAAGAGATAAGGACAAGAAATGATATTGTGGACGTGATTTCCGGCTATGTACGGCTGCAGAAGAAAGGAAGCAATTATTTCGGGCTGTGTCCGTTTCACAATGAAAAATCACCCTCGTTTTCCGTGAGCCGGCAGAAGCAGATGTATTACTGTTTCGGCTGCGGCGCAGGAGGAAATGTCTTCACATTTCTGATGCAGTACGAGAACTTTTCATTTATGGAGGCAGTGAAGTTTCTGGCAGACAGGGCGGGAATTGCCCTCCCGGAGGAAGAATACTCGAGAGAAGCAAAGGAACGGGCTGATCTGAGGTCATCGATCCTGGAAGTGAACAAACTGGCTGCAAAATATTTTTACGTACAGCTGAAATCCGAGCGGGGAAAGACCGCATATGAATATCTGAAGAACCGGGGACTCTCGGATGAGACGATCACCGCATTCGGTCTGGGATATTCGAATAAATTCAGCGACGACCTGTATAAATATCTGCGGCAGAAGGGATACAGCGAGGATCTGATCCGCCAGGCAGGGCTGATTAATACGGATGAGCGTCAGGGCGTCTATGATAAGTTCTGGAACCGGGTTATGTTCCCTATCATGGATGTAAACAGCCGGGTCATCGGATTTGGCGGCCGGGTGATGGGCGATGCGAAACCCAAGTATCTGAACTCACCGGAGACGGCGGTGTTTGACAAGAGCCGCAATCTGTACGGGCTGAACCGGGCAAGGACCTCAAGAAAACCGTATTTCCTCCTGTGCGAGGGATATATGGATGTGATCTCCCTGCACCAGGCGGGATTCACAAACGCGGTGGCGTCTCTTGGAACTGCGCTGACAGCGGGACATGCCTCCCTGATCAAGCGTTATGTGAAGGAAGTCTATCTTACGTATGACAGCGATGATGCGGGAACACGGGCTGCGCTGCGTGCGGTGCCGATTCTGAGGGAAGCGGGGATCCAGGCTAAGGTAATCCGCATGGCCCCCTATAAGGATCCGGATGAGTTTATCAAGAATCTGGGAGCCGAAGAGTATGAAAAGCGGATCGAAGATGCCCGCAACGGTTTTATGTTTACAATCGCCATGCTTGCCAGGGATTATGACATGAATTCCCCGGAAGGAAAGACCGAGTTTTTCAACGAGGCTGCGGCAAGACTCCTTGCGTTTGAGGATGAACTGGAGCGTAACAACTATATCGAGGCGGTTGCCTCCGAGTATAAAGTGACGCCCGAAAGCCTGAAAAAACTGGTCGCAAAGAAGGCGGTAAGTGCCGGGATGGCGCGTCCGGTGGCACGTCCGAAACGCGCGGACGGGACGCAGAAGCAGCAGAAGGAAGACGGTATCCTGGTCTCCCAGAAAGCGCTCCTGACGTGGATGATCGACGATGCTTCTCTATATGATAAAATCAGCAGATACATAACCCCCGATGATTTCACAGGGGAGATCTACCGGAAAGTTGCCGGGCTGCTCTACGAACAGAGACAGAAAGGGGAACTGAATCCGGCGCAGATTCTGAATCATTTTACGGAAGAGGAAGAACACCGACAGGCGGCTTCTCTGTTTCACACGAGAATCCGGGAGCTCAAGACGAAGGAAGAAAGGGAACAGGCGCTCAAGGAGACGATTCTGCGGGTGAAGAGCCACAGCATCGACGTGAAGACCATGAACCTCTCCCCGGACGACCTTGCCGGCCTGCAGCACCTGATGGAGGAGAAGAGAAAGCTGGAAGACCTGAAGAAACTGCATATTTCTATTGATTGAGGATAAAATAAAACATGATAGCCTGCGTTTGTGCGCCGGCGAAGGAAGGATGGACACATGGAAGAGAACACACAGAAATTTCTGGAGAGACTGAAACAGTTGGTTGCCCTGGGAAAGAAGAAAAAGAGCATACTGGACGTTCAGGAGATCAATGACTTTTTTACGGACATGGAACTCAATGCCGATCAGATGGAGAAAGTCTTTGATTATCTTGAGTCGAATAATATCGATGTCCTGCGCATCAGCGGAGATACCGATGATGTGGATATGGATATGGACATGAATCTGGATGATATTCTGGCGGACGAGGAAGAGGTGGATATGGAAAATATCGACCTGTCAGTTCCGGAGGGCGTCAGCATCGAGGATCCGGTCCGTATGTACCTTAAAGAGATCGGAAAAGTCCCCCTTCTGAGCGCAGAGCGTGAGATTGAGCTCGCAAGAAGGATGGAGGAAGGCGACGAGGATGCGAAGAAGGAACTCGCCGAGGCCAACCTGCGTCTTGTAGTCAGCATTGCCAAGCGGTATGTGGGAAGAGGCATGCTTTTTCTGGATCTGATCCAGGAGGGAAATCTGGGCCTGATCAAGGCTGTGGAAAAGTTTGATTACCATAAAGGTTACAAATTCAGTACCTATGCGACATGGTGGATCCGCCAGGCGATCACGAGAGCCATTGCAGACCAGGCAAGGACGATCCGTATCCCGGTTCATATGGTGGAGACGATCAACAAGCTGATCCGTGTCTCGAGACAGCTGCTTCAGGAGCTGGGAAGAGAGCCGCTCCCGGAGGAGATTGCCAAAGAACTGGACATGCCGGTGGACCGTGTCCGCGAGATCCTGAAGATCTCCCAGGAACCGGTTTCCCTGGAGACTCCCATCGGAGAAGAGGAGGACAGCCACCTGGGAGACTTTATCCAGGACGACAATGTCCCGGTACCTGCGGAGGCTGCCGCGCAGACACTTCTCAAAGAGCAGCTTGACGAGGTGCTTGACACCCTGACGGAGAGGGAACAGAAAGTGCTCCGTCTGCGGTTCGGAATGAACGACGGCAGGGCGCGCACCCTGGAAGAGGTGGGCAAGGAGTTTGATGTTACGAGAGAGCGTATCCGTCAGATTGAAGCGAAGGCGCTGAGAAAGCTGCGTCATCCGAGCAGAAGCCGGAAACTGCGGGACTATCTGGACTGATTACTTCCCGGACAGGAGAACAGGAGATGGAATTATCGATTCGATTACAGGCGGTCGCAGATCTTGTGACCGCCGGATTAAAGTTTGCCGACATCGGGACAGATCACGCCTATATTCCTATCTGTCTTGTGGAGAGCGGTAAGAATCCCGGGGCAGTCGCCATGGATGTGAACAAAGGACCTCTCGAGAGAGCGGGAGAGCATGTCCGCGAACACGGGCTGGAAGAGCAGATTTCCCTGCGGCTTTCGGACGGCTTTGCCGGGCTGGAGCGGGGAGAGGTGCAGAGCGCTGTGCTTGCGGGCATGGGAGGCGGCCTGATGATGCGGATCCTGAAGGAGGGCGCTGATGTGGTAAATACCCTTCAGGAGTGCATTCTTCAGCCCCAGTCGGAGATTGAAAAAGTGAGAGCCTTTCTTTTAGAGGAAGGTTTTTTGTTTATCCGGGAAGATATGGTCCTGGACGATGGAAAATATTATCCCATGATGAAGGTGGCGCCGCCGGGGCAGAAAGATACCTGCAGCCGTGAAAGGTGGTCACCGGTGGAACTGCGCTACGGCAGGCTTCTCCTGAGGGACAGGAATTCTGTTCTGCGTGCGTTCCTGGAGCGGGAGATCCGTCTGAAAAAGGAGATTCTCTCTGCGCTTGCAGGCAGAGAAGGGGAGCAGATCCGCCGTAGAAGGGATGAACTTCAGAAAGAACTTACATATGCAGAGAAAGGGATGGAATACTATGCTTTGTAAAGAGATTATACAGGTGATAGAAGCGACGTATCCGAGAAATGCGGCGCTTGATTTTGACAATGTGGGGCTTCTCGCAGGGCGAAGCGAAAAGGAAGTGAACCGGGTCTATCTCGCACTGGATGCGACGGATGAGATTATCACACGGGCGGTGGAAGCCGGAGCGGATATGCTTGTGACCCACCATCCGCTGATCTTTTCACCTCTGAAAAAAGTGACGGATGAAGATTTCGTAAGCCGCAGGGTTATGCGGCTGATTCAGAATGATATTTCCTATTATGCCATGCACACCAACTATGACGTTCTCGGGATGGCAGAACTGGCGGAAAAGATTCTGGATATCCGGGACACGCAGGTGCTGGATGTGACGGGTGCAGACGGGGAGAGAGAGGAAGGCATCGGCAGGATCGGCAGGCTGGAACGGGAGATGAGCCTGGAGGAATGCTGTGTCTATGTCAAGCATAAACTGAACCTGGGAAGCATCAAGGTGTTCGGCGATATGAACCGGCGCGTCAGAACGCTGGCGGTTTCACCCGGATCCGGGAAGTCTGCCATTAAGCCTGCCATCCAGAAAGGCGCGGATGTTCTTGTGACGGGGGATATCGGACATCATGACGGTATCGATGCAGTGGAACAGGGACTTGCGGTTATCGATGCAGGCCACTACGGAACAGAATATATTTTCATTGATGATATGAAGCGGTTTTTCGCGGAGAAGCTGCCGGGGCTGGAAGTGGAGACGGCGCCGGTGATTCATCCTTTCCAGGTGATCTGAGTAAGCAGAAAGAAAAGGCATTAAAGGAGGAGCACAATGGCAGAGACAACATACACGGTTACGGTAGAAGGCGTGAAAAGAGAATATCCCGAAGGTACGTCCTATCAGGAGATTGCCCGGGATTTTCAGGATCAGTATGAGCATCAGATTGTACTTGTGTTTGCGGACCGGTTCCATCTTCAGGAGCTGAGAAAAACGCTGCAGAAAGACTGTGAGCTGTCTTTCGTGACGACGGGAGACCCCATCGGACATGAGACATATAAGCGGAGCATGTGTTTTCTCCTTGTGAAAGCCGTGCATGATGTGGCGGGACATGACAGGATCGAACGGGTGAGGATTCACTTTTCCCTGGGAAAAGGGTACTACTGTACAGTAGAAGGTGACGTCAGCCTGGACGAAGCCTTTCTGGAAAAGGTCGCGTCACGGATGCATGAACTGTCTGATCAGAGAATTCCCATTGAAAAACGGTCGATTCATACCGATGAGGCAGTGGAACTGTTCCACAGACACGGGATGTATGACAAGGAACGTCTCTTCGAGTACCGGCGGGTGTCAAAGGTGAACATCTACAGTATCAATGAGTTTGAAGACTACTACTACGGATATATGGTGCCGGATGCGGGGTGCCTGAAATATTTTTCCCTCCATCTCTACGAAAGAGGATTCGTCCTGCAGATGCCGGACCGGGAGAATCCGGAAAAGGTGCCGGAATTCAATCCATGGCCGAAACTGTTCCATGTGCTCCGGGAATCCGTGGCGTGGGGGGACAGTCAGGAGATCGATACGGTAGGAGCCCTCAACGACATGGTAACCCACCAGGACATGCGGGAGGTTGTGCTGGTCCAGGAAGCTTACCAGGAAAGAAAAATCGGAGAGATTGCCAGGCAGATCGCAGAGAGGGGAAATGTGAAGTTCGTTCTTATCGCCGGACCTTCCTCCTCCGGAAAGACTACATTTTCACACCGGCTTTCCATCCAGCTGAGGGTCAACGGGATGAAGCCCCATCCCATCGCAGTGGACAATTATTTCGTGGACAGGGAACATACGCCCAGGGATGCGGACGGAAACTATGATTTTGAGTGTCTGGAGGCTATCGATGTCCCGAAGTTCAACGAGGATATGGAGGCTCTTCTGGACGGGAAAGAAGTGTATCTGCCGGTCTTTGATTTTACTACGGGAAAACGGAGCACCATGACCCATCCGAAGAAACTTGGTCCCCAGGATATCCTTGTGATAGAAGGGATTCACTGTCTGAATCCGAAGCTGACAGAGATGCTGGATGACGATAACAAATTCCGGATCTATATCAGCGCCCTGACCCAGCTCAATATTGACGAGCATAACCGGATCCCATCCACAGACGGGCGGCTGATCCGCAGGATTGTGCGGGACGCCAGGACGCGGGGAGCTTCCGCCACAAGAACCATATCCATGTGGCCTTCGGTGAGGCGGGGAGAGGAGAGGAATATCTTCCCCTTCCAGGAGCAGGCGGATGTGATGTTCAATTCCTCCCTGCTCTACGAGCTTGCCGTGCTTAAGCAGTATGTGGAACCTCTTCTGTTCGGAGTAGACAAAGATACGGAAGAGTACCTGGAGGCAAAGAGACTGCTGAAGTTTTTCGATTATTTTGTGGGGATCGGAAGCGAAAATGTGCCGACGAACTCCCTGTTGAGGGAATTCATCGGCGGGGGATGCTTCCGCGTATAGAATAAGCCTTACGGCAGATAGATTTTCCGGAGATGATCCATTCGTGCGCCCATATTCTGGAGCAGAAGGTCTGCCAGGGTGACGGCGGTCATGGACTCGACGACGACTACGGCCCGGGGAACGATCACCGGGTCGTGGCGTCCGTGAATGGAGATCTCCACGTCTTCACCGGATTCATTAACGGTGTGCTGTTTCTTCGCAATGGAAGAGGTGGGCTTGACTGCCGCCCGCAGGATCAGCTGAGAGCCGTCGCTCATACCGCCGAGGGTTCCTCCCGAGTGGTTGGTCTTCTTGCATACTTTGCCGTCTTTCATATAGAAAGGATCGTTATTGCGGCTTCCTGTGGAGGCTGCCGCTGCAAAACCGTCACCGATTTCCACACCTTTCACTGCACCGATGGACATGACCGCCTGGGCGAGCAGGGCGTCAAGCTTGTCGAAAGCCGTCTCTCCAAGCCCGACGGGAAGCCCGTCAGCGCGGCATTCGATAATTCCGCCGCAGGAGTCTGTCTGCGACATCAGGGAGGAAACATACTCTCCGGCTTTTTCCGCGTAGGCATTTCCCGGCATGTAGAAACTGTTCTCATTGATCTCGTCCAGTCTGTATTCTTCTTCCGGTATTGTCACCGGACCTATCGCTTTTGCGTAAGCCATGACTTTGATTCCGAGTTCCTTCAGAAGAAGGGAGGCCACAGCGCCCGCCGCAACACGCGCTATCGTCTCGCGTCCGGAGGAACGTCCGCCGCCGCGGTAATCCCGGAAACCGTATTTTTCCTTAAATGGATAATCTGCGTGTCCCGGACGGAATGTATATGCGATCTCTCCGTAATCTCTGGAACGCTGGTCTTTGTTGTAGACGGCGATACAGATAGGCGTGCCGGTTGTCTTTCCCTCGAACACGCCGGAGAGAATCTCCGCAGTATCGGATTCGTTTCTCCGGGTAGTGTATTTGCTCTGTCCCGGTCTGCGGCGGTCCAGATAGCGCTGGATATCCTCTGCCTCCAGGGGAAGACCTGCCGGGCATCCGTCGATCACCACGCCTACCGCCAAACCGTGGGATTCTCCCCATGATGTAATACGGAATAACTTTCCAAATGATGAACCACTCATTATAAAATACTCCTTTCTGAGTCATACTTTTTAGAAAAGGGCAGTGCAGAAAACGGACCGCCTGACAGGCGGTTCCGTCTGCACACGGACATAATTATATATGAAGTTACCCGGTCGTGCAAGCACGGGCGGCTTTATATCCTTAAAAATGTTTTAAGAAATTTTATTTTTCTGTACATTTTTCCGGTTTCGTACTATAATGATGCGTGATACTGGAAAAGGAGAGATGGACATCAATATGAACAGCGAAAAAAAGAACAGCAGTGATGCACTTACTCCGGAAGAAGAGATGCTTAACGCACAGACAGAACCAGAACTGACTGGAGAAGGGACAGAAGATTCCGTCTCCGCAGATAAAGCAGATAGAACAGATGAAAATACCGGAGAGGAAGAAACACATCCTGAAGCGGATGCAGAGGGCAGGGCAGCAGACGAGGGGACGCCTGGCGAAGAATCTGCCGGGAAAGACCGGAAAAGGCGCCGCGGACGCCGCAGAGGCCGGGGACGCAGAAACAGGGCGAAGAAAGACTGGGGAAAGAAGCCGTTTATTATAGCAGGCGGCATTGTCGGCGGGCTTCTTGTAATTTATCTCGGTATATCCGCGTTTTTTATCAGCCACTTTTACTTTAATACGATGATTAACGGACAGGATTTTTCCGGAAAAACCGTCAGTGATGTGGAAGATTATCTGAAACAGCAGGTTTCCGGATATTCCCTGACAGTACGGGAACAGAACAATGAGACGGATGTGATCAGCGGGGCAGATATTTCCCTGACTTATGTGGAAAATGATGATATCCGGAATGCGCTGGACAGTCAGAATCCGCTTCTGTGGCCTTCTGCACTCTTCTCACAGTCCTCAACGGACGTGACGGTGGAAGTGGGATATGATGAGGCGGCTCTGACGGAGAAGATCCAGTCGCTGAAAGCAGTGACAAAAGAGCAGACCCAGCCGACTTCGGCGTATCCCAAGTATGACGGGAACTCTTTCGTGATCCAGCCGGAGACTTACGGGACAGCGGTGGATCTGGAAGTGCTGACGGAAAAGGTAAAACAGTATATTACGGAATTTAAGACAGAACTACGCCTGATGGATGAGTCCTGCTATATTATGCCCACATATACAAAGAATTCTGCTGAGGTGCAGGAGGCCTGCGATACCATGAACCGGTACTGCCAGGCGAGTATCACCTATACCATGGATAAAGATGTGGTGGTTGACAAGACGCTGATCTCCACCTGGCTGACATGCAGCGATGACATGCAGGTATCTGTGGACTATGATTCTGTCCGCGCATGGATGCGTGAGTTCGGAAAAACCTACGACACTGTGGGAACTACAAGGACGATCACCACGCCCACCGGGAAGACCGCCCAGGTATCCGGCGGTACATACGGCTGGTCGGTGAATGAGGATCAGGAGACACAGGATCTGATCAACAGTATCCAGAACGCGGAAGTGGTGGAGAGGGAACCTGCCTACAAGCAGACGGCGGCTTCCCGCGGAGCCCAGGACTGGGGAAACACGTATCTGGAAGTGGACATGAGCGCCCAGCATATGTGGTATATTGTGAACGGTTCCGTTGTGCTTGAGACCGACGTGGTTACAGGACGGCCCACGCCGGACAGAGAGACGCCGCAGGGAGTCTATTCTGTGGTCGAGAAAATGAGAAACAAAGTGCTTCGCGGTTCCATTGATCCCGCTACAGGAAAACCGGAGTACGAGACACCGGTATCCTACTGGATGCGGATCACCTGGACGGGAATCGGTTTCCATGACGCAACATGGCAGGCAAAATTCGGAGGAGACTGGTACCAGAACCATGGTTCTCACGGCTGTATCAACATGCCTCTGGACAAGGCAGCGCAGCTCTATGATATGCTGGAGATGCACACTCCGGCGATTGTGCATTACTGATGATACAGCGCACGGCTTTGAGTACTACTTTGCCTGATGCATAGGCTTATCAGGCATGATCGTATGATTATTATATATTATGATAAGGACAGAATATGAGTATAAATACGTATGAACTACTGAAAAAGGACGGACTGGCGAAGCGGGGGCGCCTTCACACGGTCCACGGAACCATAGAGACCCCCGTGTTTATGAACGTGGGGACGGCAGCCGCCATCAAAGGGGCAGTTTCCACAGATGATCTGAGGACGATCAGGACCCAGGTGGAGCTTTCCAATACCTATCACCTGCATGTCCGTCCCGGGGATGAAATTGTAAAGAAACTGGGCGGACTTCACCGGTTTATGAACTGGGACAGGCCGATCCTCACGGACTCCGGCGGCTTCCAGGTGTTTTCCCTGGCTTCCTTAAGGAAGATCAAGGAGGAAGGCGTACACTTTAATTCCCATATTGACGGGCGAAAGATCTTCATGGGACCGGAGGAGAGCATGCAGATCCAGTCTAATCTGGCGTCCACCATCGCCATGGCGTTCGACGAGTGCCCTTCCAGTGTGGCGGATAAGAAATATATCGCCAACTCGGTGGCGCGCACGACACGCTGGCTGAAACGGTGCAAAGATGAGATGGCAAGACTGAACTCGCTGCCGGATACGATCAATCCCCATCAGATGCTTTTCGGCATCAATCAGGGCGGAGTTTACGAGGATATCCGGATCGAACATGCACAGCAGATTTCCGAACTGAATCTGGACGGGTATGCCATCGGCGGACTTGCCGTGGGCGAGAGCCATGAGGAGATGTACCGGATCCTGGACGCAGTGGTGGGATATCTGCCGGAGGACAAACCGACCTACCTGATGGGTGTGGGTACACCTGCCAATATTCTGGAAGGCGTGGAGCGGGGCGTGGACTTCTTTGACTGTGTGTATCCCAGCCGGAACGGGCGCCACGGACATGTATATACAAACCATGGAAAGATGAATCTTTTCAATGCAAAATATGAACTGGATGACCGGCCCATCGAGGAAGGATGCGGATGTCCGGCCTGCAGAAGCTATAGCCGCGCCTATATCCGTCATCTCCTGAAAGCAAAGGAGATGCTCGGCATGCGGCTTTGCGTCCTGCACAACCTCTATTTCTACAACACCATGATGGAGGAGATCCGGGATGCCATTGACGCGGGACAGTTTCAGGAATATAAGAAGAAAAAACTGGAAGGGATGATGCAGAAATAACATCTGTCCATAATATTTTCCAAAATACTCTTGAAGATTCTGCCATTTTTGTGTATAGTTATTTTATTGCGGTAACTTTAGCAGTTAGGAGGAAATTATAATGGATTTAGTTGGCATTATCGTACTTTATGTCGTTGTGATCGGAGGAATGTGGTTCCTGCTTATGCGTCCCCAGAAAAAGGAGCAGAAGAGGGTTCAGGCCATGCTTTCCACGATGGAAGTAGGCGACACAGCCCTGACGACAAGCGGATTTTACGGTGTGATCATTGATATTACCGACGATGATGTGATTGTGGAATTCGGCAACAATAAGAACTGCCGTATCCCGATGCAGAAATCAGCGATCGCTCAGATTGAAAAACCGAACGCAGAGTAAATGCGCAGACGGAGGACAGATTATGTCCTCCGTTTTTTAAAATATACATTTTAGAGCGCCCTCTATTTTTTTGACGGGAATACTTGAAACAAACAGCGAAATGAGGTATGATAGACAATAGTATTTCTGAATTTGGAAGGATGATTTGTAATGGACATGAAAATCGGAGTTATCAAGGGGGACGGGATCGGTCCGGAGATTGTGGATGAAGCGATGAAAGTTCTGGACAGGACAGCAGAAGCATACGGACATTCCATCTCCTATACACAGCTTCTTATGGGAGGCGCATCCATCGATGTGAACGGAGTTCCGCTGACGGATGAGACACTGGGGCAGGCGAAGAAAAGCGACGCTGTCCTGATGGGATCCATCGGCGGAGACGCGAAGACTTCTCCCTGGTATAAACTGGAACCGTCAAAAAGACCCGAGGCAGGGCTTCTGCAGCTGCGCAAGGGACTGAATCTTTTTGCAAACCTGCGTCCGGCAGTGCTCTATGAGGAGCTCAAAGACGCCTGCCCGCTGAAGAAAGAGATCGCGGACCAGGGATTCGACCTGATGATTATGCGGGAGCTGACCGGCGGGCTTTATTTCGGAAAGCGCAGTACGGAACCGGTGGACGGCGTCATGACTGCCCGGGATGAGCTTACATACAATGAGAATGAGATCCGCAGAATCGCAAAGCGGGCCTTCGACATCGCCATGAAGCGCAGGAAAAAAGTGACAAGCGTGGACAAGGCCAACGTCCTGGATTCTTCCCGGCTCTGGAGAAAAGTCGTGGAGGAAGTGGCGCAGGATTATCCGGAAGTCGAGCTGGAACATATGCTGGTTGACAACTGTGCAATGCAGCTGGTGAAAGATCCGGCGCAGTTCGATGTGATTCTGACAGAGAACATGTTCGGAGATATCCTTTCTGATGAGGCGAGCATGGTGACGGGCTCCATCGGTATGCTGGCATCCGCAAGCCTGAATGAGACGAAGTTCGGTCTCTATGAACCAAGCGGCGGCTCCGCACCGGATATTGCAGGAAAAGGCATTGCCAATCCGATCGCCACGATCCTGTCCGCTGCCATGATGCTGCGGTTCTCCTTTGATCTGGACGAGGAGGCTTCGGCGATTGAACGCGCGGTTGAGAGCGTCCTCAGAGACGGATACCGGACGATCGATATTATGTCCGAAGGAATGAAGCAGATCGGCACGAAAGAGATGGGCGACCGGATCTGTTCCTATATCAGCAGACAATAAAAAATCAAAATAGAAATGAGGAATTACCATGAGAAGTGATACAGTTACAAAAGGCGTACAGCAGGCACCCCACCGTTCTCTTTTTAATGCGCTCGGACTTACCGAGGAAGAACTTTCACGTCCCCTGATCGGCGTGGTCAGCTCCTACAGCGAGATCGTGCCGGGACATATGAATCTGGATAAAATTGCAGAAGCAGTAAAACTCGGAGTTGCAATGGCAGGTGGAACCCCGATTATGGTTCCCGCTATCGCGGTGTGCGACGGAATCGCCATGGGGCATATCGGAATGAAATACTCGCTTGTGACGAGAGATCTGATTGCGGATTCCACAGAGGCGCTAGCCATGGCTCATCAGTTCGACGGACTTGTCATGATCCCCAACTGCGACAAGAATGTGCCGGGACTTCTGATGGCTGCGGCCCGCGTCAATATCCCTACAGTATTTGTCAGCGGCGGTCCCATGCTTGCCGGCCATGTGAAAGGTGAGAAGACCAGCCTCTCCAGTATGTTTGAGGCGGTAGGAGCCCATGCTGCAGGAAAGATCAGCGACGAAGAACTCTGTGAATTTGAAAACAAAGCATGCCCGACCTGCGGATCCTGTTCCGGAATGTACACGGCAAACAGTATGAACTGTCTGACCGAGGCGCTGGGCATGGGACTTCGCGGAAACGGAACCATCCCGGCTGTCTACTCCGCAAGAATCCAGCTCGCAAAACATGCGGGAATGCAGGTGATGGAACTGGTGCGCAAAAACATCCGTCCCCGGGATATCATGACGGAGGACGCTATCCTCAATGCCCTTACGGTTGATATGGCTCTGGGATGTTCCACCAACAGCATGCTGCATCTTCCGGCTATCGCCCATGAGATCGGCATGGATTTTGAGATCGATTTCGCCAATACGATCAGCGAGAAGACACCTAACCTCTGCCACCTTGCACCGGCAGGACACACCTACATTGAGGACCTCAATGAGGCGGGCGGTGTATACGCGGTGATGAATGAACTGAATAAAAAGGGACTGATCCACACGGACTGCATGACCGTGACCGGAAAGACCATCGGAGAGAACATCGCCGGATGCGAGAACAAGAATCCCGAAGTTATCCGTCCCATCGACCATCCATACTCCGAGACAGGCGGTCTTGCTGTCCTGAAAGGAAATCTGGCTCCGGACGGCAGCGTGGTAAAACGTTCCGCTGTCTGCGACGAGATGCTTGTACACGAAGGTCCGGCAAGGATCTTCGAGAGCGATGAAGAGGCAACAGCAGCTATCAAGAGCGGTAAAATCAATCCGGGTGATGTCATCGTGATCCGCTATGAGGGACCGAAAGGCGGACCTGGTATGAGAGAGATGCTCAACCCCACATCCGCGATTGCAGGCTATGGCCTGGGTTCCAGCGTCGCCCTGATCACAGACGGACGGTTCAGCGGAGCTTCCAGAGGGGCTTCCATCGGACACGTTTCTCCGGAAGCGGCAGTGGGCGGTCCCATCGCCCTTGTGGAAGAAGGAGATATCATCAAGATCAATATACCGGAGCTGAAGCTTGAACTGGACATTTCCGACGAAGAGATGGCAGCAAGAAGAGCAAAATGGCAGCCGAGAGAGCCGAAGGTGACAACCGGATATCTGGCGAGATACGCCGCCATGGTGACATCCGGAAACCGGGGCGCGATCCTGGAAGTGCCGAAACAGAACTAAAGAGAGATGGAGGAAATGCACCATGCAGTTAAATGGAGCAGAAATAGTAATCGAATGTCTGAAGGAACAGGGCGTGGACACTGTTTTCGGATATCCGGGCGGCGCAATCCTCAACGTATATGATGCGCTCTATGCCCACAGAGACGAGATCCGTCATATCCTGACCTCCCACGAACAGGGAGCGTCCCACGCGGCTGACGGATATGCCAGAGCAACAGGAAAGGTGGGTGTCTGTCTGGCTACAAGCGGCCCTGGAGCGACCAATCTCGTAACCGGAATCGCCACAGCCTATATGGATTCGATCCCGATCGTGGCGATCACCTGCAATGTGGGAGTCTCCCTTCTGGGAAAGGACAGCTTCCAGGAGATTGACATCGCCGGGATCACAATGCCGATTACAAAACACAATTTCATTGTTAAGGATGTAACGAATCTTGCAGATACGATCCGCAGGGCATTCCGGATCGCCCGCTCCGGACGACCGGGGCCGGTCCTTGTGGATATTCCGAAAGATGTCACATCAAATGTTACCGAGTATGTACGCCAGGAAATTGAGGAATATTTCCCTGACGAATCCCATATTGATGAAGAGAAGCTTGACGCGGCTGTGTCCATGATCGAAAAGGCAGAGAAACCCTTTATCTTTGTGGGTGGCGGCGCAGTCCTTTCCGGGGCAAGTGAGGAGCTTATGGAGTTCGTAAACCGGATGGACGCGCCTGTGACGGACTCCCTTATGGGAAAGGGCGCATTCCCGGGAACAGATCCCAGATACACGGGCATGCTCGGCATGCACGGTACAAAAGCTTCCAACTTTGGAGTCAGCGAATGTGATCTGCTCGTCGTTGTAGGCGCAAGATTCAGTGACCGTGTGACCGGAAATACAGAGAAATTCGCACGGAACGCAAAGATCCTGCAGATCGATATCGATCCCGCCGAGATGAACAAGAATGTGATTATTGATCTGGGTATCGAGGGCGATATCAAAACCGTTTTAAAGAAACTTAATGCAAAGCTTCCGCAGCAGGAGCATAAAGAGTGGCTTGACAAGGTGGAAGAGTACAAGGTGAAATATCCGTTGAAATACCACCATGATGTCCTGACAGGTCCTTTCATTGTCGAGGAGATCTACAGACAGACGAACGGGGACGCCCTGATTGTCACCGAGGTAGGACAGCATCAGATGTGGGCGGCGCAGTATTACAAATTCACAAAGCCCCACACACTGCTGACTTCCGGCGGCCTCGGAACCATGGGGTACGGCCTGGGAGCTGCTCTCGGAGCAAAGACGGGACGTCCGGAGAAGACGGTTGTCAATATAGCAGGAGACGGCTGTTTCCGCATGAATATGAATGAGATTGCGACTGCGGTCAGACACAACATTCCGGTTATCGAGGTGGTTGTGAACAACCATGTGCTCGGTATGGTCCGCCAGTGGCAGGATCTCTTCTATGATGAGAGATATTCCGCTACGGTTCTGCGCGATGCCGTTGATTTTGCAAAGCTTGCGGAGGCGATGGGAGCGGAAGGCATCCATGTGGAGACACAGGATGAGTTTAAGGAAGCGTTTGCAAAAGCGCTGACACTGAACCGTCCGGTGGTCATTGACTGTCAGATCGGCAGCGATGACAAGGTATGGCCGATGGTGGCGCCGGGAGACGCGATCAGCCAGGCATTTGATGAGGAAGATATGGCAGAGTAAGTTTGCCGTATGAATAAATGAGATTCAGGAGGTAATGAAAATGAGCAGAGTTTACAATTTTTCAGCAGGACCTGCAGTCCTGCCGGAAGAAGTGCTGAAAGAGGCGGCGGCAGAGATGCTGGATTACAATGGAACCGGCATGTCCGTGATGGAGATGAGCCATCGCTCCAAGGCGTTTGAGGAGATTATCACCACAGCGGAGCAGGATCTCCGTGATCTGATGAACATCCCGGACAACTACAAGGTGCTGTTCCTTCAGGGCGGCGCTTCCCAGCAGTTTGCAATGATTCCCATGAACCTGATGAAAAACAGAGTTGCAGACTATATTATCACAGGACAGTGGGCGAAGAAAGCGGCGAAAGAAGCAGAGAAATACGGAAAGGTGAACCGGGTTGCCTCATCCGAGGATAAGACGTTCTCCTATATTCCGGACTGCTCAGACCTTCCGATCTCCGAGGACGCAGACTATGTATATATCTGCGAGAACAACACGATTTATGGAACAAAGTTTAAAGAACTTCCCAACACAAAAGGAAAGACACTTGTGGCGGACGTTTCATCCTGCTTCCTCTCGGAGCCGGTTGATGTGACCAAATACGGACTGATCTACGGAGGTGTCCAGAAGAATATCGGACCGGCAGGCGTGGTTATCGTAATTATCCGTGAAGATCTGATCACAGAGGATGTGCTCCCGGGAACACCGACCATGCTTACATATAAGACACATGCGGATGCAAAATCTCTGTACAATACTCCTCCGGCATATGGAATCTACATCTGCGGAAAAGTATTTAAGTGGCTCAAGGACATGGGCGGACTTTCTGTCATGAAAGAGAGAAATGAGAAGAAGGCCAAAGTGCTCTACGATTTCCTTGACCAGAGCAAACTGTTCAAAGGCACGGTAGAGAAGAAAGACCGTTCTCTCATGAACGTTCCGTTCGTGACAGGAGACGCGGATCTTGACGCGAAATTCGTCAAAGAAGCAAAAGAGGCAGGTCTTGAGAACCTGAAAGGACACCGTACCGTAGGCGGAATGCGCGCAAGTATTTACAATGCGATGCCGTATGAGGGCGTTGTTGCACTTGTTGATTTCATGAAAAAATTCGAAGAGGAGAATCTGTAATATGTTTAAATATCATTGCCTGAACCCGATCTCACCGGTGGGACTGGGCCAGTTAGACGAGAATTATGTGAACACAGACCAGGCAGAGGACGCGGACGTCATCCTGGTGCGCAGCGCCAAGATGCATGAGATGGAGTTTGCACCGGGTCTGAAAGCTATTGCCCGCGCAGGCGCAGGCGTAAACAATATCCCGCTTGACAGATGTGCGGAGCAGGGAATCGTTGTATTTAACACACCGGGAGCCAACGCCAACGGTGTAAAAGAGCTCGTGATCGCCGGAATGCTTCTGGCAGCCCGCGATATTATCGGCGGCATCAACTGGGTGCAGGAGTATGAGGAAGACGGCGATATCGCCAAGATCACGGAGAAGAAGAAGAAAGCATTTGCAGGAACCGAGATCAGCGGCAAGAAGCTGGGCGTCATCGGACTTGGAGCCATCGGTGTTCTGGTGGCAAATGCAGCGACTCATCTGGGAATGGAAGTGTACGGATACGATCCCTATGTATCTGTCGATTCCGCATGGAGACTGTCCAGAAATATCCACCATGCGAAAACGGTTGACGAACTGTACAAAGAATGTGATTACATCACCATTCATGTTCCGGCAACAGAGGATACAAAGGGAATGATCGATAAGAATGCCATCAGCCTGATGAAACAGGGCGTTGTGATCCTGAACCTGTCAAGAGATGCCCTCGTGAACCAGGAGGATATCGTGGACGCACTCGTGTCAGGAAAGGTACACTGCTATGTAACGGACTTCCCGACCAAGGAGATCGTCGGCGTGAAGGGCGCAATCGTTATCCCGCATCTGGGCGCTTCCACGGAAGAGTCCGAGGACAACTGCGCGAAGATGGCGGCGGAGGAGATCCGTGATTTCCTGGAGAACGGAAATATCACACATTCCGTGAACTTCCCGGACTGCGATATGGGACCGAAAGGAGAGGGACCGCGTATTACGATCCTTCACAAGAATATTCCGAACATGCTCGGACAGTTCACAACAATCCTTGCTGACAAAGGAATCAACATCTCCCTTATGACAAACAAGAGCCGTAAGGAGTATGCCTATACAATGATTGACGTCGATGCGGAGGTTCCGGCTGATCTGAAAGAGAAGCTGGAAGGCGTAGACGGCGTTCTGAAAGTCAGAATTCTCTGATAATGAGATCAGAGCCATATCCGGGGAGGAAAGGTGACAATTATCCTCTCTGTTCCCGGATATGGCTTTTTCTGTTTCCGGCTTTTTATAACCGGACAGATCCCGGCTCTTTTTGCAGATTCCGGGTTGACAAAAAGTGTATAATTGTATACAATTATACAAACCGCAGGGGAAGGATTTGCAGAGGGCAGGGTAAGCCGGACCGGTCCCGGCGGAGAGCAAACAATCAGGAGGTGGCTGCGCCATGCAGGACAGAAAAGTATTTTTAAATAAACACACCAATCTTCTGGAACTGGAAGAGCACATGTATCCGTTGGTCGATGTGGATACCCCCAATGTGTTCCGGAACCTTTTCCACTATGATGAGATCCCGAAGATTGCTTTCAATGACAGGATTGTGCCGCACAATATGCCGGATGAGATCTGGATTACAGATACCACGTTCCGGGACGGACAGCAGTCCAGAGCGCCCTACACGACGGAGCAGATCGTCACGATCTATGATTACCTTCACCGTCTTGGCGGTCCTCAGGGAAAGATCCGTCAGAGCGAGTTCTTCCTCTACAGCAAGAAAGACAGGGATGCTGTTTTTCAGTGTCTGGAGAAAGGCTACGAATTCCCGGAAGTGACAAGCTGGATCCGGGCAAGTAAGAAAGACTTTGAGCTGGTAAAGGAGATCGGCCTGAAGGAGACAGGAATCCTGGTGAGCTGTTCCGATTATCATATCTTTTATAAACTGAAAATGACGAGAAAGCAGGCGCTGGAGCATTATCTTTCCGTAATCCGCGAGTGTCTGGAGACAGGGGTCAGACCGCGCTGCCACTTTGAGGATATTACGAGATCAGATATTTACGGTTTTGTTATTCCGTTCTGTGTGGAACTGATGAAACTGATGGATGAATATCAGATTCCCATCAAGATCCGTGTCTGCGATACCATGGGATACGGCGTCAATTTCCCGGGCGCGGTGATTCCGCGTTCCATCCCCGGCATTATCTATGGTCTCATGACCCATGCGGGCGTAAAGAGCGAACTCCTTGAGTTCCACGGACACAACGATTTCTATAAGGCTGTAACGAACTCGACTTCCGCATGGCTTTACGGAGCCTGCGGCGTAAACTGTTCTCTGTTCGGCATCGGGGAGCGGACGGGAAATACGCCTCTGGAGGCAATGGTGTTTGAATATGCACAGCTCAGGGGCACGCTGGACGGAATGGACACTACAGTGATTACCGAACTGGCGGAATATTACGAGAAGGAGCTGGGCTACCACATTCCGGAGAGGACACCTTTTGTAGGGAAGAATTTCAATGTCACAAGAGCCGGAATCCACGCGGACGGAATGTTGAAAAACGAGGAGATCTACAACATCTTCGACACGGAAAAATTCCTGAACCGTCCTGCCCTCGTGTCAGTCTCAAACACATCGGGAACCGCAGGCATTGCCTACTGGATCAACGCCTATTACAGACTGCCTCAGGAGCGTCAGGTGGACAAGAGTTCCCCTCTGGTGCTCAAAGTCAAGGAGTGGGTAGACAAAGAATATGAAGACGGACGTGTTACGGTCTTGACGGATGAGGAATTAGTTGCCAAAATAAACAGTGTGTGCCAGGAGCTTCACATTACATTGTAACCAGGAGGAATTAGGCAGGATGGAAGAGTATCAGGACCATTCCCTGGGAGGACGTGTGTTCCAGAAGATCCGCAGCGATATTTTAAGCGGGAAATATAAGGAAAACGACGAACTCCGGGAAAATACAATCGGGAAAGAGCTTGGCGTGAGCCGCACTCCGGTCAGGGAGGCTCTCCGTCAGCTTGAATTGGAAGGGCTTGTCACGATCATACCGAACCGCGGAGCCTACGTGACCGGGATTTCCCACAAGGATATCTGGGATATCTATGTGATCCGTTCCATGCTTGAGGGGCTCTGTGCCCGCTGGGCCGTGGATCATATCACGGAAGAGCAGCTGGATGAGCTGGACGAGACAATCCTTCTCTCGGAATTCCAGATGAAGAAGGAGAGCGGCTTCAGTACCGACCAGGTTGCAGCTCTGGACGGCAGGTTCCACGCTGTTCTCTATGAGGCGTCCGGAAGCCGGATTTTGAGCCATGTGCTCACTGATTTTCACAACTATGTGCAGACTGCCAGAAAGTCATCCATTGTCTCGGAAGACCGCGCCAGAAAGTCGATCCGGGAGCACAAGCAGATCCTGAGGGCCATAAGGGAGCGGGATCCGGAGATGGCAGAGCAGCTCGCCAACGAACATATTCTGCACGTTATGCAGAACCTGAAGAAGCAGGGCTACGAAGCAGAGTAGGCAGCATCAGAAAAAGAGCAGAAGAAAACAAAGAAACAGGAGGAGACAGACAATGGAAAAAATCAAGATGACAACTCCCCTTGTCGAGATGGACGGGGACGAAATGACAAGGATTCTCTGGAAGATGATCAAGGAAGATCTTCTTGAGCCGTATATCGATCTGAAGACGGAGTATTATGACCTCGGTCTGGAGCACAGAAACGAGACGAACGACCAGGTGACCATTGATTCCGCAATGGCGACGAAGAAATATAAAGTCGCAGTAAAATGCGCTACGATTACGCCGAATGCGGCACGTATGAGCGAGTACAACTTGAAAGAGATGTGGAAGAGCCCCAACGGAACGATCCGTGCCATTCTTGACGGAACCGTATTCCGTGCGCCTATCGTGGTAAAGGGAATCGAGCCCTGCGTAAAGAACTGGAAGAAGCCGATCACTATTGCAAGACATGCCTACGGTGACGTTTACAAAGGATCAGAGATGAAGATTCCGGGACCGGGAAAAGTAGAGCTTGTGTACACGGCAGAGGACGGCACCCAGACAAAGGAACTGGTTCATGAGTTCGACGGGCCGGGAATCGTGCAGGGCATGCACAACCTCAACAAATCCATCGAGAGCTTTGCGAGAAGCTGCTTCTCCTATGCGCTTGACACGAAGCAGGATCTCTGGTTTGCCACAAAGGATACGATCTCCAAGAAATATGACCATACATTCAAGGATATCTTCCAGGAGATCTATGACAAGGAGTTCGATGAGAAATTCAAAGCTGCGGGAATCGAGTATTTCTACACACTGATCGACGATGCAGTTGCCCGTGTTATGAAGTCCGAGGGCGGATACATCTGGGCGTGCAAGAACTATGACGGAGATGTTATGAGCGACATGGTATCCTCTGCGTTCGGTTCTCTGGCAATGATGACTTCCGTGCTCGTATCTCCGGAAGGATACTATGAGTACGAGGCGGCGCACGGGACAGTACAGCGCCACTACTACAAGCACCTGAAAGGCGAGGAGACTTCCACAAACTCTGTGGCAACGATCTTTGCATGGACGGGCGCCCTGCGCAAGAGAGGCGAGCTGGACGGAAACAAAGAGCTGATGGAGTTCGCAGACCGTCTTGAGAAAGCGACGATCGATACCATCGAGGCAGGCGAGATGACAAAGGATCTGGCTCTGATTACGACCATCGAGAATCCGACGGTGCTCAACAGCGAGGGATTCATTAAGGCGATCGCGAAGAGGCTGTAAGAGAAAGAGACGTAAGTGCCGGATGATGAAAAGGCTGAAAAAGCCGGAATAAAATCACCAACAGGATAAAAAAGATCAGGAATCACAGGAGACATGGAAATATGCCTGTGATTCCCGATCTTTTCTTTTTGCGGACAAACATTTCTTCTATTTCTCTGATGGCGGTTATTCCTCTGCCAGTTCCTCCCAGGCTTCATACAGTTCTTCAAGCCGCTCATCATTCTCCGCCCGCTCTGTTGAGAGTTCCTGGCACTTTACGGAATTCGAGTATACTTCCTCCAGTGTAAGCTCCCGGTCGATTTCAGCATTGCGTTCTTCCAGACGGGCGATCTCATCCTCTGTCTTTTTCAGATCGTTTTTCCGTTTTCTCTCCCTTGCCTGCTGTTCCTTCTGTTCCTGCCAGCTTAATTTGGACTCCGATGCTGCCGGTGCAGCGGCGGATGTACTGCCGGATGACGAGGCGGATGCGGCAGATCCGGAGCCAGATGTGGCAGATCCGGCGCTCCTGCCTGTGCCGGAACTATTTCCGGAAAGGGCGGATTTCCCTGCCCCCGCGGAAGCATAGGCGCGGGTAAGTTCGTCTTTCTTTTCCAGATAGTAATCGTAGTTCCCGATGTAGTTGACAAATGTCTGGTTGACCAGTTCCAGGATGCGGGTGGCAGTCTGGTTGATGAAATACCGGTCATGGGAGACATAGAGGACGGTGCCGCTGTAATTGTTCAGTGCTTCCTCCAGGATCTCCTTGGAATTGATGTCCAGATGGTTGGTGGGCTCGTCGAGAATCAGGAAATTTGCCTCGGAGAGCATGAGCTTCGCCAGGGATACCCGTCCTTTCTCCCCGCCGCTTAAGGCGCGGATCTCTTTGAATACGTCGTCTCCCGTAAACTGAAAAGCTGCCAGTGTATTGCGGATCTGCGTGTTCGTCAGAGACGGGTAGTCGTCGGAGATCTCGTCGAAGATCGTCTTGTCATCGTGGAGCACATGATGTTCCTGATCATAGTAACCGATCTGCACTTTCGCTCCCAGTGTAAACTCGCCGGCGTCGGCGGGAGTGATCTGATTGAGAATTTTGAGCAGGGTTGTCTTGCCGGTGCCGTTGTCTCCGATAATGGCAACATGCTCTCCGCGTTTGATCTCAAAACTGATATCCTGAAAAAGCACCTGGCTGTCAAACTGTTTGGACAGTCCTTTTACGGAGAGCACATCATTTCCGCTGATGCAGGAGGGCTCCAGAGTAAAGTGCATTTCCGTGGCAACCTCTGCAGGTTTCTCCACGGGTGTGATCTTGTCCAGCATCTTTTCCCGGCTCTCTGCACGACGGATGGATTTCTCCCGGTTGAAGGAGCGAAGTTTCTCAATGACCGCCTGCTGGTGCCGGATCTCGCGCTGCTGGTTTATGTATTCTTTGAGCTGCGCGTCGCGGATCTGCTGTTTTTTCTCTGAATAGGCCTTATAGTTTCCCATATACATCCGGATCTCACCGTGCTCGATCTCCACCACCTTGGTGACGACGCGGTTCAGGAAGTACCGGTCGTGGGAGACGATGAAAACAGCTCCCGGGTAGTTGAGCAGATAAGTCTCAAGCCAGGCAATGGAATTCAGGTCCAGGTGGTTGGTGGGCTCGTCCAGAAGCAGAATATCCGGGTTGGTGAGCAGAAGTTTTCCCAGAGAAACACGGGTCTTCTGTCCGCCGGACAGGGTGTCGGTCATCTTGGAGAAGTCCTCCTCCGAGAAGCCGAGACCTTTAAGCACACCGACGATTTCACTTTCGCAGGCATAACCGTTGCGCGCCTCGTACTCGGACTGGAGCCGGTTGTATGTCTCCAGCCTGGAGACAAGAGCATCGCCGGACAGTTCTTTGAGTTCGATTTCAATGGAGCGGATCTGCCGTTCCATCTCAAAAATATCGGCGCGGGCGGTCCGGATCTCTTCGTAAATCGTGTTTCCCGGACTTAAGGCCTGGTGCTGTGCCAGATATCCGAGAGTCTTCCCTTTTGCCAGCACGACGCTTCCTCCGTCCAGAGGGTCCTCGCCGATGATCATTTTCAGGATCGTGGACTTCCCGGCGCCATTGATCCCTACAAGAGCGGCCTTTTCGCGTTCCTCTATATGGAATGAGCCACTTTTTACAATGACGTGCTCCCCGAACGATTTTTCTATATTATGACATGCAAGAATCATGTGTATCCTCCGTATTTATCGAATTCATATTTCTGTGTGATCCTATCCGCCGCTGTTCGTTCCGGGCGGGTGGACAGTAATTACTATTATAACGAAAAACCAGGAAAATACAATAAAGTTTGACAGAATATTAACTATTTTATATAATAGGTAATAGACTGGAAACGGAGGACGATGAGTTTTGGAACACAGGAAAATATCACGTGCTGTAATTGCAAGACTGCCAAGATATTACAGGTATCTGGGGGATCTTTTGGAGAGCGGGGTTGAGAGGATATCTTCCAACGATCTGAGCAAGAAGATGCACGTAACCGCATCTCAGATCAGACAGGATCTGAATAATTTCGGAGGCTTTGGACAGCAGGGATACGGATATAATGTGAAGTATCTCTACACAGAGATCGGAAAGATCCTCGGGCTTAACAAAACCCACAACTTTATCATTATCGGCGCGGGAAATCTCGGCCAGGCTCTTGCCAATTACGCATCTTTTGAACGGAGCGGTTTTGTCCTGAAGAGCCTGTTTGACGTGAATCCCCGGCTGGAGGGTGTGACGATCCGCGGCATTCCGGTGCGGATGATGGACGAACTGGTTGATTTCCTTCAGAACAACGAGATTGAGATTGCGGCGCTGACGATCCCGAAGTCAAAGGCAGTGGAGGTGTGCGATATTCTGATTGCCAACGGGATCCGGGCAATCTGGAATTTTGCCCACACGGATCTGAATCTTCCCAAAGATGTGATTGTAGAGAGTGTCCATCTTTCGGACAGCCTGATGCAGCTCTCCTACAATATTAGTCAGCGCGAAGAAGGAAAGAAGAATAAATAAAAAGAGAAGTACATACATGTGTACACAGGTGGAACCCCGCAGCATGCTGCGGGGTATGGTTTTGAGAGGCAAAACTGTTTCGCGACAGGGCTGCTTCCGGGAAAGGAAGAGATTAAGATGAGATATCTGCCGGATGGAAACCAGATGAAAAATGCAGACAGCCATACCATTCATGAAGTGGGAATCCCCTCCCTGGTGCTTATGGAGCGGGCTGCCCTTCAGACTGTGAAGGTTATGGAAGAGTACGGAATCGACACTTCGAGAGCTCTTGTTGTCTGCGGAAGCGGAAATAACGGAGGAGACGGTTTCGCCATAGCCCGGCTTCTCCGGGAAAAAGGGCATGAGGCGGAAGTCCTCTTTGCAGGAAAGGAGAGCTCTTTGAGCGAAGAGTGCCGGCTTCAGAAACAGATAGCGCAGAGACAGGGAATTCCGGTATTCACCAGTTATCCCGGGAAGGAATATACTGTTGTAATAGATGCCGTGTTCGGTGTGGGCCTGAGCCGGGAGATTACAGGGAACTATCTTGAGATTATCCGCCGGATGAATGAGAGCAGCGGACGGAAGGTGGCGGTGGACATTGCTTCCGGGATCTGTTCCCGGACCGGACAGGTGCTGGGGACTGCCTTCCGGGCGGAACTGACCGTGGCGATGGCGTGTGTCAAGCTGGGAAGCGTACTTTATCCGGGAGAGGAGTACTCCGGCAGGACGGTGGCGGTTCCCATCGGGATAGATCCGGAATATTTCCGGAAGAGTCCGGAGGTCTGCTTTACTTATGACCGGGCGGATCTGGCAGGGCTTCTTCCGGTGCGCAGGGCGGATTCCCACAAGGGCACCTACGGCAAAGTACTCATGATTACTGGGTGCGCGGGTATGGCGGGAGCGGCATATCTCTCCGCCGCGGCGGCATACACGGCAGGGGCGGGACTTGTGCAGATCTATACGGCGGAAGAAAACAGGGTGATCCTGCAGCAGCTCCTGCCGGAAGCGATCATTTCCTGTTACGGCACTTATGATGAGGAGCAGCTTGACAGGCTTCTTGCGTGGGCGGATGTGGTCTGTATCGGATGCGGTCTGGGACAGAGCGGATTATCCGGGAAACTTCTGGAACATACGCTTGAGACGGCAAAGGTTCCCTGTGTGATCGATGCGGACGGCCTGAATCTCCTGAGCAGGAGAAAAGAGCTTCTGGACCGGGCCTGCGTGCCTGTTATTCTCACGCCTCATATGATGGAGATGTCCCGGCTCACCGGACATACGGTGGGGGAGATTGCGGAAGACCGGATCGGATGCGCGGCGGAACTTGCGGAGCGCTGCCAGACTGTCTGCGTCCTCAAAGACAGCAGAACAGTGGTCCTGGAGAAAGGAAGACAGCCGTTTGTCAATCTGGCGGGAAATTCCGCCATGGCGAAAGCCGGTTCCGGGGATGTCCTGGCGGGCGTGATCACCGGACTTCTGGCCCAGGGAACAGAGCCGTTCCTGGCTGCGTGTGCAGGAGTGTTTCTCCACGCCTGCGGCGGGGATGAGGCACGGGATGTAAAGGGGAGTTACAGCGTGCTTGCCCGGGATCTGATCGCGGGGATTCAGAGGTGTATGAAAAAATCAAAGGAGCAGACAGAAAGATGAAACAGTATAACAGGGTATGTGCCAGAGTTGATCTGGACGCCATTGCATATAACATGGAGCAGATGAAAAACAGGATCGGAGAGAATGCGAAATTCATCGCCGTTGTAAAGACTGACGGGTACGGTCACGGAGCCGTTCCCATTGCGCGGATGTTTGAGAATGTCCCTTACGTATGGGGATATGCGGTTGCCTGCCTGGAGGAGGGTGTTATGCTCCGGAACAGTGGAATCCGCAAGCCGGTTCTTGTCCTGGGATGCGTGTTCCCGGACCAGTATGAAGCCATGGCGGAACACGGTATCCGGGCGGCTGTATACACGGAAGATATGGCGCGGGGCATGTCGGAAGCTGCCGTCAGGCTTGGAAAAACGGCATATCTGCACATTAAGATCGACACGGGCATGGGGCGGATCGGATTTCCTGTAACGGAGGAGAGCGCAGATGCCATTGCCCGGATCAGCCGGCTGCCCGGTGTGGAGACGGAAGGAATGTTTACCCATTTCTCCAAGGCGGATGAGGCGGATAAGACCTATACGCTGGAACAGCACCGGAAATTCCTCCGGATGAAAGACCTGACGGAGGCGAGAGGTGTCCCGATCCGCTACTTTGACTGCGATAACAGTGCGGGAATTATCGATTTTCCGGATATGAAGCATGATCTTGCCCGCGCGGGAATCTCCATGTACGGCATGTATCCCTCCGATGAGGTGAACAAAGAGGCGGTGGACTTAAAGCCGGCGCTCTCCCTTGTCAGCCATGTTACTTTTGTGAAGGATGTGGAACCGGGCACGTCGATCAGCTACGGCGGTACCTTTGTGGCTCCGAAAAAGATGCGCGTCGCCACGATACCGGTGGGGTACGGAGACGGATATCCCAGATCACTGTCAAACAGAGGCGCTGTCCTTATCCGCGGGCAGAGGGCGAAGATTCTCGGAAGAGTCTGCATGGATCAGTTCATGGTGGATGTGACGGATATCCCGGGCGTACAGTTCATGGATCCGGTGACTCTCGTGGGAAAGGACGGAGAAGAGGAGATCACCGTGGATGAACTCTCGGCACTGTCCGGACGTTTCAACTATGAGTTCGTCTGCTGTCTGGGAAAACGGATTCCACGGGAGTATCTGTCCGGCGGAAAGGTTACAGAGCAGAAAGACTGGTTCTGACAGATCATTTGAATACACTCGGTAAATCAGGGAATACTTAAGTTCAGAAACGAAATTGAGATCGGAGTGTAGATGAGATGGTGATCAGACGCGGAGATATCTATTATGCAAACTTAAGCCCTGTAGTAGGGTCTGAGCAGGGCGGCGTGCGCCCGGTGCTTATCATTCAGAATGATGTGGGAAACCGGCACAGTCCCACGGTGATCTGTGCGGCGGTCACATCGAAGATGAACAAGGCGAAGCTTCCGACCCATATAGAGATCAGCACAAAGGATTACAATATCGTGAAGAATTCTGTGATTCTTCTAGAGCAGATCCGCACGATTGACAAGCAGAGGCTGAGAGAATTTGTATGCCATATCGACGCACGGATGATGAGAAAGGTAGACGAGGCACTCCGGATCAGTCTCGAGCTTCCTACATAATTTCTTTACAGATCGCAAAAAGAGTGATAAAATTGTAAGGCATAATATGCAGTTTGAAGCGAAACTGTGATTTATCTGATAGAAAACAAAGAGGAAAGAGGAGAATTGCAAGATGTCAGGACATTCAAAATTTGCAAATATTAAGCACAAAAAAGAAAAAAATGATGCGGCGAAGGGAAAGATCTTTACAAAGATCGGCCGTGAGCTGGCGGTAGCGGTAAAAGAGGGCGGCGGTCCGGATCCGGCAAATAACAGCCGTCTTCGCGATGTGATTGCCAAGGCGAAGTCAAACAACATGCCCAACGATACCATCGAGAGGAATATTAAGAAAGCGGCAGGCGAAGGTTCCGCTGACAACTACGAGCATATTACATATGAAGGATACGGACCGGGCGGAACTGCCATTATCGTAAAGACGCTTACGGACAACAAGAACAGGACCGCGTCCAATGTGAGAAATGCATTTACAAAGGGAAGCGGAAATGTCGGAACTCCGGGATGTGTCTCCTTTATGTTTGACGAGAAGGGACAGATCTTCGTGGCGAAGGAAGACTGCAGCATGGATGCCGACGAGTTGATGATGCTTGCGCTCGACGCCGGAGCGGAAGATTTCGTGGAGGATGAGGAGAGCTATGAGATCCTCACGGCGCCGGAGGCTTTCAGCGATGTCCGCCTGAAGCTTGAGGAGGCGGGAATTGAGATGGCAGAGGCCGAAGTGACGATGATCCCGCAGACTTATGTAGAACTGACCGACGAGAATGATATTAAAAATATCCAGAAAACTCTGGATCTTCTCGAGGAGGACGACGACGTTCAGGACGTATACCACAACTGGAATGAGTAAGAAGGAGGATCTTACAGATGAGCGACTACAGGATTGAAACCAAATGCGTACAGTCCGGCTATCAGCCGGGAGACGGAGAGACGAGGATCCTTCCGATCTATCAGAGCACTACGTTCCGTTACACAAGCAGCGAGCATATGGGGAGGCTGTTTGATCTGGAGGAGTCCGGATACTTCTACACCAGACTGCAGAACCCGACCAACGATGCCGTGGCTGCAAAGATCTGTGATCTGGAGAGCGGTGTGGCTGCCATGCTCACATCTTCCGGCCAGGCGGCAAACTTCTATGCGGTTATGAACATTGCCCAGGCAGGCGACCACATTGTATGCGCGTCTGCTCTCTACGGCGGTACATATAATCTTTATGCACATACAATCAAAAAGATGGGAGTGGATGCCACATTTGTGGATCCGGACTGTTCTGAGGAAGAGCTGAACGCTGCCTTCCGTGAAAATACGAAAGCGGTGTTCGGAGAGACGATTGCCAATCCGGCCCTGGTTGTCCTGGATATTGAGAAATTCGCGAAGGCAGCCCATGAGCACGGCGTTCCGCTGATTGTGGACAATACATTTGCGACACCGGTGAACTGCCGGCCTTTTGAATGGGGCGCGGACATTGTGACACACTCCACCACAAAATACATGGATGGACACGCCGCATGTGTGGGCGGCGCCATCGTGGACAGCGGCAATTTCGACTGGACAGAACATGCGGACAAGTTCCCGGGACTGACAACGCCGGATGAGACATATCACGGCATGGTCTATACGGAGCGTTTCGGGAAAGCCGCCTATATTACAAAGGCTACCGCGCAGCTTATGCGTGACCTGGGATCCATCCAGTCCCCGCAGAATGCATTTCTGCTCAACATCGGGCTGGAGACGCTTCATCTGCGCATGCCGAGACACTGTGAGAATGCAGTGAAGGCCGCAACCTATCTGAAAAATCATGAGAAAGTGGCATGGGTGAACTGCCCGTCCCTTCCGGACAGCAAATATTATGATCTTGCACAGAAATATATGCCGAACGGCACCTGCGGCGTGATCACCTTCGGCCTGAAGGGCGGAAGACAGGCAGCCGTGGAAATGATGGACAAGTTAAAACTGATCGCCATCGTTACCCATGTTGCCGATGCCAGAAGCTGTGTGCTTCATCCGGCAAGCCACACCCATCGTCAGATGAACGAGCAGGAACTGCTTGAGGCAGGCGTTCAGCCGGATCTGATCCGGTTCAGCCTGGGAATCGAGAATATCGAGGATATCATTGCGGATCTGGAACAGGCACTGAGTTAATGAAAATGGTATGGATGTATACAATCTGCATCCATGCCATTTTTGCGCATGGAAAACCTGCTGTAAACATGCTGCTGTACATCAGATCCATGAAAGACAAAAGGAAAGGAACATGTATAAAAAAGAGCCTCCGTTCAAATACTAGCAGGGAAAAGATGCTGCCGGTAAATAGTGTGCTGACAGCAGAAGCTGCTGACAAGGAGGAAAAATGAATGGAGAAGGAAAACCGCGAAGAACCGGACCGGGAAAATACAGATGTACAGGAAGAGAGGAACAGAAAAGATGAAGAAATCCGTGAGATGGGAACTCTTTCTCTGCAGAACGGAGCAAAAAAACGGGGAATTCAGCTCCTGACGATCATCGGAGAGATTGAAGGGCATGAGGCCGTTTCGGGTAATACCAAGGCTACAAAATACGAACACCTGCTGCCGCGGCTTGCGGAGGCGGAGGAGGATGAGGAGACGGAAGGAATCCTGATTCTTCTCAACACCCTGGGCGGAGATGTGGAGGCCGGCCTTGCCATCGCGGAGATGATCGCATCTCTGAGCAAACCGACGGTATCCCTTGTTCTCGGTGGCAGCCATTCGATCGGCGGCCCGCTGGCCGTGTCGGCGGACTACTCGTTTATTGTCCCGACGGGAACGATGATCGTCCATCCGGTCCGCTCCACCGGCATGTTCATCGGAGTGATTCAGAGCTACCGGAACATGGAGAGGACACAGGACAGGATCGCCAGGTTTATCGCAGACCACTCAAAGATCTCACAGGAGCGTCTTCTTGAGCTGATGCTTGACTCCACCCAGCTGGTCAAAGACGTGGGAACCATGCTGGAGGGGAAAGAAGCGGTGGAAGAGGGGCTGATCGATGAAGTCGGGGGAATCAGCCAGGCGCTTGCCAAGCTCCGGGAGCTGATCGATGAGCGGCGGGCTCTGGACAGGAAATTCAAATAATGATATACTATTGAAATAGTATGTTTAATTAACAAGGGGGAAATTTGATGGCTGCGAAACAGACAAAACGGAAAAAGAGCACAAAAAGCAGGCCAAAAAGCAAAAAAGCACAGCAGCAGAATACGGAGATTATGGGAGAAATCTTCATTCTTGCCGCACTGGCGGTATGTATTCTGCTCGTATTGAGTAATTTCGGACTCGGTGGAATCGCAGGGGAGGCGGTCTCATCCGTACTGTTCGGACTGTTCGGACTGATGGCATATCTTCTGCCGTTTGTCCTTTTCGGCGTGACGGCGTTTCTTCTCTCTAACAGAGGAAATTCCCACGCCTATATAAAGACGGGAGCAGGGATTGTCCTGTTCCTGCTGATCGCGGCGGTTCTGGAACTGATTACGAATCAGTATGAGCAGGGAACGCCGGTCCTTACATATTACCGGATGTCCGCGGAAGGAAAAAGCGGCGGAGGAATAGCGGGGGGATGCATAGTGACTCTGCTCTGTCCTCTGATCGGAGAGATCGGCACATATGTCGTGCTCGTGATTCTCTCTGTTATCTGCCTGATCCTGATTACAGAGCGGTCTCTGCTCTCGCCGATAGGAAAGCAGGGAAGAAAGGCATACGACGAGGCCAGGAAAAAGCATCAGGAGACAGTGGCGCTGAGAGCGCAGCGAAGAGCGGAAAACGCTGCAGGAGACACTGCAGGAGACACTGCAGGTGACACTGCCGCGGATGGAAACAGAGGCAGATCCGGGAAACGCAGGGACAATAAAGTGTCCGGTGTATCATTTGCAACGACTCTCGCTCCGGAGGAATCTGCAAAAGGGCGGAGAGGAAAGAGAGGACGGAAGTCCCCGGAGATTCAGGAACTGACTCCGGACGGGGCTGTTCCGGTGTCTTCCCCGGCATCACAGCCTTCCCAGATGTCACTGGACGAGTATTTTGTGATCAACCGCGCCGAAGAGCCGGAGACGAAAGGCGAGAGCGGAGCGGAGACAGAGACGGCACGTGAGGAGGCGCCCCGCGAGACGGAGCACACATCTGCGCCGGAGCAGGCGGCTGCAGCGACGGTCCAGCCGTTTAAGAAAGGACGCCGCGGATCGAAACAGGATGCCGCGGAGGTGGCAGCTGAGGCGGAGAATGTTGCAGAGTCCGTGCGGGAACATGAGGAAGCAGTCAGACCGGAATACCAGTTCCCGCCCATCTCGCTTCTGAAGAAGGGAAAGAAATCCGGCGGAGATTCCGATGCCCATCTGCGGGCTACGGCTCTGAAGCTGGAGCAGACACTGCAGAACTTCGGCGTAGGCGTACATGTGACCAATGCGAGCTGCGGACCGTCTGTCACCCGGTATGAACTTCAGCCGGACCAGGGCGTCAAGGTGAGCCGTATCGTGGGACTTGCCGATGATATCAAGCTGAATCTTGCCGTGGCTGATCTGAGAATCGAGGCACCTATTCCCGGAAAAGCGGCAGTGGGAATCGAGGTCCCGAACAAGGAGAACACTGCTGTCATGCTGCGGGATCTTCTGGAATCCAAAGAGTTCCGCGCAAGCAAGTCGCCCATCACCTTTGCCGTCGGAAAGGATATTGCCGGAAAGGTCGTGGTTGCGGATATCGGCAAGATGCCACATCTTCTTGTGGCGGGCGCTACCGGTTCGGGTAAATCCGTGTGTATCAACACACTGATTATGAGCATCATATATAAGGCAAATCCGGATGAAGTCAAACTGATCCTTGTGGATCCCAAGGTCGTGGAACTCAGTGTCTACAACGGAATCCCGCACCTGATGATTCCGGTTGTCACAGATCCTAAGAAGGCGGCAGGCGCGCTGAACTGGGCTGTGGCTGAGATGGAGAAACGCTACAAGCTCTTTGCAGAATATAATGTGCGTGACCTGAAGGGATTCAATGAGAAAGTCATCCGCGGGGAGACCGGGGAGGAGATCAAAAAGAAGCTTCCCCAGATCATTATCATTATCGACGAGCTTGCGGATCTTATGATGGTGGCACCCGGGGAAGTGGAAGGGGCAATCTGCCGCCTGGCACAGCTTGCCCGCGCCGCGGGACTGCATCTGATCCTGGCGACGCAGAGACCTTCCGTCAATGTCATCACCGGACTGATCAAGGCGAATATGCCATCACGAATCGCGTTTTCCGTTTCTTCAGGCGTAGATTCGCGGACCATCATCGATATGAACGGTGCCGAGAAGCTGCTCGGAAAAGGAGACATGCTTTTTTATCCGTCAGGATATCCGAAGCCGGTCCGCGTACAGGGATCCTTTGTCTCTGACGAAGAGGTGCAGGGCGTGGTGGATTACCTGATCAACAATAACGGCAATGTCTCCTACGACGAGGAGATCGAGGAACATATGAACACGAACCTTCCTGCTCAGGGAACCGGTCCGGCAGCCGAGGAGGGCAGTGACAGAGACGCCTATTTTGCCGAGGCGGGAAAACTGATTATCGACAAGGAGAAGGCATCCATCGGCATGCTCCAGAGGATGTTCAAGATCGGTTTCAACCGGGCAGCAAGGATCATGGATCAGTTGGCGGAAGCCGGGGTAGTGGGGCCTGAAGAGGGAACCAAACCAAGAAAAGTACTGATGACAAAGGAAGAGTTTGATACATACCTGGAGGAGAACGGCTCATAGAACAACGGAAGAAAACAGGAAAATAGATAGAAGATTAAAAGAAGATTATAAACGGAAGATAATAAAAGGAGGAGAATGACGGATGAAGACAGACATTCAGATCGCACAGGAAGCAGAAATGGAACATATCAGGGATGTGGCGGCAAAGATCGGAATCCCGGAGGAGGAGCTGGAGTTTTACGGAAAGTACAAGGCAAAGCTGTCCGATGATCTCTGGGAGAGAATCAAGGACAACAAGGACGGCAAGCTGGTCCTTGTGACAGCGATCAATCCCACTCCTGCAGGTGAGGGAAAGACAACCACTACGGTGGGACTCGGCGAGGCGATGGCAAAGCTCGGCAGAAAGGCACTGATTGCCCTGAGAGAGCCTTCCCTGGGACCCTGCTTTGGAATCAAAGGAGGGGCTGCCGGTGGCGGTTATGCCCAGGTAGTTCCCATGGAAGATCTGAACCTGCATTTCACCGGAGATTTCCATGCCATTACATCAGCCAACAATCTCCTTGCGGCAATGCTGGACAATCATATCCAGCAGGGAAATGAACTTGGCATCGATCCGCGCCAGGTTGTATGGAAACGCTGTCTTGACATGAATGACCGGGTGCTGAGAAATATTGTGGTAGGCCTAGGAAACAAGACGGACGGAATGGTCAGGGAGGATCACTTCGTGATCACTGTTGCCTCAGAGATCATGGCAATCCTCTGTCTGGCAGATAACCTGGCAGATTTGAAGGAGCGGCTCGGCAGGATCATAGTGGCTTATAACTTCGCCGGAGAGCCGGTCACTGCAGATGATCTCCATGCCACAGGCGCCATGACCGCACTTCTTAAGGATGCCATCAAACCGAATATTATCCAGACACTGGAGCATACGCCTGCTCTGGTACACGGCGGGCCTTTTGCCAATATCGCCCATGGATGCAACAGCGTCCGTGCCACAAAGATGGCCCTCAAACTCAGTGATATCACGATCACAGAGGCCGGATTCGGTGCCGATCTGGGAGCGGAGAAATTCTTCGATATCAAATGCCGGATGGCGGGACTCAAGCCTGACGCGGTAGTTCTTGTTGCAACTGTCCGTGCTTTGAAGTATAATGGAGGAGTTGCAAAGAGCGATCTGGCAGAAGAGAATCTGGATGCTCTTGCAAAAGGAATTGTCAATCTTGAAAAGCATATAGAAAATATACAGAAATATGGTGTTCCTGTGATCGTCACCCTCAACTCATTTGTGACAGATACGGATGCGGAGAATGAGTTTATCCGCAGATTCTGTGAGGAGAGAGGCTGCGAGTTCGCGCTTTCCGAAGTCTGGGCAAAAGGCGGAGAAGGCGGTATTGCGCTGGCAGAAAAAGTGCTTGATACTCTGGAAAACAAAGAGAGTCATTTCGCGCCGCTCTATGCGGATGATCTCTCCATTAAGGAGAAGATCGAGACAGTGGCAAAGGAGATCTACGGTGCCCGGGGCGTTGTCTATGAGCCGGCTGCAGAGCGTCAGATTGCAAAGATTGAGGCAATGGGATTCGCCTCCTTCCCGGTCTGTATGGCAAAGAACCAGTATTCCCTGTCTGACGACGCGAAGAAACTTGGCAGACCGGAGAATTTCGATATTCATATCCGTGAGGTGTATGTGAGTGCGGGAGCCGGATTCGTGGTGGCGCTTACCGGCGCGATTATGACCATGCCCGGACTGCCGAAAGTACCGGCTGCAAACGGAATCGATGTCACAGAAGACGGAAAGATCACAGGACTGTTTTAAAGGAGAAATCAATGCCACAGTTAATCGACGGAAAACGGATATCACAGCAGATCAAAGATGAGTTGAAAGAAGAAACAGCAAAATTAAAGGAAGCGGGAATCCGCGTATGTCTTGCAGTCGTACAGGTCGGAAATGATCCGGCTTCCACGATCTATGTAAACAATAAAAAGAAAGCCTGCGCCTATATCGGAATCGAATCCCGGTCTTATGAGCTGCCGGAAGAGACGACAGAAGATGAGCTGACTGCCCTGGTAGAACGGCTGAATGAGGACAGGGAAGTAAACGGGATCCTCGTTCAGCTTCCCCTTCCTGCTCATATCGATGAAGACCGGATCATCCGGACCATTTCCCCGGATAAGGATGTGGACGGATTCCATCCGGTCAGTGTGGGCCGGCTCTGGATCGGAGAGAGAGGCTTCCTCTCCTGCACGCCGGCGGGGATCATCCAGCTTTTAAAGCGTTCCGGCATTGCAATCGAGGGAAAAGAATGTGTGATTGTCGGCAGAAGCAATATCGTAGGAAAGCCGATGGCCGCGCTGCTCCTGCGTGAGAACGGAACAGTTACCGTGACTCACTCCAGAACAAAAGATCTCAGAGAAGTAACGCGAAGAGCGGACATTCTTGTTGTTGCCATCGGGAAAAAGCAGTTCATTACCGCAGACTATGTAAAAGAAGGGGCTGTCGTGATCGATGTGGGAATGCACCGGGACGAGAACAACCACCTCTGCGGAGATGTGGATTTTGACAGTGTGGCGCCGAAGACATCGGCGATCACTCCGGTTCCGGGAGGAGTCGGTCCCATGACGATTGCCATGCTGATGAACAACTGTGTTGAGACGGTCAGGAGGCGGGAGGATACGCTATGAGATGTACACGCTGCGGAGCAAATATTCCGGATGACCAGATGATTTGTCCCGAATGTGGCGCGGAAGTACAGATCGTACCGGACTACAATCCTCTGGATGATGTCCTTACACGAGAAGTCAGAGGATCCGTCGAGGGGGCGACAAGGCAGATTCAGACTGACGATATCAGAAAGTACCAGAGAAAAAGCGGGACACAGAACGGGAATTCGACCCGGGTGCTGAGTCAGGAAGAGATGGACCGGCTCCGGGAAAAGAGAAGAGAGCAGGCCCGGCGCTCCAGAAACGCCGGGAGAAACACGGAACTGCGGCGGCAGCAGCAGAGGGCAAAGCGGCTGGAAACAGCCAGGAGAAAGAGAAGGAATCTTCTGATTACTCTTTTTGTCCTTCTTGTTCTCATTGTTGTGGTGATCTATGTCGCCTACATAAACTCCTATACAGGAGTGATGAAGAGCGGTTACCGTGCCCTGCAGGAGAGAAATTACGAGACGGCGGAGGAATATTTCAACCGTGCCGTGGTAAAGGACCGTTCGAGAGCGGAAGCTTACATCGGCCTTTCGGAGATATACCGGGATCAGGATGATCTGGATGGTGCGGAAGATGTATTTCTGACAGCGCTTGAGAGCCAGCCTACAAACACGGCGATCTATCAGGCAGTCATTGATTTTTATATGGACACAGAGCAGCAGGAGAAGATCTCGGTACTCCTTGCTTCCTGTGATGATCAGGGCGTGCTGGATGCTGTTGCGGATTATGTTTCCGCTGCGCCCACGTTCAGTCTGGCGGACGGGACTTATGAAGAAGTACAGGAGGTGTCCATTACCTCCGAGACGGGAGGAACCATTTACTATACTACAGACGGTACGGATCCGACGACGGCGAGCACTCAGTATACGGAGCCGATCCTTCTGCAGAAAGAAGAAACTACAGAGATCCGGGCGATTGCTGTCAATGCAAATGATATTCCCAGTGTAGTGTCCACGGCGAAATACACCATTGAATTTCCTCTTGTTGACGCGCCGGCTGTGAATCCGGCAACCGGACAGTATACGGAGCCGACCCAGATTACGATTACCGTTCCGGAAGGGTATACCGCATATTATACGACAGACGGAAGTACGCCGACTGCGGATTCCACACAGTACACCGGACCTGTCGATATGCCCCAGAACCAGCAGATCATATTCAGCGCAGTTCTGATTAATAATAACAATGGAAAAGCAACCGCAGTTACGACGAGAAATTATATTTCCAGAATAGATTGAAGATAAAAAGGCGTTTTCCGCCGGTTTTCAGAGCAGCCCTGTCTGCGTTAAAATTTTATCAGATTTTAACACAATCAGGGTTGCTTTCTTGTATATATAGAGCTATAATATAAGCGTTAAAAAAATAACAATATACATAAAGGAGATGCTTGAGATGAGCAGATTTTGTTTACCAAGGGACATTTATCATGGAAAAGGAAGCCTGGAGGAACTGAAAAACCTGAAGGGTAAAAAAGCCATTCTCGTTGTTGGCGGAGGTTCCATGAAACGTCAGGGCTTCCTTGCAAAGGCTGAGAACTACCTGAAAGAAGCCGGCATGGAAGTACAGGTTTTTGAAGGGGTTGAGCCGGATCCGTCTGTTGAGACCGTTATGAAGGGTGCAGAGGCTATGCGTGCTTTCGAGCCGGACTGGATCGTTGCCATGGGCGGCGGATCACCGATCGATGCTGCAAAGGCTATGTGGGCATTCTACGAGTATCCGGATATCACATTTGAGGATCTTATCACACCGTTCAGCTTCCCGGAACTGAGACAGAAAGCAAAATTCGCTGCAATTCCGTCCACATCCGGTACAGCAACAGAGGTAACAGCTTTCTCCGTTATCACCAACTATCAGACAGGTGTAAAATATCCGCTTGCTGACTTCAACATCACTCCGGATGTTGCAATCGTCGATCCGGATCTTGTATCGGGACTTCCGGTAAAACAGGTCGCTTACACAGGAATGGATGCACTGACACACGCGATTGAGGCATATGTATCCACGCTCCACGGACCGTTTACAGATCCCCTTGCACTGCAGGCAATCGAGATGGTACTGGATTACCTTCCGGCATCTTATGACTGCAACATGGAGGCAAGAGAGCAGATGCACTACGCACAGTGCCTTGCAGGTATGGCATTCTCCAACGCACTGCTCGGTATCGTTCACTCCATGGCTCACAAGACAGGCGCCGCGTTCTCCACAGGACATATTCCGCATGGATGCGCAAACGCAATTTATCTTCCTTATGTAATTCAGTATAACGCAAAAGATCCGGTAGCTGCTTCCAGATATGCAGAGATCGCACGCAGAATGGGACTTCCGGGAACATCCGAGCAGGCTCTGATCAACAGCTTAAGAGAGAAGATCAACGAGTTCAACGCAAAGATGAACATTCCGAAGACACTGAAGGACTTCGGCGTAAACGAGGAGGAGTTCAAGGAGAAACTTCCGGAGATCGCTGAACTTGCAGTCGGTGATGCATGTACAGGTTCCAACCCGCGTCCGATCGATCCGGCAACGATGGAGAAACTTCTCACATGTACATATTACGGAACAGAGGTAGACTTCTAAGAGACGGATTTCCGGGAGGAATATTTCGAAACGAAAAGCGCTCTTTGAAGGATATCTTAAAATAACAGTAACGGGCAGACACTGATTAAGGTGCCTGCCCGTTCTGCGGTCAGGCAGAAAGTGCAAAAGAGCACAATCAGTGCTTGCCAATGTCCTGTTTATGGCGTATTATAAAAAAAGGGCGATTTTTTACAAGGAGGAGAAACATGTATAAGATATTAAAAGCAGAAAAACTGGCGGACAGAATTTTTCTGATGGATGTACATGCGCCGCGTGTCGCAAGTCACTGTCAGCCCGGTCAGTTTGTTATCGTGAAAATTGACGAGAAAGGCGAGCGTATTCCGCTGACAATCTGCGATTACGACAGAGAGGCAGGAACGATTACGATTGTTGTTCAGGAAGTCGGCGCTTCCACAACAAAGATGGGAGAGCTCAGGGAAGGAGACAGCTTCCGCGATTTCGTCGGACCTCTTGGATGTCCTTCCGAGCTTGTCCATGAGGATCCTGAGACACTGAAAAACAAGAAGATCCTTTTCGTTGCCGGAGGCGTGGGAGCAGCTCCGGTTTATCCGCAGGCAAAATGGCTTCACAAGAGAGGTGTTGCGGCGGATGTGATCGTCGGAGCCAAGACGAAAGACATGCTGATTCTTGAGGATGAGATGAAAGCCGTGTCCGGAAATTACTATCCGTGTACAGACGACGGTTCCTACGGACACGCAGGAATGGTTACAAGCATGATTGAGGAGCTTGTAAATGAAGGAAAGAAATATGATGTCTGCATCGCGATTGGACCAATGATTATGATGAAGTTCGTCTGCCTTCTGACAAAGAAACTTGAGATCCCCACTGTTGTCAGTATGAACCCCATCATGGTGGACGGAACCGGCATGTGCGGCGCATGCCGTCTCCAGGTCGGAGATGAGATCAAGTTTGCATGTGTTGACGGTCCGGAGTTTGACGGACACCTGGTAGATTTTGACCAGGCAATGAAGAGAAGCCAGATGTACAAGACCCAGGAGGGACGCGCAATGCTTAAACTCCAGGAGGGCGATACACATCACGGCGGATGCGGACATTGTGGAGGTGACGAATAATGGCAGATATGTTAAAGAAAGTTCCTGTAAGAGAACAGGATCCGAAAGTACGTGCGACAAATTTCGACGAAGTTTGTCTTGGATATAATCTGGAAGAGGCTATGGATGAAGCGACCAGATGTCTGAACTGCAAAAACGCAAAATGTGTGCAGGGATGCCCGGTTTCCATCGATATTCCGGCTTTCATCCATCAGGTGAAAGAAGGAAACATCGAGGAAGCCTACAAGGTAATTGGAAAATCAAGTGCGCTCCCGGCAATCTGCGGCCGTGTCTGCCCGCAGGAGTCCCAGTGCGAGGGCAAATGTATCCGCGGAATCAAGGGCGAGCCGGTATCTATCGGAAAGCTGGAGAGATTTGTTGCGGATTATGCTCTTGAGCATGATATCAAACCGGAAGTGTCTGAGACAAAGAACGGACACAAGGTAGCTGTCATCGGTTCCGGTCCGTCCGGCCTGACATGTGCGGGAGACCTGGCAAAGATGGGATATGATGTCACAGTATTTGAGGCTCTCCACGAGCTGGGCGGCGTTCTTGTATACGGTATTCCTGAGTTCCGTCTTCCGAAACAGAAAGTCGTGGCAAAAGAGATCGAAAAAGTAAAAGAACTGGGCGTGAAGTTCGAGACCAACGTGGTAATCGGAAAGTCTACGACCATTGACCAGCTTATGGAAGAGGAAGGATTCGAGGCTGTGTTCATCGGTTCCGGTGCAGGTCTACCGATGTTCATGGGAATCCCGGGAGAGAATGCGAACGAAGTGTTCTCCGCAAACGAGTACCTGACAAGAAGCAACCTGATGAAAGCGTTCGATGATTCTTACGATACTCCGATTGCTGCCGGAAAGAAAGTTGCTGTCGTAGGCGGTGGAAACGTGGCAATGGATGCGGCGAGAACAGCACTGCGTCTTGGCGCTGACGTACATATTATCTACAGAAGAAGCGAGGCGGAACTTCCTGCCCGTGTGGAAGAGGTTCACCATGCGAAGGAAGAAGGCGTTGTCTTTGATCTGCTCCGGAATCCGAAGAAGATCAACGTGGATGAGAATGGAAATATCACAAGCGTCACAGTGATCAAGATGGAGCTTGGCGAGCCGGATGCTTCCGGAAGAAGACGTCCGGTTGAGATCCCGGGATCTGAATATGATATCGAAGTGGATACGGTTATCATGTCCCTCGGTACATCCCCGAACCCGCTGATCTCCTCCACTACAAAGGGACTGGAGACGAACCGCAGAAAATGTATCGTTGCGGATGAAGAGAACGGACAGACCTCGAAAGAGGGCGTATTCGCCGGCGGAGACGCTGTGACAGGCGCGGCTACGGTTATCCTTGCCATGGGCGCAGGAAAAGCAGGTGCAAAGGGAATCGACGAGTACCTGAGAAATAAAGAGAAATAAACCACATCACAATTTATGAGCAGGATAACAGAAGAGATCCGCGAGCGCCTCTACGGGCTTGCAGAGGAAGATTACAAAAGTTTTAACAGGAATATTGTGCCGGGAGAGGAACGGATCCTGGGAGTACGTCTCCCTGCGCTCCGGAAACTGGCTCGGGAGACTGCGAAGAGGTTTGGGACAGCTTATCTGGATGATGCGGAGAAGTCGCTGAACGCAGAGTCGCTGCATGAAGAGATTACACTTTACGGACTGGTAATTTCATGCCTTAAGATGGACCGGGAGCAGCGCAGTATCCGGCTTGACAGGTTTGTGCCGCTGATCCGCAACTGGGCGATCTGCGACACCTGTGTCACAAGCTGTAAGTTCATGCCCAAAGATCCAGATTACTGGTTCGCCTACCTGGAGAAATACCGGGACAGTGATAAGGAATACGATCTCCGGTTTATGATTGTGGCGATGATGTCCTATTTTATCGATGAGGAGCACATTGACCGCATTCTGGATTACTGTAACCGTATCCGGCACGATGGTTATTATGTGAAGATGGGCGTCGCATGGGCTGTGTCCGTGTGCTATGTAAAGTTCCCGGAAAAGACCGGAATATTTCTGGAAAATGATAGAATGGATGATTTTACCCATAATAAATCGATTCAGAAGATCCGGGAATCCTACCGGGTGAGCCGGGAGGAGAAGGACGCCCTGAATCTCCTGAAAAGAAAAACGAGGTAAAAAGATGTTTTCTGCCATCAGCTCTGACTGATGGCAGTTTTTATAACTGCAGGCCTATATTTATAAAAAGGAGCGATAATGAAAACCATAGCAATTATTGATGATGACGTCCATATCGGAGACATACTGGCAGAAGTGCTGACCCGGGAAGGGTATGCGGTTCTGCGGGCGTACTCAGGCACAGAAGCCATGTACCTTCTGTCACAGAACAGGCCGGATCTGGTACTGCTGGATCTGATGCTGCCCGGCATGCCGGGGGAAGAAGTTCTTTCACGCATTGAGAATATCCCTGTTATCGTTCTCAGTGCAAAAGTGGATGTACAGGATAAAGTAAATCTTCTGCTTTGCGGCGCAGCGGACTATATGACCAAACCTTTTGATATGGAAGAGCTTCTTGCGCGTATTACCGTTCAGCTCCGCAGAACAGAACAGCGCAGGGAAAGTGCCGTCCTTTCTGCAGGAGATTTAAGCCTGGATGTAAAGTCCCGGGTGCTGACCGTTCAGGGAGAGCCCGTAAAACTGACCAGAACAGAATACGCCATTATGAAACTGTTGCTGGAAAATCCCAGGCAGATCATTGCAAAAAGCGTTCTTCTGGACAGGATCAGTATGGACACCCCGGACTGCACCGAGCGGTCTCTGAAACAGCATATAAGCAACCTGCGCAGGAAGCTGCAGAATGTTAGCAGTAAGGACTATATCGAAACGGTATGGGGCATCGGTTTCAAACTGGCAGAACAGGAATTTTGACCAAATCCTGACGTTTTTCTTGACCGCTTTGATGACTTTTGTTTTGTACACTGAGGACATCAAAGGAGGAAACTTATTATGATTTATATTTTGCAGACGAACCGGCTGACGAAAAAGTACAAAAATTTTCCGGTGCTGAACGGTCTTACCATGAATGTTCCCAAAGGTTCCATCTATGGCCTGGTGGGGAAAAACGGAGCAGGCAAGACCACGCTGTTCCGCCTGATCTGCGGACTGCAGGAGCCGGATTCCGGCAGTTTTACTCTGTATGGTATCTGCAACGACAGCGGGGATATCACAGAATCCCGCCGGCGTATGGGCGCGGTTGTGGAAACACCCGCAATCTATCCGGATATGACTGCAGAAGAAAATCTGAAGCATCAGTATCTTGTCCTCGGTCTGCCGTCATTCGATTATATTCCGGAACTGCTGGGCCTGGTCGGGCTTGAAAATACGGGCGAGAAAAAAGTAAAAGATTTTTCTCTCGGCATGAAACAGCGCCTTGGCATCGCAATCGCCCTGGCAGGTGATCCTGATTTTCTTGTACTCGACGAGCCGGTTAATGGTCTTGACCCGCAGGGCATCGTGGAAATGCGGGAACTGATCCTGAGGTTAAACCGTGAAAAGCAGATCACGGTTCTTATTTCCAGTCATATCCTGGACGAACTGTCGCGTCTTGCCACCCATTACGGCATCATCCATGCCGGCTGTATGGTAAAAGAAATGAGCGCGGAAGAACTGGAAAGAGCCTGTAGCAGGTGTATCCGCATGGAAGTAACCGATATAACCGTCCTGGCCCGCGTGCTGGATTCCATGGATCTGGAATATAAGATCATCTCGGAAACGGCTGCTGATATATTTTCAAAAGTGAATATCACTCAGCTGACGGTCGCACTGGCAGAAGAAAACTGCGAAGTGATCTCCATAAAAGAAAAAGATGAAAGTCTGGAAAGTTATTATATTTCCCTGATCGGGGGTGCTGATAATGCGTAGACTTTTAAGAGCCGGTTTTTACCGCGTAAAAAGCAGAAAACTGATCCGTATCGAATTACTGACTGCTATGCTGATTTCCACATTTATCATCCTAAACGGCTTTTTCGAGACAAATCTGGCCAATGCATACGTTTATAAACTGGTCGCCCGTTTTTTCGGGTACGCACCTTTGATGGGGCCGTTTATCGCCGTATTTACCGCCTTTTTATGGGGAACAGATTACGAATATGGAACTCTGCGCAATAAACTGATCTGCGGGCACACCCGGGAAGAAGTTTATTTTTCCAATCTTCTGATGACCATATGTGCCGGGGGAGGTATCGCACTTGTCTGGTTGGCAGTGAATGGAATCCTGGGAATCCCGCTGTTGGGTGACCCAAGCGTGAAACTCTCCCGGGGAGAGTTGGTATGCTATATTATGGCAAGCCTGCTGATGACCGCTGCACTTGCCAGTGTATGCTGTCTGCTGGCAAGCTTGGCAGAGAGCAGAAATTCAGCAGTACTGGTCTGTCTGGGGGCTGTGGCTGCAATGGTGGTCATCGGGATGCTTCTCTATGACCGCTTCGCAGAACCGGAACTGCTGTCCGGATGGACGTGGATGATGGAAGATCCGACTGTGCGTTGGCATCCCGCAAACGCCAGATACGTCGGCGGGATATACCGGATCCTTCTGGAGCTGGCAATTTGCCTGACACCCGGAGGCCAGGGCGTGATCCTCTGTGAGGAAGGAGTAGAGCATCTGGCATTTCTTCCGTTGTGCTCTGTATTTGTGATTATCATATCATCCCTTATAGGAATCCATTCTTTTAAGAAAAAGAATTTAAAGTAGGGGGTAGAAAGATGTTTCCCTGGATCTTGTGCAGTATTTTGATCGTTGTGATATTTCTGCTCATCATAAAGATTCTTTCCATGCAGAAAAGCATTGACGAAATATGCAGGGAATTTTATAAACGCCTGTCTTCTGACACGAATACGCTGATCGATATTTCCTCCGGGGATCCCCATCTGATGAAGATGGCTTCGGAGATCAATGACCAGCTCCGCCTGCTCCGCAGACAGCGTCACCGCTATCAGCAGGGGGATCTGGAGCTGAAAGAAGCTGTCACCAACATCTCCCATGACTTAAGGACACCGCTTACGGCGATCAGCGGCTATCTCAATCTACTGGAGAGGGAGAAAAAAAGTCCGGCAGTGGAGCAGTATCTTTCTCAAATCGGGAACAGGACAGAAGTGTTGAAAAATCTGACGGAAGAACTGTTCCGGTACAGCATGGTCACATCTGTCCATGATCTGAAAACGGAAAGTCTGGATGTGGTGCGGGTTCTGGAAGAAAGTCTGCTGTCCTTTTATGCAGCCATGCAGGAAAAAGAGGTCCGGCCGGAAATCAAACTGCCGGAGGAGCCCGTATGGCGTGAATTAGATGAAGGGGCAGTCAACCGGATCTTTTCCAATATCATCAGCAATGCTCTGAAATATTCCGATGGTGATCTGGCCGTTGTAATGGATCAGGATGGCTGCATCACCTTCGCCAACACTGCAAAGAGACTGAACGCCGTTGCAGTCGGCAGATTATTTGACCGGTTCTATACCGTGGAAACCAGCCGTAACTCAACCGGCCTGGGACTGTCTATCGCCAGGGCCCTGACCGAACGCATGGGAGGGACGATTGAAGCTGAGTACAGTGGGGGAAAGCTGTATATCAAGGTGGCATTTACAGAAAAATAGTATTTGAAGAAAATCTGTATTTACAAAATGAAAAAGCCCTGATAGCGGTCCCATATGGGATCGACATCAGGGCATATATATTCTATTCGTAAATACCGTTGATCGTCACCGTAAATACTGCATCCTGTCCGGCAAGATCTGCTGTGTAATCGTCCGGGAAGGTGACGTTTACCTCAACGGTATCTCCCGGGTGGGCGCCGATAAGCTGCTCTTCAAAATCATCGATGTAGCTTCCGGAGCCGATTACCAGATCCGTACCGGCGCCGTTGGTACTGCCACCGTCAAATTCCACGCCGTCCACGGTACCGACATAATCGATATTGACCGTGTCGCCGTCCTCGACAGTGAGGGAGGTGTCAGTGGAATATGCTGTACTGCTGTTATCTGTGCCGTCTGTGGATGATCCGTCAGAAGAATCGTCTGTGCCTGACGTATCGTCTGTTCCGGTATTGCTTTCCGCGGTCGTGTCATTTCCGGAAGTATCGTCGCTACCGGACTGCGAGTTGTTATAGACGATGATCGCCACAACGATAATAACAACGATGAGAAGCGGGATTACTACTGCCAGGACTTTACTTAATTTCCTGCGGAATTCCCGTTTCTTTCTCTCTTTTGCCCGGCGTTCCTGGGCCATTTTTCTGTTTTCCTTTTTCATTGCAATCAACCCTCATTTCATATATACTGTTATAACACCTGATATTTTAATGAAAAAGTATGACTAAACTGTGATCTTTTTTCGAAAAATACATGGTATGCCGTGAACGGTTTGTTCTGCCTGTATGCTTTGAACATTCGGCAGGGCTTTCGCGGACCGGAAAATCATGGTATACTGTTATATACTGTGACCTGGCTGCTTCCGGCAGATGTGAAATTACAGACCAACAAGAAACAGCAGAAAGATTTAGAATTGCAGACAATAGATTGATTTTTGGGGAGTAAGAAACGATGACAGAAAAAATAAATACAGAAGTAAGAGAAAACGAAACAGATACTCCGGCAGATCCGGGAGGAAAAAAATTTCTTGAAAATGTAGAGACAAAACTGAAGAAGCGTCTTGAAGACATCAACAATACACTGGATGAAGGTGCAAAGGAAATTGCAAACATGCAGGAGTACTACTGGGAAAACTATACGGAGATGGATCAGTACGGCTACGAGGACTATGATAACCAGCAGGCGCTCCTGCATCAGGTGAATGCCAACCAGGATCAGCTTGCGCTGAAACACCGGTTTGAGAAAATGCTGGATTCCCCGTTCTTTGGCAGGGTAGATTTCTGTTTTGACGGGGAGGACGAGGCGGAACCGTTTTATATCGGCATCGGGAATTTCGCGGAGCGGGCGGGGATGACGCCTCTGATCTATGACTGGAGGGCGCCGGTGAGCGGTCTGTTCTACGACTATGATAAGGGCCCTGCTTCCTATGAGGCTCCTGCGGGACGGATCGAAGGAGAGATTTGCTCCAAATGGCAGTACAAGATCCGGGACGGAAAGATGGTCTATGCCTTTGAGAGCGATACGAAGATTGACGACGAAATCCTCAAGCAGGAACTGGGGAATAACGGCGACGTCCGCCTGAAAAACATTGTGCGGACGATCCAGAAAGAGCAGAATGCCATTATCCGCAACACGAAGGATAAGATTCTCGTTATCCAGGGGGCTGCGGGAAGCGGGAAAACATCCATCGCCCTGCACCGGATCGCATACCTTCTCTATCACGACCGGGCAAACCTGAAATCATCCAATGTGCTGATCCTTTCTCCGAACAGTGTGTTTGCGGATTATATCTCCCATATCCTGCCGGAGCTGGGGGAGGAAAATATTCAGGAGATGAGTTTTGATCTCTTTGCGTACCGGGAACTGAAAACCGTTGTCGCTGACTGCGAGGACCGTTACGACCATCTGGAGAGGATGATGAAATTTCCGGATCCTGAGATGCGTGAGCAGTTCCAGATGAAACAGTCGGCAGATTTTGCAGGACTGATCGAGGGATTCCTGGCGGTTTCCGAGGACAGCCTGATGGATTTTCGGGAGATCAGTTTCCATGGGATGAAGCTCTCCGAGGAGGAACTGATCCGCCTGTTTTACTTCAAATTTCCTGGAACGCCGCTCCTTGCAAGAATGGATGCGGTGATGGAGTATTTCATCGATGAGTATGAGACGCTGCGGGGAAAAGACATTTCTGATGAAGACCGGGAAGTGCTGCAGAAAAAGTTTGATGCGATGTACACTACAAAAGACATCTATGAGATCTACAGCCGTTTCCTGGAAGAATATGGGTATGAGCCGCTTCCGGAAGTTCCCTATGAGCGCAGAAAGCTTCAGTATGAGGATGTGTTCCCCATGCTTTATCTGAAATACCGCCTGACCGGACGCAGCCGCAACAAGAATATCAAACATCTGGTGATCGATGAGATGCAGGATTATTCCTATATCCAGTATCTTGTGCTTCAGGCTCTCTTTGACTGCCGCATGACAATCCTCGGGGACCGGGCGCAGACACTGGACAGCGAACAGCAGGATGTGCTTACATTCCTTCCGAAGATTTTCGGAAAGAACATCCGGAAAATTGTGATGAACAAGAGCTACCGGAATACTTACGAAATCGCGAAGTACGCAGAGAAAATCAGCGGTGTAACAGGGCTTGAACTTCTGGAGCGGCATGGAAAAGAAGTGGTTGAGCAGGCATTTTCCACAGAAGATGCGATGCTTGAGGCAATCCGCGCTCATCTGAATCTGGGAGCAGACGGCTTTGAAACCGCTGCAGTGATCACCATGACGGAAGAGGAGGCTTATGACATTTACCGTCTTCTGCTGAATATGGGTGTGGATGCAGCTTATGTGGACAGGGACAGCTCGGCGTTTAAGAAAGGGCTTACTGTGACTACATTTTATCTGGCAAAGGGACTGGAATTCGATCAGGTATTTGCGGTGAAAGGAAAAGCAGGAAATCCTCTGAAAGAGCAGGCGGAATATATCTGCGCAACGAGGGCACTGCACGAGCTGTATATGTATGAGACGGTCTGAGAGGAGATTTATTTTGAAGATCACATTAATCACAGTAGGGAAAATTAAAGAAAAATATCTGCGTGACGCCATCGCAGAATATACGAAACGGCTGAGCAAGTACTGCAAACTGGAGAGCATCGAGGTGGCGGATGAGAAGACACCGGACCAGGCAAGCGAGACTGTGGAGGAGAATATCCGGACGAAGGAAGGAGAGCGCATCCTGAAATATATCCGGGATGATATGTATGTGATCACTCTGGAGATCGCAGGAAAGATGCTCTCCTCCGAGGAGTTTGCCCGGAAGATCGAGAAGCTCGGAATTCAGGGGAAGAGCAGCATTGCCTTTGTCATCGGCGGTTCCATCGGTCTGGGGAAGGAAGTGCTGAAACGGTCAGACTTTGCGCTGAGTTTCTCAAAGATGACGTTTCCCCATCAGCTGATGCGGGTGGTGCTGTTGGAGCAGGTGTATCGGGCGTATCGGATAATCAATGGGGAGCCATATCACAAGTAAGTGCGGTTTTTTCGCATTTAGTTGTAATATGGTATGAAGTAATGAATCATGTGGAGTATTTGAAAGGGAGTGGACGATGATGTTCCGCTCTCTTTTCGTATGGGTAAGAAAGACAATGACAGGGAAATAAACGAATGGTATAATGAAGTAAAAATAGGTCGACAGATTGGAATTTACAGGACTCAAGGCTATAAACTAATAAAAATTTCCTTGTCAAAGAATCTTTGCGTTTAAAATAACGGACTGTAAAAGAATGTTTGCTTTTCTGTTTGTAACATTCCACTGATAATGTCCTTAGGAGGTATAACGATGAGTATTGGAAAAACAATATTAAATGTTCGAAAGGAAAAAGGAATGTC
>CBJMC01400__coassemble_628_pt1 | contig 54854 bp, 41 predicted proteins | sample CBJMC01400__metabat2_high_PE_029 | metagenome-assembled genome bin CBJMC01400 | reverse complement strand
CAAATCTTTTCTGACCGGCGAACTCTCCGCAGATTCCCGCCATGTACATGTTTTTTCCTTCATTCCGGGTAAATTCGCTTTTCTCTTTGAGCCGGTTCCACTCATAAAATCCTCCTGCCGGAACCACACACCTTTCCCGCCGGATCCTGTCACAGAACATCCTGCGCTCCAAAGCGCTTTCCGCCCGTGCATTGATGATCAGCCGATTCCCCTCCGGAGCGGGAAATCCCCATACAGCCCCCGACCGGACAATCTTCCCATCCATGTGCCTTTCTCCGGCTGCACCCCCTCTGCACAGAATCACTGCCTGGTCAGAAGGACAGATATCCTTCCTCTCCAACAGACCTCCTGTAAAATATCTGCCGCACATCTCACACACCTCTTTCTTCTGTTTGCTCATTCTGCTTTTCCTGCTGTTTCTTTTCTGTTATTTCCGTTACTCATGTATTTCCACTATTTTCCATTATATAATCATTTCTTTTTCCAGAGCAAGCAGATATTTCACACATATTCTCTTTTATGCATAAAGAATCATGATATTTGCATTTTTATGCATATTTTTATAAATATTTGCATCTATATGAATTTTTATAAATTTTCACTTGCATAATTATTAAATGTAGTGTATAGTATGTGTTAGCCCGCACAGGCGGTGCATGAATCGTACATTCCAAAAGTACATAACCCATATCTGAGCCGTCACTGTACTGCAGGCGGCAGATTAATAAAAATACATTTCAGGAGGCATTTACCATGAGTAAAGAAAAAGTAGTTTTAGCGTATTCCGGCGGTCTTGACACGACTGCAATCATTCCATGGCTGAAGGAGACGTTCGGTTATGACGTCATCTGCTGCTGCGTAGACTGCGGGCAGGGCGAAGAACTGGACGGCCTGGACGAGAGGGCGAAACTCTCCGGCGCTTCCAAATTATATATTGAAAATATTGTGGATGAGTTCTGCGACGATTACATCATGCCGTGCGTAAAGGCAGGAGCTGTTTATGAGAACAAATATCTTCTCGGAACATCCATGGCGCGCCCGGTTATCGCAAAGAAGCTTGTTGAGATTGCAAGAAAAGAAGGCGCGGTTGCAATCTGCCACGGTGCAACCGGAAAAGGAAACGATCAGATCCGTTTTGAGCTTTCCATCAAGGCTCTTGCCCCGGACATCAAGATCATCGCTCCATGGCGTATGACGGATGTATGGACCATGCAGTCCCGTGAGGATGAAATCGAGTACTGCAAGAAACACGGCATTGATCTTCCATTTGACACGAAGCACAGCTACAGCCGTGACCGCAACATCTGGCATATCAGCCACGAGGGACTGGAACTTGAGGATCCTTCCCAGGAGCCGAACTATGATGATCTTCTTGTATTGAGCGTAACCCCGGAGAAGGCTCCGGATGAACCGGAATATGTGACCATGACATTCGAGGCAGGTGTTCCGAAGACATTGAACGGAAAGGCCATGAAAGTTTCCGATATTATCCGCGAACTGAACCGCCTGGGCGGGAAGCACGGCATCGGAATCATCGATATCGTGGAGAACCGCGTTGTCGGCATGAAATCCCGCGGCGTGTATGAGACACCTGGCGGAACGATCCTCATGGAAGCACACCAGCAGCTTGAGGAGCTTGTACTTGACCGTGCAGTTTATGAGGTCAAGAAAGAGATGGGCAATAAACTTGCACAGGTGGTCTACGAAGGAAAATGGTTCACACCGCTGCGCGAGGCGATCCAGGCATTCGTTGATGTGACACAGCAGTATGTAACCGGAGAAGTGAAGTTCAAACTTTACAAAGGCAACATCATCCGTGCGGGAGAAACTTCCCCGTATTCGCTGTACAGCGAGTCACTGGCAAGCTTCACAACAGGAGATCTCTACGATCACCACGATGCGGACGGATTCATCAATCTGTTCGGACTGCCGCTGAAGGTCCGCGCTATGAAGATGCGTGAGCTGAAGAAAGAAGAGACGAAATAAAAAACAGAATTTTCGTTCATTAATAAAGACAGCCGGGAAAAATTCCCGGCTGCTTCTGATTTTTATACAGATTCATTCTTTTTCTTTGACTTTTTATATCTCTCAGGATTCTTTTTTGCGTCCTTCGAACGGATTATCATTACCGCAATTCCCCACAAAGTTCCGAGTCCGATTACTATATCGACAGCAATTACGGCAATCCTCCATGGAGACATCGAATAGTAAACTTCAGCTCCCGGAGCAGCCCCATTTACCTGTGCAGAATTTGCCATAGTGAACAATGTATTCTTTACAGCCTTCCGCAGTGCAGTTACGCCTGTCGCGTTATCAGTCTCCGTATATTTTCCGGGACTCATCGTATTATCAATCATATGCTGGTCTGTACCTGCTCTGACCATTCTGTTTACAGCAATATCATCATTCGGTCCATTTCCCTGATCGTAGTCTGTGATCACAAATCCCTGGAATCCCCATTCATTCCTTAAAACATTCGTAAGAAGATTATAATCATATGCTGTCCAGATTCCTCCAATTCCAGACCATCCGCTTGACATCATACAGTCACATGCCCGCATTGTCTTTGTAGATACGGTTCCCTGGTCATCAGAAATATATTTGATCGTTTTAACAGACTCCTTCACTGCCATTTCAAATGGTTTCAGATAAAGTTCACGGATTGTCTGTTCTGTCGCCCACACAGATGGAATCCACCATCTCTGTTCCTCCTGATCAACCATGGCAAAATGTTTTAAAGCACAGTACGTTCCGTTATCTCCTGCACCGGAAATCACTTTTGCAGCCATCTTTCCAGATACAATTGGATCCTCCGAATAGTATTCATAGTTTCTTCCCGAAAACGGTGACCAGTGAAGATTTACAGCCGGGGCATACCAACCGCCTCCATCAATCCAGTAATTTTCTTCCGCAACAGCTTTTCCCATCTCATATGCAAGTTCTACATTATAAGTCTGTGCCATAGTAGTCGCCGCCGGGAAAGAACAGCAGTCTACCCAACTGTTTCCTTCGTTATCGTTTAGTCCGATTCCCTGCGGTCCGTCATGCTCTGATGTTGCCATTTTACCAACAGAACTTAATTTTCCTGATGCATAACCGTTGACAAAAAGAGCAGAGTTGATTTCATCGCTTGCATAATCAATCTGATCCAGCAATTCATCCCACAGCGGATCGTAATAATCGAGTCCTCTCATATCAGACAGTGTCAGACCATTGTCCTGATCCGACTCCGGCATTTCTGATTCCGGTACATATACTTCACTGCCTTCCACATTTCCCAAAACCGGATCAGTATCAGCATCCCATATGCCATTTCCAAGATCATAGGTAGCGTATCCATAATCCAGCCACTCTTTTACCGTATCGCTTGCCTGCCGGGTTTCTTCTGTCGGAGCGCTTGGCTGGGTATCCGCCCAGTCGCTGCGGGTCAGAATTGTCACATCATGACCGACCTCTTCATCCGTCATATACTGATTGGCATGCTCGAACTGATTTGTCGCTGCAACGAACCCGGAATCCGGATTTTCCGGCGTTCCTGTCGGATTTCCTTCCGCATCCCACTGGGACTGCCCCTCTTTTTCTGACTGGCGGATATGATCTTCGTCTGATCCGTCATACCAGAATGTATCTTCTACACTAAAAGTACGGATATCATAAATTTCATGACTGTTTGCCCGGACAGAAACCGTATATTCTCCATTTTCCAGAACGTAGCATCCTGTTGTGCCATTTTCGTTATGATGTGTATAACAGTAAGACGCCATATCTTCTTTTTCAAGCGTGAACGAAAGTGTCTGTGACTCTCCCGGCTGGAGAATATCTGTTTTCTGGTAATCAATAAGGTTTACTGTTGATTTTTCAATACTATTATCAATATCAAACTGTGTATATGGTGCTTCATAGTATAACTGAACGACTTCTTTTCCTGCATAAGTATCACCAGTATTTGTTACCTTAACAGAAATATCTATTGTATTCCCTTGATCGGTAAATTCCGTAATTTCCTGGTCGAATGTTGTGTATGAGAGCCCGTATCCAAACGGATAAACAACGCCATTATCACGGTTGTAATACGGATCTGTTACTCCTTCCGGCAGGTTATCAGATGTAAAGTATCCCAGATCAGCAGCCGTTTCATACCAGCGGTAGCCCAGATAGACATCTTCCTCGTATTCCCGGAACGGTGCCTTGAATTCTGATCCGCCTTTAAATGCCGCAAGCCAGATATCCCTTGTATATGAAGTATTTTCATATACCGTATTCCCTGTCCCATTATTAAAATTGACAAAGGTCGGCGTCATTGTATGGTCGGCTGCAAAAGTATCTACTGTTCTTCCTGATGGAGTAACCGTACCATTTAAAATTTTGCCAAGAGATTTAAATCCCATTGCACCCGGCGTACACATCTGTATAATCGCATTAATTTCATCATCATCTTCCAGTTCCGGAATCTGCATAGTATTGCATGAATTCAGTACAACTACGACACCTTTACAGTTTTCTTCCGCAAATTTGATCATATCTCTTTCTGCCGATGTAAGCGCCAACTGGTGTGGTGTCCCGTCCGTATACTCCTGGGTATATAAATCTCCGCCTTCTCCGCTTGCTCTTCCGATAAAAATAATTCCTATCGTATCTTTACATGTATCTGATATACTCTGATATACTTCCAGCGGATATTCAGAAATATTGACAGATGCGCCAAGAAATGCAGTCTGACCGCCTTCTCCGCTCGTTGCCACAGGTGTGATTTCTGTCGGTTGACTTTCTGCCATTGCTTCTGCAGCAGCATCATTAACATTATCAAATGCCTCTTTAAGGCCTCTCTGCGGAGTGTATACATAATCTGCTGATGTATTCGTACTGCCTGATCCGCTTCCGCTCATTATAGGATTTATGTAACGATACCCTAATGGTGTTATTTCCGTTTCCTTTGACAAAGGCAGAAGTCCATCATTTTTCAGAAGGACTTCGCCTTCATCTGCGATCTGTTCAGCAACGGCTGCACTGGCTTCCCGAGCTTCCTCCTGGCTTCCCGTCTTAAAATCGTAATAGTTGGTATCCCAACCGTCTGTTCCTGATGGTGTTGTTGCAGTTCTCTCTCCTTTTCCGAGAAACGTGTCCAGAGAAGAAGTGAAATAGTTAGTAACTGTTGTCAGAACAATCGCAAAAACAACAAAAACAGCTAAAATAGGGATTAATATAATCCGGAATTTAGTATTATTCATTCTCAGTTTTTTTCTCTTTTCCATACATTTTCCTCTCCTGAAAGTTCAATATCCCAAAAATCAAAACTACCTGTTCCACAAAATTTGAAAAACAACGCTTTTTTTCCGTCAGAAATACTACAGGCTACTTCAAAATCTACAGGCGTACTGCTCTCAAGCTCTATTATAATTTCTGCATTTACCCGGCTGAAATCCCGGCTTTCCGACACTTTTATTATACCGGACGCATATCCGCTTATCACTACGCCTATTTTTTTCAGTTTTCTGATCTCGAAATACTTAAACCCTGCCACCGCTCCATCCCGCATATTGGCGATATACTGTCTTGCACTCTCATCCCCGTCTTTTTTTTCCTGTGTAAAATACGGGTCATCTGCGAATACCTTTTTCGGATTCTTACAGTCATATCTTCCGGTTCCTTTTTTCGACCAGAGATTGCAGGCGATCCGCGCCTCATATCTGCCAATGCCTTTTAACGGTCCGCCGTTCAGCCCGCAGCTTGTCATCTCTGCCTGTTGGAAATGCCCGTTTTCATCCATCACAATCTCCTCCGCGCAGGCCTGCCGCGCATAGGAACTGCGGTTGGTATGCCGATGGTAGAAGATATAGTATTTTCCGTTCAGGTGGAGCAGGCCGCCATGCGTATTTCCGATGTAATTTGCAGCATGGCTCTCATCCTCGTTCCCGTCCAGGAAAAGATCTCCGTTGCTCACCAGTGTCCCCCCGAACCGGAATCCTTCTGTGGGGCTTTCGCTTACCGCATAACACAGTTCATGGTTATGCCGGGAAGAATAGACGAAATAATATTTTCCGTTATACTTCCGCATGGAGCTTGCCTCAAAGAACTCGTGGTTCTCAAAAGATCCTTTGCCCTCTTTGGGAAACAGCAGCTTCTCCGGCTTTCGGATCGTCTTCATATCCTGTTCCAGTTCCAGAACATATCCGCCCTTAAATCCCAGTGAACGGAATCCTGTGACAATCGCAGGCACAGGAGTGTAAAATCCGGAATACAGATATACCCTTCCGTCATCGTCCACAAAGATTCCCGGATCAAACGGAAAGCTGTCTCCCTTTTTCCTGCCCCACAGTGTTCCGTCCGCATACTGCACATGCCCGTAAAACTCGAACGGTCCTACCGGCGAATCCGCCTTTGCCACGCCCACGATTCCCATAAAATCAAACGCATAATACAGATAAAAGCTTCCGTCCGGTCCCCGGGTAATATCCGGTGCAAACAGAAGCCGGACGCCGAGGCGGTTCTTCGGATCCTGGTTTTTTCGGAAGATCACTCCCTCATACCGCCAGTCGCTCAAGTCATCCGCAGGCGCCGACCAGCACACATAATCATTCATACAGAACATGGGAGCGCCGAACCGGTCATGGGAGCCGTACACATAGACCCGGTCGCCGAACACATAAGGCTCACCGTCCGGTATGTACTCATACTCCGGCAGATAAGGATTAAAAGCCTGTCCCTTCATTCTCTCTCCTCCTTTCCTCTTAACCTGTGTTTACAAATTATCACATCGTGAAATTTTGTAAACAATCCTGTCATAAACTGAATCTCAGACGGCAAAATCTGTCATTCTGTCTGTTCTTTCTTTCCATTTCTCCAGTTTCTGGGTAAAATCAACAATTATATCCATACCGCGCGAATCCTGTATGACAGACTGACATAAAGACAGACATGAAAAGTCCGGGACCGTCATTTACTGTCCGGCCCCGGATCATTATTCTGAAGTGTATTGCTGTACAACTAGCATTCCCTATCTCCCCCCGGCATCAGCCGGCGTTCTGTCCATAGGAATCAGGATTCTTAAGAAGAACCACTCTCCCTCCGTGTGTACGGTCATGGAACCGCCGTACTTCTCCACCGTGGTGCGGATACTTTTCAGCCCGTATCCGTGGTACTCCTTATTTTTCTTTGTCGTCTCCGGAAGTTCCTCCCCCGACACCACCCGGTCCTCACAGTAGTTTTCAAAGCGGATCATGGTAAACTGGTTCTGGGAATAGAGAGCCACCCGGATCAGCCGCTTCTTCTTATCTTCAATCTTCTCCTCACATTCAATGGCATTGTCCAGAGCATTCCCGAATATAGTACAGATATCCATCACATTCATGCGATCCAGAAGATGCCCGTCCGCCACGCAGGTAAAATTGATATCGTGCTGCACACAGTACAGATGCTTCCCGGTCAGAATCGTGTCAAGCACCTGATTTCCGGTCTTGTTCTGTGCCTCATAGGTCCGGATTTCATTTTCCATCTCTGCCAGATACTGTTCTCGCTTTTCACTGTCTTTCTCCGCCCGGATCACTGCTATCTGATGTTTCAGGTCATGGTACTTCCGGTTGATGGTATCGATGTTTTCCCTGGAAAGATTATACTGCTCATACTGTCTGTGGAGGATGGAATTTACCGCGTCTACTTCCTTTTTCATCCCCATCTCCCGCCATCTCTCCTGCTGAAGGAAGAGGATCAGAACCCCGGAGAAATCCACCAGAGTGCGGATGTAGAACGTCTCTGCCGGCAGACTGCTGCTGAAAGGCGTGTTCGGATACACATAGCTGATATTGCTGATCAGAAATGCCGCCACCGCCATCAGCACCGAGGCCGCGGCTTCTTTCCACGACACCTCTCTTTTATCTGCATCAGAAAAATACCGCCGCACAAGAACATATGCCGTCCCGAAAAGACCTCCGTAAAAGAGAAGAAAGAGCGTCACTTCCACAGGAAGGCTGCCATATCCCAAACCGTCTGCAAAAGAATAGATCTGCCATTCCAGCGATGCTACAAACTCCGCCACCATAAAGGCCGCGGAAAAACAGAGCAGTGCCGCCCTTCCCGTAATCCGGCAGCACATCCAGATGCACAGGCACATGAGGCTCATTGCCGCAGCCATGGCAGGAATCCAGACCGCCACGGGCCAGACTCCGATATAGTACTGCAGCACGGAAAGCACAACAAGAAAAACGGCCAGTATTCCCGCCGTTTTCCATTTTCCGCTTCTCTTCTCCATGGCAAGGACAAATACAAGACATGCCATCCATTCCGCCAGGGCTGTATATATTTTAGGGATATCCGCAACATTCATCTCTATTTTCCTCCCAGATAATCCGTCAGCGCTTCCATAAACGCCTTCCTTCTCGGGCGGCTGATCTGGAGCTGTTCCCCCGCTACCTTCACCGTGTTTCCATCCACTTCTTCCACATAGCGCAGATGAACCAGATATCCGCTGTTGCACCGGACAAAGGACCGTCCGGAGAGTCTCTCCTCCATCTGCTTCATAGTCCCGCGAAATGTATAGTCCCCTTTATCCGTATGCACGATAATCTGATGCCCCTGGCTCTCGAGATAGCTGATCTGAGATAAGTTGAGACGCACAATGCCTCTCTCCTGGGACACAGTCAGATATAATTCATTTCCCGCCTTGAGTTTTCTCACAGCCTTGTCCAGTTCCTGGGAGAAAGCGAAAGCAGAGACCGGCTTGAGCACATAGTCCAGTGCGTTGACCTCGTACCCCTGAATCGCATACTGGGCCATATTGGTGATAAAGATAAGTATCACATTTTCATCCAGCCGGCGGATCTTCCGCGCCGCCTCCATGCCATCCATGTGCTCCATCTGAATATCCAGGAAGATAATGTCATAATTTCCGCTGTAGTGCTCCACAATCTCATATCCGTCCGCAAACAGGGAGATATCAAACTTTTCTCCTGTCTCCTCCCCGTATTTTCTGATATACGAGGAGAGCTGCTTCTGACATACTCTGTCATCTTCCACAATCGCCGTTCTGATCATCCCGTGACCGCTCCCATTCCTGAAAATCTCCGTTTCATCTCCGAAAACGGGCATTAAACTGAATTTATTTTAGACGATTTTGCAGATGATTTCAATCGGATTTGCTAAAATTTGCTCTTTGCAGACCTGCTCCGCGGATTTGACGACAGGAGCCGCCCTGCCGCTTCTCAGCTTTCAAAGCGCCTGGAACGCCCACAGATTGCTGATCTGATACTCGATCCGGTCATAATCCCAGAGCGTTTCGCTGTTGACTCTGCTGTTCGGATCATTCACCCGTATCTTTCCATCCTCTACACCGGTCAGGACAATGAAATGTCCGGTGGAAGTAAAATCTCCCGGGCGCATGCTGCAGATGATCGGATGCCCGCTCTCCAGCTCGGAAAAAATCAGATTCTGATCCAGTCCCAGCTCGCTCCCCTGAACACCGAAAGCTGCCGCCCCCTGACTCATCAGCGACCAGCTTGTTCCCTCTCCAGAGACATAATAACCGTTTGATTCCGCATACTGTGCCACCTTATACGGCGTGATGCTCTCATCTCCTGTCAGCCCTGCCGCCACCATGGCAACGGCCGTGGGGCCGCATCCGCTCACCGCGATTGTGCTCCCGCCATAGGAGCCGTATCCCCAGCGCTCATCCCACTGAAGCAGAAGCGGAATTCGACCATCTCCCGGCCATTCTGTTCCCTTTCCGCTGATGGTTTCTGCCGGCGCTGTATCTTTCTTTTCCGGATAATCCAGGACAAAATCTTTTGTTTCCTCATTATTCGCCAGAAGCTCTCGGATCTCCTCCGGGTACTGGTCCGGATGATCCAGTATATCATTGATTCTGGAATCAGATTCCGCCATTTCCTTTAATTTTTTCTCCACAGCGGCTCCCGTAATATGTTCGGTTCCGCCTCTTTTTGTACTGTTTCCTCCTGTGCTTATTCCGGCTGACATCCGGCTGATGGAAAACGAGGAATCCGGATTGAGAAGATTGTCAAACAGAATCCGCTTCACACAGGATGCACTGACAACAAGAACGATAAGAACTGCCGCCATCCGCATGATTTTCCTGCGGCGTCTCCTGCGCCTGGCCTTCTTTTTCTGCTTTTTTAACTCTTTTATTCTTCGTTTATCTGTGCTGCGCCTTCTGTCTGAACTGCCCCTGCGTCTGTCAGTCACTTCCACCCATCGATCTGTCCTGTCATACTGATTTTCCCCGGACATGAATAATCGCCTCCTTTTACTTACGGAAGCGATTATATGCCTGAAAACAATGGTTTTCATGAAACAAAATCTTAAATTTTCCTGAGACTTCATTAAGATATCATTTATTTTTCTTCCCGATCGTTTGTGAGCCTCAGCTTGTCAAAAATGAAAAATGCCAGTCCCATAAGCATGCCGACCACGCAGGCGAGAACCATTCCGGTAAGCTCAACGCTTCCCAGCGTTACCGTAACTCCTGAAAGGCCCGTCACAAAGATCACGGAGGTCATTGCCATATTTCTCGATCTTCCGTAATCCACCTGGGCGTCCACCAGAATGCGGATGCCGGACGTTCCGATCATGCCGTACAGAAGAAAAGATATTCCTCCGATGACCGGATCCGGAATCGTATCGATGAGAGTGGTCATCTTCCCGATAAACGAACAGATAATAGACAGTACTGCCGCTCCGCCGATAACATAGACGCTGTACACCTTTGTCATCGCCATAACACCGATATTCTCTCCGTATGTCGTAGTCGGGACAGAACCGATCAGTCCCGAGAGCATGGAAGAAAAGTTGTCCGCAAACAGGGAGCGATGAAGCCCCGGATCCTTGAGAAGATCCCTGCCCACGATTTTGCTCGTCACAATCTGGTGTCCGATATGCTCGGATGTGATGACAAGAAGTACCGGAATCAGGATAACAATCGCTTCCCATTTGAATCTGGGCGTGGAGAAATTCGGCAGAGAAAACAACGGTGCCGCCGCCACATCGGCAAAATCCACGATTCCGCACAGAAGCGCCGCAACATATCCTACGATAATCGAGATCAGAATCGGGATTACGGATAAAAATCCGCGGAACAGTACCGAACCCAGCACTGCCGTCAGCAGTGTTGCGACAAACACAATCACATTTTTCGGATCGATCGTCTCGTCCAGCAGTCCCGCATTGCTTGCCGCTGTTCCCGCCAGTTCCAGACCGATCAGGGCGACAACCGGTCCCATGGCAGCCGGAGGGAGTACCACGTCAATCCAGTCCGTCCCGAATTTATAGATCAGCAGTGCCAGAATACATCCCAGGAAACCTACCACCACAAAACCGCCCAGAGCGTAACTGTATCCCCACCGCTCAATCACAATTCCCGCAGGGGCAAGGAATGCAAAACTGGAGCCCAGATAAGCCGGGGCTTTCCCTTTTGTAATCAAAATAAAGAGAAGGGTTCCCACGCCGTTCATAAACAGTACAACCGCAGGGTTGATGCCGAATACAAAGGGCACAAGCACCGATGCGCCGAACATGGCAAACATATGCTGGATGCTGAGCGGCACAAGCAGTTTAAAAGGAACCTTCTCGTCAACCTGGATAATTCTTTTGTTTTCCATCGTTTGTCCTCCTCTTTTCCCATTCGCTTCCGACGGCGCATCTTTTGTCCCGGACACGCCGCCTTTTTTATTTTACCACACGAAATGGGGAAAGGAAATGATTTCTTACTTCCACACATCCCGGATAATCCTGCTGACATTTCCGTAAGCCGTTTTCTCGATCTGCCGGGCGGTAAATCCCGCTTGCTCCATGGCCTCCCAGATCTTCTCCATATCCTGCACTCCGGCAATTCCCCGGGGAAGGGACGTCCGGTCAAATCCGTCAAAATCCGTTCCTAGCGCCACCGCGTCCTCTCCCGCTTTGTCCATGATATGCCGCATATGGCGGAGGATATCATCGATTCCGGGGATTGTGCCTGTCATATTTCCCCGGCGGGTTTTCTGTTCATCCGGCGCCCTCAGGAATGCTCCGTAGAAATTCACTCCCACAACTCCCCCCTTTTCACCAAGTGCTGCCAGCATCTCGTCGGACAGATTCCGCGGATGAGGGCAGAGCGCCCGGGCATTGGAGTGGGAAGCTATGACCGGGGCCCTGCTCATGCGGATACAGTCCCAGAATCCTCCGTCAGACAGATGGGAGACATCAATGAGCATCCCCAGACCGTTCATCCGTTCCACCGTCTCGAATCCGAAAGGCGTCAGCCCCCGGGACATGATGGCAGGATCCCGGCTGTTTGGGCTTCCCAGACAGTTTTCATAATTCCATGTCAGGGTGATCAGACGCACGCCTCTTTGGTACAACTCTTCCAGACGGGCCGGTCTGCCTCCCAGCACGCCGCCCTCTTCCACCGTAAGGATTCCTTTCACAGCATTTCTCTCATGCTGCGCTTCATCCTTCGCTTCCTTTTCTTCCTTTTCTTTCTTTTCTTCCTTCCCTTCAAACTCTGTCCTTCGGACCGCCAGACGGAACCGGTCATTCTGCGCTGCCCGCGCAAGATCCGTCATCTGCAGAACCGCTTCGTAAGCCCGGTCCCACAGGGATAGATCCTGCCGGGTATGATCCTGCCGGGCCGGACTTCCGGCATCGGATCCGTTTTCCCCCGCATACTCTGCCGCATTGACAAAGCAGGCAAAGAACTGGGCGCGGCACTCTGCCTGTTCCAGTCTGCTGATATCGACACAGAGACTGTTCTTTTCCAGCGTCTGCATCGTTCCGCGGCATCCCGCTGTCCGGCTTCCGGAATCCTGTGCCGGATCCGTCCCCTGTATGTTTTTCTGAAGGTTCTGTCTATGCAGTTCGCTTAACGTGTCACAGTGCATGTCAATCCATTGCATCCGCCTGCCTCCTGTTCTCACACATGTGGAATATTGGTAAACTCTCTGATATCCTGCCCGGTAAACGAAAACTTTGCAAAAGCGGATGCCGGATCACAGGCAGCATTGCACGCCGTTCCGGGCATTTACACTTTGCTTAATGTATAAGTTTCCACATTTTTACATACTCTATCATACGTAAACAAATTTTGATTCAGAATAAAAATCGGGAGGATTTCCATGGAACCCAGAATCGGTATTATTGTATGCGGTTTTTCTGAAAACCGTCAGTTCGTCACCAATCCCTATATTCAGTCCGTGCGGTATGCCAGAGGACTCCCCCTTGTCCTTCCCATTGTCCGGAGCGATCACATACTGGAAGAATATGTCCGCCTCTGCGACGGCTTTCTATTCTGCGGCGGAGAAGATATCACCCCGCTTCTTTTCGGTGAAGAGCCAAAGAACGGCAACGGCAGCACCGACATCACTGTCGATCTCTTTCAGATCCGTCTCATGAAGCAGATCCTGGCATCCCGCAAGGCCGTGCTGGCAATCTGCCGGGGGATGCAGGTACTCTCCGTGGCCTGCGGCGGGAGCATCTGGCAGGACATTTCCCTGATTCCCGCCAGAACGCTGGATCACATGCAGAAGACCAAAAACCGCAGCGATGTAAGCCACCGCATCTACACGGAGCGGGGAAGCCTTCTGCGGAAATCCGTGGGGTCTCTCCTGTATGTAAACAGTTTCCATCACCAGGCGGTCAACTCCCCGGGGAAAAATGTGACCGTTTCCGCCCACGCCCAGGACGGAACCATCGAAGGGATTGAGGTAAAGTCCCATCCGTTTGCGGTAGGCGTCCAGTGGCACCCGGAATGTATGTACCGCACTTCACCGGAAATGCGCGGCCTGTTTCACGAATTTATTTCCCATGCACTCATAAACAGAGCGCAATAGGGACATACTAAACTCCGAACAATGTTTCAAAAAAATTCGTTACAAGGAGGAGTACAAGCCATGTCAGAATTATCAGTTCTTGACCTTCAAAACCTGCGGCATCTGATCGGAGGCTACTCGACCACGCACTGCAAAATGACCGATTACGCTTCCCAGGCCAAAGACCCGGAGATTAAAAAGCTGTTCCAGGACGCAGCAGATTCTGCGATGAAAAACAAGCAGGAACTCATGAAATTTCTGTAGAAAACTGAACAATTCATAAAATGAGGTGAGCATATGGACGAAAAAACAATGGTAGCCGACGCACTTGTCGGCATAAACGGAGAACTCAAAATGTTTGGGGACATGATCCCGCAGACAGAGAATAAAGAACTCAGACAGTGCCTGAAGCAGATCCGCAACCAGTGCGAGATGTCTCAGGAAAAGATGTACGATGCGGCAAGAGAGCGCAGCTATTATGTCCCGGCAGCGAAAGCGACACAGGAAGAGATCAGTCACGTAAAGTCGATTATCGGTTGATCTTTTTTAAGATAGGGACACAGTAAAACTTAATTGGGGACGTAGTAAAATTGAATTTTACTACGTCCCCAATTAAAATCAAACCTTCTCCAAAAGCCGGTCTATCAAGGTATATCCGTGTTCTACAAAAATCCCGTTTTTTCTTCCTGACGTTTCGCAGTAATTTTCACATCCCTCCACTGTCTTCGTGCTGTCGTACAGCAGATACGGAACCGGGTCGGATGTATGGGTCCGCACCCGTACCGGCGTGGGATGATCCGGAAGGACAAGCATCCGGAAGTCCACATCCATTCCGGTTAGTGCGTCTGCCACCGGTCCGATGATCTTCTCATCGATGGACTCAATTGCCTGCATTTTATTTTTCACGCTGCCCTGATGCCCCATCTCATCCGGAGCTTCGATGTGTACATAGACGAAATCAAATCCGTCCTCCGTGAGAGCTTTCACAGCAGCCTCGCCTTTTCCGGCATAGTTGGTATTCAATCCTCCATTGGCGCCTTCCACTGTAATATTGTGCATCCCGGCTCCCACGGCAATTCCTTTCAGCAGATCTACCGCGGAGATCATGGCGCCCTTCACGCCGTTCTTCTCCTCGAAGGAGGTCAGTGCCGGACGTGTCCCGGCGCCCCAGAACCAGGCGGAATTTGCCGGATTCTTTCCCTCAGCCCTGCGCTTTACATTGATGGGATGATCTTTCAGGATATCATAACTTCTGATCATCATGTCCCGGAGCACTTCATCCTGGGGCAGGTACTCTCCGATCCGTTTTGTCAGGATGTCATGGGGCGCAGTCAGCTCCACGACTTTCCCGTTTTTCTGGATCAACAGATGGCGGTAGCTTGTGCCCACGTAGAAGGTGTACCCTTCCCTGGCAAGCCCTTCCTTCAGCGCTTCGACCAGAACCGCGGCGTCCTCCGTGCTGATCTCCCCGGAACTGTGGTCCAGGATCTTCCTGTCATCATAGCGCTCCTCTTCTTCTGAGAGCGTCACCAGGTTGCAGCGGAAGGAAACATCATGCTCTCCCATCTCTGCACCGATGCTGAGTGCCTCAAGGGGCGATCTACCGGAGTAGTATTTCTCCGGATCATACCCGATCACAGACAGGTTCGCGGTATCGCTGCCCGGTGCCATTCCCTCCGGCACCGTCCGCACCATCCCGATCTCGGACACTTTCGCCAGTCTATCCATATTCGGCGTCACCGCTGCCTCCAGAGGCGTCCTGCCGCCCAGTTCTTCCAACGGTTCATCCGCCATTCCATCACACAAAATTACAATATATTTCATCTTATCTGCCTTCCCGGACTTCTATTCTTCCACACGGATCATATGGAGGATATTCCCCAGACGCTCCGCCTTCTCTTCATAGCTGCCTTCACTCATCTTCTCTGTCACAAAGCCGAACTCGTCCTCCAGTCCCGGAGCCCTGACAATCTGCACCGGTCCGAAAATCTGATCCAGCTTCTCCTTCTCTGCATCCGGATCTCCCTTCACGCGGACAAAGAACTTTCTCAGGGAATCCTCCCGTGGGAGAAGATCCAGTTTATCCTCCGACCACACAGTCATGGTGCTTCTCGCGGGATTCTTCGCCGCATCTACAATATCTGCCACAACCGCACTTGCCGTCGGGAGTTTTCCTGCTCCGCTTCCGTAAAACATGGCATCCCCAAGCATATTTCCGCGGACGAACACCGCATTGAACACATCGTTGACACTGTACAGCGGATGTGCCGCGCCCAGCAGAGCCGGCGCAACGATCGCTTCAATCCGGTCTCCCTGTCTCTGTGCGGAAGCCAGAAGCTTGATGGTCATTCCCATCGCTTTTGCGTACTTCATGTCCTCTGTCGTGATCTTCGTGATTCCTTCCGTATAAATATCCTCGAAATCCACCCGTTTTCCGGAAATCATGGAAGAGAGGATCGCAATCTTGCGGCATGCGTCATATCCTTCCACATCCGCCTCCGGATTGCGCTCTGCATAACCGTTGTCCTGGGCTTCCCGAAGCACGTCATCATACCCCGCGCCTTCATAGAACATTTTGCTGAGCATGTAGTTGGTCGTTCCATTGAGAATTCCCGTGATCTCTTCGATCACATCTGCAGTCAGGCAGGAATTAAGCGCACGGATAATCGGAATTCCTCCGCCCACGCTTGCCTCATACAGAAAATTAATTCCCTTTTTCTCAGCGATTGAGAGCAGCTCCGCACCGTGTTTTGCCACCAGAGCCTTGTTGGACGTCACGACACTTTTTCCTGCATTCAGACATTCTTTCACAAAGGTATATGCGGGTTCGATTCCTCCCATGACCTCCGCCACAATCTGAATCTCCGGATCGTTCAGGATCACTTCAAAATCATGGGTAATCTTCTCCTGAACCGGATCCCCCGGGAAATCCCGGATGTCGAGAACATACTTTACATTGATTTCATCTCCGGCGCGCCGGCTGATCACTTCTTTGTTGGTAGTAAGGACTTCAACGACGCCGGATCCCACCGTGCCGTATCCCATTACTGCTGCGTTAATCATTCTTTTCTTCCTTTCTGTACTTCTGCGTCCATGCTCAGGTAGGCATTGATAAACAGGTCAATATTTCCGTCCATCACGCTGCCCACATTGCTCGTCTCCGCGTTTGTCCTGTGGTCTTTCACCATCGTGTATGGCTGCATGACATAGGACCGGATCTGGTTTCCGAAATTGATATCCTTCACCTCTCCTCTGATGTCGGACATTTTCTCCGCCTGTTCCTGCTGTTTCATCAGATACAGCTTGGATTTGAGCATCTGCATGGCCTTGTCTTTATTCATGTGCTGGGAACGTTCGTTCTGACACTGTACGACAATGCCCGTGGGCAGATGGGTGATTCTGACCGCCGAGGAAGTCTTGTTGATATGCTGTCCGCCCGCTCCGCTGGAACGGTAGGTATCAATCTTTAAGTCATCCTCATTGATCTCGATGTCAATATCTTCCTCAATATCCGGAATCACGTCACAGGATGCAAAGGAGGTCTGGCGCTTTCCCGCCGCGTTGAACGGGGAAATCCGCACGAGCCGGTGAACCCCCTTCTCGGAGCGAAGATACCCGTATGCGTTCTCTCCCTTCACCTCGAATGTCACGCCCTTGATTCCTGCCACATCGCCCTCAAGATAGTCGAGAACTTCCAGGGAATACCCTTTCTTCTCCGCCCATCTCGTATACATCCGGTACAGCATGCTCGCCCAGTCGCAGGACTCGGTGCCGCCGGCGCCCGCATGGAGCGTGACGATAGCATTGTCCCGGTCGTAAGGTCCGATCAGCAGCGTCCCGATCCGCAGCGTCTCAAATGCTTCTTCAAAGCTCTCCAGCTCTTCCTGGATTCCCTGAATGGTATCCTCATCCGCATCTTCCTCGCTCATCTCGATCAGAAGCATCATGTCATCATATGCAGAGTACAGTTTTTCAATTTCTTCCACAGCGTCCTGAAGGCCTTTTAACTCCTTCATGACCTGCTGGGATTCTTCGGGGTTATCCCAGAATCCCGGTTCCTCCAGCCTCTTCTGGAGTTCTTCGATCCTCAGCTTCTTTGAAGCCAGGTCAAAGTGAATCCCTCAAATCTTTCAGCGGTTCTTCATAGGCGCCCAGTCTGGACTTTAATTCATCTAATAAAACCACCTTAATCACCTCTTTCAAAAATAATATTTCAGGCTTTCGCCATCTTTCGGCCGCAGCACTGTTTGTACTTCTTGCCGCTTCCGCAGGGACATGGATCATTCGGATAAATCTTCTTCTCCTGCCGCTTCTTCGGCGCCCGCACAGCGCTGTCATCCTTGTTGGTTCCCGTAACTTTGGCAACCTCTTCCCTCTCCACCTTCTGCTCCACGCGGATGTGGAAGAGGGTACGGATAGTCATCTCCGCAATGGCATTTGTCATCGCGCCGAACATATCATATCCTGTCATCTTGTATTCTACAAGGGGATCTCTCTGTCCGTAAGCTCTCAGACCGATTCCCTGACGCAGCTGATCCATATCATCGATGTGGTCCATCCATCTTGCGTCAATGACTTTCAGCAGCACGACGCGCTCCACCTCACGGATCTGCTCTGCCTCCGGAAACTCCGCCTCTTTTGCCTCGTAAGCTTTTACGGCGCGCTCTTTGAGCATATGCTTGAGTTCTTTCTGGCGCATATCCTTGCACTCTTCCGTTGTGGGAAGTTCAAGCTGCGGGATCACATTGTGAAGGTTCACATCCAGTCCCTTGATGTCCCAGTCCTCCGGATCCGCCTCCGGAGAAGCGAAACGGTCTGTGATATTCTCCACATATTCCGTGATCATGTTATAGATCGTATCCCTCATGCTCTCTCCGTCAAGCACACGGCGCCGCTCTCCGTAAATGATCTCCCTCTGCTCGTTCATAACCTGGTCATACTCAAGCAGGTTCTTACGTATACCAAAGTTGTTGTTCTCGATCTTCTTCTGTGCTTTCTCGATTGCGCTGGAAAGCATCTTGTGCTCGATCTGCTCGCCGTCCTCCACTCCGAGTGCATTGAACACACTCATCAGCTTCTCGGATCCGAAGAGACGCAGCAGGTCATCTTCCAGAGAGATATAGAAACGGGACTCACCGGGATCTCCCTGACGTCCGCTTCGTCCGCGGAGCTGATTGTCGATACGGCGGGATTCATGCCGCTCTGTACCGATGATCTTCAGACCTCCGGCAGCCCTTGCATCGTCATCCAGCTTGATATCCGTACCACGGCCTGCCATGTTGGTGGCGATGGTAACCGCTCCGTGGACACCGGCGTCCGCCACGATCTCCGCCTCAAGCTCATGATACTTGGCGTTCAGGACATTGTGCTTGATTCCCTCTTTTTTCAGCATCCTGCTCAGCAGCTCGGATACTTCGATGGTGATGGTACCTACAAGCACCGGCTGCCCCTTTGCATGGGCTTCCTTCACCGCACGGACAACTGCCTCGTATTTCTCCCGTTTCGTCTTGTATACCGCATCGTCCAGGTCCACTCTCTGCACCGGTTTGTTGGTGGGAATTTCCACAACGTCCATGCCATAGATGTCACGGAACTCCTTCTCCTCGGTAAGCGCCGTACCTGTCATACCGCTCTTCTTGTCGAATTTATTGAACAGGTTCTGGAACGTGATGGTGGCAAGCGTCTTGCTCTCCCGTTTTACCTTCACATGCTCCTTCGCCTCGATCGCCTGGTGCAGTCCGTCCGAATAACGGCGTCCCGGCATGATACGTCCGGTAAACTCATCGACGATCATGACTTCGCCTTCCGGTGTAACCACATAGTCCTGGTCGCGGAACATCAGATTGTGCGCCCGCAGGGCAAGGATGATGTTGTGCTGGATCTCCAGGTTTTCCGGATCGGCAAGATTCTCAATATGGAAGAACTGTTCTACCTTCTTCACGCCGTCTTCCGTCAGATTGACTGTCTTCTCTTTCTCATTAACAATAAAATCTCCGGTCTCCTCGATCTCTTCCCCCATGATGGCGTCGATCTTGGAGAACTCTCCGCTGGCCTCGCCACGCTCCAGCTGGCGCGCCAGGATATCGCAGGCCTCATACAGTTTTGTAGACTTTCCGCTCTGTCCGGAAATGATAAGGGGAGTTCTCGCCTCATCGATCAGAACGGAATCGACCTCGTCGATGATCGCGAAATGAAGTCCTCTCTGTACGAGCTGCTCCTTGTAGATAACCATATTATCACGCAGATAGTCGAAACCGAGCTCATTGTTTGTCACATAAGTAATATCACAGTTATACGCCGCACGGCGCTCTTTGTTGTCCATACTGTTGAGCACAACGCCCACGGTCAGCCCCAGGAACTCATGCACCTTTCCCATCCACTCGGCGTCACGCTTTGCCAGGTAGTCGTTGACCGTGACGATATGGACACCCTTTCCTTCCAGGGCGTTGAGATAAGCAGGCAGCGTGGAGACAAGAGTCTTTCCTTCTCCGGTCTTCATCTCCGCGATACGCCCCTGATGCAGGATAATACCTCCGATCAGCTGAACTCTGTAATGGCGCATTCCAAGGCTTCTGTAAGCAGCTTCTCTCACAACTGCATATGCCTCCGGCAGGATATCGTCCAGAGTCTCCCCTTCTTTCAGGCGGTCCTTGAACTCCCGCGTCTTCCCTCTAAGCTCTTCGTCAGACAGCGCTTCCATCTCCGGCCCCAGCGCCTCGATCCGGTCCACAATCGGGTAGATCCGTTTCAGCTCGTTCTCACTGTGGGTTCCGAAAATTTTCTCTATAATACCCATAGTCCGCAATTAACTCCTTAATAAAAATTTAGCAGCTTCTCTGCTTCCAGATGCCACTCCGTTTTCCATTCTATCACTAACTTCCCTCTAATTCAACTAGTTCATAACTTGTTAACATTCATTTTCTTCATTATTCCTGTGTGTTTTCCGCATTTTTGCCTGGACAAACCCGCTTTCTTTCTATAGAATATATAAGCCGGACATCAAAAACAGAAAGACTATAAAGAATGAAAAGAGGGAAAAAATGTTTTCACAAATCATCAACACATTAAGCGATCTTTTGTACACTTATATCCTGATCATCCTTTTACTTGCAACCGGGATCTATTTTACAGTGAAGACCCGTTTTGTCCAGTTCCGCATGCTGATCGAATCGATCCGCGTGGTTATGGAGCCGAAAGATGATGAAAAAGGTCTTTCGTCCTTTCAGGCGCTGATGGTCTCCACGGCTTCCCGGGTGGGAACGGGAAATATCGCCGGAATCTCCACAGCAATCTGCCTGGGCGGTGCAGGCGCCGTATTCTGGATGTGGATTACCGCGCTTCTTGGAAGTGCCTCTGCCTTCATCGAGAGCACACTGGCGCAGATTTACAAGCGCCGCGCAGAAGACGGGAGCTGTTACGGCGGTCCCGCCTACTACATTCAGGCGGTTCTCAAGAAACGCTGGATGGGCGTGATCTTTGCCGTTTTCCTGATTCTTACCTACATGGTGGGATTCAATCTGGTCGCATCTTTCAATATCACGGACTGTTTCCGGGCTTACGGCTTTTTCGATGAGTCCAGCACACCGCTTGTCATCGGAGGAATTCTTGCGGTTGTCTTCTGTGTCTGCATCTGCGGAGGGAGCAGGCAGATCTCCAGGATCACAGGCGTTCTCGTGCCTGCCATGGGGATTTTTTACCTGGCTTTATCCCTGTTCATCGTAGTCACACATTACAGCCTGATCCCCGGAATGTTTGCCGACATATTTACAAATGCATTTGACCTGAAGGCAGTCTTCGGAGGTTTCACCGGTTCCTGTGTCATGCAGGGAATCAAGAGAGGACTCTTCTCCAACGAGGCCGGCGTCGGTTCCGCCCCGAATGCAGCTGCAAGCGCATCCGTCTCTCATCCGGTAAAACAGGGACTTGTGCAGATGCTTTCCGTATTCATCGACACCATACTGATCTGCTCTGCCACCGCGTTTATGCTGCTCTGCTCCGGAGTATCTCCCAGCGCGGAACTCAAAGGGATGCCCTGGGTACAGGCTGCCGCATCCCATTCACTGGGCAGTTTCGGCACAGTTTTTATCACGGTTGCCCTGTTCCTTTTTGCCTTTACCACTCTGATCGGCAATTTCTTCTATGCGGAGATGGGGCTCGGCTACCTCTGCGACCGCAAACCCGGCAGGAAACTGCTCATCGTATTCCGAATCGTGGCCACAGTTATCGTCTTTAGCGGATCTCTCATGGAGTTCAGCGTTGCCTGGAGTACAGCAGATGTGATTATGGGATTCCTTGCACTGATCAACCTGCCGGTTATTATTCTTCTCGGCGGTCCTGCAGTCCGCTGCCTGAAAGATTATGTCAGACAGAAGAAAGAAGGAAAAAATCCGGTCTTCAAAGCCGCAGACATCGGACTGAAAGACCGGACAGATTTCTGGAACTGATTTTTTACTGCAGGCAGCGAACTTTCTCGTAGGGAATGCTGCCTCCGAACAGGTCAAGAGCGCTTCCGATTGTAAAATCAAGCCTGCCTCTGCCGGCTTTCCGGAAGCGCTCCAGGTCTTCCATGGAGCCGATTCCGCCTGCATAGGTGATCGGAATTCCTTCCCATTCTCCCAGCATCTCCACCAGTTCGGTCTCCATCCCGGAGCCTTTCCCTTCCACATCTACTCCATGAACAAGGAACTCCGCACAGGAATCCGACAGTTCCCCCAGAAATGCCGGAGAGAGTTTCACCTCCGTAAACTTCTGCCACCGGTCTGTCACGATATAATAACCGTCGCCCTTCCTCCTGCAGCTCAGATCGAGAACAATATGCTCTTTTCCCACAACGCTCACCAGTTTTTCCAGGTTTTCTCTGCAGAACATCCCGTCACGGAACACATAAGATGTTACGATCACATGGCTCGCCCCTGCGCGCAGATACTCCTCTGCATTCTCTGCAGTGATGCCGCCCCCTGCCTGCAGGCCGCCCGGGTAACTCTTAAGCGCCTCAAACGCCTGGCGCTTCGTCTCTTCATAGTATTCGGAACCGGCATGGTTCAGAAGAATCACGTGTCCCCCTTTCAGTCCGTCCCTTCTGTATAAATCCGCATAGAATGCCGCACCGAGTTCGGACGAAAAGTTTGTCGCCGCCCGGTCACCTTCATCCCGCAGACTTCCTCCCACGATCTGTTTAACTTTCCCGTTATGTATGTCAATACATGGCCGAAATCTCATCTCTTGTTTTCTCCCTTTCACAAAATCTGCCGCAGAACCGGCGGTATCCGGATCTGCGGCGGTCAGTCACGCACCTATCTGTTATTCTCCATATCTTTCTGCGCTCCGTTGTCCTCTGTCAGGTCGTCGGCCGCTTTATCCACGCCGTCCGTAATGTCGTCCGTCACATTGTCCACACCGTCTGTCACATCATCCACCGCGTCATCCAGGATGCCGCCGCCCTCTGTTGCGTCGTTCATATTCGGATCGTTTGCAGTACCCTCCTGTGTCGTCTGGTCAGCTGCATTGTCTGCATTGTTCCTGCTGCTGCATGCAGTTGTTCCGAAAAGGACAAATGCGCATGTCAGAAGCAGGAGAAATTTTTTCATTCTTTTCATAAGATTATCTCCCTTTCCATAAATATTGTTGTACCATTACTATCTGCACATTTTCAATATTTATGCAGAAGAGAGTTATTTTTTTGCCTTCTGCCGAAGCTTTTCCATGGCTCTGGCCTCGATCTGCCGGACTCTTTCCCTTGTGACGCCCAGCATCTCTCCGATCTCCTCCAGCGTATGTGCCTTTCCGTCTTCCAGTCCGAAGCGCAGGCGGATCACCTTCTGCTCCCTTTCATTCAGGGAAGAGAGAAGTTCGCTCACTTCCTCCTTCTCCACAAGCGCCTCCATGGCTTCCTCCGGCGTGGACTCTGACTTGTCCTCCACCAGATCGCCCAGACTGTTCTCCCCATCCTCTCCCACCGGAGTCTCAAGAGACACAGGACTCTGCAGATAAGTGAGGATTTCTTTCACATCGCTCTCTGTCCTGCCCAGTTTCTCTGCGATCTCCGCCGGCGTAGCATCCCGTCCCAGAGTCTGCTGCAGGTCCTTTGCCGCTTTCTGGACTTTCTTCATATTCTCTGCCACATGGACCGGGACCCGGATTTCCCGTGACTGCTGGTCGATGGCTCTCTGCATCGCCTCCCGGATCCACCAGGACGCATAGGTGGAGAAGCGGTTCTCCATCTTGTAGTCATATTTCTCCGCAGCACGCATCAGTCCCATATTCCCCTCCTGGATCAGGTCCAGAAACGGTACGCCTCTGCCGGTATAATGTTTCGCGAGGGAGACTACCAGACGAAGATTTCCCTCCGCCAGTCTCCTCCTTGCGCTCTCGTCGCCCTCTGAGATCCGTCTGCCCAGCTCCTTTTCCTCCTCCGGTTCGAGGAGGGGGATCTGTCCGATCTCTCTCAAATAAATCTTCAGCGGCTCGGTGGCCTCCGTTCCCGCCGGAATTTCCAGTTCTTTCTCAATGTCCTGATTCATGTATGCCTCCTGGATATTATCCTGTCTCTCCTGTTTCTTCTGTTTCCTGTTCGCTCTGTATTCCTCCCGCTCCGCATTCCTCTGCGGGTACTGTTACAGTTTCTCTATGATCTCTCCGTTTCTGTATGCCGCAAGCAGACGTTCCAGATCCTGCACCTGCTCTTTCAGATCTCTTCCCACATCGGTATCTCCCACAAGTTTTCTATCGAAAACTCTCTGGATGACCACAGTCTCCGAGTGGATGTCATTTTCCTTGACAATGGCAGCCTCCCTGGATTCAAAAGGCTCATGTGCCACCAGGCGCAGACCGTAGGAATTGTAGATCAGCGTATAGCCTGCAATGCCCGTCTCCTTCTGGTATGCCCGGGAAAATCCGCCGTCAATGACCATCACCTTTCCCCCGCATTTGATGGGGTTCTCCCCATCCTTGCTCTTGACCGGAACATGGCCGTTGACAATGTGCGCATCCTCCGGATCCAGACCGAACTCCCTTAAGATCCCGTCGATGACCGTCTCATTCTCAAGCAGCCGGTAATAAGGATTTTTCTTCTCCTCATGGGTCTCCTTCTCCGCCAGGAAATAGCGCTCAAAGGTCGCCATCTTATTCTTGCCGAACAGCGGGGAGTCCGGATGGAGCCAGATATACCACATGATATCGCTTCCGTCCTGCCTCTCCTTCTCATCCAGTGCGAAAAATCCCTTTCTCACATAGCTGTCCAATGTGTCGTAAAGCTCCCTGCCCCGGTATTTTTTCCCGAAGATCTCCACTTCCTTCAGCGTGCCGTCCTCATTGAGCGGAACACAGCCGTGGTAGAGGAGATTGTCGTTGTAGACCTTGTAAAGTCCTCCTTTTGCCAGGAGGAAACGCATGTGTTTCTGCAGTTTTTCACAGTGGAGGAACGCCTTTTCCAGACGCTCCATGACCTCTTCCTCCTCCGCTGTAAGCGCGTAGGGGTCTTCCGGATCGATGGTCGGGAAATTTGTATCCAGAAGCTTATACTCTTTTCCGTCCAGTTCGATGGTCCCTTTCTCATAGTCAATCCGGTGGAGCAGCGCCCGGTTTTCCAGATGAAAACCTTTCTGGCGCCGGATAATCTGTCCTTCCACCTTGAACTGAATAACAGAGATCGCCTTGTGGATTCTCAGATTCATCTCCGACTCTTCCGATTTCGGACGTTCGGGCACTTTAAGCTTAAAGCAGACACAGGGATCATCCTCATAGGTCCGCAGGGCAAATGTAGCAAGCGGAAGCAGGTTAATCCCGTACCCGTCCTCCAGAATATCCAGATTGCCGTAGCGTGCGCAGATCCGGACCGCATTTGCAATGCATCCTCTCTGTCCCGCTGCCGCTCCCATCCAGAGGATATCATGGTTTCCCCACTGAATGTCAAGGGAATGGTATGTCATCAGCTTGTCCATAATAATATGCGGACCGGGTCCCCGGTCATATATATCGCCGAGGATGTGCAGGTGATCCACCACGAGTCTCTGAATCAGCTCGGAAATCGCCTCGATAAACTGCTCCGCCCGGCCGATGCGGATAATGGTGGAAATAATCTCATTGTAATAGGATTCCTTGTCGTTGACCTCCGCTTTCTCCGTGATCAGTTCCTCGATCACATAGGCGAAATCTTTCGGCAGCGCCTTCCTCACTTTGGAGCGTGTGTACTTGCTCGCCGCCCGCTTTGCCACCTCGATAAGCAGATACAGATGCACCCTGTACCAGTCCTCCATATTGCTTTCCGTCTGCCTGATCATATCCATCTTTGCCCTCGGATAGTAGATCAGCGTGGCAAGCGCCTGCTTGTCCCGGTGGCTCATGGCATTGCCGAACACATCGTCGATCTTCTTGCGCACCGCTCCGGAACCGTTCTTGAGCACATGGGAAAAGGCCTCGTATTCCCCGTGGATATCTGTCAGGAAATGCTCCGTGCCCTTGGGGAGGTTCAGAATCGCCTGGAGATTGATGATCTCCGTGGACGCCGCCGCAATGGCCGGATACAGGTCTGACAGCCGCTCCAGATACCTGGTCTCAAGTTCTTTCATAACTATTATTTCTCCTGATATTCTCTTTCATAACCGAATCATTTCAGACAGATTCTGCCATTCGGTTCTCATATTGCGGACTGAATCTCATTCTGTCCCCCGATTTTACAGCTGAATCACATCGCTCATATCGTACATGCCCGGTTCTTTCCCCGCAAGGAATTTGGCAGCCTCGATGGCGCCTTTTCCGAACACGCTCCTGGAATATGCGGTGTGCTTAAACTCGATCACCTCATCTGTTCCCGCAAACAGAACCTCATGTTCCCCTACGATCGTTCCTCCTCTGAGGGCAGAGATACCGATCTCCTTTTTGTCGCGCTTCTGTCTCACCTGGCTGCGGTCGTACACATAGTGATACTCTCCGCCCAGAGCCTCGTTGATGGAATCAGCCAGTGCCAGTGCTGTACCGCTGGGAGCATCCAGCTTCTGGTTGTGATGCTTTTCCACAAGTTCAATATCGTATCCTGCCGGGGCGAGAACTTTCGCCGCATTCTGAAGAAGCTTTAACAGCAGGTTAATGCCCAGGGACATATTGGCTGATTTCAGAACCGCCGTCTTCTCTGAAGTCTCCTTTACCTTTTCAAGCTGCTCTTGTGAAAGCCCCGTAGAACACAGAACCACCGGAACTTTTTTCGCGGCGCAGTAGTCCAGCAGGGCATCCATCGCCGCTGCCGTGGAAAAGTCTACGACCACATCCGCCTCCACGTTACACTTGTCAAGAGAATCAAATACAGGATAATCGTTTGGCACCTGGGTGTATGTATCCACTCCCGCAACGATCTCTGCATTTTCATCGTTTTTCACCAGCTCTGTAATGATCCTTCCCATCTTCCCGTTACAGCCATGCATCAATATCTTTACCATAGTCTTCTTCCTCCTGTCTGAATTTACCCTATAAGAAAAAGGATACCACATTTGAGAGCTTATCTCAACATATGATATCCTTTTTTGCTCAGAAAACCGCGGGATTACTGTTCTATACACTCCAGTTTGCTCACGGAAACCTCGTAGGCCGTCCTTGTCTCCGTCTCCGTATCGGAAAGTTTTTTCACATACTCCCTGCTCTGGATCCTCCCGAGAATGCGCACGTGCTCTCCCACTTCAAATCCGGAAGCATACCGGGCATTCCTGCCCCAGCAGATACAGGGGATGTAATCCGACTTTCCGTAAGGCCGGTTGACCGCAAGAAGAAGATCCGCGATCTCTCTTCCGAGCGGCGTTTTCCGGTATACGGGTCTTTTGCACATGTACCCCTCCAGAAGGATATGGTTGGTCTTTGCCCCGTCGGGTTCCTCGTCGATGAATTCAATCTCCCTCGCGAATACGGAAAGCACCAGTCTGTTTTTCTGTTCCTCATGGCGGTTATAGGAGCGGAACTGGCCCGACACCATAATACACTCTCCCCGGTAGTCCCGGCTCACATCCAGCAGCCGCTCCGATACCATGACCGGAATCGTATCACTGGAGCTGCTTAAGCGCTTCACCCGGATGTCAACCATATAGAAGCCTTCTCCAAAGACCTCGTGGCTGTATGTAAACTCCGATACGACCTCCCCGATTACCGTCACCTGATTGTTCTCAATGATCTTATCTGACATGATTTGTAGTTCTCCCTTCCTCTGTTTGGTATTTTTGAGTCAATACTAAATGTATGAACCGCATTCCGCATTTAGAACGGAATTCCCGGCAAATCGTTCGACAGATTCCGCGTCCTTTTCCATGCCCTGTACCGTCCGGTAGCTGCAGCTTTTTCCAGGCTCATCTGCAATATTTAAAAAGAATTCTTGTAAATTTGCAGAATTATGATAGAATAAGAAAGTTACAGCAGTTAAACAGAGTATAATAAGGAAAGAGTGTAGAATATCATGAAGACAAAACGTGAAGATGTAAGAAATATTGCGATTGTTGCTCATGTCGACCACGGCAAGACGACTCTGGTGGACGAGCTGCTCAAGCAAAGCGGCGTGTTCCGTGAAAACCAGGAAGTCATGGAGCGAGTGATGGATTCCAACGATATCGAGCGCGAGCGCGGCATCACAATTCTCTCCAAGAATACCGCCGTGCATTATAAAGGAACTAAAATTAATATTATCGATACTCCGGGACACGCGGACTTCGGCGGCGAAGTGGAACGTGTACTGAAAATGGTGAACGGTGTCATCCTTGTGGTAGACGCTTTTGAGGGCGTTATGCCCCAGACAAAATTCGTTCTGCGCAAGGCGCTTGATCTGGGTCTCCCGGTTATCGTGTGCATCAACAAGATCGACCGTCCGGAAGCGCGTCCGGAGGCAGTCATCGACGAAGTGCTGGAACTGTTCATCGATCTGGGCGCTTCCGATGAGCAGCTGGAATGTCCTTTTGTCTACGCATCAGCGAAGGCCGGGGTGGCCGTTCTGGATCTCTCCGATGAGGAGCGGGATATGAAGCCGCTCTTCGAGACGATCCTGAACTACATTCCTGCCCCGGAAGGAGATCCGGAAGCCCCCACGCAGGTTCTCATCAGCACCATTGACTACAACGAGTATGTGGGACGTATCGGTATCGGCAAAGTAGACAACGGCACCATCGCCGTGAATCAGGAGATGGTTCTTGTCAACCATCATGATCCGGACAAGAAGGAAAAGGTAAAGATCAGCAAGCTCTATGAGTTCGACGGACTGAACAAGGTAGAGGTCCGTGAGGCTACCATCGGATCGATCGTGGCGATCTCGGGAATCTCCGACATCTCCATCGGAGACACCCTCTGCTCTCCGGAGCACCCCGAACCGATCCCCTTCCAGAAGATCTCCGAGCCTACGATCTCCATGCAGTTTATCGTAAATGACAGCCCCTTCGCCGGCCAGGAAGGAAAGTACGTCACCTCCCGCCATCTGCGCGAGCGTCTGTTCCGTGAACTGAACACGGACGTAAGCCTCCGCGTGGAAGAAATGGAGAATACCGACAGCTTCAAAGTATCGGGCCGCGGGGAACTTCACCTGTCCGTCCTCATCGAGAACATGCGCCGGGAAGGCTATGAATTCGCAGTCAGCAAGGCAGAGGTTCTCTACAAGACCGATGAGAACGGGAAAAAACTGGAGCCCATGGAAATCGCCTACATCGACGTTCCCGACGAATTTACCGGCGTCGTCATCGAGAAACTCGGTCAGAGAAAAGGCGAACTCCAGAACATGGGATCCATCAGCGGAGGATATACCCGCCTGGAATTCTCCATTCCTGCACGTGGCCTGATCGGATACCGCGGTGAATTCCTGACGGACACGAAAGGAAACGGTATTCTGAACACGAGTTTCGACGGATATGCGCCGTACAAGGGTGACATCCAGTACCGCAAACAGGGCTCTCTGATCGCCTTTGAGACCGGAGAATCCGTAACCTACGGTCTCTACAGCGCCCAGGAGCGCGGTACGCTGTTTATCGGCCCCGGTGAAAAAGTTTACGCGGGAATGGTCATCGGACAGAACGGCAAGGCAGAGGATATCGAACTGAATGTCTGCAAGACCAAGCATCTGACCAACACCAGATCCTCCAGCGCGGATGAGGCGCTCCGCCTGACTCCGCCGCGGATCTTAAGCCTGGAACAGGCACTTGATTTCATCGATACCGACGAGCTTCTGGAAGTAACGCCGAAATCTCTGCGCATCCGCAAGAAGATTCTGGATTCCAGAATGAGGAAACGCAGCGCCATGAAATAAGCAGCGGCTTCAAGAAAAGGACAGGATAACTCTGTGGAATAAAAAAATGGATTCGTTCTATACATTAATCCTGTCCTATGTTATAATATTTATATAATGTAAGCAGTAATTTTATTATTGTTTATGTTAAATATGAACAAAGGAGTTGAGCAGCATGAATTTTATCATCAGCGGAAAAAACATCGAAGTAACTACCGGATTAAGAGATGCGATCGAGCAGAAATTAGGAAAGCTGGAAAGGTATTTCACTCCTGAAACAGAAATCATCGTAACACTCAGCGTGGAGAAAGGCCGTCAGAAAATTGAGGTGACAATTCCCGTCAAGGGCAGTCTCATCCGCTCCGAGCAGACAAGCAGTGACATGTACGTATCCATTGATCTCGTGGAAGAGATCATCGAACGCCAGCTGCGCAAGTACAAAAACAAGCTGGTGGCCAAAAACCAGGGACACCCGACTTCCGCCTCTGTACCGGGCGGCATAAAGAAGGAGTTCATCGACTCGGAGGAAGAGCCTTCTGAGGATGATGAGATCCGCATTGTCCGCACAAAGAAATTCGGCGTCAAGCCCATGTATCCGGAAGACGCATGTCTCCAGATGGAACTTCTCGGACACAGCTTTTTCGTATTTTCCAATGCGGAGACAGATGAAGTCAATGTAGTGTACAAGAGAAAAGACGGTTCCTTCGGCCTGATCGAGCCTGAATTTTCTTAGAATAACAGGAATCTGAAGCTGTGATGCACTTCTCTCCTCCTTGTGCAGAAAGCAGTTCACAGCATACAGGAAAAGGAGCACGGAAAAAGAGTATTTTTCCCGTGCTCCTTTTCCGTACTCCTTATTCCGCGCTCCCTTTTCCGCGCCGTCAGTCCATCCCGGAATATATCTGAATGCCGTCCGGCGTATCGGCGAACCAGCATTCCTCCAGATCTTCCATCACAGCCTGTCCGTTCGTCCCCTCTGTAATCTCCTTTTCAAGGCTCTTCTTCTCTCCCGCATCCACAACCACGGAAACTTCAACCTTATCGGTATAAACGCTGTCCAATACAGGGATCTTACGCTGACCGAGAATATACTGAATTTTACCCAGTCCGGTGTAATCCGTGGTAATCTTCTGACGGAATCCACGGATTTTTGTGATCAGCGTGCTGCTCTCAAGCCCTTCCGCCGCCGCGGACGTATAAGCTCGGACCAGACCTCCCGTTCCCAGAAGAGTGCCGCCGAAATACCGGGTCACTACAACAAACACATCCGTCAGCCCTCTCCCCCTTATCACTTCCAGAATCGGTTTCCCCGCAGTTCCGGCAGGCTCTCCGTCATCGCTCATCCGCTCCGAGGCGGGATTTCTCCCCGTCACATACGCCCAGCAATGATGGCGCGCATCCCAGTATTTTTTTCTTGTCTCCTCCAGATATTCCATGGCCTCTTCCTCGGAAGAAACCGGGAAAACCTCCGCGATAAACCGGGACTTCTTTTCGACAATTTCCGCCGTCCCGCCTTTATATACTGTATGATAACTGTCCAATGCCCTATCCTCCTGTCTTTTTACTATATCAGACCGCTCCTCTCCGCACAAGAAAATCTTAAGTTTTTATTCAGAAATGTGAAGTTTTTATTTTTTCCTTTATTTAAAAGGGCATATTTGATATAATCATAAGAGTTGATAAAGGAGGATGCTATTCGTGAATTACGGAAAGAAAAATATTTCCAGAAGAAAAAAGAACATTTCTTCAAAAAAGAAGATGAAGCAGAAGCGTGTCGGTGTCCGTCTTTTCAAGGCAGTCATAATATGTATTCTGCTTCTTATGGTTATCTGTGCCGGCGGCGCGGCTTTCATTGTAAAACGGATTATAGACAATACCCCTGCAGTGACCGCTGAGGATATCCTTCCGCAGGGATATACCACTACCATCGTGGACCAGAACGGCACGACTCTTGAGACGCTCAGCGATGCCGATTCCAACCGTGTTTACGTCACTTACGATGAGATACCCGAGTATCTCGCCCACGCCTTTGTGGCGATCGAGGACGAGCGTTTCTATGAACACAACGGAATCGACCTTCAGGGAATCATCCGTGCCGGAGTGGTCGGTGTCCTGAACAAGTTTGATTTCACCGAGGGTGCCAGCACCATCACACAGCAGCTCATCAAGAACAACGTATTCCCGGACTTCATTAACGAGTCCGCCTATGAACGTGTGGAGCGTAAGATTCAGGAAATCTATCTTGCCCTGCAGATTGAAAAGCAGATGTCCAAGGAAGAGATCCTGGAAGCCTATATGAACACGATCAATTTAAGCCAGGGATGTCTCGGCGTACAGACAGCTTCCCAGAGATATTTCAATAAAGATGTCTCCGACCTGAATCTGTCAGAGTGCGCGGTAATCGCAGCCATCACAAACCGGCCTTCCTACTACGACCCGGTCAATCATCCGGAGAATAACGAGCAGCGCCGGAACCGTATCCTGAAACTCATGCTGGAACAGGGCTATATTACCCAGACCGAGTACGATGAGGCGCTTGCAGATCCGGTTTATGACCGTATCCTGCAGACCGCTTCCCAGACGTCCGATAAGGCTCCTTACACTTATTTCATTGACGCTGTCATCAAGCAGGTGGTGAATGATCTTGTTGATGAGAAGGGCTATACAGAGACGCAGGCTTATAATCTGCTTTACAGCGGCGGTCTGACCATCAAGGCGACGCAGGACACGACGATCCAGCAGATCTGCGATGAGGAAGTTTCCAGAATCAGCGAGCTCTACCCGAATGTTGAATACGGAATTGAGTATGCCCTCACCATCCACAGAGCAGACGGTACGGCTGAAAACTACAGCAAGGAACAGTTCGAGTCCTATTACAAGGGCGCCCACGGCGTCACTTATGTAGTCTTCGATTCAGAAGATGAAGCAAGAGCTGCGATCGAAGAGTACAAGGGAACGCTTGGAATCGCTGAGGACGACAAGGTTGATGAAAATCTTGAGATCACACCGCAGCCTCAGGTTTCCATCGTGATCATGGATCAGTACACCGGTCAGATCAAGGCCATCGTCGGCGGACGCGGCGAGAAAACTTCGAGTCTTTCCTTCAACCGTGCCACAGCAGCGCGCAAGCAGCCCGGATCCGTATTCAAGATCCTCGCCGCATATGCGCCTGCCCTGGAGAACAAGAGCATGACACTGGCAAGCATCATTGTAGATGAGCCGTATTCCTACAAGGACGGAACACCGGTAAATAACGTAAACAACCGCTATGCCGGTCCGGTCACAATGCGCTATGCAATCGAACAGTCCATCAATACCTGTGCAGTGCGCACACTGACCGACCAGGTCGGCGAGGAGGAAAGTTATGAGTTCCTTCTCAATATGGGATTCACCAGTCTCGCAGATGATGATGTGTATTCCCAGTCCAAGGCACTCGGCGGACTTCAGTACGGCGTCTACAACACTGAGCTGACCGCGGCATTTGCAGCCCTTGCAAACGGCGGCACATATACCGAGCCCAGCCTTTACACACAGATTATTGACCATGACGGAAATATCCTGATCGACAACTCTACACCGAATACAAAGCAGGTTGTCAAGGATTCTACTGCCTATCTGCTCACAAGCGCCATGGAGGATGTTGTAAAATACGGTACCGGACGATCCGCCAATATTGATAACATGGCGGTAGCCGGAAAGACCGGTACAACCACCAATTATGTGGATCTCTGGTTTGCAGGCTACACACCGTACTATACAGCTTCCATATGGGGCGGATATGACAACAACAAGCCGATGAACAGCTCCTACTCAAGCTGGCGTACACGTCTGTGGAGCAATATCATGAGCCGTGTCCACGAGAATCTCGAGTACAGAGATTTTGAAATGCCGGCTTCCGTTGTACAGAAGACGATCTGTACAGAAACGGGACTGCTGGCAGTTGACAGCTGCAGTTCCAGACTTACCGAATACTTTGCAGCCGACAATGTACCGACGCAGAGCTGCGGAGGACACTATGTAGCTCCTCCGGAGCCGGAAGAACCGGTTACACCGGATGATCCGGCAGCTCCTGCAGATCCGGGCACAACAACCGATCCGGGAACCGGCGGTAATACCGGCGGCGGCGACACTACAACCGGAGGCAGCACAGGCGGCAATACCGGCGGCGGTGACACCACAACCGGAGGCAATACCGGTGGCAATACCGGCGGCGGTGATACTTCATCCGGCGGTAATACCGGCGGAGAAGGCAGCACAGGCGGCAATGCGGAAGGCGGAGCGGCGCAGTGATCACGGGAGTGGTCACTCCCCCTCTTCCGGACTCACAGGTTTAAAAAAAGGAACCGACCTTCAAAAACAGTCGGTTCCTTTTCTTTTTATTACATTTTATCGTATTCTTTCCATTTTCGCTGCAGGGGCCGGCATTTACGCATCCAGCACCAGTTTTGCCGCTCCGCAGATTCCCGCGTCATTCCCGAGAGTTGCCAGGACAAAGTCCACTTTCTTATTTGCGAAGAATGCTTTTTCCATATAAGGTTCTCTGATAAAAGGTATCAGCACCTCGCCCGCTTTCGACACCCCTCCGCCGATAACGAATGCATCCGGGTCCGTCACAACCGCAATATTCGCAAGAGCATATCCGAGATATTTTCCAAATTCCACAGCGATCTCTCTGGCAGTCTCATCTCCTGCTTTTACGGCATCGAATACAGCTTTTGCCGTGATGTCTTCCTTTTTCAGTGTTGTAGGACGAAGTTCTTCTCCCAGTTTTTTCTTTGCCAGACGTACGATTCCGGTTGCGGAAGCATACTGTTCCAGGCATCCCCTGTTTCCGCATCCGCACGTATCCGTCTCCTCATAGTTCACGCAGAGATGTCCGATCTCTCCGCCCGCGCCGTTCTGGCCGACAAGAATCTTCCCGTCAATGATAACTCCGCCGCCTACTCCGGTTCCAAGCGTTACCATGACGATATTCTTTCTTCCGGCTCCGCCGCCTTTCCACATCTCTCCGAGAGCGGCCACATTCGCATCATTTCCGATTTCTGCGCGGAATCCTGTGAGTTCTTCCATCTCTCTTTTCACTTCTTTATATTTCCAACCGAGATTGGCACTTCCGTTTACGATGCCCGCCGATGTCACCGGAGCCGGCACGCCTACGCCTACGCCAAGAATGTCCTCTCTGCTCAGATGGTGCTCTTCTGTCTTCTTCTCGATCGAAGCTGCAATATCCGGCAGAATCGCCTGGCCTTCACGGGATGTGTCCGTGGTAATCTCCCACTTGTCAAGGATCTTTCCTTCCGACTCGAACAAGCCCATCTTTACGGTTGTCCCTCCGATATCCACACCAAAACAGTACTTCATAACACTTTCTCCTCTCCCTTTAGCCTTTTCTTTTTGCGAGGTTTTCCTGAACCCGCTTGTAGAGTTCCTGTGCGGCATTGTATCCCATCTGTTTCTGTCTGTGGTTGACCGCTGCAGACTCTACGATAATTGCAAGATTTCTTCCCGGACGGATCGGAATACTGTGGCACACAACCTTGTTTCCGAGGAATTCTGTGTATTCTTCCTCAAGTCCGAGCCTGTCATATTCTTTTTCACGGCTCCAGTCTTCCAGTGTGATAACCAGATCGATATTCTGTGTCTCCCTGACGCTCTGCACACCGAACATGGACTTCACATCCACGATGCCGATGCCGCGAAGCTCGATAAAGTGCCTTGTAATATCCGGTGCAGAACCGACCAGCGTATCGTCGCTGACTTTCCGGATCTCCACCACGTCGTCCGTCACGAGACGGTGTCCTCTCTTGATCAGCTCCAGTGCCGCCTCACTCTTTCCGATACCGCTCTCGCCCATGATCAGAACGCCGACGCCGTATACATCCACGAGTACGCCGTGAATCGAAATGCAGGGGGCAAGCTTTACATTCATCCAGCGGATAATCTCCGCCATAAAATCAGATGTCTGCTTTGCCGTACGGAAGATCGGAATATTCTGTTGTACCGCCTTTTCAAGCAGCTCCGGCTCCGGCTCCAGATTCCTGCAGAAGATCACGCACGGAATGGGGTGAGAAAGAAAGGTGTCATACATCTTCATCTTCTCATCATACGTCAGTGTCTGCAGATACGTATATTCTACAAATCCGATGATCTGAACTCTCTCGGAGTCAAAATGATCAAAATATCCGGTAAGCTGAAGTGCCGGACGGTTGATATCCGGTACGTTTACCTCACGCTCTGTCATATCGACTTCCGGCGTCAGATTTTTCAGATCCATCTTTTCTACAATTTCTTTCAGTTTAATCCCATGTTCCATTACTTTCTCCTTTCGTTACTGTGTACCCAGATTGTATTATTATATCATACTAATGAAAAAATTTATAGACAGCTTCGGCTGCTTTTTCATTCATGGATGGAATTTCTTTTAATTCTTCTACCGTAGCGTTCCGGATGGCGTCCAGACTCATGTAATGGCGCATCAGCGCTTTTCTTCTGGCCGGTCCGATTCCGTCGATATCATCCAGAATGGAATGTACCTGCCCTTTTCCCCTGAGCTGCCGGTGGTACTCTATGGCGAAGCGGTGCGCTTCGTCCTGGATCCGGGTAATCAGCCGGAATGCTTCAGAGTTCTTGTCAATGGGGATTTCCACGTTGTGATAATAAAGTCCCCTCGTCCGGTGGTAGTCATCTTTTACCATGCCGCACACCGGGATGTCAAGATGCAGGGTGTCAAGGACTTCCAGGGCAACATTGACCTGCCCCTTTCCTCCATCCATGAGAATTAGATCCGGAAACACCGTAAACTTTCCAAGTTCTTTATTTTCCTGACGTTCTTTCAGACCGTGGGTGAAACGGCGCGTCAACACCTCTCTCATGCTTCCGTAATCATCTGCGCCTTTGATTCCCTTGATCTTGAATTTTCTGTAGTCATTACGCTTGGGCCTGCCGCGCTCATAGACGACCATGGATCCCACGGACTCGAAGCCATTTGTATTAGAGATATCATATGCCTCCATCCGTGTTATCTCATCCAGCCCGAGAAGCGCGGCAATCTCCTTCACAGCGCCGATCGTCCGTCCCTCCTCGCGCTTTAAGCGCTCCTTGTCCTTGCTCAGGACAAGCGCGGCGTTGTCCGCCGCCAGTTCCACCAGTTTTTCCTTTGTACCTTTTTTGGGGACGCGGATCACTACTTTTTGCCCCCTCTTTGCCGTAAGCCATGTCTCCAGAAGCTCGTGTTCCTCCACTTCCTCCTGCAGCATCAGCTCCCCCGGAATATAGGGTGTCCCGGCATAGTACTGTTTGATAAAACTGTCCAGAATCGATGATTTGTCTTCATCCTTCGAGATACGCAGATAGAAGTGGTCTCTCCCGATCAGTCTTCCGCCGCGGATAAAAAATACCTGTACAACCGCATCTTCCTCCCCGGAGGCAACCGCCAGAACATCTCTGTCCTCACCGCTGGAATCAGTAATCTTCTGCTTCTGCGCCACTTTTTTTACACTGGAAATCAGTTCTCTGTACTCGATTGCCTTCTCAAATTCCAGGGCTTCCGACGCCGCGTTCATCTTCTCTTCCAGATCTTTCAGGAGAATGTCATAGTTTCCGTTCAGAAAGCGGAGCACCTCACTGATGGACTCCCCGTATTTTTCCTTGGAAATGTAACCCTGGCACGGCGCATCACACTGCCGGATATGATAGTTCAGGCAGGGTCGCTCCTTTCCGATATCTTTCGGCAGATTCCGGTTGCAGCTCCGCACATGATAAAGCTTGTGGATCAGATCAATGGTGTCACGGACTGCCTGGGAACTTGTATACGGGCCGTAATATTTTGCCTTGTCCTTGAGCATCTTCCTGGTCATAAATATCCTCGGAAAATCTTCATTGGTCGTAACCTTGATGAAAGGATAGGTCTTGTCGTCCATGAGCATTGTATTATATTTCGGACGGTGCTCCTTGATCAGGTTGCATTCCAGGACAAGAGCCTCCAGTTCAGAATCCGTCACAATATATTCAAAGCGGCGGATATGCGTGACCATCTGCTCGATCTTTACCCCTTTGTTCCTGCTCGTCTGGAAATACTGTCTGACACGGTTCTTCAGGCTTATCGCCTTTCCCACATAGATAATATTATCCTTCTCGTCATGCATAATATAAACCCCCGGTCTGCCCGGGAGCTTTTTAAGTTCTTCCTGTATATCAAAATTATTCGTTTCCATAGTCATTATTATACTTGTTCCGGCACGAAAGGACAAGAACATATTTCGGCTGTTCCGGCACAAAAAAATATCCCGGAGCCGTCTCTACCGGTTTCCGGGACATCTTCCTGTTTTCTTTTCTGCTGCTGTTTTATTCCGCCGGAGCCTCTGCTGGGCTGTCCGCATGCTCTCCCACCGGATTCTCTGCTGGGCTGTCCGCATGCTCTCCCACCGGATTCTCTGTTGGGCTGTCCGCATGCTCTCCCACCGGATTCTCTGCGGTGCTGTCCGCATGCTCCTCCACCGGCTTCATGGCGATTCTGGATGACTTCTTCTCCTCGGTCTCTGCGCCTTCTTCCGGCTCCGGGATTCCTTTCACCTCGCGGAAGATCTTCATGAATTCCTTGCCGGTGATGGTCTCCTTCTCAATCAGGAAAGCGGCGATCTTGTCAAGTGCTTCCCGGTTCGCCTCAAGGAGCCGCTTGGCCTCCTCATAGGCAGCCTTGAGCATCTTCATAACTTCTTCATCGATCTCTCCGGCTGTAGCGTCTCCGCAGTTCAGGACTGCACGCCCGTCCAGATAGCGGTTCTGGATAGACTCAAGCCCCATCAGGCCAAACCGCTCGGACATACCGTACTGGGTAATCATCGCCCTTGCAATCTTGGTGGCCTGCTCGATATCGTTTGCAGCGCCTGTGGTCACAGTGTCAAATACGATTTCCTCCGCTGCACGGCCTCCCAGGGCAACCACGATCATGGCTTCCAGTTCCTTTTTTGTGTTGAGGAACTTCTCTTCCTCCGGCGTCTGCATCACATACCCCAGAGCCCCCATGGTCCTCGGCACGATGGTAATCTTCTGTACCGGTTCCGTATTTTTCTGGAGCGCGGTCACAAGCGCATGGCCTACTTCATGATAAGAGACAATCCTGCGCTCCTCCTTGCTCATGATACGGTCCTTCTTCTCTTTTCCTACAAGAACCACTTCCACGGCTTCAAAGAGATCCTTCTGGCTGACCACATGCCTGCCGTTCTTCACGGCATTGATGGCAGCCTCGTTGATCATATTGGCAAGATCCGAACCGACTGCTCCGGATGTTGCCAGAGCGATTGCCTCCAGATCCACGCTCTCATCCATCTTTACATCTTTTGCATGTACCTTCAGGACATCAATCCTGCCCTTCAAATCCGGCTTGTCCACAATGATCCGCCGGTCGAAACGTCCCGGACGAAGAAGCGCCGGATCCAATACTTCCGGACGGTTGGTGGCCGCGAGGATCAGGAGCCCCTTGTTCGTGTCAAATCCATCCATCTCCGCCAGAAGCTGGTTGAGCGTCTGCTCCCGCTCATCGTTTCCGCCCATCATCGTATCACGGGTCTTTCCGATCGCGTCAATCTCGTCGATAAAGACAATACACGGCGCCATCTGCTGCGCCTGCTTGAACAGGTCACGGACACGGGAAGCCCCCACGCCGACATACATCTCGACAAACGCCGAACCGGACAGGGAGAAGAACGGAACCTTCGCCTCACCCGCAACAGCTTTGGCGAGCAGCGTCTTTCCGGTTCCCGGAGGTCCCACAAGAAGCGCCCCCTTAGGAAGCTTTGCACCGATCCCCGTATATTTCCCCGGATTGTGCAGGAAGTCAACAACCTCCTGCAGGGATTCCTTGGCCTCATCCTGACCTGCAACATCCTGGAATGTCACGCCTGTCTCCTTCTCCATATAGACCTTGGCGTTGCTCTTTCCGATTCCCATCATGCCGCCGCCCTTGGACATCTTGCGCATGACGAACATAAAGAGCAGTCCGAAAAGCACAACCGGGAGCACAAGCGTTACCATCAGCTCGAAAAATATCGATCCGGCCGTATCCGGCACTGTTCCCTTGAACTCAACGCCCGCATCGTCCAGACGCTGCGCAAGAGTGTCATCGCTTACATATCCGGTATAATAATCCGGCTGCCGGTCCGAATCTGAATCTGTATTCCCGGAAGACTGCTGTGACTGAAAACGGTTCATAATGCTGCTGTTGCCGGAGGGGAGACTGCTTCCCATAAGCTCCTGCCTCGCCTCATCCGTCAGTGTAATCAGGATTCTGTTGCTCCCAAGTTCGACGGACTGCACATCTCCGTCCTCTACAAGTTCAAGGAACCTGTCGTAGGTAATCTCCTCCGGGCTTGATCCCTGCATCATGGAATACAGCGCCATCACAACAAAAGTGACCAGCAGTGTTGTAAAAAGGATAATCCCCCAACCCTGCCGGTTATTGTTGGAATTGTTATCTCTATTATTCTGGTTATCCATCCTTTTCCTCCTAAAATCAACTATTACCATTATAAGTATCAGTTTTCCATAAATCAATAAAAAGATTATGAAAATATTGTAAATCCATGACTTTTTATAGTATACTGGTTACGAAATATGTCGTTTAATGGGGGTTCAAAAATGAAAATTGGCTTTGACAATGAAAAGTACTTGAAAATGCAGTCCGAACATATCCGCAACCGGATTAATCAGTTTGACAATAAGCTGTATCTCGAGTTCGGGGGAAAGCTTTTTGACGATTACCACGCATCCCGGGTTCTTCCCGGATTCGCACCGGACAGCAAACTCAGGCTTCTGAAAGAGCTGAGCAGCCAGGCGGAAATCGTGATCGTGATCAGCGCAAAGGATATCGAGAAAAATAAAGTGCGCGGAGATCTGGGGATCACCTATGATTCCGATGTACTGCGGCTGATCGAGACTTACAGGGGGCAGGGGCTTTTCGTTGGAAGCGTCGTGATCACGCTGTTCTCCGGACAGGAAAGCGCTCTTCTTTTCAAGAAAAAACTGGAGAACATGCAGATCCCGGTATACATTCACTACAGCATTCCCGGATATCCGTCCAATATTCCTCTGATTCTCAGCGAGGAGGGCTACGGAAAGAACGACTATATCCGGACTTCCCGGCCGCTCGTGATCGTCACGGCTCCGGGACCTGGAAGCGGTAAGATGGCAACCTGCCTTTCCCAGCTCTACCACGAACACAGGAGAGGGATCCGGGCAGGCTATGCGAAGTTCGAGACATTTCCCATCTGGAATCTGCCTCTGCGCCATCCGGTCAATCTTGCCTACGAGGCGGCTACGGCTGATCTCAACGATGTGAACATGATCGATCCGTACCATCTGGAGGCGTACGGTGAGACGACCGTCAATTACAACCGGGATGTGGAGATCTTCCCTGTCCTCGACACGATTTTCGAGAAGATCTACGGGAACAGCCCGTACAAATCTCCCACAGACATGGGGGTAAATATGGCAGGGAAATGTATCTGCGATGACGAGGCCTGCCGCGAGGCATCCCGCCAGGAGATTATCCGCCGCTACTATGCTGCCCTGAACGCCCTTGTAAAAGGGGAGACTTCCGACCGGGAAGCACAGAAAATCGAGCTTCTTATGAATATGGCGGGAATTACTACTGCAGACCGGAAAGTTGCCGTGAAAGCCCTGGAGCGTGCCCGGGAGACCGGCGGTCCCGCAGCCGCAATGGAACTGGATGACGGCAGGATTATCACCGGCAAGACAACCAAACTGCTGGGCGCGTCAGCCGCACTTCTGCTGAATGTGCTGAAAGAACTTGCCGGGCTGGATCACGAACTCCGGATCATCTCGCCGGAGTCCATCGAACCGATCCAGAAGCTGAAAGTGGACTATTTAAAGAGCAAGAACCCCAGACTCCACACAGACGAGGTGCTGATCGCCCTGTCCGCCAGTGCTGCCATCAACCCTCAGGCGCGTCTTGCGCTCTCCCAGCTTCCCCGTCTGAACGGCTGCCAGGCACACACTTCCGTCCTGCTCTCCGACGTGGATATCAAGATTTTCAAGAAACTCGGAGTGCAGCTTACCTGTGAGGCAGTCTACGAACACGATTATCTCTATCACTAGATTTATATTTATGTCCTGAAAAAAATACTGTATTTTTTCGTCAGATTGGTGTATACTTGGAAAGTATTTTTTTTGACAGATTCTATACGGAGGAGGACAGACACTATGGCAGTAAAATATGTATTCGTTACCGGAGGCGTTGTTTCCGGCCTTGGGAAAGGCATCACCGCCGCATCTCTCGGACGGCTTCTGAAAGCGCGCGGCTACACGGTTACCATGCAGAAATTCGATCCATATATCAACATCGACCCGGGAACAATGAATCCGGTGCAGCACGGAGAGGTTTTTGTCACGGACGATGGTGCTGAGACAGACCTGGATCTTGGTCATTACGAGCGTTTTATCGACGAAAGCCTGACCAAGAATTCCAACGTGACAACCGGAAAAATCTACTGGTCCGTTCTTCAGAAAGAGCGCCGCGGCGATTTCGGCGGAGGGACCGTACAGGTTATCCCGCACATTACCAATGAAATCAAGAGCAGGTTTTACCGCAATCCGGCAGCAACGGACACGGAGATCGCCATCATCGAGGTAGGCGGTACTGTCGGCGATATCGAAAGCCAGCCGTTTCTGGAATCCATCCGTCAGTTTCAGCATGAGCGGGGACGGGAGAATGTAATCCTGATCCACGTAACACTGATCCCGTATCTCCGTGCATCCCAGGAGATGAAGACAAAACCGACGCAGGCAAGCGTAAAGGAACTTCAGGGCATGGGAATCCAGCCGGACATCATCGTCTGCCGTTCCGAATACCCGCTGAACCAGAGCATGAAGGACAAGATATCCCTGTTCTGCAACCTGCCGTCGAACCATGTACTCCAGAATCTGGATGTGGAATATCTGTACGAGGCGCCTCTGGCAATGGAGAAAGAGCATCTGGCGCAGGTGGTGTGCGAATGTCTCCATCTCGACTGTCCGGAGCCGGATCTGAAAGACTGGACCGAGATGGTGGAAAATCTCCGTCACCCGACTCAGGAAGTAACGGTTGCCCTTGTAGGAAAGTATATTCAGCTCCACGACGCCTATATCAGTGTGGTTGAGGCTCTGAAGCACGGTGGAATCTACAGCCACACTACAGTAAATATCAAATGGATTGATTCCGAGACCGTCACGCCGGACAATGCAGATGAACTGTTCGGCGATGTAAACGGAATCCTTGTTCCGGGAGGATTCGGACACCGCGGTGTGGAAGGAAAGATCGAGGCAATCAAATATGCCCGCACTCACAACATTCCTTTCCTCGGTCTCTGCCTTGGCATGCAGCTTGCCATCGTGGAATTTGCCCGGAATGTGGTCGGATTTAACGATGCACACAGCATGGAACTGAATCCCGATACCACGCACCCGGTTATCCATATCATGCCGGATCAGATCGGCGTGGAAGACATCGGGGGAACGCTCCGCCTGGGCGCCTATCCGTGCGTACTCAAGGAAGATTCCCTTGCCTATAAGCTGTATGGCACGAAAGAGATCAGCGAACGCCACCGCCACCGCTATGAAGTCAACAATGACTACCGGGAAGATCTGGAGAAAAACGGGATGTCTCTATGCGGTCTGTCCCCGGACAGCCGTATTGTGGAAATGATCGAGATCCCGTCTCATCCGTGGTTTATCGCCACACAGGCGCACCCGGAACTGAAATCCAGGCCCAACCGCCCGCATCCGCTGTTTAAGGGATTTGTGGAGGCCGCGCTGAAGAATAAAAACGAAAGATAAAATGAACCGTCAGGGAAGGCTGATAAGCTGTATCCCTGACGGTATTTTTGTTTTGTTCAGCAGGCCGGGCTCTCATTTCGGAATAACTCCTCCACAACTTCTTCATATACCCGGCACTTCTCACATTTTCTGATTTTTTTCGCATACTTTCTGCTGTCGGGAAATATGGGGGCAAGATAGAACCACAGTTCTTTCATTTTATAGAGGATCGTCCGGTCGCCGGACATCTCTTCACAGTAGCCGGCATAGATCCTGTCGTGGAACTTTTTCAGCTCTGCCTTGTCCGCTCCCTTTCCCCCTTTGAGTTTTCTCGCCAGGGCAGGGTCCGCAAGCGTTCCTCTCCCTGTCATAATACATTCCACCTCCGGGAACCGTGCGGCAAACTTTTCATAATCTGCGGTGGTAAAGATATCGCCGTTGTAGCATACCGGACTGCTGCTCTCCTGTAACGCCTGTTCAAACACATCCAGATTCGGCGTATTCTTATAGAAATCTTTCTGTACCCTCGGATGGATGATCAGCTCTTTCATTGGGAACCGGTTGTAAATCGCGAGAATTTTCTCAAACTGCCCCGGATCTTCCATCCCCAGTCTCGTCTTGACCGAGATCTCCAGAGGACATTTTTCAAAGATCTCATCCAGAAACCGTTCCAGTTCCTCCGGTTTTGCCAGAAATCCCGCGCCCCGACCTTTGGTCACAACCGTCCGGGACGGGCACCCCAGATTAAGGTTCACTTCCCCGTATCCGTATGTCTTCAGCTTTGCCGCCGTCCGCAGAAAATCTTCCGCGCTGTTTGTCAGGATCTGCGGAACCGCATACATTCCCGCGTTATTTTCCGGGGAAATATCCTTCTTCTCCCTGGAACTGAAATGCCCCTTCTGGTTGGGCCGGATAAATGGTATAAAATACTTGTCAAATCCCCCGAAGCACTCAAAAAGAGCCCTGCGGTATATAAATCCCGTAATCCCCTCAAGAGGGGCAAGATAAATCTTCATATTGCCTCCTTCGCCTTTCCCTGTGTGGGCAGGCGCATATTCTGCTGTATATTCCGTTTCGCAGACAGTGCCGTTTCCAGTTGCCACAAAGGCCCGCAGTAAAGCGCCGGCACCTGAGCTGCCTCATATAAGTTAGCCACATTCCGAGGCTCTTGTCAAGCGGAAAAGGTTGTGCTAAGATAATCAGCAGACCGGATCTGCAGCTTCTTTCAAAGCTTTCGCCTCAGCATCCGGAAAGCACACAGACAAACAGATAAAATATAAGAAACACATGAACAAAGGGGGATTTTATGGATACATTAAAGAAATTCATCCGCTACTACGGACCTTACCGCGCCGTTTTCTTCATTGATCTGATCTGCGCGGCTGTCATCAGCCTGGTGGATCTGGTATATCCGCAGATCCTGCGGACGATGACAAATACGCTTTTCACAGAGGACAGGGACACGATTCTTTCCGCCCTGCTTCCCATTGCCATCGGGCTTCTCGTCATGTACATTGTCCAGAGCCTGTGCAAGTACTATGTCAGTTATCAGGGCCATATGATGGGTGCAAATATGGAAAGGGACATGCGTCAGCAGCTCTTCGACCACTATGAGAAGCTCTCCTTTTCCTATTACAGCCAGAACAACTCCGGACAGATGATGAGCAAACTAGTCTCCGACCTGTTTGATATCGCCGAATTCGCCCACCACGGACCGGAAAACCTGTTCATTTCCGTGGTAAAGATTGTCGGTTCGTTCATCTTCCTCTTCCTGATCAACTGGCGGCTTGCCCTGCCTCTCGTGGTTCTGGTGCTGTGCATGTTTCTCTTCTCTTTCCGGCAGAACAGCCGGATGCAGGAGACATTCATGGAGAACCGCCGCAAGATCGGAGATGTGAACGCCAGTCTCCAGGATACCCTTTCCGGAATCCGCGTAGTACAGTCCTTTGCCAATGAGGAGATCGAGCATGAGAAATTCAAAAAGAGCAATCATGCATTCCTGATCTCCAAGGATAACAACTACCGGTGCATGGGAAGCTTTATGGGATGGAACCTGTTCTTCCAGGGAATGATGTATCTGGTCACACTCATTTACGGAGGATATCTGATTGCCAACGGGCAGATGGCTCCCGCTGATCTCGCCATGTACGCCCTGTACATCGGTATTTTCATCAGTCCGATCCAGATTCTCGTGGAGCTGGTGGAAATGATTCAGAAAGGATTTTCCGGTTTCCGCCGTTTTCTCGACGTAATGGAGACGGAACCGGATATCGAGGACGCTCCGGATGCAGTGCCTCTTACAGACGTCCGCGGACGTGTGTGCTATGAAGACGTTTCCTTCCACTACAGTGACGATGATACACCTGTTCTCTCCCATGTTTCCTTTGAGATACCGGCAGGCAAATCCATCGCCCTCGTGGGACCGTCAGGAAGCGGAAAGACGACGATCTGTTCTCTGCTTCCCCGTTTCTATGATGTCACAGGGGGAAGGATCACCATAGACGGGCAGGATGTGCGCACGCTTCAGCTCAAAAGCCTGAGAAGCCAGATCGGAATGGTCCAGCAGGACGTCTATCTGTTCTGCGGCTCGATCAGAGAGAATATCGCCTATGGAAAACCGGGCGCTTCCATGGATGAGATCGTGGAGGCGGCAAAGCGGGCCAACATCCACGACTTTATCATGGAGCTCCCGGACGGATATGACACCTATGTAGGCGAGCGCGGGACAAGGCTCTCCGGCGGTCAGAAGCAGCGGATCTCCATTGCCCGCGTATTCCTGAAGAATCCGCCCATCCTTATCCTGGACGAGGCTACAAGTGCCCTGGATAACGAGAGCGAGCGTTGGATCCAGCAGAGCCTGGAGGAGCTGGCGAAAGACCGGACAACTATTACAATCGCCCATCGCCTCTCCACAATCCGCAATTCTGACGAGATCATCGTGATCACCGAGGACGGCATCGCCGAACGGGGCACCCATGAAAGCCTTCTGGCGAAAAACGGACTGTACGCCCATTATTACAATATGTAAACAGTTACTCCTGCTGCAGCGACCGCTTCTTTGTAATCGTCACTTTCTCCTCGTAGCAGGCAAATACTGCATCTGTTTTTTCCTTCTTAAGCCGGGGTGTAATCAGACTGACAACCGGAACAACGATCAGACTTAAGATCATGGCTGCCGCCCCTGCGTTGATCGGTGATTCGATAAAACCGAGAAACATATTCGACACCGTCAGTCCCACCCCGGCGACAAATCCTGCCCAGACTCCCGCTTTCGTCACACCCTTCCAGTACAGCCCGTAGAGGAACGGTGCCAGGAATGCGCCCGCCAGGGCGCCCCAGGAGATTCCCATGAGCTGTGCGATGAAGGTAGGCGGATTGAGGGCAATCACCACAGAAATAACGATGAAAAACACAATCAGCACCTGCATGGTCACAATCTGCTTCTTTTCGCTCATCTTTTTGATAATATTTCCCTTCAGCAGATCCAGGGTCATTGTCGAGCTCGATGTCAGCACAAGGGATGACAGCGTTGACATGGATGCAGAAAGAACTAAAACGACAACAATACCGATCAGAATATCCGACAGGGAGGAAAGCATGTGCGGGATAATGCTGTCGTAGACAACTGCTCCGGTTGCGCTGTCGTAGATTTCCGGGCTGTCGAACAGACGGGCAAAGCCGCCGAGAAAATAACATCCACCGGACACCACAATGGCGAACACCGTGGAAATCACGGTTCCTGTATTAATGGATTTTTCATCCCGGATAGCGTAAAATTTGCCAATCATCTGCGGGAGTCCCCAGGTTCCCAGCGAGGTGAGAATGACAACACCCAGAAGATTCAGCGGATCCGGTCCGAAAAAGGAGGTAAATGCGCCCGGCTGTCCTTCTGTCACAGCAACATCGCTTGGAATCTGCGCCATCTCGAAGACCGCATTCATAAATCCTCCCTGCCCGTTGAGCACAGCCGCAATAACGGCAACAATGCCTCCCAGCATGATGATTCCCTGGATGAAATCATTGATTGCAGTCGCCATATAGCCGCCGAGGATCACATAGACTGCCGTAAATACCGCCATGACGACGACACACCACGCATAGGGAATGTGGAAAGCCATCTCAAAGAGCCTGGAAAGACCGTTGTAGACCGATGCGGTATAGGGAATCAGAAAGACAAACACGATCACGGAAGCTGCGATTTTCAATGCTTTGCTGTCGTATCTCTCGCCGAAAAAGTCCGGCATGGTCTTGGACTTCAAATGCTGTGTCATAACTTTTGTCCTTCTCCCCAGTACCACCCAGGCCAGGAGACTTCCGATCACTGCATTTCCGATTCCGATCCATGTGCTGGCAAGGCCGTATTTCCATCCGAACTGTCCGGCATATCCGACAAATACCACCGCTGAAAAATAGGAGGTACCGTAGGCAAATGCCGTAAGCCACGGTCCCACTGACCTGCCTCCAAGTACAAAGCCGTCCACGCTGGTGGCATGCCTGCGGGAGTAAATCCCCACACCCACCATCACGGCAAAAAAGATTACAAGAAGCACAATTTTAATTCCCATTTTCTTTACCCTTTCTTCAACAAAGTTTTTTCCGCATTTACTCAATTGCTTTAAAGCGTTGAACTTTAAAGCGCAACGCTTTAAAGTATTAAAGTATCTGAGCATAGAATAACACGGGCATACAGCCCGTGTCAACCGGAATCACGCTTTTTCAGACAGGAATCACACACCCTCGGACTCGAAATGCTTTACCCTCTGCTGAATCGTCTTGTTGTAGTTTTCAATCTTCCTGCTGTACGGCTCATTCATGTATTTCGAATTCAGCATGAAGTCCGCTGTGGCAAGGTTATTTGCAATCGGAATGTCATAGACTACGGCAATACGGAGAAGCGCCTTCACATCAGGATCATGGGGCTGCGCCTCAAGCGGATCCCACAGGAAAATCACAAAGTCAATCTGTCCTTCCACAATCTTGGCGCCGATCTGCTGATCGCCTCCGAGGGGACCGCTGCAGTACCCTTTTACCGGAAGTCCTGTTCGTTCCGAGATCAGCCGCGCCGTCGTTCCCGTCCCGCACAGGAAATGGCTCTTGAGCACATCCTTGTTGCGTTCGCACCAGTCAACCAGTTCCTTTTTCTTTCCGTCATGTGCAACCAGTGCAATGTGTTTTGCCTTCTCGATTTCTATTGTTACATAATTGTCATCCAACATACCAGTAACCTCCTTGCTTTCTGCCTTTTTCAGCTCCGCAGTCCGGCTACACGAGCTGTTCCATCGTGTCGAACCGCAGGGAAGCGAGCAGGCACATCGCTCCGGTTACTATGATACTATAAATCAGAAGAATTGGAAAGATCAAATCTACATTCACAAAGACTCCCACAATCACCGCAGCGCCGATGCCCATTCCGAGAATCGCCATCTGGATTACAGCCCGGATGATGTCCTGTCCTTTCGCGCCGAAGACATCTCCCACCAGGCACTGAGCCAGCACTCTGGCATAGAGCTTATTTGCCTGAAGCACGGTGTAGATCAGAATACAGAGTACAATATACAGAGGCTGTACCCGCCAGAATATGCCGGAAGCCACACAGATAATCGTCCCGTCCGCCAGTGCTTTTATGTGCTCCATCAGGGTGGAGTACCACAATTTCCGGAATGCCGTGTCCGGGATCAGGAAAAGGTAGGGTGTCTTCAGCTCATTCTCCCACTTTCCCGTATATCCGGACATAATCAGGGATACATAGGCGACGATTCCCAGAAGGAAGAAACGGGAATACCCGGCCTCCACCTCGTCCCGCATCGGGAAAGACACAACCAGCGCCACGAACACGGCAATCAGTGTAGTCTTGGAAAAGATAAAGTATTTTTCCTTTTTATATTCAAGGAGCTGCCTGTAGAATACCGCCTTTGCCCCTTTCCCGCCAATACGCTCCCGGATCTTCCTGAACGTTTTCTTCTTCCTGCCGATCCCACTGACCAACTCTCCGCTTTTCTGCCTTTTCCGCAGTTCCGCGTAATCATCGGCAAACTTCGCCGCCTCCTCATAGTATCCTCCATCGCATCTCATGCACACTGCTCCTGCTGCCGCTGCAGCCACTGTCGCCAGATAGAGAAGGCTGCATACCACGTTCAGCACAGTAGGTCCCAGAAGAATCAGGCGGTAAAGGGCGACCTGCCAGCCCACCACGGGGAGCATCTGCAGTACCGGCCAGTCCACAAAGGATATCGCCGACTCAATGGTAAGCCCGTTCTGCCGGAAATAGAGAATAATAACCAGGGTAAGCGCCACAAGGAATACACGGATTCCCCAACAGATCCCCCTGAGGACCTTCTCCGGGATGCTGTCATTCGCGTAGAGCAGCACCATCACCGCGATCTCGAACCCCAGACTCAGAATACATGCAGCCAGGAAGAACAGCACCGCCTGCCACAGAGCAGCCTGAAAAATCGTAGCTGCAGCGATCGCCATGAGGAGCCACATTCCGAAAGCGAAAATGTAATTCATCCATGCACTGTTGATCAGCACGAGCTTGGGACTGATCGGCGCAGTGAACACAAAATGCGTGTGTGCAGGTCTGAAAAGGATACCTTTCCTCCCCGAATACGTCATAAAATCCGCCAGTGTGATATAGATGCTCCACACTGTCATGATGATTACCAGCCCCTGGACAGAGTCCAGCCGGATCATGGATGCGAACGAGGCAAGGGCCATGATAATAAATATTGCATAAGCCACGCCGAATACAAATATAATCAGTGTCAGCGGCTTTTTCAGGGCCATTTTAATATGATTGACAAAACTGCGTTTTGCCAGATAAAACAGAGCTTTCATCAGTCTTCACCACCCGTCATCTCAAAAAACAGTTCATCAAGATCTTTACCCTGAGCGTCTTTCCTGGTATAAGACCCGATGATATTTCCCTTTTTCATGACAAACATAATGTCCCAGAGTTCTTCAACCATCTCCAGCATATGAGTGCTGATCAGCACCGTCACCCCCTGATCCCTCAGTCTCAGAACAACCTCTTTGAGCTTCCTGATCGCCGCCGGATCCAGTCCCACCATTGGCTCGTCAAGTAAAATCACCTTCGGTTTCACTGCCAGAGCACAGCAGATGCTGACTTTCTGCATCATTCCCTTGGACAGCTCATTTCCCAGCTTGTCCTGCTTGTCATCCATCTCAAAAGCCGTCAGCATCTCCTCCACTTCCTCATCCGTGATGTCGCTGCCGTATGCCCTCCGGATGTATTCGATATGTTCTCTCACCGTTAGTGCCTCAAACATAGCCGGAATCTCCGGGACATAGCCGAACAGCTTCTTCGCCTCGACTCTCCGGGCGGGAATTCCCTGGATACGTATGATCCCCTGATACCTCAGAAGTCCCGCTATACTCTTAATAATCGTAGATTTTCCTGCGCCGTTGGGTCCCAGGAGCACTCCTATCTGTCCGTCCGGGACCAGAAAGTTTACTCCGTCAACTGCAACGTTATGCCCGTAAGATTTTCTCAGATTCTGTACCTCTAACATTTTACTACCCTCCTGACTGTGCCTGACCGCAGCCATATATCCGACCGCTGCATGCAGCAAAAAAAGTCCTGCACCGCTGTATTATTGATTTAATACAATGATATAGGACTTTATTCTTTCTGTCAATACAATTTTTGAGATACAGAAAAACTTAAGAACTCCTCTGCCTTATAAGACACATGGGAGTTACAAAACACATGGGAATTACATCTCCCCTCTGTGTTCCTCGTCATAATACTTCATAAGCGCCTGGGTTCCGAGTTCTCCCAGACCTTCCGCCTGAAGTTCCTCGCAGTTGGCAAGTACCTGGCTTAACACCCCCAGATCAAGTCCGCTCATATTCGCCTCGATCAGGGCCAGCTTCATGTCTTTGATAAAGTGCTTCATAAAGAATCCCGGCTCATAGTCTCCGCCGATGATCTTGGGTCCCAGTGTGTCGAACTGCCTGCTGCCCGCTGCCCCTGTGGCAACAGAGTGGAAAAACGTATCCATATCAAGCCCCTTTGCCTGCGCATAGGTCAGCGCCTCGCACACACCGGAAAGCGCTCCCGCGATCATGATCTGGTTGGCAAGCTTGCAGTGCTGGCCGCACCCTGCCTTTCCCTCATAATTGATGTTCGTTCCCATCGCCTCAAACAGCTCCAGGCAGGCGTCATAGTCCTCACGGTCGCCGCCCACAAGAATAGAGAGTTTTCCTTCCCGCGCGCCGGAATCCCCGCCTGTGACAGGTGCATCCAGCACATGGAAGCCCTTCTTCTTTCCTTCGTTATAGATCTTCTCTGCGATCTGGGGACTGGTAGTCGTCATATCGATCAGGTAAGTGCCCGGATCCGCACTGTCCAGAATATTCCCCTCGTCAAAATATACCTCCTCGACATCCTGCGGGAAACCGACGATCGTGATCACCGCATCACGCCCTTTCACACAGTCAGCGATTGTTTCGTGAAACACAGCTCCCTCGCTGATTACATCCTCCACTTTCGATTTTGTCCGGGCAAAGATGTGAAGTTCATACCCTGCTTTCATAAGATTGCGGACCATGGATTTTCCCATGATGCCCACACCGATAAAACCTATCTGTTTCATAAGTCAAGAAACCTCCTCTATTATTCTCTCCCTATCATAACATCTTTTCCCCGAAAAGCAATTCCGTATTTCCGGAAAAATTAATTCTCACTGCTCCACAAGACCCATTGTCAGTAAAACTTCATGGAGTTTTTCTTTTTCTTCCGGTTTCAGTTCAGCTATTGGATCCAGGCATTTTCCTACCGGTATTCCCTCCTGAACCAAGCCCTCTTTAATTACCGCAGGAAATGTCCCCATACCACACGCAATACGCAATGGTGCCAGAACGAACTGTGCTTCAAGCGCTCCCTCCCGATCACCTGCCATATATTTATCATAAATGTCAGCTGCAATTCTGGGGGCTACATTCGCACAGGACGCAATTGCGCCGCTTGCGCCACAGCATAACGCAGCATAAATTAAAGTATCTCTCCCCATCAGCACATGAAAATTATCATTATCTCTTGTCAGACGGATATATTCAGTTGTGTTTGTCATATCCCCTGTGCTGTCCTTTACTGCCACAATATTTTTAATCCGAGCCAGACGGGCAACTGTCATCGGTGTTATATTGATGTTGGTTTTTGGTTTATTATTGTAAAGTATAATTGGCAAATCCGTACTTTCAGCTATTTCCCGAAAATAGCCATACAGCTCCTCCTGCGTCTGGGAAATAAACATAGGAGTCAGAACAGAAACTGCATCCACACCTTCCTCCTCACAGATTTTTACAAGACGGATAACTCCTCTTGTTGTAATATGGTTCGCTCCTCCGTAAACAGGAACTCTCCCTGCAGTTTCTTCTATTACTGTTCTTAAGATTTTCCGGTATGTCTCGTCGTCAAATGCATAGAACTCCCCCGTAGTCCCGAGTGGAAAAAGCCCGTGTACCCCCTGTTCTATGAGGTGGTTGACCATAATTCTAAGAACCCCATAGTTAACTTCTCCCTCCTCCGTAAGAGGGGTAATAATTGGCGGAATGATTCCTTTTGGTTTAAATTTCATATCTGTCATTCTACTCCTTCTTTTCCCTATTTCCGATATTTTCATATGGTTAACGCTTATACTATCTCACAAGACACGGTCTTTTAGGATCAAATTTCCAATTTGGTATCAGGTACTGCATCCCTTTCGCATCATCCCGCGCCCCCAGACACTTTTCTTTGTAAAGTTCATGGGCTTTAATAACCTGTTCCCTGTCTACTTCAACTCCAAGACCGGGCTTATCTGGAATTTTTATAAATCCGTCTTCAATCTTCATCGGATCCTTTGTAAGCCGTTCAATCCCTTCCTGCCAGATCCAATGCGTATCAATGGCGTTAACATTACCCGGAACGGCAGCGGCAGTCTGAGCCACCATTGCCAGTGAGATGTCGAAATGATTATTTGAATGCGCCCCCCACGTAAGACCAAACTCACTACACATCTGTCCTACTCTCACCGAACCAGCCATAGTCCAGAAATGAGGATCTGCAAGCGGAATATCTACGGACTGAAGTGTAACAGAATGCCACATCTGTCTCCAGTCCGTAGCAATCATATTTGTAGCTGTCGGCAGTCCAGTTGCATGTCTGAATTCTGCCAGGATTTCTCTTCCTGAGTATCCTCCTTCCGCTCCGCATGGGTCTTCACAGTATGTTAGAATGCCATGCATATTTCTGCACAGTTCAACCGCTTCTTTTAACGACCACCCACCGTTTGGATCCAGAGTGATCCTTGCATCCGGAAACGCCTCCTTTAACGCTTTTATTACCTTTATTTCCTCACTGCCTTCCAGTACACCTCCTTTTAATTTAAAATCATGAAATCCATACTTTTCCTTAGAGGCTTTTGCGAGGTCTACAACTGCCTCTGCCGTGAGCGCTTCTTCATGACGTTTTTTGTACCAGGCGCAGTCGGAATCAATTTCTTCGAAATATTCCAAGTCCGTTTTCTTTCTTTCTCCTACAAAAAACAGATATCCCAAAGTCAGGACCCGGTCTCTGACCTGCCCGTCTCCCAGCAAAGCACATGCGGGAACTACAAGATATTTTCCCATCAGATCAAGTAAAGGAGCCTCAACTGCTGTTACAACATGCACACCTGTACGCAAATCGAAAGTCTGCTCACCTCTTACATCCATCTCATCATTCAACATCCCTTTTATTTTTAGAAGTGTATTTTTATATTCTCCAATACTGGATCCCTCTACCAGATCTTTCACCTGTAAGAGACCTTTCGTTATTTTTTCTCCTCCCGGGACTTCCCCTACACCTGTATTACCCTGGCTGTCAGTAAGTATAACAATATTTCTCGTAAAATATGGTGCATGCGCTCCACTTAAATTCAAAAGCATACTGTCTTTTCCCGCCACAGGAAAAACTTCCATTTTAACGATTCCAGGTGTCATCCTTTCATTCCTCCTTTTTCTTCTCCCATCTC
>CBJMC01400__coassemble_625_pt1 | contig 55632 bp, 49 predicted proteins | sample CBJMC01400__metabat2_high_PE_029 | metagenome-assembled genome bin CBJMC01400 | reverse complement strand
CGGCTACGGCAGCCAGGGACATGCACATGCGCTGAACTTAAGAGAGTCAGGATGCGACGTTGTCATCGGTCTTTATGAGGGAAGCAAATCCTGGGCAAAGGCAGAGGCACAGGGATTCAAAGTGTATACTGCAGCAGAGGCGGCAAAACAGGCCGATATCATCATGATTCTGATCAACGACGAGAAACAGGCTGCATTATATAAAAACGACATCGAGCCGAACCTTGAGGAAGGCAACATGCTGATGTTTGCACACGGCTTCAACATTCATTTCGGACAGATCGTTCCGCCGGCATATGTAGACGTTACAATGATCGCTCCGAAAGCTCCGGGACATACTGTAAGAAGCGAGTACCAGGCAGGAAAAGGAACTCCGTGCCTCGTTGCTGTTGAGCAGGACTACACAGGAAAAGCACTTGACATGGCTCTGGCATATGGTCTTGCAATCGGCGGAGCAAGAGCTGGTATCCTTGAGACAACATTCCGTACAGAGACAGAGACAGACCTCTTCGGTGAGCAGGCAGTTCTCTGCGGCGGTGTATGCGCTCTGATGCAGGCAGGATTCGAGACTCTTGTTGAGGCGGGATATGATCCGAGAAATGCATACTTCGAGTGTATCCATGAGATGAAGCTGATTGTTGACCTGATCTACCAGTCAGGATTCTCAGGAATGAGATACTCCATCTCCAACACAGCTGAGTACGGTGACTACATCACAGGACCGAAGATCATCACAGAGGATACAAAGAAAGCAATGAAGAAGATCCTTTCCGATATCCAGGACGGTACATTTGCAAAAGACTTCCTGCTTGACATGTCAGAGGCAGGCGGACAGGCTCACTTCCGTGCAATGAGAAAACTTGCAGCTGAGCATCCGTCAGAGAAAGTCGGCGAGGAGATCAGAAAGCTGTACAGCTGGAGCGACGAGGACAAACTGATCAACAACTAATTCAAAAAAAGAAAATTTGACAGGTTGAAAGAATACACAGACATGACAAGTGGATGTGTATTCTTTTTTCGGGAAAAATGCGGTCCCGCCGGACCGCTTCAGGGAGGATAATGTTTATGGCAGGAACAGCGGACAATGATTTCAGCAAAGGCAGCATCGCGCGGAACATTCTGGGACTTGCGCTGCCGATGACTCTGGCACAGCTGATCAATGTGCTCTACAGTATTGTGGACAGAATCTATATCGGCCATTTGCCGGATGTGTCGGCAGACGCTCTGACCGGGATCGGGCTTTCCCTTCCGATTATCACGATCATCACTGCATTCTCCAATCTCTTCGGAATGGGCGGGGCGCCGCTCTGCTCCATCGCAAGAGGGAGCCATGAAGAAGCGCGGGCGGAAAAAGTCATGGGCAATTCATTTACGATGCTTCTGCTTTCCGGAGCTGTCCTTATGATCCTCTGCCTGGCATTCAAACGTCCCCTTCTCTATCTGTTCGGGGCAAGTGACGTGACTTATCCCTATGCAGACCAGTATATTTCGATCTATCTGCTGGGCACACTCTTTGTCATGACAAGCCTGGGAATGAACAATTTTATTAATGCCCAGGGATTTGGCAGGATGGGAATGATGACGGTGCTTCTGGGGGCGGTTCTGAACATTGTGCTTGACCCTGTGCTGATCTTTGTCTTTGATATGGGAGTCCGGGGCGCTGCCATAGCAACCGTGATTTCCCAGGGGGCGTCTGCTCTCTGGGTGCTTCTCTTTCTGACCGGAAAGAGGGCGATCCTCCGTCTTAACCGGAAAGCGATGCTGCCGGATGGAAAACTGATCCGGGAGATTACTCTGCTCGGCACTTCCGGCTTCGTCATGTCCGTCACAAACGGAACGGTACAGATCGTCTGCAACGCAGTTCTTGCGCGGTGGGGCGGTGATCTCTACGTAGGGATCATGACGGTGATCAACTCGGTCCGGGAGATTATCACCATGCCTGTGACCGGACTGACTTCCGGGGCGCAGCCGGTTATCGGTTACAATTACGGTGCGGGCTGTTACAGACGGGTGAAGGATTCCATACGTTTTATGACGGTGAGCTGTATTGTATTTACTGTTGCCGTGTGGGCGGTACTGTTCTTTGAACCGAGGTTTTTCCTGCACCTCTTTACGCAGGAGAGCACGCTGATAGAAAACGGCATCCCGGCAATGCGCATCTATTTCTGCGGCATTTTCATGATGGCGCTCCAGTTCGCGGGGCAGTCCACCTATGTGGCGCTGAACCGTCCGAAACAGGCGGTATTTTTCTCCCTGTTCCGCAAGGTGATTATTGTGGTTCCCCTTACGATACTTCTGCCTTTCATCGGCGGACTGGGGACGGACGGTGTGTTTCTTGCGGAACCGGTGTCCAATGTGGTCGGCGGAACGGCCAGCTTTGTAACCATGCTGATCACCGTATGGCCCACGCTGAAAGAGAAGAAAGGTGTTCAGTGATATAATTGTCAGAAATTTTATAACAGTTTACAAAATTTACTGTATTTTTATCTCCTGTGTGGTAAAATGTTTCTTAGAAGAGAGCATGAGGGTTCGTTTTACTGTGCTCTTGAAAAAAACGGGTTTCTGTAAAGATCCGGATTTACCGCGAAAGGAGAGATTTATATGGATGAAAGATTTGTCAATCTTCGTTCCACGAAGAACCCCAAAGCCCGCATCAAGATGCTGAGCGGACATTTCGCCACGAAAAACTCCCACGTCAACACCTACATTGACATGTCCACGGTGAAGACCCGCCACAACAATGCGCGGGAGACCGGGAAAACGCTGGCCGCCGAGTACATGATGAATACCATGGTTGACACGATTGTATGCCTGAAGAATACAGAAGTGATCGGGGCTTTCATGGCACAGGAGCTGGCGGACACGTCCAATGTATCCATGAGTTCGGGCAATAATATTTCCGTTGTCACCCCGGAATTTGACAACACGGGACAGATCCTCTTCCGGGACAACAACCAGAGGATGATCGAGGGCAAACAGGTGATTGTCCTTACCGATTCCATGGCAACAGGCACGCTGACCATGCAGGCTATCGAATCCGTGATCTATTACGGCGGAAGAGTGTGCGGCATCTGCGCCGTATTCAGCGCCATCTCGAAAATAGCCGGTATGGAAGTGAAGACAATTTTTACCAGTTCCGATCTTCCGGATTATCATGTCTATAATGCACATGAGTGCGAGATGTGCAGAGAAGGCAGGAAACTGGAGGGGCTGATCAACAGTTTCGGGTATGTGAAACTGTAAAAAAGGTCAAGAAAAAACATCCGCCTGACGGTAGCGGATGTTTTTTTTATTTTCTCTCTATAAATTAAGCAATGGAATCTACAGCTTTTGATAAACGGGAGATTTTTCTGGAAACAGTTTTCTTGTGATAAACACCCTTGCTTCCTGCCTTGGAAATCTCAACAAACGCTGTATGCAGTGCAGTCTTAGCAGCTTCAGAGTCTTTCTGTGCAACTGCAGCCTCAACCTTCTTGACAGCTGTTTTCACTTTAGACTTGATTGCTTTGTTTCTTGCAGCTTTTGTCTCGTTTACTAAAATTCTTTTCTTAGCAGACTTAATGTTAGCCAATCCGTACACCTCCAACCTTTACAGATATTTTCAAATGTGAATGATGTGTCGCGGCAGACTCGGACACGGACGTTCCGCCGAAACATACTCATTTATTTTATGCTAACCGGCTCTGCTTGTCAATACATAATTTAAGAATTATTGGAAAAAATACGTTATCATAATCAGAAAAGCGAGGATGAGTCATGGTGAAAAATTACGGTGTTCGCACAGATCTTGCGTTGGAGGAGAGGGAACGGTTTGAATCGGACAATGTGGAGATCCCCGGCGTTATCCTGGAGGAGGAGTACGACGAGGAGCAGGAGATAAGGACGACCCGGGTGGTGATTGAGACGGAGAACGGAGCGAAGGCCATGGGGAAACCGGTGGGGACCTATCTTACTATTGAGGCTCCGAATCTTGCTGTGCCGGACGACGAGAGCCATATGGAGATCTCGGCACTGCTCTGTGCCCATATCAGAACCCTGATCGAGAAGATGCGGGAAAAAGAAAAAGCCGGGACAGCGGGGGAAGATCTCTCTGTTCTGATAGTGGGGCTTGGAAACCGGGAAGTGACGCCGGATGCTCTGGGGCCTTATGTGGCAGACCACCTCTGTGTGACCCGCCACATTGTAAAAGAATACGGAAAATATGCCATGGGGATGGAACACGCCAACATGATCAGCGCCATTGTTCCCGGAGTCATGGGACAGACGGGGATGGAGTCTGCTGAGATTGTCCGGGGAATCGTGGGGGAGACCCATCCCGATCTGGTGATCGCGGTGGACGCCCTGGCTGCACGCAACAGCAGGAGGCTCAACCGGACCGTTCAGATCGCGGATACAGGCATCAGTCCCGGTTCGGGAGTGGGAAACCACAGAGCCGGGATGACAGAGGAGTCTCTCGGCGTCCCGGTTATCGCCATCGGCGTCCCTACTGTGGTGGATGCGGCTACGATCGCCAACGACACCATGGAAAACCTGGTGAGAGCCCTGGAGGACTGTGAATCTCTGCGTGGGGTGGGCGAGGCGCTGCGCTCCTGCAGCCCGGGGGAAAAGCAGGAATTTATCCGGGAACTCGTGGCGCCCCATCTCAACGGAATGTTCGTCACGCCCAAAGACGTGGACGAGATGGTACACCACATCAGCCACACGATTGCGGAGGCGCTGAATATGCTCTTTGCCTGACATAATGACCTCTCCTTTCTCATAGAATTTCAGGAGAAATAAAATTCCCGTCCGCCAGGGACGGAGATGGACAGAGAGGGGGATGCCGCCTGGAGAGGAGTAAAGAGAGGTATCAGGGAAGAGGACGCGGTTTCGCGGGAGACCGGAGGAGGGGGATGAAGAGCAGATCCGGGCAGGCGGCAGCGGCGGCTGTGTTTCTGGCGGCAGGGCTTATTTACCTGGCTGCAAAGGGCGCTGCCGGGGAATGGAAATATGAGATTCAGCAGCGGATCCTGCAAAGTGCGGAAGAAATGTACATGCCGGGGCTTGCGTCTCTGAACCGGGAGCCGGCTGTCGGTGTGACAGAATGGCTGCGGGAGAAGGCGCTTGCATGGATCCCTCTTGCGGCCTATGTGGAGGACCATGCGCCGGGGGAGACGGCCCTGGAGGATGAGGAGACCATTGCGAAAATCCTTGAGAGCCAGGCAAATGATGAGAATATGGTGGATGAGAACGGACAGCTTGTGGGAGAGCCGGACGAGTCGGAAGCGGAGGCGGCAGCTCCGGCGGTCTCCCCATCCATTGATATGTCCATCGAGAAGCTAAGAGATTTTGATTATCTGCTCAGTAATTTTTATACTGTGGACAGCTCCACCATGATCGGCGCTGACCAGCTTAATGCGGATGACCTTCTAGGGCGGAGCATGAAGATCGACCAGTCCACCGGCGGACCCAAGGTGCTCATTTACCACACCCATTCCCAGGAGACATTCGTGGATTCCGTGGATGGAGATCCGTCCACAAGCATTGTGGGAGTGGGGGATTATCTGACCCGGCTTCTCAATGAGAGGGGGATCGAGACGATCCATGATACCGGAGTCTATGACATCATTGACGGAAAACTGGACCGGAGCAATGCCTATCAGTACGCGGAGACTGCGGTTACACAGATTCTCTCCGACAATCCCACCATCGAGGTGGTGATTGACCTGCACCGGGACGGCGTGGCAGATACCACGCACCTTGTCACAGAGATCAACGGAAAGCAGACTGCGCGGATCATGTTTTTCAACGGACTCAGCCGTTCCCGCACGAACGGGGACATCGGCTACCTCTATAACCCATACATACAGGATAACCTTGCATTTTCCCTGCAGATGCAGCTCGCCGCGGAGACGTCCTACCCGGGCTTTACCCGGCACATTTATCTGAAGGCCTACCGCTATAACATGCACCTGATGCCCAAGTCCCTCCTGGTCGAAGCGGGAGCACAGACCAACACCGTGGAAGAAATGATGAACGCCATGGAAGTGCTCGCCGATGTTCTCACAAACGTAATCTCAGGATGATTTTTTACCCTTTACGAATTTTCAGGCTGTGCCGCTCCATGCAGCCACGAAGACCCGTAGTGGAACGCCGGTCCTTGGGCTGCGTCCTTTGCAGCCCTATGTACCGCTGCGTTCCACTCCCGAGCGAAAGCGCGGTCGCCGGGGCTGCATGGAGCGGCACAGCCGAATGAGAAATTCGTTGAAAATCCCGGAAACTGGTGATATAGTATGTAATGGATTGCCCTGCGCCGACAGCAGGGCGGGATCGAAAGGAAGAATGTAAATGGCAGAAAATAATACATACGATGCAGGCAGTATTGCGGTGCTGGAGGGGCTGGAGGCCGTCCGGAAACGCCCGGGAATGTATATCGGAAGTGTGTCCACAAAAGGACTCAATCACCTGATCTATGAGATCGTGGACAATTCGGTGGATGAGCATCTGGCAGGATACTGCAGTGAGATTCATGTCACACTGGAGAAGGACGGATCCGCGACGGTTTCCGACAACGGAAGAGGCGTCCCGGTGGATATGCACCAGAAGGGCGTCTCAGCGGCCCGGCTTGTGTACACGACACTCCATGCAGGCGGCAAATTCGATGATTCCGCATACAAGACAAGCGGCGGACTTCACGGGGTGGGATCCTCGGTGGTGAATGCACTTTCCACCTATATGGATGTAAAGATCAGCAGGGACGGATACATCCATCACGACCGGTATGAGAAAGGGATCCCGGTGATTGAACTGGAGAACGGACTGCTTCCGAAGATCGGAAAGACGAGAAAGACCGGAACGACAGTGAACTTCCTCCCGGATGATACGATCTTTGAAAAGACCTGGTTCAAAGCGGAAGAAGTAAAGAGCAGGCTTCATGAGACTGCCTATCTGAATCCGAAACTGACGATTATCTTTGACGACAAGAGGCTGGAGACGCCGGAACATATCGTCTATCATGAGCCGGAGGGAATCATCGGGTTCATCCAGGATCTCAACAAGAAGAAAGAGGTGCTTCACGATCCCATCTACTTCAAAGGTGAGGCAGACGGGATTGAAGTGGAAGCGGCGATTCAGTATGTCAATGAATTCCATGAAAATGTGCTGGGATTCTGCAACAATATCTACAATTCGGAGGGAGGCACCCATCTGACCGGGTTCAAGACCACGTTTACCACGGTTATGAACCAGTATGCCCGGGAGATCGGGATCCTCAAGGAAAAGGATGATAACTTTACCGGTTCGGATATCCGCAACGGCATGACCGCGATCATCTCCATCAAACATCCGGATCCCAGGTTCGAGGGACAGACCAAGACGAAGCTGGACAACCCGGATGCGGCCAAGGCGGTGGGAAAGGTGACGGGAGAGGAGATTGTCCGTTATTTTGACCGGAACCTGGACACCTTAAAAACCGTGCTCTCCAGCGCGGAGAAGGCGGCAAAGATCCGCAGGACGGAGGAAAAGGCAAAGACGAATCTGCTCACCAAGCAGAAGTATTCTTTTGACAGCAACGGAAAACTTGCCAACTGCGAGAGCAGGGATCCGAAGAAATGTGAGATTTTTATCGTGGAGGGAGATTCCGCCGGCGGCTCCGCCAAGACGGCAAGGGACAGAAATTTCCAGGCCATCCTTCCCATCCGGGGAAAGATCCTCAACGTGGAGAAGGCGAGCATCGACAAGATCCTTGCCAATGCGGAGATCAAGACCATGATCAACGCTTTCGGCTGCGGGTTCTCGGAAGGATACGGCAATGATTTCGATATCAGCAAGCTTCGCTATGACAAGATTATTATCATGGCAGATGCGGATGTGGACGGGGCTCATATCTCCACCCTGCTCCTCACCCTGTTCTACCGGTTTATGCCGGAACTGATCTACGAGGGACATGTCTATATCGCAATGCCGCCGCTTTACAAGGCCATGCCGAAAAACGGAGAGGAAGAGTACCTCTATGACGACAAGGCGTTGGAAAAGTACCGCAAGACCCACACAGGTCCTTTTACGCTCCAGAGATACAAAGGTCTGGGCGAGATGGATGCGGAGCAGCTCTGGGAGACAACCCTGGATCCCGAGCGGCGTCTGCTCAAGCTGGTTGAGATCGAGGACGCCAGGATGGCATCCAGCGTGACCGAGATGCTGATGGGAACAGAGGTGCCGCCCCGCAGGGCATTTATCTATGAGAATGCCACAGAGGCGGAGCTTGACATATAGAAGGAGTAAGGAATGAACAATGAAGCACAGATCATAAGGACCGAATACTCGGACCTCATGAAAAAATCATATATTGACTATGCCATGAGCGTGATCATCGCCCGGGCCCTGCCGGATGTGCGGGACGGGCTGAAGCCGGTTCAGAGGCGGACTCTCTACGACATGTATGAACTGGGGATCCGCTATGACAAACCTTACCGGAAATGTGCCCGTATCGTGGGAGATACCATGGGTAAATACCATCCCCACGGCGACAGTTCCATCTACGAGGCGCTTGTCGTCATGGCGCAGGATTTCAAGAAGGGGCAGATACTGGTGGACGGGCACGGCAATTTCGGCTCCATCGAGGGGGATGGGGCAGCAGCCATGCGTTACACCGAGGCGAGGCTGACGAAATTCACCCAGGAAGTCTGTCTGGCAGATCTGGATAAAAATGTGATTGACTTCGGCCCGAACTTTGACGAGACGGAGAAGGAGCCTCTGGTTCTCCCCATGCGGGTGCCGAATCTTCTCGTCAACGGCGCGGAGGGAATCGCCGTGGGAATGGCAACCAGCATTCCTACCCATAATCTTGCCGAGGTCATCGACGCAGTCAAGGCTTATATGAAAAACGATGAGATCAGCACGAAACAGCTGATGAAATATATCAAAGGACCGGATTTCCCCACCGGGGGCATTGTGGTCAACAAGGATGACCTTCTCAATATCTACGAGACCGGACAGGGCAAGATCAAGATCCGCGGCAAGGTGGAAGTGGAGGAATTAAAAGGCGGCAAGAAGCAGCTTGTGATCACGGAGATTCCGTACACCATGATCGGCACCGGAATCGGAAAATTCTTAAACGATGTGGCTGCCCTTGTGGAGACGAAGAAAACCACTGATATTGTGGATATCTCCAACCAGTCTTCAAAAGAAGGAATCCGCATTGTCCTGGAGCTGAAAAAGGGCGCGGATGTGGAGAACCTTAAAAACATGCTCTACAAGAAGACCCGCCTGGAAGACACTTTCGGCGTGAATATGCTTGCCGTGGCGGACGGGCGCCCGGAGACACTGGGACTGAAAAAGATCATCGAGTACCATGTGGATTTCCAGTTTGAGCTCGCTACCCGGAAGTACACCACCCTGCTCACAAAAGAGAGGGAGAAGAGCGAAGTGCAGGAAGGCCTGATCAAGGCATGCGATGTGATCGACCTGATCATCGAGATCTTAAGAGGAAGTAAATCGGTAAAAGATGCGAGAGCGTGTCTTGTAAACGGAATCACGGACAATATTAAATTCAAATCCTCCATCTCCAAAAAGATGGCAGCCATGCTCCGTTTCACCGAACGGCAGGCCACGGCGATCCTGGAGATGCGGCTGTACCGCCTGATCGGTCTGGAGATCGAGGCGCTTCAGAGGGAGCACGGGGAAACGCTGAAGAATATTGCCCGCTACGAGGATATCCTGAACAACTACGACTCCATGGCAGGGGTGATCATGGAAGAGCTGGATTCCTTTAAGAAGGAATACGGAAGAAAGCGCCGTACAGCCATCGAGAATGCAGAGGAAGCGGTCTTTGAGGAGAAGAAGATCGAGGAGCAGGAGGTTGTATTCCTGATGGACCGTTTCGGATACGCCAAGACCGTGGACACATCGGTCTATGAGAGAAACCGGGAGGCGGCTGACAGCGAGAACCGCTATGTGGTTCACTGCATGAATACCGGGAAGCTCTGTATCTTCACGGATACCGGAAGGATGCACCAGGTGCGCGTGACGGACCTGCCCTACGGGAAATTCCGGGACAAGGGTACTCCCATTGACAACGTCAGCAACTATTCCAGCACGGAGGAGCAGATTGTCATGGTCTGCGATGAGGAGCAGATGCGTTTCGCCTATCTTCTCTTTGCCACGGCGCAGGGAATGATCAAGAAGGTGGAAGGAACCGAATTCCAGGTGGCAAAACGGACCATTGCAGCCACCAAGCTGCAGGACGGCGACTCTCTGATCGCGGTGAAAGTGATCAACGAGAACCAGAACGTGGTGCTCCAGACAAGAAACGGATATTTCCTCCGCTTCCCTGCCTCTGAAGTTCCGGTGAAGAAGAAGGCAGCCGTGGGCGTCCGGGGCATCCGGCTTCAGAAGAAGGACGAGCTGGAGCAGGTCTACCTCTTTGAGGAAGGCACAGAGGCGAAGGCGGTCTACGGTGACAAAGAGGTGGCGCTGAACCGTCTGAAACTTGCAAAACGGGACGGTACAGGGGCACGGAGATAGTTATTTTTCGCAAAAACACTTGATTTCTCTGGAAAAAGGTGTTAAAGTCATTATAGTTACATAATGAATCCGGCAGAAGAGTGAACGAAAGTTCACTCTTCTTTAATGATGTGGATTTTTTGTGGAATCAGTCAGTACAATAAAGAAAGGGAGTTTGGCGTGTCAAGAAGAGAAGAATACGAACAGCAGACAGAGAGCATGCTTGAGCCGATCGTATCAGGAATGGGCTTTGAGCTGGTGGATGTGGAGTATGTAAAGGAAGGCGGAACATGGTACCTGCGGGCGTACATCGACAAGCCCGGCGGGATTACGGTGGATGACTGCGAGGCGGTCAGCAGACAGTTTTCCGATGTGCTCGACGAGAAAGACTATATTGAAGATTCTTATGTTTTTGAGGTCAGCTCCCCGGGGCTTGGCCGTCCTCTTAAGAAAGAGAAGGATTTTAAGCGGAGCATCGGCGAAGAAGTGGAGATCCGCACATACCGGGCGGTGGCAAGGCAGAAGGAATTCGTCGGGATCCTTCAGAGATATGATGACAGGACGGTTACGATCGTCTATGAGGACGGGGAAGAGCAGACGTTTGACAGAAGCGATATTGCGCTGATCCGTCTGGCGCTTGATTTTTAGGAGTAAAAGGGTTACCGGTTACGATTTGATATTTAGGAGGAAATGATAATGAACACAGAGTTAATGGAAGCATTGACAATTCTTGAAAAAGAGAAGAACATCAGCAGGAATGTGATGATGGATGCCATCGAGAATTCTCTGATCAGCGCATGCAAGAACCATTTCGGGACTGCAGAGAACATCAAGGTGATCATGAACAGAGAGACATGCGACTATGCGGTATATGCGGAGAAGGAAGTTGTGGAGGAAGTGATGGATCCGGCTCTGGAGATCTCCCTGGAAGATGCGGAGAAACTGGATTCCAGCCTGCATCTGGGAGATGTGTGCCAGGTTCCGGTTAAGTCCAAGGAGTTCGGGCGTATCGCTACACAGAACGCAAAGAACCTGATTCTTCAGAAGATCAGGGAAGAGGAGAGGAAGGTTGTATTCGACCAGTACTTTGAGAAAGAGAAAGACATCGTTACCGGTATTGTGCAGCGCTATGTCGGGAAGAATATCAGCATCAACCTGGGAAGGGCAGACGCCATGCTGACCGAGAATGAGCAGGTGAAGGGAGAGGTGTTCAAGCCTACGGAGCGCATCAAGCTCTATGTGGTGGAAGTGAAGAACACGCCGAAGGGACCGAAGATCCTGGTGTCCCGTACCCATCCGGAACTGGTGAAGCGTCTCTTTGAGGCGGAAGTGGCAGAGGTCAGGGACGGAACCGTGGAGATCAAGAGCATTGCCAGGGAAGCAGGCTCCCGTACGAAGATGGCGGTATGGTCCAACGACCCCAACGTGGATCCGGTAGGAGCCTGTGTGGGTATGAACGGAGCCAGAGTGAACGCGGTGGTAAACGAACTGCGGGGCGAGAAGATCGATATCATCAACTGGGATGAGAATCCGGCGCTCCTGATAGAGAATGCGTTAAGCCCTGCAAAGGTTATCTCCGTTATGGCTGACCCGGAGGAGAAGATCGCCAGCGTAATCGTTCCGGATTACCAGCTCTCTCTTGCCATCGGGAAAGAAGGACAGAACGCAAGACTGGCGGCAAGACTGACAGGGTACAAGATCGATATCAAGAGCGAGACCCAGGCAATCGAGTCCGGAGAGCTGCCGGAGAACTATATGGAGCAGATGGGACTTATGGGCGAGGAAGGATACACCGGAGATTTCGAGGAATCCTATGATGAGGATGAGGCATACGATGATGGTGCGGAGTACACCGACGGAGACGGCGCTGATGAGTCATATAACTACGACGACGAAGCCGGGGAGGATGACGAGATCCGTTTTACAGAGACAGATGAGGACAATAACTAATTTCTGAAGGAGTGAAATATTTGGCAGTCAAGAAGAAGATCCCCATGCGAAAATGTGTGGGATGCGGCGAGATGAAACCGAAGAAAGAGCTGATGCGTATCCTTCGGAATGAGGAGGGCGAATTCCTGGTGGATGCAACCGGGAAGAAGAACGGCCGCGGGGCGTATCTCTGTCCCTCGGTGGAATGCTTTCAGAAGGCGGTAAAGAGCAGAGGGCTTGAGAGATCCTTCAAGCAGGCCATACCGCAGGAAGTATACGAAAAGCTGGAAAAGGAGATGAGCGGGATTGAAAAGGGATAAAGTCCTGTCTCTGATCGGACTGGCGACAAAGGCGGGGAGAACCGCCAGCGGCGAGGCGATGACCGAGAGCGAGACGAAGTCCGGCAGGGCGTTTCTTGTGATCGTGGCATCGGACGCGTCGGAGAATACGAAGAAGAAGTTTCGGGATATGTGTAAATTTTACCGAGTTCCAATTTATTTTTACGGAGATAAAGATACCTTAGGGCATGCAATGGGAAAAGAATTCCGTGCATCTCTGGCGATATTGGACGAAGGATTTGCAAAAGGAATTCAAAGAGAGCTTAACATTTCGGATCAGGCTTGAATGCATAAAGGAGGTAGTTGATATGACAAAAATGAGGGTGCATGAACTGGCAAAGGAGCTGGGCATGGATAACAAAGAACTTCTCGATATATTAAAGAATAAAAACGTTGATGTGAAGAATCATATGAGTACACTGGAGGATGAAGTGACAGAACAGATCCGCAGGGAGGCTTCCGCAAAGAAGAATGGCGGGGCTGCCGCACCGGCTGAGAAGAAGGAGGAAGCAAAGGCAGAGCGCCCGGCTGAGAAAGCGGAGGCGAAAGAGGGCGCCGCGCCGAAAAAGAAAAACCTGGCGTTTGTGATCCGTCCGCAGAATTCCAAAAACAGCAGCCGTCTCCAGGGACGCCCGGGCCAGCGCGCAGCGCGTCCGGCACAGGGAGGACGTCCGGCTCCGGGAACGCGCCCGTCAGCTGACGGCCGTCCGGCACGCCCGGCGGGAGAGAGCCATCCGCCCAGGCAGGAGAGTCCGGCACAGACAGGACGCCCGGCGGCAGAGGCACGTCCGGCAGGAGAGGCGCGCCCGGCAGCGGAGACCCGTCCGGCAGGAGAAAGAGCGTCAGCGGAAGGAAGAACACAGGGAGATAACCGCACGGTGAGACAGGAGCGCCCGGCACAGGCGGGACGTCCGACAGCGGAGGGAAGAACCGCAGGGGAGAGCCGTCCGTCCGGCGAGCGCCGTCCGGCAGGGGAGGGACGCCCCTCCGGCGATAACCGTCAGCCAAGACAGGACAGAGGATTCCAGGGGAACCGTCCGTCCGGAGACAGAAGGACTTCCGGGGAAGGTCGTTTCTCCGGGGAAGGCCGCGGTCCCAGACAGGAGAGAGGCGCTCAGGGAGGACGCCCGTCCGGCGAGGGCAGATCTTTCGGAGACAACAGAGGACGCCAGGAAAGAGGCGGCCGGGATCAGCGTTTTGGCAGCCGTGACCAGAGAAACAGCGGCGCGCCGGGACAGCGCGGTGAGAGGAGAACGGATTCCCGCAGAGATGACGTGAGCTCCTCCATGGTAGAGCAGCAGAAGAGCCAGCGCAACAAGGCGAAGGACAAAGAGAGAGACAACAGAAAGAAAGAGTACCGGGACGAGGCCTTTGAAGGAAAGGCTGCAAAGAAAGGCAAGAAGCAGAAACAGGTGGCAGAGGTCAAGAGACCGCAGCCGAAGGAAGAGAAGAAAGAAGAGCAGATCAAACAGATTGTCATTCCCGAGGTGATTACTATCAAGGAACTTGCCGACAAGATGAAGATCGTTCCGTCTGTGATTATCAAGAAACTGTTCATGCAGGGCAAAGTGGTTACAGTAAACCAGGAAGTAGATTTTGACACTGCAGAAGAGATCGCCATGGAGTTCGATGTGCTCTGCGAGAAAGAAGAAGTTGTGGATGTTATTGAGGAACTTCTCAAAGAGGACGAGGAAGACGAGAGCCTGATGGTGAAGCGGCCTCCGGTTGTCTGTGTCATGGGCCATGTAGACCACGGCAAGACTTCCCTTCTGGATGCCATCCGCCATACCAATGTGATCGACCGCGAGGCAGGTGGAATCACCCAGCACATCGGCGCCTATGTGGTAGAGGTAAACGGCGAGAAGATCACATTCCTGGATACGCCGGGACATGAAGCTTTTACAGCTATGCGTATGCGCGGGGCAAACGCCACCGATATCGCAATTCTCGTTGTCGCTGCGGATGACGGTGTCATGCCTCAGACCGTGGAGGCGATCAATCATGCCAAAGCTGCAGGCGTTGAGATTATTGTAGCGATCAACAAGATCGACAAGCCGAGTGCAAATGTAGAGCGCGTGAAGCAGGAACTTACCGAGTACGAACTGATCCCGGAGGACTGGGGCGGAAGCACGGTGTTTGTGCCGGTATCGGCTCACACGAAAGAGGGAATCCCGGAACTTCTGGAGATGATCCTTCTGACAGCGGAAGTGATGGAGCTGAAAGCCAATCCGAACCGTGCGGCGAGAGGCCTGGTTATCGAGGCGCAGCTTGACAAGGGCAAAGGCCCGGTTGCCACAGTTCTTGTACAGAAAGGTACGCTCCATATCGGAGATGCCATTGCGGCAGGTTCGGCACACGGACGTGTCAGAGCCATGATGGATGACCGGGGAAGACGTGTCAAAGAGGCAGGTCCGTCCCAGCCGGTAGAGATTCTCGGACTGAATGATGTGCCGAATGCCGGAGAGGTATTCGTGGGATGTGATTCCGAGAAAGAGGCAAGAAACTTTGCGGATACATTTATCGCACAGAACAAGGTAAAACTTCTGGATGAGACGAAGTCAAAGATGTCTCTCGACGATCTGTTCAACCAGATTCAGGAAGGCAACCTGAAGGAACTGAACATCGTCGTGAAAGCGGATGTGCAGGGATCGGTGGAAGCACTGAAGCAGAGCCTGCTCAAGCTGTCCAACGACGAGGTTGTGATTAAGGTGATCCACGGAGGCGTCGGCGCCATCAATGAGTCGGATGTGATCCTGGCTTCCGCTTCAAACGCCATCATCATCGGATTCAATGTGCGTCCGGATGCCACGGCGAAGGAGATCGCCGAGCGCGAAGGCGTTGACCTGAGACTCTACAGAGTCATCTACAATGCCATCGAAGATGTGGAGGCAGCCATGAAGGGCATGCTCGATCCGGTATTCGAGGAGAAGATCCTCGGCCATGCGGAGGTGCGCCAGACATTCAAGGCTTCCGGCGTGGGAACTATCGCCGGGGCATACGTCAAGGACGGTGTGTTCGAGAGGAACTGTTCTACCCGTCTGATCCGGGACGGCATTGTGATATTCGACGGACCGCTTGCATCCCTGAAGCGTTTCAAGGACGATGTGAAGGAAGTGCGTGCCGGATACGAGTGCGGATTTGTATTTGAGAATTATAATGATATCAAGGAAGGCGATCAGGTAGAGGCCTACAAGATGGTCGAGACCGAGAGAAAGTAAACGTCGCCGGGACAGAAAGAAGGAGCATCAATGAGAAAAAACAGTATTAAAAATACACGGGTGAATGCTGAGGTGCAGCGGGAACTGAGTAATATCATACGAGAAGGCATAAAGGATCCGAGAGTTGCGCCCATGACTTCGGTGGTGGCTGTCGAGGTGGCTCCGGATTTGAAGACATGCAAGGCTTATATCAGTGTGCTCGGCGACGAGAAGGCACAGCAGGATACGATAAAGGGGCTCCAGAGCGCGGAGGGATATATCCGCCGCGAACTGGCGCGCACCGTCAACCTGCGCAACACGCCGGAGATCCGTTTCATCGTGGATCAGTCGATCGAGTACGGAGTGAACATCAGCAGGAAGATAGATGAAGTGACAAGAGGGTTGAGAGATGGAGCAGAGGAGCATGAAGATGAATCTAAATGACGTTTTGCAGGGGAAACACAGTGTTGCACTGGGCGGACACGTCCGCCCGGACGGCGACTGCGTGGGTGCCTGCCTGGGGCTTTATATGTATCTGAAGGATCAGTATCCGGATATTGAGGCGGATGTATACCTTGAGGAAATTCCGGAAGCCTACGGGATTATTTCCTGTACGGATGAAGTGAAACACGAGATTCCCGAGGATAAGGTTTACGATCTTTTTATCTGCCTGGACTGCGGGGATACGGACCGCCTTGGTTTCTCGGGACCGCTGTTCCAGAAGGCAAAAGAGACTGCGTGTATCGACCATCACGTGAGCAACGATGCATTTGCAGATGTGAATTACATAGTTCCCGATGCAAGTTCCACCAGCGAGCTTGTGTACACCCTTCTCGACAGGGAGAAAATCACGAAGCCGCAGGCGGAGGCGCTCTATATGGGGATCGCACACGACACCGGTATTTTCCAGTATTCCTGCACGTCTCCGGAGACCATGGAGATTGCCGCGGATCTGATGCGGAAAGGGATCAACGGAAACGAGATTATCGATAAGACTTATTACGAGAAGACCTATGTTCAGAACCAGATCCTGGGGAGGGCTCTGATGGAGAGCATTCTGATTCTCGACAAGCGCTGCATCATCTCTTTTGTACGGAAAAAGGAGATGGAATTTTTCCAGGCACAGCCCTCTGATCTGGAGGGAATCGTAAGCCAGCTCAGGCAGACCAAGGGCGTTGAGGTCGCCATGTTCCTGCACGAGGTGGAACCGCGCAGGTTCAAGGTGAGCCTGAGATCCAGGGACAAGGTGGATGTGAGCAGGATTGCAAAATATTTCGGCGGCGGTGGACATGTGCGCGCAGCCGGTGTTACCATGAGCGGGTCTGTTCACGATGTGATCAACAATATCACCGGGCAGATCGTGCTGCAGCTCGACGGAAAAAAGGATGCCGCCCAGTGATGAACGGAATTCTGAACATTTATAAGGAAAAAGGATACACTTCCCACGATGTGGTTGCCCGTCTGCGCAGGATTACCGGTCAGAGGAAGATCGGGCATACGGGAACGCTGGATCCCGATGCACAGGGAGTGCTTCCGGTCTGTCTGGGGCGCGCCACAAAAGTGTGCGGCATGCTCACGGACAAAGACAAGACTTACGAGGCAGTCCTGCTTCTGGGGACAGAGACGGACACGCAGGACATTACGGGAAATGTGCTGGAAAAAAAGGATACCGGGAATATTTCCCCGGAACAGGTGGAAGAATGTATCCGGGGATTTGTCGGGGAATACGATCAGGTTCCCCCCATGTATTCTGCCCTGAAGGTAAACGGAAGAAAGCTCTATGAGCTCGCACGCGAAGGGAAAACAGTGGAGCGGAAGAGCCGGAGGGTGAAGATTTACGGGATCCGCATCCTGGAGATGGATCTCCCTCGTGTGCGGATGGAGGTAGAGTGTTCGAAAGGAACTTATATCCGTACACTCTGCCACGATATCGGGGAGAAGCTGGGCGTGGGCGGATGTATGGAGAGCCTTCTGCGCACACGGGTGGAACGTTTCAGCATCAGGGACAGCATAACTCTGGAGAAAGCGGCAGAGCTGATGGAACAGGGGCAGCTTTCCCGCGTTCTGATCCCGGTGGATGCCATGTTCCATCATATGGAGAAAGCGGTGGTCAACCGGGCGAAGGCGGCGCTGGCGTATAACGGGAATCCCCTGGCGCCGGGAGATCTGGAGCTTTCTTCGGAAAGCGGAAGCGGGCGGAAAAATCTGTCTGCAGGAGAGTACCGGATATATGATCCGGATGGAATCTTTATCGGAATCTACCGGTATGAGACGGGAAGAAAATGCTTTGTGCCGGAAAAGATGTTTCTTGACCCGGACGAACGGAAAAGCGGAAAAAGGGACTGAAGGAAAGACATGCAGTATATTACAGATCTGAATTCTCATCAATGGAAGAAACGTACAGCGGTCACTCTGGGAAAATTCGACGGGCTGCACAGAGGTCATCAGAAACTGGTTGAAAAAATCAGAGAGTATGGAAACGACGGGTGCGAGAGCGTAGTATGCGCCTTTGACATGGGCAGGGAGACCCTTATGACAAAGGAGGAGAGGCGCAGACATCTGGAGGGCAAAGCCGATTATCTGATCGACTGTCCTTTCACAAGAGAACTGCGGGAGATGGAGGCGGAGGATTTTATCGGAGATATCCTCAGCCGCAGGCTTTGCGCCGCCCATCTGGTCGTGGGAACGGATTTTTCTTTCGGCCATAACAAGCGCGGGAATGCCGCCATGCTGGAAGAGTATGCAGGAAAATACGGCTATACGGTGGATGTGGTGGAGAAAGAACGCTATCAGGGCAGGGTGATCAGCAGCACATACATCAAAGAGGCGCTTTCCGGCGGAGACGTGGAGCTTGCCGGAACACTTCTGGGGTATCCCTATGAGATGAGCGGCACCGTGGAACACGGAAAGCGCCTGGGACGCACCCTGGGATTCCCGACGATGAATATCGAGCCGGAAGAGAAGAAAATCCTTCCCCGGTTCGGGGTGTATGCCTGCCGTGTCGAGATTGACGGGATCTGGTATGGAGGAATCGGAAACGCGGGAATCAAGCCCACCGTGACCAGTGAGCACAAAAGGCTCCTGGAGGTGTTCGTATTCGGGTATGAGGGCGATGCTTACGGAAAGCGGATTCGCGCCCAGTTCTGTGATTTTGAGCGCCCGGAGACAAAATTTGCCTCTGTGGAAGAACTGAAGGAACATGTGATGAAGGATATCCGTTACGGGGAAGAATACTTCCGAAGACACCCGGTTTCTCTTGAACGGTAAAAAAATGCTTTACATCCCCGTTGTGCTGTGCTATACTAGCCAGGTATGAAATCAGCCGATGTTCGGTGACCGGATTACTCCGACCGTTGCTTAATATCAGGCGGTTTATCAAAAAGTATTTAAGGAGGAAAACAAAGATGATCACAAAGGAAAAGAAACAGGCTATCATCAACGAGTATGCAAGAACAGAGGGTGACACAGGTTCACCGGAGGTTCAGATTGCAATCCTGACAGCAAGAATCAACGAGCTGACAGAGCATTTCAAGGCAAATCCGAAGGATCACCACTCAAGAAGAGGACTTCTTAAGATGGTTGGACAGAGAAGAGGACTTCTCGCATACCTGAAGAAGGTTGATATCGAGAGATACCGTACTCTGATCGAGAGACTTGGACTGAGAAAATAATCGGTTTTTCTTTGCAGAAATGCCGGGGGAGAGAACAGAAGCGAGAATATCAGCTTTCTGTTCTCTTTTTTATTGCCTATCAACCGGGCATGTGATATAATAATTTAGATTGCGGACAGTTCTGTACACCGAGACCACTGAAAAGCAGATCCGGAGGTTGTGCGGGTATGTTTTTCAGTAGTTTCGGAGCTGCCTGTCCGCAGGAAAATACAGATAAAAGGAGAAAGACATGTATAAAAAGTATGAAATGGAACTGGCGGGCAGAACGCTGCGCGTGGATGTGGGCAGAGTTGCGAAGCAGGCGAACGGTGCCGTCCTGATGCACTATGGCGATACGACTGTACTGTGTACTGCGACTGCCTCCGAGAAGCCGAGGGAAGGAATTGATTTCTTTCCGCTGAGCGTAGAGTATAATGAGAGAATGTACGCGGTGGGAAAGATCCCGGGCGGATTCAACAAGAGAGAGGGTAAGGCTTCCGAGAACGCAATTCTGACGGACCGTGTTATCGACCGTCCGATGCGTCCGCTTTTCCCGAAGGATTACAGAAATGATGTAACTCTTGAGAACCTGGTGCTGTCCGTGGATCAGGACTGCAGCCCGGAGCTTACGGCCATGCTCGGCGCGGCGATTGCAACCTGTATTTCCGATATCCCCTTTGACGGACCGATTGCCACAACCCAGGTAGGTCTTGTGGACGGAGAGTTTGTATTTAATCCGACAGAGGCGCAGAAGATTCTGTCTGATATGGCTCTTACGGTTGCCTCCACAAAAGAAAAGGTAATCATGATCGAGGCAGGGGCCAACGAAGTGCCGGAAGACAAGATGATCGAGGCGATTTTTGCCGCACATGAAGTGAATCAGAAAGTGATCGCTTTCATTGAGACCATTGTGGCAGAATGTGGAAAGCCGAAGCATGAGTACCAGAGCTTTGCTGTTCCCCAGGAGCTCTTTGACGCGATCCAGAAGATCGTTCCTCCGGAAGAGATGGAGGAGGCTGTATTTACAGACGACAAGCAGACAAGAGAAGAGAATATCCGTGTGATCACAGACCGTCTGGAGGAAGCTTTCGCAGACAACGAGGAATGGCTTGGCAAGCTGGGCGAAGCGGTTTACCAGTACCAGAAGAAGACGGTCCGCAAGATGATCCTCAAAGACCACAAGCGCCCGGACGGACGTGCCATCGATGAGATCCGTCCTCTGGCAGCGGAGGTGGATCTGATCCCGAGAGTGCACGGCTCCGCCATGTTTACAAGAGGACAGACACAGATCTGCAATATCACGACCCTGGCACCTCTTTCCGAGGCTCAGAGACTGGACGGGCTGGATGACACCGAGACCTCCAAGAGATATATGCACCACTATAATTTCCCGTCCTACTCGGTAGGAGAGACGAAGCCGTCCAGAGGACCGGGACGCCGGGAGATCGGACACGGCGCTCTGGCAGAGCGTGCGCTGATTCCGGTACTTCCAAGCGAGTCCGAGTTCCCGTATGCGATCCGTACGGTATCTGAGACCTTTGAGTCCAACGGCTCCACATCCCAGGCGAGTGTGTGCGCGTCCAGCATGTCGCTGATGGCTGCCGGCGTGCCCATCAAGGCTGCTGTGGCGGGAATCTCCGCGGGACTTGTGACCGGAGAGACAGATGATGATTACCTGGTTCTTACCGATATCCAGGGGCTGGAAGATTTCTTTGGCGATATGGACTTCAAGGTTGCCGGTACCCACAAGGGAATCACGGCGATCCAGATGGATATCAAGATCCACGGACTGACGAGACCGATCATCGAGGAGGCGATCGCGGCGACAAAGAAGGCGAGAACATATATCATCGATGAAGTGATGAACAAGGCGATCGCAGAGCCGAGACCGGAAGTGGGACCGTATGCTCCGAAGATCATCCAGATGCAGATCGATCCCCAGAAGATCGGAGATGTTGTGGGACAGCGCGGAAAGACGATCAATGCCATCATCGAGCAGACCGGCGTGAAGATCGATATCGAGGACGACGGTTCCGTATCTATCTGCGGCACGGAGAAGGAAGATATGGACAAGGCTGCGAAACTGATTCACACCATTGTCACAGATTTCGAGGCCGGACAGGTATTCGAGGGCAAGGTTGTAAGCATCAAGGATTTCGGCGCGTTCCTCGAGTTCGCTCCGGGCAAGGAGGGACTGGTACACATTTCCAAGATCTCCAAGCAGAGAGTCAACAAAGTAGAAGATGTACTTTCCATCGGGGATGTCGTAAAGGTGGTATGCCTTGGAAAGGACAAGATGGGAAGATTCAGTTTCAGCATGAGAGATGTGGCTGAATAAATATAACTGAAAGAAAGAACAGGTCCGCCGGACGGGAGACAGCAAGAAGGTTCTCCGCCCGGCGGTTTTTCTTTGCCGTGCAGCAAAGAAAATAAAAGCCGGGAAACAAAGAAGAAAAAGCGTGCTATAATATTTTCTGAAAAAGGACTTTACATATATATAGATCATCGATATAATAAAAACAGATTTGGTCCCGCAGGAGAACAGACAGAAAATGTCGGAAGCGGGGGCAGATCGGCATTGGAGGTGCTTTGATATGGAACAGATGACGCTGTTTGATAATGCCAGCCAGAGGATGAGTCCCCTTGCGAGCCGGCTGAGGCCGGATTCCCTGGAAGATTTTGTAGGACAGGAACATCTGTTGGGAGAAGGGAAGATTCTCAGGCAGCTGATTGAGCGGGATCAGATCTCTTCCATGATTTTCTGGGGACCGCCGGGAGTGGGGAAGACCACGCTCGCCAGCATCATTGCGGGGAGGACGAAGTCAGAGTTTATCAATTTCAGCGCGGTGACAAGCGGGATCAAGGAGATCAAAGAAGTGATGAACCGGGCGGAACAGAGCCGGAGAGTGGGGCTTCGGACAGTTCTTTTCGTGGATGAGATCCACCGGTTTAACAAGGCGCAGCAGGACGCTTTTCTGCCTTATGTGGAGCGGGGGAGCATTATTCTGATCGGCGCCACGACGGAGAATCCGTCCTTTGAGATCAATGCCGCGCTTCTGTCAAGGTGCCGCGTGTTTGTCCTGAAGGCACTGGAAGAGAAAGACCTGGTACGGCTTCTTAATAATGCCCTGAAGAACCCTGCGGGATTCGGCGGACAGAACGTGCAGATCTCTTCGGACGCCATACACGCCATTGCTGCATTTGCGAACGGGGATGCCAGAACTGCCCTGAATACGCTGGAGATGGCTGTGCTGAACGGTGAGATCAGCGCAGACGGGATCCGGGTGACGGAGGAAGGACTTTCCCAGTGTATTAGCCGGAAATCCCTGCTCTATGACAAGACCGGGGAGGAGCACTATAACCTGATCTCCGCTCTCCATAAATCCATGAGAAACAGCGATCCGGATGCGGCCATCTACTGGATGATGCGGATGCTCGAGGGCGGAGAGAACCCGCTGTACATTGCAAGACGTCTGATCCGCTTTGCCAGTGAGGATGTGGGGATGGCGGACAGCAACGCCCTGCAGGTGGCGGTGGCCGCTTACCAGGCGTGCCACTTCCTGGGAATGCCGGAGTGCGACGTCCACTTGACCCATGCAGTGGTCTACCTGTCCATGGCGCCGAAATCCAATGCCCTGTACACGGCATGCGAGGCATGCAAAAAAGACGTGCGCACCATGCGTGCGGAGCCGGTACCCCTTCAGATCCGCAACGGCGTCACCGGCCTGATGAAGGAACTGGGATATGGAAAAGGGTATGAATATGCCCACGATACAGAGGAAAAGCTGACCCATATGCAGTGCATGCCGGACAGCTTAAAGGACAGGACATATTATCATCCAACCACCCAGGGAGAGGAAAAGAAGACGAAGGAGCGTCTGGAGGAGATCAGGCGGTTCCGGGAGTCGTAAGGCAGCGGAGGAGGGGAAAATTACAGAATAAGAAAGAGGGGAGTCAATATGAGACTGACAGATATTATCAGCCTGGCGCAGCAGTACCTTGTGCTGGGGCTTATCTTTGCGGCTGTTGTGGGAGCGGCAGCGGCAGTGGGCTATTTTCTTGTCTATAGGAAGCTGATGAAAGGGGAAAAAAGGGTGCGGCCGCTGCGGGTGCTGTGGGGAGCGACAGTGATCTGCTATCTGGTGGTGTTGTTCTGCGCCACACTGCTCGACCGGTACGATGGAAGCGGATGGTGGGCACAGAGGGGATTCCTGCCGCTGTTTTATTCCTACCGGGATGCGTGGAACAGCTTTTCGGAGTCCGCCTGGCGCAATATCGTGCTGAATATCCTGCTCTTTGTGCCCCTGGGATTCCTGCTTCCCCTGGGAATGAAGCGCTTCCGGCGTTTCTGGGTCACTTATCTGGCGGGGCTTCTGTGTACGGTGTTTATCGAGATGATGCAGCTGATCCTGCAGAGAGGCGTGGCGGAGCTGGACGACATCTTCAACAATTTCCTGGGGACCATGATCGGCTACGGATGTTATGCCGTGGTGCGCAGCATCCGCAATGCCCTGGCAGGAAAAAAGGCGGATCCCCTGCGGCTGACAGCGCTCCAGATCCCGCTGATCGGGACGGGACTGATGTTCCTTGCCATTGCCGCGGTCTATCAGCACCAGGAACTGGGAAACCTTACATTGTCCTGGATTGTGCGGCAGGACATGGACGGCGTTGAAGTCCGTTCCTCCGCTTCATACAGTGATGAGGGAGGAGAGGCGCCGGTGTACCGGCTCCGGATGCTCACTCCGGAAGAATCCCGGGAGTTTGCAGAGCAGTTCTTTGCCGCCCACGGACAGACGCTCGATGAGAGCCGGATTGACCAGTATGAAAACACGGCCTTTTACTGGAGTGTGGAAGGCGGTTCCCTGACCGTAGATTATGCCGGGGAGACCTGGAGCTACACGGATTTCGATCTTGCGTATCCGGAAGAAAACGGTCCGCTGCCTGTGGAAGGGGCGTCGGAGGCAGATGTGAGAGACGCGCTTGCACAGTGGGGGACAGACCTGCCCCGGGAGGCGGTCTTTGAGGAGCAGGAAGACGGTTGGTATTGCTTTACGGTTGACGGATATGCGGATGAAAACGGGATGCTGGAGGGGGTTCTCAGGTGTCAGTATATGGGAGACGCCGGGGTGGGACATATTGTGGATCAGATCCTGGAGTGTGAAAACTATAAAAACTTTCCGGTGATCTCCCAGGCGGAAGCCTTTGAGATGATCCGGGAGGGGAAATTTACCGGATGGTTCGGAGAGATCAGCGAGCTGAACCTGGGAAGCGCTGTCCTGCGCTATGAGACGGATTCCAAGGGGTTCCGCCAGCCGGTGTGGTTCTTCCCGCTGGAGGGGGAAGAAGAGGGAAGTGGAATCGCTGTTCCGGCGCTTGCCGGATAAATAAAAGAGCCGCCGATGGGCGGCTCTCTGGTTTATGGGAGAAGTCGGGTTACTGCGCTTTGTCCTGGTCTGTGCGGGAGGTTTTCCTCCGCTGTGAGAACTCCGCCACCGCCGTATACAGCACATCCGTGGAGGAGTTGATGGCGGTCTCGCAGGAGTCCTGGATCACTCCCACAATGAAGCCCACGCCTACCACCTGCATGGCAATATCATCGGAGATGCCGAACATACTGCAGGCAAGCGGTACAAGAAGAAGGGAACCGCCCGCCACTCCGGATGCCCCGCAGGCGCTGATGGCGGAGAGGATACACAGGACAATGGCGGAGGGCAGGTCCACATGGATGCCCAGGGTGTGCACGGCCGCAAGGGTGAGGACAGAGATGGTAATAGCGGCCCCGCCCATATTGATGGTTGAACCTAAGGGAATGGACACGGCGTATGTGTTGCGGTCAAGTCCGAGTTCTTCACACAGCCGCATGTTTACCGGAATATTTGCGGCGGAACTGCGGGTGAAAAACGCGGTGATTCCGCTGTCCTTCAGACATTTGAGCACTAGCGGATAGGGATTCCTGCGGATGCCGATAAAGGTAATCAGCGGGTTGACCACAAACGCCACGAATGCCATGCTTCCTACCAGAAGCAGAATGAGCTGTCCGTAACTGAGCAGGGAAGAGAGTCCCTGCTCGGCAATCGTTGTAAATACAAGACCGAGCACTCCCAGAGGAGCGCAGTTTATGATCCACCGCACGATCTGCGAAAAAGCGTCAGAGATATGTGCGATGGAATTTTTTGTGCCTTCCCCGGCCTTTCTCAGGGCGATGCCGAGAAGAACGGCCCAGGCGAGGATTCCGATGTAGTTGGCGTTTGCCAGGGCGTCAACCGGATTGGCGACCACACTCATGAGAAGGCTGTTTAACACCTCGCCGATTCCGTCGGGCGGAGTGGCCTGAGCAGTGGTTTCGGTGAGCGTGATGGTGACCGGAAACAGAAAGCTTGCCACGACGGCAACACAGCCCGCAAGGAAGGTCCCCAGAAGATAGAGCACGATGATGCGTTTGATGTTGCTCTGCTGCCCCTCCCTCTGGTGGGCGAGTGCGCCCATGACCAGAAAGAGCACCAGCAGCGGCGCGATGGCACGGAGCGCGCCCACAAACAGATCACCCAGAACAGAGATCACGGTAAACTGCGGGACCGCAAGCCCCAGTATAATTCCCACGATCAGTCCGCAGATAATCCGTTTTACGAGACTGATCTCATTCCATTTTTTCAGAAGTTGTTTCATTCTAATCATCCTTTGTCTTAATTTTTTCGAACAGAAACAGTATATCATGATTTCCGGAAGCGGAAAAGCCCTCTGCATTATTCGGCTGCAGTTACTTTTCATTTTCCGCCGGTTATCAGGCTGTGCAGCCCCATATTGCCGCGGCGACCACGCTTTCGCTCGGGAGTGTAACGCAGCGGTGCTAAGGCTGCAAAAGACGCAGCCTAAGAACCGGCGTTCCACTACGGGTCTTCGCAGCAATACAGGGCTGCACAGCCTGGAGAACAGCGGACGCATGAAAAGTAACTGCAGCCGGATTTTTTCCAGTCATATTTCCGCCGGTTCCTCATATATTGTGTAAAGAGGTGGACAAGATGGAGAGACAGAACAGAAAATCACAGATCCTCTCGATCCTTGCGAAAAGCGTGCGAAGGATCATCGAGGAGGATGTTCCGGATTTTGACAGGCTGCAGGAGATCCGTCTGAGGGCGGGACAGCCGATGCGGATCATGTACGGGAATGAAGAGAGGGTGCCGGGGAAAAGAGAAGGGGGGCATATCGTTACGAAGGAGGAACTGAGGGAGACCATGGAGTACATCAGCCATTACTCCCTCTACGCATATGAAAATGAATTGAAACAGGGGTTTCTTACCATAGAAGGAGGGCACAGAGTAGGAGTGGCAGGAAAAGTAATTATGGAAAAAGAACGGGTAAAGAATATTCAGTACATATCATCTGTAAATGTCAGGGTCTCCCATGAAGTGATCGGGTGCGCGGATGAACTCCTCCCTTATATCACAAAGAACAGGCAGGTATGCCATACGCTGATCATTTCGCCGCCCTGCTGCGGAAAGACCACGCTGATCCGGGACCTGATCCGGCAGATATCGGACGGGAACCGCTATGTGAAAGGATGTTCCGTGGGAGTGGTGGACGAACGCTCGGAGCTTGGCGGCTGTTATCTCGGAATCGCCCAGAACCATCTGGGAACGAGGACGGATATTCTGGACTGCTGTCCCAAGGCGGAGGGGATGATCATGCTGATACGCTCCATGGCGCCCCAGGTGATCGCCGTGGATGAGATCGGCACAAGCGAGGATATCCATGCCATCGAGTATGCCATGCAGTGCGGATGCCGGCTGATCGCCAGCGTTCACGGCCTGGATCTGGATGAGGCGAAGAACAAACCGGTTCTTGGGGAGCTGATCCGCAGAAGGATGTTTGAGCGCTATGTGGTGCTGGGAAACGGGGAGCGTCCCGGAGAGATCCGGGGAGTCTATGACGGGCGGGGGAGTGTGCTGTGCAGAAAGTGATGGGAAGTATCCTGATTATTGCGGCTACATCGGGAGCAGGGTATGTCTACGGGCAGGAACTGAAACAGTATCTCGAGAAACTGCTGTATCTGCGGTATGTCACGGGGCTGATCCGGGGGGAGATGGAGTACACCTGTGCGCCTCTTCCGGAGGTGTTCGCCGCGGTGGCAGCCAGAGTAAGGGAGCCTTACCGGACCTGGCTCAGAGAGACTGCGCGGGAGACCGGGGAGAGGTCGGAGGCGGGATTCTCCAGGATCTGGAACCGGTGCGTTGACCGCTATCTGGACATGCTGGGGCTGAAAACAGAACATTCCATCCTGCTCAAGGAACTGGGGACATTCCTGGGGCAGGTGGACGCTGAGACAGCGGACCGCTCCCTTCAGCTTTACATAAACCGTATGGACCTGGCGATTGAAAAGGTGCGGGAGAATCTTGCTTCCAGGAAACGGATCGGAAACTGCCTCGGTGTGATGGGCGGGATTTTTCTGGTTGTCGTCCTGATCTGACCGGGGAGGAATCATGAGTATAAGTCTGATATTTCGAATTGCGGCAGTGGGCATCCTTGTATCCATCTTAAGCCAGGTGCTCAAACACAGCGGAAGGGAGGAACAGGCATTCCTCACAAGCCTGGCAGGGCTGATCCTTGTGCTGTCCTGGGTGCTCCCCTATATCTATGATCTGTTTGTCTCCATCCGGCAGCTGTTCTCCCTCTAGCAGGGACATCCGGCAGGGAAAACGGGACGGGGAAAGAAGCGGCAGACCGGACCGAGGGAGGTGAAGAAAATGAGCATGATGCAGGTCGGTGCAGTGGGAGTGATTGCAGCGCTTCTGGCGGTGCAGCTCAAGGGAAGCAAAACGGAATACGGCATCTTTATCGGGACAGCAGCAGGGATTTTTCTGTTCTCATGTATCGTTGACCGCCTTGCCGTGCTGATCTCCGCAATCGAGGAAATCCGCGCTTACATTGATCTGGATGCCGGCTATTTCTCTACCATGCTCAAGATGATCGGAATCACTTACATTGCCGAATTCTCCTCCGGAATATGCAGGGACGCGGGATATCAGACCATAGCCGGGCAGATTGAGATCTTCTGCAGGCTGACGATTCTGGCGCTCGGGACTCCGGTGCTTCTGGCACTTCTGGAGACGATTGCGGGGTTCCTGTCATGATCCGCCGGGCGAAACAGATTATGCTGACCCTGCTCCTGGTTCTTATCATTTTTACAGCCGGGCTGAGAATTGTAAAAGCAGAAGAAGCGGCTGAAGAGGAGGCGGATGCAGTGCAGGAGAAGGTGCAGCAGGCACTTCTGGAGGAGTTTGACTTCGATCAGATCGAGGAGGGGTTAAGAGAGATGTTCCCGGGGGAGAAGCTCTCTTTTGGAGAGGTTGTATCTGCACTTGTCTCCGGAGATCTGCAGGAAGCAGGCAGTATGTTTCTGGGATTCCTCTCCGATCAGGTGTCCTACGGGTTCCGGTACAACAGGCATAATCTGGTCTATATCCTCCTGGTTGCACTGGCGGCAGCGGTATTTACGAATTTTGCAGGGGCTTTTCAGAGCCGGCAGCTCTCGGACATCAGCTTTTACGTCCTTTATATGCTGCTGATCACCTTCTGCCTGACAGCGTTTCAGACTGCCGTTCAGGAAGTGGAGGAACAGATGGAATCTCTTGTGGGATTTATGCGGGTGCTGTGTCCCAGTTATTTCCTGGCGGTTGCCTTCGCGTCCGGCAGCACCACCTCGCTCTTTTTCTACAATGTGATTCTGTTCCTGATTTTTGTCGTTGAGGTGGTCATCGTCCGGTTCCTGATGCCGGCAGTCAACATCTATATTATGATTCAGGTGCTCGGCAATCTAACGGGAGAGGATTTTCTGTCGGAGTTTGCATCACTGGTAAAGAAAGTGGTGACATGGAGCTTGAAATCTCTTCTTGCCTGTGTGATCGGCATCAATGTGGTGCAGTCCCTTCTGGCTCCCGCCATCGACGCCCTGAAGCGGAGCGCACTGACCCGGACTGCAGAGGCTCTTCCCTGGGTGGGAAATGCCCTGGGAGGCGTGACGGAGGTCGTGCTCGGCACAGCAGTTCTGATCAAGAACGGGATTGGCATGGCGGGGGCGGTGATTGCAGTGGTGATCTGTGCGGTTCCCATCCTGCAGATGGCGATTCTGGCGCTGCTCTACAAACTGGCGGCAGCTCTGGTTCAGCCGGTCTCGGACAAACGGATCACCGGATGCATCAGCGGCGTGAGCGAGGGGTATGAGCTGCTGATGAGGCTGGTATTTTCCACAGGGCTGCTTTTTCTGCTGACCATCGCTGTGGTGGCGGCGTCCACAACATAGGAGGTGGGAATATGCTGGAAGCGTTATATGGCTGGATTCGCAGTATTTCGGTATACCTGGTTGTGACTGCGGCTGTGATGCACGCGGTGGCGGGGAAAGAGTATGCCAGATATATCCGGTTCTTCTCGGGACTGGTCCTCATCCTGCTCCTTGCCTCCCCGCTGCTTCGCCTGACCGGGCTGTGGGAAGAGTTCGGAACATTGTACCGGAGCATGGAGTACAGGGAGCAGACAGAGAAGATCGGGCAGGCGGCCGGAATATACAGTGAGGCGGAGAGCAACGGACTGCTGCCGGACGAATACCGGACGGCTCCGGAGGAGGGGGAGGAGACGGAAAAGTCCGCCGGGGATGTGAGGATAGAAGTGGAGGAGATCCGCATTGGAGAATAGGGAGAGCAAAGGGAGCAGGTGGAAAGAATTCCTTTCCGGTCTGCGTACAGGAGAGAGACTTCCCGGGAAAAACCAGCTGCTTATTATTTTTCTCATCGGTGTTCTCCTTCTCGTCATCGTGTTTCCCATGCCGGAGAGCGGGAGCGCAGAACCGGGAGGGACAGGGAGCGGGGAGAACCGGGAAAAAGAGGCGCAGACGGGGACGCAGGCGGCTGTGTCAGGGGAAAGCTATGAAGAGTATCTGGAGGAAAAGACGGCGCGGATTCTGCAGGAGGTGGAAGGGGCCGGGGAGGTGACGGTGATGATCACCCTGAAATCCACCGGACAGAAGATCGTGGAAAAGGATCAGTCCAGTTCCAGCCAGACGACACAGGAGGCGGACTCCTCCGGCGGAATCAGGACAACGGAGGATACTTCCTCAGAAAAATCAAGTGTCTATGAGCAGGGATCGGATGGTTCCCAGTCGCCTTATGTGAGCAAGGAGCTTACCCCTGAGATCGAGGGGGTTGTGGTGATTGCAGACGGAGGAGACAACGCGGTTGTGGTACAGAACATAACCGGGGCGGTGCAGGCATTATTCGGTGTGGAAGCGCATAAGATTAAAATAATGAAACGGGCTGATACATAGAAAAGGAGGATTTGAAGTGAAACGTTTGTTCAAGAAAAACCAGATCATTATTGCCGCGCTTGCAGTTATGATCGCAGTTGCCGGATACCTGAACTATTCCGGAAAACTTTTCCCGGCTTCGGATGATACGGGTACGGCGGAAGCAAGTGCAGATCTTGCCAGCCAGGAGCTCCTTGATATCTCGGAGGAGGATATCGAGACTTCCACAGAGGATATTGCAAGCAACGATTCCGAGATAGAGGGGACTCCGGGGGAAGCAGTGCTGACAAGCGGAACCGCGGAGACTACCGTGGCCCAGGCAAAGGTTTCAAGAGAGCAGGTGAGAGCGCAGAATAAGGAGACGCTTCAGGCGATCATCGACAATACGAATCTGAGCGATGCGGAAAAACAGAGCGCTGTCGATCAGCTTGTAAAGATGACGGAGATCGCGGAGCAGGAGGTGGCAGTGGAGACGCTGATGGCGTCCAAGGGATTTTCCGAGGCTGTGGTCAGTCTCACAGAGGACTCCGCGGATGTGGTGGTCCAGGCAGAAGAACTTACGGATGCAAACCGGGCACAGATCGAGGATATTGTGACAAGACAGACGGAGATCGCACCGGAGAATATTGTCATCACGCCGATTCATGAGTAGAAGGACTACCGGAGACCGGGAAAATGTACCGGAACCGGATGCCGGCACGGGCAGGGAGAGAGGAAACACGCCGCTCTCCCTGTCCTTTTGCGCTCTGTTTTCCGAAAAAATCAGATTACAGATCAGAATACAGCCTGTTTTTTATGAAAATCAGTTGAGTTCTTCCGCGCAACGTAATATAATAATACGGTTAGAGCAAAATGATTTCGCAGAAAGGTATGGGAACGGCAGTGATTTATAATAATATTCTTGAGGCAATGGGAAATACACCCCTGATCCGTCTGGAGCGCATGGCGGAGAAGGGCAGCGCGCAGATTCTCGTAAAGTTTGAGGGACTTAATGTTGGCGGATCCATCAAGACAAGGACCGCATACAATATGATCCGGGACGCGGAGGAGAAAGGTCTGATTCATGAGGACACCATTATTGTGGAGCCCACAAGCGGAAATCAGGGCATCGGCCTGGCGCTGGTAGGAGCTGTGCGGGGGTATCAGACGAAGATTATCATGCCTGATTCGGTCAGCGAGGAGCGGAGAAAACTGGTGCGCCACTACGGGGCGGAGGTGATCCTGATCCACGACGCGGGCAACATCGGGGCATGTATCGAGGAGTGCCTGAACACGGCGCTTCGTATGGCGGCGGAAGATCCCCGGGTCTTTGTGCCCCAGCAGTTCGAAAATCCCGCCAACCCGGCGGTTCACAGAAGCCGCACGGCAGTGGAGATCCTGGAGCAGGCAGACTGCCCCATCGACGGGTTCTGTTCCGGAATCGGCACCGGCGGAACGATCACCGGGATCGGGGAAGTGCTCAGAGAGAAGAATCCGGACATGGAGATCTGGGCAGTGGAGCCGGAACATGCGGCGATCCTTTCCGGAGGTTCCATCGGCACCCATCTGCAGATGGGAATCGGGGACGGCGTGATCCCGGCGATTCTGAACACACAGATCTACGACGACATCTGCATCGTTACGGATGAGGAAGCCATCCGGGTATCCCGGGAACTGGCGTCAAAGGAAGGCATTATGTGCGGCATTTCCTCCGGCACCAATGTGGCGGCTGCGCTGAAGCTGGCAAGGAAGCTGGGAGAGGGGAAGACTGTGGTGACGGTTCTTCCGGATACGGCGGAGCGGTATTTCTCCACCCCGCTGTTTGACGAGTAGGCTTTTCGGAAAAGCGCAAGAGCCGGAATTCAGAAAAGCGGTGAAAATAATACAGGAGTGAGACGATTATGTCAGAGATAACAAATGAGATAAAAAAACGGAGAACCTTTGCCATTATCTCCCACCCCGATGCGGGAAAGACGACCCTGACGGAGAAGTTCCTTCTCTACGGAGGAGCCATCAACCAGGCAGGGTCGGTCAAGGGAAAAGCGACGGCGAAGCATGCGGTCTCCGACTGGATGGACATCGAGAAGGAGAGAGGTATTTCCGTTACCTCGTCAGTCCTTCAGTTCAGTTACGGCGGATACTGCATCAATATTCTTGACACACCGGGACATCAGGATTTCTCGGAGGACACTTACCGGACCCTGATGGCGGCGGATTCGGCGGTGATGGTCATCGATGCGTCCAAGGGTGTGGAGGCGCAGACAAGAAAGCTTTTCAAGGTCTGCGCCATGCGGCATATCCCGATCTTCACGTTTATCAACAAGATGGACCGGGATGCCAAAGACACTTTCGACCTTCTCGACGACATTGAGAAAGAGCTGGGAATTCCCACCTGTCCTGTAAACTGGCCCATCGGTTCGGGAAAGGGATTCAAAGGCGTCTATGACAGGGAGAAAAAGGAAGTGGAACTTTTCTTCGACACGAAAAAAGGAACTGCGGTGGGCGAGGTTAAGATTGTGGATATCAACAATCCGGAGATCGACTGGCTGATCGGGACCGAGGCGAAGATCAATCTGGAGGAGGAGATCGAACTCCTGGACGGCGCTTCCGCAGAGTTCGACCAGTCCCTTGTGGACCAGGGAAAGCTCTCCCCGGTATTTTTCGGTTCCGCCCTGACTAACTTCGGTGTGGAGACGTTCCTGAAACATTTCCTCAGGATGACCACGTCTCCCCTGCCGCGCATGTCCGACCACGGGGAGATCGATCCCATGACGGAGCCGGATTTCTCCGCTTTTGTCTTCAAGATTCAGGCGAATATGAACAAAGCCCACAGGGACAGGATCGCCTTCATGCGGATCTGTTCCGGGGAGTTCGAGGCGGGCATGAGCGTGTACCATGTGCAGGGGAAGAAGGAAGTGAGGCTCTCCCAGCCCCAGCAGATGATGGCAAGTGAGAGGAAGATGATTGAGAAGGCGTACGGCGGCGATATTATCGGTGTTTTCGATCCGGGCATCTTCTCCATCGGAGATACACTGACCACGTCAAAAGAGCATTTCGCCTATGAGGGAATCCCCACTTTCGCACCGGAGCATTTCGCCCGTGTAAGGCAGGTGGACACCATGAAGCGGAAGCAGTTCGTCAAGGGAATCAACCAGATCGCCCAGGAGGGCGCGATCCAGATCTTCCAGGAGTACAACACCGGAATGGAAGAGATCATCGTCGGCGTGGTCGGCGTCCTGCAGTTTGATGTGCTCAAGTACCGGCTGAAGAACGAGTACAACGTGGAGATCATCCTGGAGAATCTTCCCTATGAGCATATCCGCTGGATCGAGAATGAGAATGTGGACATGGATCATTTAAGCGGCACTTCGGATATGAAGAAGATCAAAGATCTCAAAGGCCGTCCGCTTCTGCTCTTTGCCCATGAGTGGAGCATCCGCATGACTCAGGAGAGGAATGAGGGCCTGATTCTGTCCGAGTTCGGGCGGTCCTGATATTTTTCTTTGCAAAACCGGGGATATTTGATATAATGTAGGAAGATCAGACAAAACGGGAGGTTTTGAATATGGCAAAGGACGAAAGGAATACTTATACGATACAGAATGACGCCAGCCTGGGAGAGGTGAAGATCGCGGACGAAGTTGTGGCGATCATCGCAGCCCTGGCTGCCACTGAGGTGGAGGGCGTTGCCTCCATGGCGGGCAATATCACGAACGAGCTGGTCAGCCGCCTTGGCATGAAGAATCTGTCCAAGGGGGTCAAGGTGGACGTGCTTGAGGGTGTTGTCACGGTTTCCCTTACGCTGAACCTGAAATATGATTACAACATCATGGATGTGACGGCAAAGGTACAGGAAAAAGTGAAGAATGCAGTGGAGAATATGACCGGGCTTGAAGTGGCGGATGTCAATATCAAGGTGGCGGGCGTAGAGATGGACAGTCAGGCGTGATCCATTCCCGGCATTATTGCAGAGCATAAGAGTTATGCTGTATAATAAGGGATGTCGCAAGACATCCTTTTTCTTTAAGCGACATTATCTGATGAGGAGAGGAGCCGATATGGTTAGATCAAAGCAGAGGGAACACATTTTCAAGATGCTGTTCCAGATCGAGTTTAACGATGCAGAGGATATGCCGGCACATGAGCAGTACTATGTCGAGGCGATTGAAGATGCAGGCGGGAAAGACAGAGAATACATACAGAAGAAATATGAGGCGGTCGTCTCACACGTTGAAGAGATTGACGCTATTTTGAATGAAAATGCAAAAGGCTGGAAAACATCCAGAATGAACAAGGCGGATCTTGCAATTCTCAGACTGGCGGTGTATGAGATGCGCTGGGATGAGGAGGTTCCCGTCAGCGTGGCGATCAACGAGGCGGTGGAGCTTGCCAAGAAGTTCAGCAGTGACGAGAGCCCGTCCTTTGTAAACGGAATCCTTGGCAGGATTGCAAAGCAGGAGAGCCAGGCGGGAGAACAGAAATGAATAATGTCTACACGGTCAGACAGGTGAACTCCTATATCAAAAATATGTTTGTGCAGGATTTCATGCTGAACCGGATCTATGTGAAGGGAGAAGTCTCCAACTGCAGATATCACACATCGGGGCATATATATTTTTCGCTGAAGGATGAGTCCGGCACGATCGCCTGCGTGATGTTCGCAGGTTCCAGGGCAGGGCTTTCTTTTCGCATGCAGGACGGGCAGCAGGTTATCGTCCTCGGTTCGGTGAGCGTATATGAGCGGGACGGCAAGTACCAGCTCTATGCCCGGGAGATCGTGCGCGACGGCGCGGGGCTGCTCTATGAGCGGTTTGAAGCCCTGAAAAAAGAACTGGAGGAGATGGGCATGTTCGCCCGGGAGTACAAGCAGCCGATCCCCAGGTACATCCGTACCCTGGGAATCGTGACAGCTCCCACCGGCGCGGCGGTCCGGGATATTATCAATATTTCGCGGCGGCGGAATCCTTATGTGCAGCTGATCCTTTATCCGGCCCTTGTTCAGGGGGACGGTGCGGCTCAGAGCATTGTAAAAGGAATCCGGATGCTGGAGCAGAAACAGGTGGACGTGATTATTGTCGGCAGAGGCGGCGGCAGCATCGAGGATCTCTGGGCATTCAATGAGGAGATCGTGGCGCGGGCGGTATTTGACTGCCGGATTCCGGTGATCTCAGCGGTGGGACATGAGACGGACACGACGATCACGGATTTTGTGGCGGATCTGAGAGCCCCTACGCCCTCAGCGGCGGCGGAGCTGGCGGTCTGTGAGTACCGCGAGATAGGGGAGCGCCTGCAGGGGGACAGGGAGGCGCTGAAACGCCCCGTCCTTCAGAAAATATCCGAGGAGCGCGCTGCCCTGGAGAAAGCAGCCATGCGGCTGAAGTTCGCCCATCCGCGGCAGAAGCTGAACGAGAAGCGCCAGTATGCGGCAGACCTGGAAAACCGTCTGAGGAGCAGAATGGAGGCGGCTCTTGTAAGAGAGCGGCACAGGCTGGCTCTTTGCATTGAGAAGATGAAGGGCCTTTCTCCGCTGAACAAATTAAGCCACGGATATGCATATGTTCAGAGCGAAAGCGGAGAGGCACTGAAAAGTATCCGCCAGGCGGAGAACGGCAGCGTCCTGAATGTCTATGTGGGGGACGGCCGCATCGAGGCGAAGGTACAGACGGCGGAGCCTGTCGTATATCCGGCGGAATGAATAAGCAAGAAAATATGGAAGGAGATCCGGCGTGGAGAAGGAGAAGGAAGAACAGCAGGAGCAGAAAGAGAATCTGGAGCAGATGTTCGAAAACCTGGAAGATGTGATTGCCCGTCTGGAGGGGGAGGATGTCTCCCTGGAGCAGTCTTTTGAACTGTACAATCAGGGAATGACGCTGCTGAAAAAGTGCAGCCGGTCCATCGATGAGGTAGAGAAAAAAGTACTTATCTTAGATGAGGAAGGGAACACCCATGAGTTTTAATGAGGAATATAAGCAGAGAACAGAATATATCGAAGAAGTTCTGAAGAAATATCTCCCTGAAAAAGAGGGATACCAGAGCGTCATTATGGACGCCATGGAATACAGCCTGATGGCGGGCGGCAAGCGGCTCAGACCGATTCTGATGCTGGAGACATACCGTCTGTTCGGAGGCAGTGGAAAGGAGATCGAGCCGTTTCTGGCAGCCATCGAGATGATCCACACGTATTCGCTCGTCCACGACGATCTTCCGGCGATGGACAATGATGACTACCGCAGAGGAAGAAAGACGACACATATCGTCTACGGAGAAGATATGGGGATCCTGGCAGGGGATGCGCTTCTCAACTATGCTTTTGAGACGGCGCTCCGGGTATTTGACGGGAATCCGGAGCACTGTGTCCGCGCGGGGAAAGCTCTGAAGATTCTGGCACAGAAAGCCGGGATCTACGGGATGATCGGCGGGCAGGTTGTAGATGTGAAGGAGTCCGGACACGCCGTTTCCGGAGAGATGCTCGACTTTATCTACCGCCTGAAGACAGGTGCGCTTCTGGAGGCGTCCATGATGGTCGGAGCCGTGATGGCAGGTGCTTCGGACGGAGATGTGGAGGCGATCGGAAAAATTGCGGGAAAGATCGGCCTGGCTTTCCAGATTCAGGACGATATCCTTGACGTGACGAGCACCACGGAGCAGCTTGGCAAGCCGGTACACAGTGATGAAAAGAATGAGAAAACAACATATGTAACATGGAAAGGAATCGAAGAGGCGCGGAAGGATACGGCCCGGCTTACCCGGGAGGCAGTTGAAGAGCTGCACAGATTCCTTTCGGGGGATGATTTCCTGGAGCGGCTTTTTGGGTGGCTTGTATACCGGGAAAAGTAAGGGGGCTCTTTTATGGTTCTTGAAAAGATTCAGAAGGAAAACGACATCCGCAGGCTCGCCCCGGAGGAGCTGGGGCCTCTTGCGGAGGAGATCCGCCGCTTCCTGATTGAGAAGATCAGTGTAAGCGGCGGACATCTGGCGTCCAATCTGGGCGTGGTGGAGCTCACAATGGCGCTTCATCTGACCTTCCATCTCCCGGAGGACAAGCTGATCTGGGACGTGGGACACCAGTCCTACACCCACAAGCTGCTGACGGGAAGGAAGGCGGGGTTTGACGATCTCCGGAAATACGGAGGGATGAGCGGATTCCCCAAGCGCAAGGAGAGCGACTGCGATGCATTTGACACCGGACACAGCTCCACCTCCATATCGGCAGGACTGGGGTATGTGGCAGCCAGGGAACTGACCGGTGGGAAGCACAGTGTTGTCTCCATTATCGGGGACGGATCACTGACCGGCGGGATGGCGTATGAGGCACTGAATAACGCCTCCCGGCTGAAGAGTAATTTCATTATCGTCCTCAACGACAATAACATGTCCATCTCCGAGAACGTGGGAGGCATGTCCCGGTATCTGAACGGTCTGAGAACCGCCCAGGCGTACACGGATCTGAAAAAGGGCGTTGAGGATACCCTGAAAAAGTTCCCCGTGGGAGGCGATCAGATTATCAGCCAGATGCGCAGGACAAAAAGCGGGATCAAGCAGCTCTTTGTGCCGGGCATGTTTTTCGAGGATATGGGAATCACCTATCTGGGACCGGTGGACGGCCATGACATCCGGAAGCTTGTGAAGATATTCAATGAGGCGAAGCGGGTGGAGCACGCGGTTCTCGTCCATGTGATCACAAAGAAGGGGAAAGGATATGCCCCTGCGGAGGAGAATCCTGCCAGGTTCCACGGGACCGGGCCTTTTGAGATCGGAACCGGGGCCCCCCGGGAGGAAAAGAAGACCGATACCTACACCGATGTGTTTTCAAAGGTTCTGGTGGATATTGCAAAGAAGGATGAAAAAGTGGTGGCAATCACCGCGGCCATGGCGGACGGGACGGGGCTTTCCCGGTTCGCAAAGCGTTTCCCGTCCAGGTTTTTCGATGTGGGGATTGCGGAGGAACATGCCATGACGTTTGCCGCAGGGCTTGCGGCGGGTGGAATGAAGCCGGTTTTCGCGGTCTATTCCTCTTTCCTCCAGAGAGCGTACGACCAGACGATCCATGACGTCTGTCTCCAGAATCTTCCGGTTGTGCTGGCGGTGGACCGTGCAGGACTGGTGGGAAGCGACGGGGAGACGCACCAGGGCGTGTTCGATCTGTCCTATCTCTCCATGATTCCGAATATGACGGTCATGTCTCCGAAAAACCGCTGGGAGATGGCGGATATGCTCCGCTTTGCCGTGAATTTCCCGTATCCGGTGGCACTGCGCTACCCGCGGGGGGCGGCTTATGAGGGACTGCGGGAGTTCCGCGCCCCGGTTGAGTACGGAAAGAGCGAGATCCTGTACAGGGAGAAGGAGACTGCCCTGATTTTTGTGGGACACATGGCGGAACTGGCGGAAAAAGTCCGGATCCGGCTGAAAGAGGAAGGCATGCCCTGCACCCTGGTCAACGCCAGGTTTGTAAAGCCTCTGGATACAGAGATGCTCTCGTCCCTCCTTGAGGATCACAGCCTCTTTGTGACCATCGAGGAAAATGTGATCACAGGAGGATTCGGAGAACAGGTTCTGGAATATCTCGCAGGTGTCAGACCGGGGGTACATGTGCTCAATATCGGTATCCCCGACAACTATGTGGAACACGGAAATGTGGAGGTGCTCCGCAGGGAGCTTGGACTGGATCAGGATACGATCGTGGCAGAGATCCGGGAGGCCCGGAGAACAGACGGGGCTGCAGATCCGGGAAAGATTACAGATCAGTGAGGAATGACAGATTATGAAAGAACGTTTGGATGTGCTGCTTGTAAAGCGGAATCTCGCGCCGTCCCGCGAGAAGGCGAAGGCTGTGATTATGGCAGGCAGCGTCTTTGTGGACGGACAGCGGGAGGACAAGGCGGGGGCGGTATTTGCGCCGGATGTACAGATTGAGGTGAAAGGGCATACCCTTCCCTACGTCAGCAGGGGCGGGCTCAAGCTGGAGAAGGCGATGAAAGTCTTTGATGTGGATGTCCGGGACAAGGTCTGCACGGACGTGGGCTCCTCCACCGGAGGATTTACAGACTGCATGCTTCAGAACGGGGCAAAGAAAGTCTTTGCCATCGATGTGGGAAGAGGGCAGCTGGACTGGAAACTCAGGCAGGACCCGCGGGTGGTGTGCATGGAAAAAACCAATATCCGCTATGTGAAGCCGGAGGACATCGGGGAACCGGTAGATTTCTCTTCCATCGACGTGTCCTTCATCTCTCTTACGAAAGTGCTTCTTCCCATCCGGGATTATCTGAAAGATGACGGGGAGATCGTGGCTCTGATCAAACCCCAGTTCGAGGCAGGCCGGGAAAAAGTCGGGAAAAAAGGTGTGGTAAGAGAGAAGAGCACCCATGTGGAAGTGATTGAAAAGGTGGCAGATTACGCGGTATCCATCGGATTTCTGGTTCTTGCCCTCGACTTTTCGCCGATTCGCGGACCGGAGGGGAATATCGAGTACCTGATTCACCTGAGAAAATGTCCGGCCCGGGAGGCGCGGATGTGCCTGGAAGATACTCCGGCGTCCGTCGCAGACAAAGCGTTTGAGACTCTGGCAGGATGACAATGGCAGCAAGAGGTACGGGATGGATTGTTTTTATATCATAACGAACAGACTGAAAGACAAAGATTACGCGATCACGGAAGAGATCCGCAGATATATCGAGAAGAACGGCAGAAGGGCGATTCTCTCGGAGAAGGATGAGGAAGGGCACATCGTGCCGGGAACCGTACCGGGGGAGGTGCAGTGTGCTCTTGTGCTCGGCGGAGACGGAACGCTGATCCGTGCGGTCCGGGATCTGGGAGACAGGAATCTCCCTCTTCTGGGAATCAATCTGGGGACGCTGGGATACCTTACTGACGTGGAACTTAAGGACTGCCCGAAAGCGCTCGACCGCCTGTTTACCGGAACCCCGGAGATCGAAGAGCGGATGATGCTGGAAGGAACTTTCCGGGGAGAGAAGAGAGATCTGGCCCTGAACGATATCGTTCTCACCCGGGAGGGGAAGATGCGGATTGTCCAGTTTAATATCTACGTAAACGGGACCCTTCTGAATACTTATCTGGCGGACGGAGTTATCATATCCACGCCTACGGGGAGCACCGGGTACAACCTCTCGGCCGGAGGCCCGGTCGTCGAACCTACGGCAAAGATTATTGTAATAACGCCGATCTGCTCCCATGCTCTTAACACGAGCAGCGTGGTGCTCTCCGCAGAGGATATCATTGAGATCGAGATCTGCGAAGGCAGATACGGAAGACAGGAGGAGGTCTCCCTGTGCTTCGACGGAGTGGAACCTACTAAACTTGTAACCGGAGAGCGTGTCCGGATCTGCAGGGCAAAGGAGACAGTCCGTCTGATCAAACTGCACAAAGAGAGCTTTCTGACAACAATGCGCAAAAAAATGAAAGGAAACTGAAAAGAAGATGAAAGTCAGCCGTCATGCAAAAATCATTGAACTAATCAGCCGGTATGATATCGAGACGCAGGAAGAACTGGCGGAATATCTGAACAATGCCGGATTTAAAGTAACTCAGGCAACTGTGTCACGGGATATCCGGGACTTAAAACTGACGAAAGTTTCCGTCAGCAGCGGGAAGCAGAAATATGTGCTCCACAGACAGGAAGAGGACGGCATGAGCGAGAAATATGTCCGCGTGCTCCGGGACGGATTCGTGTCTATGGACATGGCCCAGAATATCCTGGTCATCAAGACCGTGTCGGGAATGGCGATGGCTGTCGCCGCGGCGGTGGACGCCATGAAATGGGATGAGGTTGTGGGCTGTATTGCGGGGGACGACACGATCATGTGCGCGGTCCGTACTGTGGAGGATACGGCTGCAGTGATGGAGAAGATACGTAAAATTGTTTCAAAAGGGGTATAGGTGGATCCGTTATGTTGCAAAATCTTCATGTAAAGAACCTTGCGCTGATCGATGAGGCGGAAGTGGAATTCGGTCCCGGACTCAATGTGCTCACCGGCGAGACCGGGGCGGGAAAATCACTTCTTCTGGGCTCTGTGAACCTGGCGCTTGGAGCAAAGTATAATGCCCAGATGCTCCGCAGCGGAGCAAAGAGCGGCCTGGTGGAGCTGACTTTTTCCGTGGAGGACGGGAGAATTCAAAAAGCGCTGGAAGAGATGGATATATTCCCGGAGGACGGGATGATCACCCTGAGCAGGAAACTGCTGGAAGGACGCAGTGTGAGCCGGATCAACGGAGAGACGGTAAACGCTGCAATTCTCCGGGAAGTGGCGGGGATGCTCATCGATATCCACGGACAGCACGACAGCCAGACGCTTCTTCACCGGAAGAACCACCTGGCTCTTCTGGATCTCTATGCAAAGGAGGAGACGGCCCCTCTGAAAAAAGAGATGTCTGCAGCATACCGGACCTGGCAGGAGATCTGCCGGAAAGCGGAGGAGTCCTCTCTGAACGAGGAGGAGCGAAGAAGAGAACTGTCTCTTGCCTCTTTCGAGGTACAGGAGATCGAGGATGCGTCACTGAGCCCGGATGAGGATGTGGAGCTGGAAGAGCAGTACCGGAGGATGACGGAGAGCCGGAGGCTCACAGAGTCCATTGCCGAGACATACCAGTATACCGGGGAGGACGCCCGGGCAAATGCCAGCGACTGCTTAAGCCGGGCGATCCGGGCACTGCAGGACGCGGCGGAGTTCGACGAGACGGGGGCGAAACTGTGCTCGGAGCTTGAGGAGATCGACAGCCTCCTCAATGATTTCAACCGGGAACTGTCGGAATATGCAAAGAGTTTCGAGTTCTCCGAGGAGGATTTCAGGGAGACCGAGGAGCGTCTGAATCTGATCAATCATCTGAAGGCAAAATATGGAAAAACAACCGGTGATATCCAGGCATACTGCGACCGGAAAAAGCAGAGAATAACAGAGCTGAATGATTATGATGAATTTATGAAAGGCCTGGAGGAGAAGAAAAAGGAAGCTTTTGAAAAAGTTTCCCGAATCTCCGGGAAACTTCACAGGGTGAGGGAGAAGAATGCGTCAGCCTTCGCTTCGGAGATACAGAGACAGATGGAGGAACTGAATTTTCTTGATGCCAGACTTGAACTGCGCCTGACAGATACCGGAAAGCCGGGGGCGAACGGAAGCGACGAGGCGGAGTTCTATCTGTCCACCAATCCGGGAGAGCCTCTGAAAGCGCTGGGAGATATCGCATCCGGCGGTGAGCTGTCCCGTGTCATGCTGGCCGTCAAGACAGTGCTGGCAGACGAGGAGGACACGCCGACGCTGATTTTCGATGAGATTGATACCGGAATCTCCGGGATTACAGCCGGTAAAGTGGGAGAGAAGCTTCATCTTATCGGAAGGAGCAGACAGGTGATCTGTATCACTCATCTTCCCCAGATCACGGCGGCTGCGGACGTCCATTTTCTGATTAAGAAAGAATCGGACGGAAGCCATGTAAAGACGCAGATCGAACAGCTCGACGCAGAAGCGTCCATCCGGGAGCTTGCGCGGATGCTGGGCGGCGCCAACATAACACAGCGGATGCTGGAGAGTGCCAGAGAGATGAAACAATTGGCAAAGAGTGAAGCATAATACCAGTGTGAAAATCCGGAAAGCCACACATACTAAGAGCGGATACAGATTTGTATCCGTTTTCTTTTTGCGTCTGAAGGAATGCATTTTTGCTGCATGGAAAGGATGTGAATGGTATGGCGGGACGATGGAGGTACAAAAGAAAATACCGGATTCTGACAGTCCTGGCGGCATGCGCCGGAATTCTGGCGGGATGGGGCCAGGACGGGCTTACCGGAGGTACGGCCGGGGAGGCCGGTCTGCAGCAGACCGAAGGGGAAATCCGGGAAGCGGACACTGAGACTGTACTGTTGGGCGGCATGCCTGTCGGAATCTACATGGAGACGGACGGCGTTATGGTGCTGGATACCCAGAAGATTGAGGGGGCGGACGGTGAAGCCCACGAGCCTGCAGCCGGGCTGGTCCGCGCAGGGGATTATATCATGGCGGTCAACAATCAGGAGATATCCGGCAAGGCGGAACTTCTGGCTGCCATGGAAAAGCTGGACGAGGAGAATGTGGTGCTCACTGTGCGGAGGGGCAGCGATACCATGGATGTCCGGATCCGTCCGGTGGAGTGCGCGGCAGGAGGATACAGACTGGGAATCTGGGTACGGGACAACGTCCAGGGTCTCGGGACCGTGACGTTTCTTACCGGTGATGGCAGGTTCGGAGCGCTGGGACACGGGATTCACGACACGGACACGAATGTGCTCATGGACATTGACAGGGGAAGAGTTTACCGCACCAGCATCCAGAACATCCGGAAAGGGACGGACGGGAATCCGGGAAGCATGGAAGGGATCATTGTCTACAACGATTACAATATTCTGGGAAGTATCGACAAAAATACCGAGGCGGGAATCTACGGGACAATCGATGGTATCGACAGACTTTTCCAGGAGCAGATTCCTGTGGAAACCGCGAAAAAAGAGGAAATCGTGACAGGTCCCGCGTCGGTCCGGTGCTATGTGGACGGCGAAATCGGGGAGTATGAAATTCAGGTGACAGAAATCGACATGTCCGCAGATGCGGTGAACAAGGGACTGGTCATCCAGGTGGCAGATCCCGTACTGCTTGAAAAGACGGGAGGAATCATCCAGGGTATGAGCGGAAGCCCGATTATACAGAACGGAAAACTGATCGGCGCGGTCACGCATGTATTTGTGCAGGATTCGACGAAGGGATATGGCATATTTATAGAGAATATGCTGAAGGAGGCGGAATCGTCTGATTTGTCGAAAAATATGTCGAATTAGTGCTACAAAATCTCCTTGATTCTGCAAATCTCTCCTTTTATAATAAGCAGGTGGCGTTTTTGAGAGCTGGTTCTCAACACTAAAGGAGAGAAGGGAATGGAGCATTTGAATGTGGCCATCGCTGATGATAACCAGAAAATTCTTGATATGCTGGAAACAATTATCAGCATGGATAAAGAACTCAATCTGGTCGGAAAAGCTAAAAACGGCGAAGAGATGTGTCAGATCATCAAGAACAGACAGCCGGATGTCGTTCTTCTCGACTTGATCATGCCGAAAATGGACGGATTGACGGTGATGGATTATGTCAATCAGGACAAAACTGTCAATAAACGTCCGTATTTTATCGTAGTCACGGCGGTGGGACAGGAAAGAATTACGGAAGATGCCTTTAACAAGGGTGCCAATTACTATGTCATGAAGCCGTTCAACAATGAGATGCTGTTGGACAGGATTAAATCCGTCAGAAAAATGTTCCGAAATAATGAAAAGAAAAATGAGGATGGGAAAACAGAAGTCGCAGCGCGGGAGGAGAATCTTGAAAGCCGCGTTACGAATATGCTCCATGAGATCGGCATCCCTGCCCATATAAAAGGATATCATTATCTCAGGGATGCGATCATCATGGCGGTACAGGATATGGATGTGCTCAATGCAATTACAAAGATCCTGTATCCCACGGTGGCGAAGAAATACCAGACAACTTCCAGCCGGGTAGAGAGAGCGATCCGGCACGCCATCGAGGTGGCATGGAGCAGAGGAAAGCTGGATACACTGGACGAGCTGTTCGGATACACAGTCAGTACAGGAAAGGGGAAACCGACAAATTCGGAATTCATTGCACTGATCGCAGACACCATACAGCTGGAGTACCGGCATAAAAACTGAGTGATCAAATGTTAAATCAGCACGGCATTGCGATAAAGTCCTTTTCATTGTGTGAAAAATGAGGTATAATGAACCGTAGTGAATCCCCCTGCCGGGGGAGAATTGCAGAAAACGGAGGATGTAAAGTATGAAAAACATTTTATTTGCTTCTTCAGAGTGCGTGCCATTTATCAAGACCGGAGGACTGGCAGATGTGGTCGGATCTCTGCCAAAAGAGTTTGATAAAGAGAAATATGATGTCAGAGTCGTGATACCGAAATATACATGCATGAAGCAGGAATGGAAGGACCGGATGGAGTATGTGACCCATTTTTACATGGATATTGCGGGACAGAACCAGTATGTCGGAGTAATGAAGACCGTGCTGAACGGCATAACTTTCTATTTTATCGACAACGAGCATTATTTCAGCGGATTTGCTCCCTATGACGGAGATCCGAAGTGGGGAATCGAGAAGTTTGCATTCTTTTCAAAAGCAGTCCTGAGCATCCTCCCGGTGATCGGGTTCCGCCCGGATCTGATTCACTGCCATGACTGGCAGACCGGACTGATTCCGGTGTATCTGGACAATTTCCGCTATCTGGGAGAATACTACCGCGGGATCAAGACAATCATGACCATACATAACCTGAAATTCCAGGGAGTGTGGGATACGAAGACCGTACGCGGGATCACAGGGCTTCCCGAGTACTACTTTGTGCCGGACAAGATGGAGGCGTACAAGGACGCCAATCTGCTGAAGGGCGGAATCGTCTATGCGGATAAAGTTACAACGGTAAGCCAGAGCTACGCGGAGGAGATCAAGACTCCGTTCTACGGCGAAGGGCTGGACGGACTGATGTCTGCCCGTTCCAATGACCTGTGCGGCATTGTAAACGGCCTGGACTATGACGACTGGAATCCGGCGACAGATCCGAGAATTGCGAAGAATTTCACGATTGAGAATTTCCGGAAGAACAAGCCACTCAACAAGCTGGCTCTCCAGGAAGAGCTGGGACTCAACCGCGACCAGCATGTGATGATGATCGGCATAGTCTCCCGGCTGACAGACCAGAAGGGATTCGACCTGATCGACTATGTGATGGACGAATTATGTCAGGATGCGGTGCAGATTGTGGTGCTTGGAACCGGAGATGTGAAGTATGAGAACATGTTCCGTCATTTTGCATGGAAGTACGGCGGAAGAGTATCGGCGAACATCTATTATTCGGATGAACTCTCCCACAAAATTTATGCTTCCTGCGATGCGTTCCTCATGCCGTCTCTCTTTGAACCATGCGGGTTAAGCCAGCTGATGAGCCTCAGGTACGGTACGCTCCCGATTGTCCGTGAGACGGGAGGACTGAAGGATACCGTTGAAGCTTACAACGAGTATGAGAAGACGGGAACCGGATTCAGTTTCTGCAATTACAATGCGCACGAGATGCTGGGTACGATCCGGTATGCCGAGAGAATATATTATGACAGAAAACGCGACTGGAATAAGATCGTCGAGAGGGCAATGAGCCAGGATTTCTCATGGAAGAATTCGGCAAGACAGTATGAAGATCTGTACAGAAGCCTGATCGGTGAATAAGGACAGAAGAGAAAGGCCAGAACAGGAGATTAAGACCAGATGAAGATAATTGACAGACTCAGAGAAGACAGAATACACATTTCCTTTGAAGTATTTCCGCCTAAAACAGACGAAGGATATGATAAAGTGGTGAGCGCGGTGGATGAGATAGCCGGGCTGAATCCCTCCTTTATCAGTGTGACATACGGGGCGGGAGGAGGAACAAGCAAAAATACGGCGAAGATTGCCACCCACATCAAGGACGATCTGCACGTATTAAGCCTGGCGCATCTGACCTGCGCATCCTCCACGAAGGATGAAGTAAGGGATGTGATCCGGAATCTGAAAAGTCTGGGAATCGAGAATATCCTCGCCCTGCGCGGGGATATTCCCGCGGATATGACATTCCCGGCAGAAGACCGGTTTCAGTACGCCTACGAGCTGGTGGAGGAGATCCGCAGACACGGAGATTTCTGCATCGGGGCGGCATGTTATCCGGAAGGACATGTGGAGAACGAGCACAAGGCGGACGATATCCGGTATCTGAAGCAGAAGGTGGATGCAGGAGTGGACTTCCTGACCACCCAGATGTTTTTTGACAACGATATCCACTACAATTTTCTCTACCGCATCCGGGAGGCGGGAATCACGGTTCCGGTGCTCCCGGGAATCATGCCCATTACGAGTGCTTCGCAGATGAAGAAGAGCAAAGATCTCTCGGGGACAGTATTCCCCCGCAGATTTCTGTCGATTCTTGACCGGTTCGGGAACTCGCCGGCAGCCATGAAGCAGGCAGGAATAGCCTATGCCACGGACCAGATCATTGATCTGCTGGCAAACGGCATAAAAAATATCCACATCTATTCCATGAACAAACCGGACGTCGCTGCGGCAATCATGAGCAATCTGTCCGAGATCATCAAAGCGTAGGTGAGCAGGATGGAGAAGCGGATAAAAGAAGCAGTCCGCTATCTTGGGTTTGGAAAAAATGCGGCAGATGAAAGGACCTTGTCTCTGATCGGGGAGGCTTTTGCCGATCTGGAAAAAGAGGCAGATCCAAGATTCGTCTGCCGTTTTTTTGATATTACACATGAGGCGGACGGGAAGATAAGAATCGGAACGTTAAAGATCAGCAGCCGGAGCCTGGAAAGGAATCTGAAAGGGTGCGGAAAGATCGTGCTTTTCGGAGCAACTCTGGGACCCGGAGTGGACAGGCTGATCACCAGAACTTCGGTGATGGATATGGCGAAAGCGGTTATTGTACAGGCCTGCGCGGCGGCAATGCTGGAAGAGTACTGCGACAGCCGCCAGCTGGAAATCGGTGAGGAGCTGGAGCGGGAGGGAGAGTACCTGCGGCCGAGATTCAGTCCCGGGTACGGGGATTTTGACATTCACTACCAGGAGCCGCTCATGCGGATGCTGGACTGTGCAAAGACCATCGGGCTGACCATGACGGACAGTTATATGATGAGCCCCTCCAAATCAGTTACCGCCGTGATCGGCGTGAGCAGAACGCAGGAGCGCTGCCCCGTGGAAGGATGCGAGGCATGCAGTAAGACTGACTGTGAATACCGGAGATAGAGAGGACGGAAGAGATATATGATAAGAGACAGACTGGGAAAGGAACTGCTTTATTTTGACGGGGGAATGGGAACACTTCTTCAGGAGAGGGGACTGGAGCCGGGAGAACTCCCGGAGACCTGGAATATCACCCATCCTGATGTGATCCGGGGGATACACAGGAGTTATATAGATGCGGGAAGTGATATTGTCCTGACCAATACATTCGGTGCAAATGCGCTGAAGTTTCACGACGGGACCTTCTCTCTGAACGAGATTGTGACTTCTGACGTGGAGCATGTAAAGGCAGCGGTCCGGGATTCGGGAACGGACAGGAAGATCTATACAGCCCTGGATATGGGCCCTACGGGAAAACTCTTAAAACCCATGGGAGATCTGGATTTTGAGACCGCCTATGAGGCGTTCCGGGAAGTGGCGGTATTGGGTGAACAGGCGGGAGCGGATCTGATTCACATTGAGACCATGAGCGACACTTATGAACTGAAGGCGGCGGTTCTGGCGGCAAAGGAGAACACATCCCTGCCGGTTTTTGCGACCACTATTTTCGACGAAAGAGGAAAACTTCTCACCGGGGCGGATGTCCCCTCCGTGATCGCCATGCTGGAGGGGCTGAGGGTGGATGCACTGGGAATTAACTGCGGTCTGGGACCGGAACAGATGCTTCCCCTCCTGGAACAGTTCCTTCGCTATTCCTCGACGCCTGTTATCGTAAAGCCCAATGCAGGACTTCCGAAACAGAAAAACGGACAGACAGTGTATGACGTCTCACCGGAGGATTTCGCTGCTGTGATGGAAAAGATCGTCCGCATGGGAGCTGCCGTTATAGGCGGATGCTGCGGTACGACGCCGGACCACATCCGTGCCATGAGAACACGGTGTGAGGGAATGCCCGTCCTTCCGGTGACTGAGAAGGAGGATACGATCGTGTCTTCCTACGGACAGAGTGTGCTTCTGGGCACCGGCTCGAAGATCATCGGAGAGCGGATCAATCCCACGGGAAAGAAGCGGTTCAAACAGGCTTTAAAAGAACATGACCTGGAGTATATTCTCCGGGAAGGCATCAGCCAGCAGGATGCAGGGGCCCATATCCTGGATGTGAACGTAGGACTTCCGGATATTGATGAACCTGCCCTGATGAAGGAAGTGGTGCAGCAGCTTCAGAGCGTGACCAGTCTTCCGCTTCAGATCGATACGGTGGATGTCACTGCCATGGAAGCAGCCCTGCGGATCTATAACGGCAAGGCCATGGTCAACTCGGTCAGCGGGAAGCAGGAGTCCATGGACAAAGTGTTCCCTCTGATCCGCAAATACGGAGGCGTGGTGATCGGTCTGACGCTGGACGAAGACGGGATCCCATCAGATGCGGAAGGAAGAATCCGGATTGCCCGGAAGATCATCGGCAAGGCGGAAAAGTACGGGATCAGGAAAAAGGATATCGTCATCGATGCGCTTGCCATGACGATCAGTTCGGAACCGGACGGGGCGAAAGTCACCCTTGAGACACTGCGCCGCCTGCGGGATGAACTGGGCGTGTGTTCTGTGCTGGGAGTTTCCAATATCTCCTTCGGACTTCCAAACCGCCCGGTTGTCAATGCGGCATTCTATACCATGGCGATGATGAACGGCCTGAGCGCCGGAATTATCAACCCTCTTTCCGAGGATATGATGAAGGCGTGGTATGCATACCACGCGCTGATGAATCTGGATGCCAACTGCGAGAACTATATCGCGCGTTTTGCGGGAAGTACAGGAGCTCCTGCAGCGGGAGCGGGATCTTCGGCAGGAATGTCCGCCGGAGAGGGAAAGCCGTTCGCCGGGGCAGGAATGTCCTCCGCTTCCCGGGAGATGACCCTGCATGCAGCTATTGTGAAGGGACTCAAAGAGGAGGCCCACGGGGCAACGGAGAAGATGGTGCAGACCGAGGCGCCTCTTGACATCATCAATCAGGAACTGATCCCGGCTCTGAATCAGGTGGGGGACGGTTTTGAGAAAGGAACCGTATTTCTTCCCCAGCTCCTCATGAGTGCGGAGGCGGCAAAGAGCGCGTTTGCCGTGCTGAAAGAAAAGATGGACAAAAGCGGGGAGGTTCAGGAGAAAAAAGGAAGTATTGTCCTGGCAACCGTAAAAGGGGATATCCACGATATCGGGAAAAATATCGTGAAAGTACTGCTGGAAAATTACAGCTTCGATGTGATTGATCTTGGCAAGGACGTCCCGCCGGAAGTTATCGTGGAGACGGTCAATGAGAGAAAGATCCGCCTTGTGGGCCTGAGCGCCCTGATGACCACGACCGTGGTGAGTATGGAGGAGACGATCCGTCTGCTCCGGGAAAAAGCGCCCCGGTGCAGGGTTATGGTGGGGGGCGCCGTACTCAATCAGGACTATGCAGATATGATCGGTGCGGATTTCTACGGCAAAGATGCCATGCAGTCTGTCCACTATGCGCAGGAAGTATTTGCAGAAAACGCAGCGGATCAGGAAGAATCATAAGATGAAAAAGAAGGAGGAACAGAAAATATGATACGAGGACTACAGACTACAGTAAGGGCGATCAGGCGTACGGTTTTTACGGAAGTGGCAAAGCTCGGATTCAAAGCCGATGCGGATACACTGCTGGACGATATGGAAGCGATTCCGTATAAGATCGTAAATGACGATACCCAGAAATACCGCGAGAGCACCTACCGCTCCCGGGCGATCGTAAGAGAACGTCTCCGCCTGGCAATGGGACTTTCCCTGCGCCCGGAAAACAAGCCGGTCCATCTGACTGCCGGTGTGGAGGCAAGCAATATTTCGGAAAAATACTATGAGCCGCCGCTGATGCAGGTGATTCCCTCTGCCTGCGAGAGCTGTGAGGAGAACAAGTATGAAGTGAGCAACATGTGCAAGGGATGCCTGGCTCATCCCTGCGCGGAGGTATGCCCGAGAGGGGCGATCTCCATGGTCAACGGGAAATCGTTTATTGACCAGGAAAAATGTATCAAATGCGGCAAGTGCAAATCCGCCTGTCCCTACGACGCCATTGCGAAGAAGGAGCGCCCCTGCCAGAAGGCGTGCGGCGTCAATGCAATTGTCTCAGACAAGTACGGTCGTGCATTTATTGACAACGACAAGTGTGTATCCTGCGGAATGTGTATGGTGAACTGTCCTTTCGGTGCCATATCGGACAAGTCCCAGATCTTCCAGCTCGCCCGCGCCCTCTCGGAAGGAGAGGAGATCGTAGCCGAGATTGCTCCGGCATTCGTCGGGCAGTTCGGGGACAACATTACTCCGAGGAATATCAAGGCTGCCCTCCGGGAACTGGGATTTTCCGAGGTGTATGAAGTGGCGCTCGGCGCAGATATCGGCGCAGTTACGGAAGCACATCACTACGTGAAGAAAGTCGTGACAGGAGAGCTTCCTTTCCTGCTCACCTCCTGCTGTCCGTCCTGGGCTATGCTGGCAAAGAAGTTTTTCCCGGATGTGATCGACCAGATCTCAAGGGAACTGACCCCGATGGTTGCGACAGCGCGCACGATCAAGCAGGAGCATCCGGATGCAAAAGTTGTGTTTATCGGACCCTGTGCTTCCAAGAAACTGGAGGCATCAAGGAGAAGCGTGCGCAGCGACGTGGATTTCGTTATCACATTTGAAGAGCTTCAGGCGATGTTTGACGCAAAAGAGATCGATCTGTCAACGTATGAGGCGGAGTCCTCCTTCCATGACGCTACCGGAGCGGGAAGAGGATATGCCTGCGCAGGCGGTGTGGCGGCAGCCATTGAGAAATGTATCAAGGAATATTATCCGGATGTGGATGTCAGCATCGAGCATGCGGAAGGACTTACGGAGTGCAGGAAGATCCTGGCACTGGCGAAGGCAGGGAAGCTGAACGGCTGCCTGATCGAGGGAATGGCATGCCCGGGAGGATGTATTGCAGGCGCCGGGACCAATATCCCCGTGGAAAAGGCGAAGAAGAACCTGGCTGCTTTCGTGAAGAATTCAAGCCGCTCAGTCCCGCCGAAGGAACTGGAAGAGATCGAACTGAAGTAAAAAGTGTCGGTTCTTTACAAATTTACGCCGCTATGGTATATTATAAGGCAGGCTTTTTGGAGCGAAAGAGGAGGATTTGTAATGAAGCCATATGGAGTAAATGAACTGAGAAAAATGTTTCTGGAGTTCTTTGAGAGCAAGGGACATCTTGCTCTCAAGAGCTTTTCCCTGGTGCCTCACAATGATAAAAGCCTTCTGCTCATCAATTCAGGAATGGCACCCCTGAAGCCGTATTTTACGGGGCAGGAGATCCCGCCGAGGAGAAGAGTTACCACATGCCAGAAGTGCATCCGTACCGGAGATATTGAGAATGTGGGAAAAACCGCGCGCCACGGTACGTTCTTTGAGATGCTTGGAAACTTTTCCTTTGGCGATTATTTTAAGGAAGAGGCTATCGAATGGTCCTGGGAGTTCCTCACTGAGGTAGTCGGGCTGGATCCGGACCGTCTGTATCCGTCTGTGTATGTGGACGATGACGAGGCATTTGAGATCTGGAATAAAAAGATGGGAATCCCGGCGGACAGGATTTTCAAGTTCGGCAAGGAGGACAATTTCTGGGAGCACGGTTCCGGTCCCTGCGGCCCCTGTTCTGAGATCTACTATGACAGAGGCGAAAAATACGGATGCGGCAAACCGGACTGCACGGTCGGCTGCGACTGCGACCGCTATATGGAGATCTGGAACAATGTATTCAGCCAGTTCGACAATGACGGAAACGGCAACTATACGGAGCTGAAACAGAAAAATATTGATACCGGAATGGGTCTGGAACGTCTGGCTTCCGTTGTCCAGGATGTGGATTCCATCTTTGATGTGGATACGATCAAGGCGCTCCGCGACCATGTCTGCCGTCTGGCAGGTGTGGAGTATGAGAAGGATTACAATACGGACGTTTCCATCCGTGTGATCACGGATCATATTCGTTCCGTTACCTTCATGATTTCCGACGGAATCATGCCTTCCAACGAGGGGCGGGGATATGTGCTCCGCCGTCTGCTGAGAAGAGCATGCCGCCATGGCAGGCTCCTGGGCATTTCCAAAGGATTCCTTCCGGAACTTGCCGAGACCGTGATTGCAGGTTCCAAAGACGGATATCCGGAACTGGAGGAGAAGAAAGAATTCATTCTCAAGGTGATTTCCAAAGAGGAGGAGCAGTTCAACCGGACTATCGACCAGGGACTGGGCATTCTCTCGGAGATGATTGAAGATATGGAGAAGAAAGGCGAGAAGACGCTGAACGGAGAAGACGCTTTCCGTCTGTATGATACCTACGGATTCCCGCTGGATCTGACGAAAGAGATTCTGGAAGAGAAGGGAATCGGTGTGGACGAGGAAGCATTCCGCGCTTCCATGGAGATCCAGAGGAAGAAGGCCCGTGACGCACGTGAAGTGACCAACTACATGGGAGCGGATGTGACAGTATACGAGTCCATCGATCCGTCTGTGACCAGTACATTTGTAGGATACGACAACCTTACATGGGAGTCTGATGTGACAGTTCTGACTACGGAGACAGAGCTGGCGGACGCTCTTTCAGAAGGAGAGAAGGGCACCATCTTTGTGAACGAGACGCCTTTCTACGCTACAAGCGGCGGCCAGGAGGCAGATAACGGAGTAATCCGCACTGCGGAAGGCGAGTTCCGTGTCGAGGATACGGTGAAGCTTCTGGGCGGTAAGATCGGCCATGTGGGAGTTATGACAAAAGGCATGATCAAAGTGGGAGACAAAGTGACCCTGGAAGTCGATGCAAGAAAGCGCGCCCTCTCCGCAAGGAACCACAGCGCCACCCATCTTCTTCAGAAGGCGCTCAGAACCGTGCTCGGAACCCATGTGGAACAGGCAGGTTCCAGTGTAAATGAAGACAGGCTCCGCTTTGACTTTACCCATTTCTCCGCCATGACGCCGGAAGAGCTGAAGAAGGTGGAGGATATTGTAAACGAGCAGATCCGCAAAGGACTGCCGGTTATCATTAAGAACATGCCTATCGAAGAGGCGAAGAAGACAGGGGCGCAGGCGCTGTTCGGCGAGAAATACGGCGATATCGTGCGGGTGGTCAACATGGGCGATTTCTCCATCGAATTCTGCGGAGGAACCCACGTGAAGAACACTTCCGAGATCATGGCGTTCAAGATTCTCTCCGAGACCGGTGTCGCGGCAGGAGTGCGCCGGATCGAGGCGCTGACCTCCGAAGGGCTTCTGAACTACTATGAGGAGACGGAGAACCGTCTGAAGAATGCGGCCCATCTGCTGAAAGCCACGCCGGAGAACCTGGGAGAGAAGATTACCCATATGATGGCGGAAAATAAAGCGCTCCACAGTGAAGTGGAGAGCCTGAAGAGCAAAATGGCACGGGATGCCGTGGGCGGCGTGATGGATCAGGTGAAGGAAGTCAAAGGAATGAAGATCCTGGCTGCACAGGTTGACGGTGTGGATATGAACGGTCTGCGCGATCTGGGAGATCAGCTCAAGGAGAAGCTGGGAGACGGTGTTGTCGTACTTGCTTCTGCAAACGAAGGCAAGGTCAGCCTGATGGTGACGGCAACAGACAGCGCTGTAAAGAAAGGCGCCCATGCGGGAAATCTGATCAAGGCGATCGCCGGGTGTGTCGGCGGTGGCGGCGGCGGACGGCCGAATATGGCACAGGCCGGAGGAAAGAATCCTGCAGGTATCGGAGAGGCTCTGGCGAAAGCGCCGGAAGTGCTGGAAGGGCAGATTCAGTAAAATCCTGTTAAAATCCCGCCTTTTTCGAGAAAAAACTGTTGACGGAAAAGAAAAATATGCTATAATCTTTTGTAGTGCAATAAATATACCCGAACAGTCGTATGATGCACAATACCAGGCTGGAGGGGAGGTTAGGTGTGAGACTATGTCAAATGTAATCGTTAAAGAAAACGA
>CBJMC01400__coassemble_624_pt1 | contig 56477 bp, 48 predicted proteins | sample CBJMC01400__metabat2_high_PE_029 | metagenome-assembled genome bin CBJMC01400 | reverse complement strand
GACAGAATACGGGCTGGAACAGGTTTTCAATGTGATTGACAGCCGTTACCGCAGCGGCAAGCCGCTGATCGTCACGACCAACCTCACGCTGGACGACCTGCACAACCCGGAGGACACCGCCCATTCCCGGATTTATGACCGCCTGCTTTCCATGTGCGTCCCGGTACGCTTTACCGGCGACAACTTCCGGCAGGAAACCGCGCAGCGGAAAATGGAGAGCATGAAGAAACTGATTACCGACTGAAAGGAGTATTGCCTATGAAAGAAGTCCCGATTTGGGAAAAGAGTAATTTGACCTTAGAAGAAGCTGCGGCGTATTCGGGAATTGGTATCAACAAGCTGCGTGATTTAACCAGTGAACAGAATTGCCGGTTCGTTTTGTGGGTAGGAAACAAACGGTTGATAAAACGCCGCCTGTTCGACCAATACATTGAGCAGGAGTATTCCATTTAATGTGCCGGGAACCTCACAGCCAATGGCTGTGAGGTCACGGGCTGTCGCCCTAACGTCTGGCAACGATATATGTCTGCTTGAGAGTAAACTCTCATCAGACAATATCGTTACCATCCGCCCCGGCTCGTAGCTTTCGTGAAAATTTGTGATGGGAAAACGGCCTTTGATATGATACAATCATTGTGTCATATCAAGGCTCTTTCCATCACGGAAAGGAGTTTGACAATGTCCGAGAAACGCAAAGACCATAAAGGAAGAATCCTGCGGACAGGAGAGAGCCAGAGAAAAGACCTGATTTATCAGTACCGCTATACAGACATTCAAGGCAAACGGCAGACCATCTATTCCTCTGATTTGAAGGAACTGCGGGAAAAGGAAAAAGAAATCCAAAAGCAGCTTGACGAAGGGATTGACTATGCCGCTGGAAAAGCAACCGTGATTGCCCTTGTGGAACGCTATATCAGCTTGAAACAGGGCGTGCGCTACAATACCAAAGTCGGTTACAATTTTGTTCTGAACCTGATTAAGAAAGAAGATTTTGGCTACCGGCAGATAAGGGATATTAGGGTATCAGACGCGCAAAAGTGGATTATGAAGCTCCACAGTGACGGGAAAGGGTACAGCACCATTACCAGCGTCAGGGGCGTTGTGAAACCCGCTTTTCAGATGGCATACAACGAGGATATTATCCGCCGAAATCCCTTTGACTTCAAATTAGTGGACGTGGTTCCCAATGACTCACAGAAGCGGATTGCCATGACGGAGGAACAGCAGGAGATTTGGATGGGCTTTATCCGGGAGGACAAAACCTATACCAAGTATTATGATGAATTTGTCGTGCTGCTGGGAACGGGTATGCGTGTCAGTGAGTTTTGCGGCCTTACAAAAAGTGATTTGGATTTTGAAAACCGGCGAATCCGGGTAGACCACCAGCTTGTCCGGGAACGGGGCGGAAAGTATTATGTCGAGAAAACCAAGACGGAGTGCGGCTGCCGCTTTATTCCCATGACAGAGGAAGTCTATCAAAGTCTGAACAATATCCTTGAACGCCGCAGGAAGATAAAGACGGAAATCATTGTAGACGGGTACAGCGGCTTTCTGCTGCTGGATAAGGACGACAAGCCCAAGGTGGCGTTGCATATCGAAAATGAAATGCGCTGGGCGATGAAAAAGTACAAGAAGCTGTACCCGGACAAGCCGCTGCCGCATATCACGCCCCATGTGTTCCGCCATACTTTCTGTACCAATATGGCAAACGCCGGTATGGATATAAAGACCTTGCAGTATGTGATGGGACACTCTGATGTGGGAGTAACGCTGAATGTCTACACCCACGCCAGCTATGACCGGGCGGCGGAGCAGATGGCGAAAATCATTGATTTCAAGAATATTGGTACGCCAGAAAAGCGGAGAAAATCAGGTTGAAAGCGCACCAAGTTACTACACCACTTACTACACCATTTGCCCGTAAATCTGCGTAGATTTACGAAGAATAGCGTAGGTTTGGGGCAAAACACAAAAATTGAAAAAAGCGCCGGAAAGCCCGAAATATCAAGGTTTGAAGGCTTTTGAAGGGATATAAGAGATATGATAAAAATACTATTCGTCTGCCACGGCAATATTTGCCGGTCAACAATGGCACAATACGTTTTTCAGAATATGGTAAACAAAGCCGGGCTTGCTGATTCATTCTACATCGACTCGGCGGCCACCAGCCGGGAAGAAATCGGCAATCCGCCCCATCACGGCACCCGCAGGAAACTGCGTCACGAGGGGATTCCATGCGGGGATCACCGTGCCCGCCAGATGCGCGCGGAGGAATACGACAGGTTCGATTACATTATCGGCATGGATTCATGGAATATCCGCAACATCATGCGGATTCTCGGAAACGGGGATCCTGACGGAAAAGTATCGAAACTTCTGGATTTTACGGACAGAAAAGGGGATGACATCGCAGATCCGTGGTACACCGGAAATTTTGACGTCACTTACAGAGATGTAAAAGAGGGCTGTGAAGCCCTCCTGGAAGAATGTCTCCTACGCCTCTAGTGCGTAGGAGAGCAGTTTTTTTAAATTATTATGGTACTGTCTGGACCGGGAACGAAGTTTCAGCTTTTCCGCATTTGTTTTATTCTGCTCAATAAAAGCGTCATACCGTGAAAAAAGGATATGGAAATCTGTTGTCTGCTTCTGCCCCCAACGGATCAGTACCCAGTTCATGGCATCCGGCTGCCAGTATTCCATGGGGATTCCCGCCATCTTAAGAACCGTAATACAGCGGATTGCCTGCATGGAAAGTTCTTCGATCTGTCGGGTGCGGAAAGTCTCTTCCCGCTCCTTCTTCCCCATTTTTCTGAAAATCCGCTGAGGAAGCGTTTTTTTCTGTGCCTCCCGCTCCATCAGGCGGATACTTTTCTGAAGTGTCTCATTGAGCCGGTTTGCCGCATTCCAGTATGTGACGAAAGAGGCCTCACTCTCGTCTTCTTTTTCCGGCTTCAGCGTAAACGTCCGGAACACCCGGTTGGTCTCACCGAAAATCTCCTGATTGTACGCTTTTCTCTTCTCGGGATTGGACAGCACCTGATATGCTTCCAGTATCTCCTGCATGAAAGCAGTGGTATCTATATCTTTATGTACATTCGCGTCCGGATGATACACCTTGGCAAGTGCATTTTTCGCAGTCGTGATCTCTTCTAAAGTCGCATCTCTGGAAACACCTAAAATATCATAATAAGTGTGAGATTTCATTCATGACCTCCTTATTAATTTACCCATTTACTCCCACGGATAAATATACGCCAGGAAATGGAAAAAGTCAATCAGCTTTAATCTTTTATATTTCCCTTGATTCCCTCCATGGAATCCCATATAATAGAAAAGCCCGCAGAGTATATGATCTCTCCGGGCACAGACAGACCTGCTGATTACGGTCTGAAAAAACTGGCAGACATTTGGAGGAAAAATATATGAAACGACTGATCTCAACGATTTTGGTTCTCGTCATGACCGCTGCTCTGGTCACAGGCTGCAGCAGTAAAACTGGGAACACATCTGCAGCTACCGTAGACGGCACAGCGGAAGAGCTTGTAGAAAAAATCATCGCAGAATGCCCGGTGGAGTTTATGGGGGCGACTACAGTACTGGATCTCAGTGATACCAGTGAGCAGGGGCTTCTGACTCTGAAAAGCTTTACCGGTCTGGACAGTGCCGACGCTATCACGGATGCCGCTGTATATGAACCCATGATCGGATCTATTGCTTTCTCCCTGGTTCTGGTGAAAACGGCAGCCGATGCAGATATCCAGGACGTTGCCCAGTCCATGAAAGACGGCGTTGACCCGCGCAAGTGGATCTGCGTGGGAGCGGATGAAATGCAGGCTGCAGGCTATGGCAATGCGGTCATGCTGATCATGCTGGACAGCAATACCGGACTTACGTCCCAGTCTTTTGTGGACGCCTTCCAGAATGTCGTGGGCGCGGAACCGGCTTTCGTGATTTGATAAACCACGACCTGACAATAGTCTGAAAGGAGCCTTTCATGGTTTTCTCAAGCATCCCGTTCTTATACTATTTTCTTCCCGGGGTACTGCTGATCTATTTTCTCAGTCCCCGGAAATGGAAAAATGTGGTTCTGTTTCTCTCCAGCCTGTTCTTCTACGGCTGGGGAGAACCGCGTCTTCTTGCATTGATGGTATTTACCATCCTTTTATTTTATCTGTGCGGACTTGCCATAGAACATGCACCGGCGCAGGGGCAGAAGAAATTCTGGCTGATCCTTTCTGCTGCGGTCGGTCTGGGGCTGCTGGGAATCTTCAAATATGCAGATTTCTTCATCAGCAGTTTTAACACTGTCGCCGGTCTGGGGCTTCCGCTGCTGAAAATCGCCCTTCCTGTCGGCATCAGCTTCTATACTTTCCAGTCATTAAGTTATACGATCGACGTTTACCGGGGAGAGGTTCCGGCACAGCGAAATCTGATCCGCTTCGGCACTTATGTCTCCCTCTTTCCACAGCTCATCGCCGGTCCCATTGTCCGCTATGTGGACGTGGCGCGGGAGCTTGACAGACGCACGCACAGTTGGGAAGATGCGGCTCTGGGACTTCAACGTTTCCTGACGGGCCTGGGAAAGAAGGTCATCCTGGCAGACAGCTTTGCCCTGCTGATCCGCCTGTTCCGCGAAAGTTCCGAGCCTTCTGTGCTCTTTTACTGGATGTATGCCGCAGCATTTACCCTGAATATCTATTTTGATTTTTCCGGTTACTCGGATATGGCCATCGGACTCGGACGGATTCTCGGCTTCCGGTTCCTGGAGAATTTCAACTATCCCTATCTGTCCGGAAGCATCACTGAATTCTGGCGCCGCTGGCACATCAGTCTGGGCACCTGGTTTCGGGATTATGTGTACATTCCTCTTGGCGGCAGCAGGGTCAGCAGAAAACGATGGGTGTTCAACATCCTTGTGGTTTGGATGCTCACCGGGCTCTGGCATGGAGCAGCCTGGAATTTTGTACTGTGGGGGCTGTTTTACGCCGTGCTGCTCCTGATTGAGAAATTTGCTGAAAGATTTACTGTAAATCCGCCTGTAAATCCGGATAAAAAAACGGCAGCAAAGATAATCACTTCCTGTCTCCGCCACTGCTATGTACTGCTGGCAGTGATGCTCGGATTTGTGCTCTTCAATGCCGGGAGCCTCTCCCAGGCGGGATCGGATTTTGCCTGTATGTTCGGGTTCGGCGGACTGCCTGTCGTTTCCGGTGAAACACTGTACTACTTGAGAAGCTATGCCCTGCTTTTTCTCCTGGGCGTCATCGGCTCCACTCCGCTTGTGCGGAAGTCCGCCCTGCGGATTTTAAAAGGGACGGCATCGGTATTTCCAGGGATTTTGCAGATGCTCGCCATGGCAGGACTGTTGATCGTCTGCACCGGATATCTGGCAGACGGATCTTTCAGTCCGTTTCTGTATTTCAGATTTTAAATCGTCTGTTTTAATATGAGATATTTCATGGGAAATTTTTCGAGGAGGTGCGCATGAAAAAGATATGGTACGCTGTCCCTGTGATGATACTGTGGGCAGTTCTTACCGGAGCGGTCTGGTTCTCTCCGTCCCGGGAATTTTCCGATGCAGAGCGCCGCTCTCTGGCGCAGATGCCCGATTTTACGGCACAGAGTTTCTTAAGCGGAAAATTTATCAGTGATTTTGAAGCATATGCCGTGGATCAGTTTCCTCTGCGTGACGCCTTCCGCTCTGTCAAGGCAGAGGTTTCTTATTATGTTCTGGGGCAGAAGGACAACAACGGCATTTATCTTTCCAAAGGGCAGGCATCCCGGCAGGAATATCCGCTTCGGGAAGGCTCTGTTTCTTACGCCCTGGAACGGTTTGAATATCTGCATGACTCTTATCTTGCGGATTCCCGGGTCTATATGGCAGTTATTCCGGATAAGAATTATTACCTGGCGGAAACCTGCGGGCAGCTCTCCATGGATTACGGAACGCTCTTTTCCATGGTACGTAAGGGAGTGCCCTGGGCAGAGCACATTGACCTGACGGACGTCCTCTCTGCAGACGATTATTACCGGACAGATACCCATTGGAAACAGGAGTCCCTGTTCCCTGCGGCATCCCGGCTCTGCGAGGCGCTTGGCGTTGCTTCTCCTGCGGAGGAAGATTTTACCCCTGTCACACTCTCACGCCCTTTCTACGGCGTGTACTGCGGACAGGCGGCTCTGCCCCTGGAGCCGGATCATATCACAGTTCTGAAAAATGATCTTCTTGACAAATGCAGGGTATATGACTGCGAAAGCGAAAAATACACGGAAGTCTATGACATGAGCAAACTGGACAGCAAAGATCTGTACGATGTGTTTCTCTCCGGCGCCCGCGCGCTCCAGATCGTCGAGAATCCGGATGCCCCTGAAGGGAAAGAGCTGATCGTCTTCCGGGATTCTTTCGGAAGCAGTATTATCCCACTGCTCGTCCGCGATTATTCCCGGGTGACGCTCATTGACATCCGCTATATCAGCCCGGAACTGTTGGGGCAGTTCGTAGATTTCTCCGGAAAGGATGTACTGATGCTCTACAGTACCCTGCTGCTGAATAACAGTTCCACGCTGAAATAAGCTGAATTTTACTCGAGAAGCAACGCCGGGCGGAAGTTCAGATAATCCCCGGACACGAGCATATAACGCACGCCCCGGTATTCGCCCCGGATGCTGTCTCCGAACCGGCTTTCCCCATGGCAGTGGGAATACACAACCGTGTGGACATGGTACTCTTCCGCGATCTCTGTAAACGGAGATGTATCTTCCAGGATATTCGTAGGCGGATAGTGGAGAAACATGATATATTTCCGGTATCCCGCCTCTTCTGCCTTTCGGAAAGACTCCCGGAGGCGCTTCATTTCCCGGTCCACCAGTTTTTTCGCATGCGCTTCCCTCTCCTCATCCCAACCTGTAATATTCCCCCATCGGTCCAGGTAGAAAGGTCCTTCAAAAGTGAACCCCTTCGTCCCCACCAGAGCATAATCCTTATAGACGGCAAAATTATTCTGGAGGAAAAAAAGCCGCCCTTCATATTCCTGATTCAGAACCGGCGTCTTTTTTTCCTCCCAGAACATGTCATGGTTCCCGCGGAGCAGGATCTTTCGTCCGGGAAGATTTTCGATGAAAGCCAGGTCTTCCCGGCACTCCGGAAGTTTCCTGCCCCAGGAATGGTCTCCGGTAAGGACGAGAGTGTCTTCGTCCTTTACCGTTTTCCTGACATATTTTTCTATCTTCCTCTCGTGATGCTTCCAGACACTGCCGAACACATCCATTGGTTTATCCACCTGAAAACTGAGATGGAGATCACCCAGTGCATAGAGTGCCATACTATTTCACTTCCACCAGTTCAATGCGGAAGTTCAGCTCTTTTCCTGCCATCTCATGGTTGGCGTCAAAGGTGATTGTCTTCTCTTCCTTTGCCGTTACCTTGACCGGGAAAGGCTGTCCGTACTGGTTGGACAGATAGACCTGCTGCCCCACTGTCAGATCCTCCGAGCCCGGAAGCTGCGCGATCTCTACTGTAAAGACCGCATTGGGATCCGGCATGCCGTAAGCCTCCTCCGGCATCAGATGAACATCCACTACCTGCCCCACTTCCATGTCAGCCACCGCAGCGTCAAACCCGCGGATCATCTGACCGGCACCGCAGACGAACTCCAGCGGCTCTCCGCGGTCATAGGAAGAGTCAAACTGTGTACCGTCATTGAATGTCCCTCTGTAATGGGTACGGCACGTTTTCCCCACATTGCGTCCTGTCAGGGCTGCGTGGGAGCTACCGTTTTCTCCGCTATTCTCTCCGCAGGAGTGATCTTCCCCATGACCGCCGCAGGAGTGCCCGTCTCCGTGTCCTCCGCAGGAATGTCCCTCTCCATGGCCTCCACAGCCGTGTCCGTCCTCATGCTCCCCGCAGGAGTGTCCTTCCCCGTGATGATGATCACAGTTTGCTCCGGAAGATACCAGTTCCCCTTTCAGGTAGGCTTCTACTGCCTCGTCCGTATTCCCCTGTGCCCCGGCACACAGTTCTACCCCCGCCTCAGCGAGAGCTGCCTGGGCTCCGCCGCCGATACCGCCGCAGATCAGCACATCCACAGACTGGTCCGCCAGAAGCCCGGCCAGAGCTCCGTGTCCGGTGCCGTTGGAACCAATTATCTCACTGGAAACAATCTTATTGTCCTCAACTTCGTATACTTTGAAAAACTCCGTTCTTCCAAAATGCTGAAATACATTTCCATTGTCATAAGTTACTGCGATTTTCATTTTTTTCTCCTTCTCTGATTCTATTACTATCTTCATTTGCTATTTTAAACTTCAGCCTAACAGCTCCTGCACCATCTTCCGGTCAAACACCACTTTCTTCACATGTTTTACCTCGATCTGGTACAGTGCATTTGCCGCAAGATGTTCAGCAGCCTGCTCGAGGTCACGGATCCCGCTTGTATTTCTGTGAAGTTCTATCACAGCATCAAGCCCGTCTTCTGTCAGCGTGCACTCGTCCTCCCGCATGCCGATCCTTCCCAGCACTTTCGGAAGCGCATATCTGGAGAAAATGACTTTCTTCTCCTCCACAGTATAATCCGGGATCTCAATCACGGCAAAACGCGACATAAGCGGAGCGCTGATCTGGTCTTTGTCGTTGGCTGTGGCAATCGGATAGACACCCACCGTGGGAATCATGCATTCGATATAATTGTCGGTAAATCCGAGATTGTCAAGCAGCGTCAGGAGCACATCCGCGGGATTCCCGTGTTCTTTTCCCGAAGAAGCCTTGTCCAGCTCATTGATGATAAACACCAGGTTGGACTCTCCCGCCATGGAAAACGCATCCATAATGATCCCCGGCTTGGCGTTGGCATAGATCCGGGAGCTTCCGGTCAGCTGTTCCGGATCACTGATGGAACTCATGTCCAGCGTCGTCCAGGGCAGCTTCAGAATCCGCGCCACCGCATAGGCAATCTGGGATTTTCCCGTCCCGGCAGGACCGATGAGCAGAAGTCCGTAAGCAGGAAGCGTATGGGTCCGGTTGATCTGGATAATCGTCTCGATAATCCGCTGTTTCACCCGCTCCATCCCGTACAGCTCCTCGTCAAGAATCCTTCGCGCCTCATCCGGGTCAACCGGCGGGAAATAATTGCCCTTCCACTGAATGTTCAGCATAATGGAAAGGGCTCTCTGAGCATGACGCCTCTCCTCCGCCGACACTTCATTGGAGCGGGCTACTGCCAGATTTCTCCTGGCCCAGAGGCGGATGTTGTCAGGCAGAGTTCTTCCCGCACAGTTGAGGAAATCCGTAATGCTCTGGATGCTTGTGATCTTCATCCGGTCGCCGCTCTCCTCTTCTTCCTCGTCCGGCAGTTCTTCCGGCGGGGCGTCGCTTGAGAGCAGACGCTCAATCATATACTGCAGAAATCCATCCTCCGCCGAAAGCTTTGAGCCTGTCCCGAAAGCCGTCTCGCGGATCTTGTAGACCGCGTATCCGTCCGGCATGTCCGCTCCGGAGAGACGCACATTGATGTGGTTTTCACCGAGCCATTTTAAAAGACTCACGAACCTTGCATCAATCTTCCGGATATCCGCGCTTACCGTGCCCTCCTCACTTTTACATTCAAATGCAGTCTTTCGTATGGGATTGGTAAATATCCCGTTAGTGTGATGCCGCAATGCTCCGGCACTGTTGTCCAGGACCAGAATCGGATGCTCCGCCGACGCCTGATGCTCACTGGTAAAAAATATTTCATACGTACACTGAGCCTCTTTCGACGGCTCCGGTGTATTGTTAAAGTCGTAAACCGGCATAAATTTCCTCCCTGTTTTCTTATTCTCTTTCCGTAAAAGAGCCTGTTATGTAATTCATGTTATGACAGCAGGAGAAAAATCTTTCTCCTTACTGCCACACCTATTCTATCACATAACAGGCTCTTATAACAATTATATTCTATTTAGTTCCGAAAAACCTTTCAGTCTGATGCCTTGAAATTATAAACCGGTTTCAGTACCTCGATTACATCCACAGCCTCATGGATCACATCAATAATGTCCCCCAGCGCCTTATATGCCATGGGCGCCTCGTCCAGTGTCTTCTCATTAACAGATGTAGTATAGATTCCCTCCATCATCTCCCGGTACTGCTCCATGTCCAGTGTCTCTTTTGCTTTCGTCCGGGACATCACTCTTCCTGCTCCGTGAGGTGCAGAGTAGTTCCACTCCGGATTTCCCCTGCCCACAGCAAGTACGGAACCGTCGCGCATGTTGACGGGGATCAGAACTTTCTCGCCGTCATGGGCTGCGATTGCGCCTTTCCGCAGGATCATCTCCTCTGTGTCAATGTAGTTGTGGATTGTATGAAACGCCTCCGCCTCCACTGCATGAAGCCCGGTCCGTGAGAGGAGAATCTCCGCCATCTTCTCCCGGTTCCTCGCGGCAAATCTCTGGCAGATCTCCACGTCATGCAGGTATTCCTCCATATATTTTCCGGAAAGGAAACAGAGGTCTTCCGGAATCTCTGACTGCTTCTGCTCCTGATCCCATTTCAACTCTTTTAAGGCGTTCTGGATCTCTTTTCTTCTCCCCTGCTCTTTGTAAGTACGGATAAGTTCCTCTCTGGCTTCGAGATACTCGCCGATTCCCTTATCCAGGTCTATAGCAAGCTTCTGGTACAGCTCCGCCACCTGTTTTCCCAGATTCCTGCTGCCGGAATGGATCACCAGATATTTCGTCCCGTCGGAAGCCCGGTCCACCTCGATGAAATGATTGCCGCCTCCGAGGGTCCCCAGGCTCCGCTGAAGCCTTTTGGTATCTTTCAGATACCGGTAGCAGCAAAGCCCCTGCAGGTCAAACCGTTCCTGCCTTCCCTCCCACACATTTTTTCCGGAAGGGATGAAGTGCGCCGCCTCGTCCAGTTTTTCAAAATCTATCTCTTTTTCCGCCAGTTTCACCGTATACATCCCGCATCCGATGTCCACGCCGACAACATTTGGTACTACTTTGTCCCGAACCGTCATTGTAGTGCCGATGGTGCATCCCTTTCCGGCGTGTACATCCGGCATAATCCGGATCCGCGAACCCTCCGTTATGGAATAATCGCACATACGGCGGATCTGCTCCACTGCCTCCTCTTCCACCAGGGACGCATAGCAGAGGGCAGTGTTTACTTTCCCTTTTATCTCAAACATGATTTTACCCTTTCTGACTTTATGCCGTAATTTTCTCATACCGCTCAGATAAAAGCACCTGTAGCATAAAATGCCGGGGATCCAGCCGGTCATTTTTCAGCAGGCCGAAGATCTGCGGACTGCACCCGGATACCAGTACCGCGCCCTGTTCATTCTCCCTGACAGGCTGCTGAATGTTCCGGCTCTCCACATTCCAGAAAACAATCTGCGGGATCTGATATCCATGTTCCCGGAACAGCTCCCGGGCAGCCTGGAAATTCGTCACGGAAACATTCTGACAGCAGTCAAATTCCATATCTGAAATGATGTACAGTCTTGCAGGCATCTCTTCTTTCGGAATCCGGTATTTTACCGCCGTCCGGATCAGAAGTTCAAAGACCTTCATAAGATCCGTATTGCTGCAGTCGTCAAACTGCATACAGTAGCGCACTTTTTCCACAATGTCCCTTCCTTTTACCTCAACCAGCTGCGGTCTGGCTCCAAACGTGATAAAATGATTGTGAAACGCACCTCTGCAGTGCTCGGCAAAATAAATTCCAAGCGACTGTGCCACAGCCGCCGGGATGGGTTTTCCTCCCCAGTACATGGAACCGGAACCGTCCACAACAGCCAGGGCATTCCTGTTCCGGCTTTTTCCTGTTCCATCATCGGTAAAATCTTCCAACGCATTCCACGTCACATCCATGGCACGGCGCTCTTCTTCTGAAAATACCGGTTCCGGCCGCTTTTCTTCCCAAAATGCCGTTCCAACGTACGCAGAAATCAACGGGGATATCACATCATACGGTGTGAGTGTGCCTGTGTGCATGGTTCCGGATGTTTCCGACGCTTTTTCCAGGAACTGGACATACCTCTCCCGGTCGTTTCGCAGAAACGCCTTCCGGTATTTGTACAGCGCTTTCGACGGATGTTTCTCATAATCAAATGTATAATCCTTCTCCCGGAGATTATTTTCAATAATCCGGATCCGTGCGCGCAATACTGTCACTGTTTTCCGGTATTCTGCCTCGCTCATTCCCAGGAGCCGGGCAAGTTTCTTTGCTGTTTTTACCGTATTGCGGCAGGATGCATTTACAGAGGGCAGCCATTTGCCAAGCAGGGAAACCTGACCGTTTCCTTCCAGCACCTCCAGGTCATTTTTCAGCTGTTCTTTTATGTAGGACACCATATCCGGTTCACACGCCGTTCCCAACAGAACCAGCAGGTCGTCAAATCTTCCGTAATCTGCAACCCATGGAATATTCCTGCGGACGGACTCCGGCTCGTGGTCAGCCATCCAGCGGAATATCACGCGGAACGTTCTTCTCTCGCCAAGCCCGCCCCGGATATCTCTGGCAAAAAACAGTATTTTTACCGCAAGTGCAGCATCCTCGGCATAAGCCCGGACAAAACGGCGGATCATATCTTCTTCTGATGCAGAACGGAGGGCTCCGGCTGCTGCAAACAGATCCAGGCATTCGGATCCGGTGGACAGGTATGCCGCCGCACCGTTTTCTGTTCTTGTTATTCCCGCTTCTTTTTTCAGTCTGTTCAGCATAAAAGCTCCTCCTCTTCTACTCTTTTTCCGATATCCCGTGACAAGGTACCGTTTCATTTTTCTCTGCGGTATAACCGGCAGACATTCCATAATCTTCCTGAATCTTATTTCTGCTGTCGGTACCTTTCGGGATGACTTCATTGTAGCAGCTAAAAAGGGACTTATCATGGAAAAAAAGTTACGAACTCTCACTTAAGTCCGTAACTTTTCTGTCTGTTCAGTCTCTGACGGATCAGGCGGATAAAAGAATCCGGAGCCGTCACTTTGATTGTCGGGCCGAAAGAGAGGATGCGGATCAGCAGCTCGGTTTCATCCTCTCTCCGGTAGGAAAGGGTAATCCGGTAATGTAGATCATCCAGTTTTACCGTTTCCTTTTCCAGATCTGAAAAATGAAGCATAGCACGTTCCAGGGAGTTGCGCTCGTCCGTCAGCTCCATGATGACCATATCTTTCTTCTCCGGGGGAGCCTCTGCTTCATCCGGCTTTACCTCCTCCAGAAGGGCAATCTGCCGGATCCGTGCCAGATTGATCATATAGGGAACATGCCCCTCTGTATGGGCGGCCAGCCGGAACTTGTCATCCTTGGAAGAGTACTCTAGCCGGTCCGGGATATATACCTGTCTGTGCCTTCCCTGCTTCCCGCGGAACACGATCTCCATCTTTCTTTTTTCCCGGAGAGCAAGAAGAACCAGGCGGAAATGTTCTATGTATTCTTCCTCCTCAAAAGGATCCCCGTCGGAATACCGGTCATAACAGAAAAAGAAATCCGGTTCAAAGAGAGGATCCACATCCTCCAGTTCATCCTGCGGCGGATCAAACAGACGGATCCTCGGATCCAGAAGGAGAGCTTTCATCCACATCTTCTGAAGATCTGTCAGCGGCAGCCGGGGTACATGTCGGATCGGTGTTCTACCGTCACTGGTCAGAATGTGCCACTGGTCTGTAAGCGCCTGGGGGATTGTGATACTGCTCTCCTCAAAAGCTCTGTCGCGGATGATCCGGCGGATTTTTTCAGCGGTTATCTCTCCCTGCACTGCCTCCTTCAGAATATCGGAAACTGTCTGGTAATAGGTCCCGTATATTTCATGAAACACCATGGGAATCACCTCCGTTTCATTTCCCGCTTTATATATCTGCCGCTTCCGTTTCATACATTTGCTGCATCTGAGCATAATCGTCATAAAACCGTCTGACAACTGAATCGTTGGAACATTCCAGACGGATAATCCGCCCGGTAAATGTACGGATCCACGGAAGCATCTCCTGGGCGTCATAGACATCGGTCTGGTATAGATACGTGGTTTCATCCAGCCTGCTCACAGTTCCGTTTCTCTTCTCCCGTTCCAACCGGTCCACGATGAAACGCTCCTCTTTTCCCACGTACAGTGTCATCTCTACGTGTTCGGTCTCCCGGCTGCCTTCCGGTCCGGATGAAGTGCCCCAGAGATATTCTGCAAAACTTCGTCCTGCTCTCTCCAGTCTTTCATAGTCGGGTTCCGAATCAAGCGCCTTCACTTTCCGGATGTGATCCAACCGGTACATGCCCGGTCTTCTGATCTGATAATTATAGGCAAGAAGATTCTCCCGCCCGGTGCGGGTGCTAACATAAATCCTCAGCGGAAAAACTTCTGCCTGCATATCCTTTTCACTCCTCCTTGCCCGGAAAGTAATCTCTGCACGCCTTCGCCCCCTCCGGCACAGCATCAGTTCCTCAAGGATCTCCGCATCCAGTGCGCCGAACAGATAGTGGTGCTTGAAGCTGAAATACTTCGGACTCTTCTCATACCGGTCAAGAAGAAAGGAACCGACCACCCCCAGAGGCATTGCCTCGGAAGCAAACGCCAGGGCGTCCTGCCAGGCTTTCAGACTCCATTTTTCCTGATTTATTGAATAGAGCATTTCCCGGCCTCTGCGCTCCGTCTTCAACAAACCAAGCGCAGTATATTCCTTCAGCTTGTTGCGCACGGTAGAGTCATCCGGCGGTTCTGCCGCATCAAAATAAGACAGATATTCCCCTGCAATCCGGTCCGCGATCTTCCGGAAAGACAGCGCCTCTCCATCCGACAGGATATCCAGTATGTAAAAATGAAGCATAATGTCATTGTCTGTAAAACTTTTCGTCCGGAACGCCCGATAAAGGGGATTGTGAGGAACCGTGCGGTTGTCCACGGACAGAAACACACACTTTCCCGCTGCATCCCGCCGGAATGACATAACGCCGCCCAGCCAGCTCTCCACCCGGCGGCGCTCATTGTCGTAGCTTCGCGCGCTTTTGATCTTCCCGCCGAAATCAGAACGGGTGCGGAAGCCGTAAATGTAGAAATCCCGCATGTAATCGCGGATCTTGCTGAAATTTTTGAGAAGTTCATTGTAGGGCATGGGGTACCTCCAACTTCTTCCTTCGTTTATTCTAAAAATCGTATCGTACTACCGCGCAGTTTTTCACCCCGAAAGCAGCATATTCCTCGTTGGTCATATCTGTAAAATAGGATTGCACAACTCTTGCAATTCCGTTATGGGCTACGAGTATATACGTTTTTTCATCTGATTCTGCCTTCAGTTCATCCAGAAGATTATAAATTCTCTGTGCCAGACGCAGAGTGGACTCGCCGTTGCCGTGACTGCATGCGAAATATTCTTTTGCCTTTTTGAACTCCGCGCCATCTCTCGGCGTGGACTCCCATTTTCCAAAATTCTGCTCTTTCAGTCGCGGTTCCACACGCATCGGGATCCCTGTAATTTCCGAAATGTGTCTTGCTGTTTCCGACGCGCGGATGAGAGGTGAGCAGAGTATTTCATCTGCTGTTATTCCTTCCTCAACAATCTTTTTCCCAGTTTCAATCGCCTGTTCATGTCCCAGTTGTGTCAGCGGAATGTCTGTGGCGCCACAGATTTTGTTTTCAACATTCCATACCGTCTGACCATGTCTGATAAAATAAAAATGTCCCATCAGCTTTTCAGTTCCTCCTATGTAAAATCAAATATTTCCAACTCCGTACATTCGTCCAGTCTCCAACCTATATATCTAATACATCTCAACTGATCTGCCACCTGACATGGCTCCCCTCCTCATCCTTCCGTACAATCAACTGATCCTCGATCTCCTGTTTCAGCTCCGTCACATGGGAGATGATCCCGATCAGCTTCGAACCGTCCGCCATCTCCTGGAGCACCCGCACCGCCTTATCCCGGGAGTGCTCGTCCAGAGAACCGAAGCCCTCATCGATGAACATGACGTCCAGGTTCACAGACGCTGCGCTCTCCTGGATCTGGTCAGCCATTCCAAGGGCAAGGGACAGCGCCGCCATAAACGATTCGCCGCCGGAGAGAGTGCGCACTTCCCGCTCTTTCCCGGTCACATTGGAGTAAACCATCAGGTCAAGCCCCCGGTTTTTCCCGGCTCCTGCTGTTTCAATATTCCTCATCCGCAGTTCAAACTGTCCTGCCGACATGTCCAGGAATCTTGCATTTGCCGCATACAGAATCCGCTGCAGATAATAACGCTGTACATAGGTTTCGATATCCATCCGGGCACCGGTGACGTTTCCGGAAAGCAGGCTGTAGAGGTCATCCAGACGTTTGTGTTCTGCCATAATCTCTGCCCGTTCTTCCATCTTCGGCGCAAGCGCCTGGTAAACGTTCTCATCCGCTTTATAGTCTGCACTGACAGTCTCCAGTTCCTGTTTCAGACTGTTCATACGTTTTTCCGCAGCATCCCTCGCTGCCCGGATCTCTTTCGGTTCCGGGCGGTTCTGATCAGCAATCGCCTCTTTTGCCAGGGCTTTCCGGCTCTCTGCAGCCGTTTTCTTCTGGTTATAAGCGTCGATCTTCTTCTGCAGGCGCTCCGTCTCACTTCGTTCATATTTCTCCGTCAGATCTTTCCACTCTGTTTCAGTCAGATCCTTCTCTGTCATCACACTTTCATATTCATCCCGGCGTTTCCCGCATGTCTCCTCCTGCAGGGGAAGCTCCTTTTTATAGCGTTCTGTCAGTGTACAGGCATTTTCCAGAGCTGATTTTGCACCCTGTTCTGCTTTCTTTGCATGGTCATAAGCAGCCTGCGCCTGATCTTTCTTCTGTTTTGCCTCTGCCAGAACGTGGGATGCCTCCGCCTCTGTCTCAAAGTCCCGGGAACTCTCCAGGCTTTTCAGTTCTGCCTGGGCACCTGCAAGTTCAGCCTGTGCCTGCATCAGATTCTGTGCTGCCTGATCCGCCTTTTCTTTCCGGCGGGATTTTTCCTCTTCCACCTGCCGGAGCTGCTTCTGAAGCTGCCGGAAGGCACGGACATTTTCCTGAATAACAGATCCTTCCTTTACCAGAGACTGTTTCCAGACAGATAATTTTCCCTTCATCCTCTCAAGAGAAAATTCTTCCTCATCCCCGTTTTTCATTCTGAGTTTCAGTTTCTCCAGGGCTGTATTCAGATTCGTCTCTTTCTCTTTGAGCAGCTCTGCAGCAGCCCGGGAGTCTGCCGCCGCTTTCTCCTGCTCTTTCCGGTATGTCTCCGCTTCTTTTCCAAGTAAATCCACGGTCTCGCGGTTCAGATCCCGGTGTTCCTCCGAAAGCTCACAGGGATTGGGGTGATCCAGAGAACCGCAGACCGGGCAGGGCTTTCCGGGCCGGAGCTGCTCTCTGGCAAGGAATCCTGCCTGGGTATTCAGGAAAATCCTGCGCACATTTTCATATTCTTCATTTTTCTTCTCATATGCTTCACTGGCACGGACAAAGATCTGTCCGGCCTTCTCCGCCTTCCGCCGCTGAACTTCTGCTTCGGACTGCAATTTTTCTGTCTCCGCAATCTCCCCGGCGATCTCTGAAGCCTTGTCGTTTTTCGCCTGCCAGCGGACAAACTGTGCCTCCGCGTCCCCAAGCCTTTCCTGTTGGGCACGCCACATTTTTTCATTTTTCTCCAGTAATTTGACCGCCTGCGAAGCGCTTTTATTTTCCGCTTCTGCCTTATCCAGTGCCCGGGCAGATTTTTTCACCTGCTCCTGAGCCTTCCGTATCCTTGAGAGTACATCCAGAGCTTTCTCCACGCGCTCTGAAATCCGGGTAAAAGACTGGCTCTCCTGCTCCAGCAGTTCTGCCGCATGTATTTCATTTTCTGCATTTTTCTGATAAGATGCCTCAAGCCCGGGGATCTGCTTTTCCTGTTCTTCCAGGTTTTTCTTCATCTCCCGAACGGTCTTTTCAGCATCCTCAAAGCGCACATAAACTGCCTGAATCTCATACGCCGCCTGGATCTCTGCAATTATTTTCCCGATCTCTTTCATTTTCTCCGCAAGATCCGCGCACTCCGCAAGATCCTTCTCCGCCTGTTCCAGTTCCTCAAAACGGCGGATAAGCTGCAGGGCATTGTTGTAAGCGTCGCGCTTTTCCAGATACTCTTTATTTGCCCCGTCGTACTCCCGGGAAATACTATCTGTACGGCTTTTCAGAAAATCGCACAGTCTGCGCAGTTCTCCGAGAAGCTGTTCCATGTCTGAGACGGACAGCCTGTCCGAGGAAATGATCCGCTTCTTCAACATTTCCAGGCGCGCGGCGTTTTCGCAGGTGAAATTTTCTTCAGTATCGCTCATATCCGGTATCACGATATGTCCTGCCTCGGTCTGGCATTCCGTCCGGATCCGCGCGATATCCTTCTGTTTTTCTCTCCTACGCCCTGCCAGTTCCTCCACGATTTTCTGATAGAGTTCCGTATGGAAGAGCCTGCGGAAGATCACTTTCTTGTCATCCGATTTTGCCCGCAGAAGCTCCATGAATTCCCCCTGGGCGATCATGGCCACCTGCATGAACTGATTCTTGGTAAGCCCGATGATCTCCTCCAGCTTCTGATCCGTTTCTTTGGGCGGATACTCCGTTCCATCCGGCATGATCAGAGAAACGGATTCGCTCTCCTCCTTCTCTCCCTTGCCGCGTTTCAGAGGGCGGATATGTCTGGGCACCCGGCGGACTGTGTATTCCCGGATATTTTCTCCCCGTCCTTCTGTAAATGTAAGCTCCACAAATGGCTGTACACTGCTGTCCACATACTGGCTCTGCAGTTCCGTGCCGTCTTTCTTATTCGTACTGGAGCTTGCTTCCCCGTAAAGAGCAAAGACGATGGCATCAAAGATCGTGGTCTTTCCAGCCCCGGTATCCCCGGTGATAAGAAAAAGATTCTGATCTGCCGCCTCAAAATCAATGGTCGTCTGTCTTCCGTAGGAGCCGAATGCCTGCATGGTAAGTCTGACCGGTCTCATCGCTTTGCCACCTCCTGTCCGCCGTCTGTTTCCTGAATCGTGTTGATCACATCCCGGAGAACCGCCTTTTCCTCTTCATCGATGTCTTTCAGAAATGCACAGCACAGCTCGAAGGGATCCAGCTCCTGCTGCACGCTGTACTCTCTGGAGTAGTCCGCTTTCCGCAGCGTTTCCCTGCGGATCTCCAGAAGATGGGGAAATGCGCTGCGCAGCCGGTCCTGCATGTCAAATACATCCAGATCCACCTGGTCTGTCAGCACCACAGTCACATAATCGTCGCACGCTTCCTCCAGAACATCCCGCATGTTTCCCCGGATAACCTTTACTTCCCGCAGGGGTGTCAGGGGAAGGACACAGGTGGTGACATTTCCTTTTTCCCGCATTTCCACCATAACAATGCCTTTCTGCTGTCCCGCCTCGCTCACCGAGCATGCAAGGGGCGTCCCGCAGTAGCGGTGGAACTCATCCCCTACTTTCATGGGCTTGTGGATATGCCCAAGAGCCGCATAGTCAAACTGCTGCAGAATATCTCCGCTTACCTCGTCAATATTTCCTACGGTGCGGATCTCCGAATCCATCCGTTCTACATCCTCCGCCTGTTTTCCTACAGGCAGGTAAAACTGGTGGCTCACAAGCACATTTCTCTGAGACCGGTCGATTCCCTCCCGTTCAATCATGCGGTGTACGGTATCATTGTAGGAAAGATTATTGCCGTTTTCATCTACGCCCACCACCGCCTTGATCATGGAAGGACGCACAAAGGGGAGCAGGTAGAAATTCACGCCGCCGTATTCGTCCTGCAGCGTGACTTTCTCAATAAACTCATCCTCCCTCTGGGGCGGCAGTCCGATCATATGAACCTGCTGCTTTGAAAGAACACTGCGGAAACAATTGACCCGCGGTCCGCTGTCATGGTTCCCGCTGATCAGCATCACCTCCGTATTCGGCAGGTTCTTTCTCAATCCTGCGATAAAATGATCGAACAATTCCACCGCCTCTGCGGAAGGAACCGCTTTGTCGTAAATGTCCCCTGCAATGACGATGGCGTCTGGCTTCTCCCGGCATGCCGCCTCTGTGATCTGGTTCAGTATATATTCCTGGTCTTCCCGAAGATCCCGGTTGATCAGCCGGAGGCCGATGTGCAGATCGGAAAGATGAAAAAACTTCATGGTCAGTACTCCTTTCCCGGTTGGACCGGTTTCTGTTTTTGTCTAACACCTGATAATTAATATAACACAGAACCGGCAAAAGGGGTACTATAGATCTTATGAGTTCAGATGCATCATAATATTCTCTCTGGACCCACAGTCCCAGAAAAAGAAAGAATATACTTCGCCTTTGCCATACCGGCTCACCTCTCCCATATCACTTCACATTCCTCTGTAACAGAACGGATTATCTCCTTCCAGGGCTCATTCATATTCATCTCAAATTCCCCGTAATACACCGCATCGATCTCGTCTGCCCTTCCAAGTACCTGTACCAGTGTACTCTGGTTTTCGCCTCCTCTTTCTCCAATGATCCGGGAAAAGAAAGGCTCCACATACTGTGACCATGGAGTAGAATAGAAATAGAACGCCGCAATGGTCTTCTTTTCCCCGTCGATGGTTACCGTCTGGGGGTCAAATCCAACTGTTCCTTTCATAATCTCCCCCCGGTAGTATACATAGAGTTCGCCGTCAACTTCCTTCACTGCAATCTGAGAACTGCTGTAGGGAATCACCGTTGTCTTCAGATTCATCCAGCTGTATCCTCCAATTATCACGGCCAGAACCGCCGCAGCCGACAACAGCGAAACGATAACCTTTTTTCGGCGGAAAAGGGAGCGGAATTTTTTCAGTTCTTTCTTCTCGCTCATTCTCACATCCGGATTGACCGGAAGCACCACATCTGCTTTCATCAGTTTTGCCTCCCGCCTGCAGGCTTCACATGTCTGCAGATGCTCTTCTACCATCTCCCGGGTATCCTCACTCACCACCTCATCCAGATAAAGTGGAAGAATATCCCGGATAATATTACAAGTGTTTTTTTTCATGATCTGTCACCTTCTTTCCTGCATTTCTGTTTTTCCATGCTTCTCTCCGTTGCTCCTGACGGCTCTTCCTCCGCCATATATTCCTGGATCTGCTTTTTTGCCCGGTAAAATGTCACCCGTGCCCAACCGGCGCTTTTCCCGAACAGGAGCCCGATCCGCTCAAAGGGCATCTCCCCGAACACGCGCAGAGTGAAGACTTCCTTATATGGCTCCTCCATGGCGTGCAGAAACCGGTGGACACGAAAGGCGCTCTCTTCATCCGCAAGTTTCTCTGTAAAGTCCGCCCTGGGATCCGCAGTATTCTCGTCCGGCTCTTCATCCACATAGATTTTCTGACGTCTGCGGTATGTGTAATAAGTATTTCTCGCTATCGTAAACAGCCATGCCTTAATATCCTTTGATCCGTCAAATGTATCCAGAGCCCGCATCGCTTTCAGAAACGTCTCCTGGGCCATCTCCTCGGCAGTCTCCTTATTCCGGGCAAGCCCCCGCAGATAGAGGAAAACATCCCGGAAACAGGAGCGGTAGATTTCTTCAAAGTCCACGCCTTTCACCCCCTTCACCTTATTAACTCGCGGGATTTCGTAATGTTACAAAAATCCCCCCAAAAAAATTGTGGCAGAAAAAGAAAAAGGTGCATCCGACGACACACCTTATATGGCAACAGACCTGTGATTAGATTATGGTATCGCGTTTCCCGAATGCCGTACCGGATTTCAGGGAAGAAATAACAGAGAGACAACTATGGAAACGATCGTGCTCAAAAGCGTTCCCAACAGATAATATTCGGCAAATGCCTGATCCTTTGATATCCTGTCATACCGGGCAATTGATTTTGCCGTCAGCACCAGTCCTACCGCAGAATACTGGCTGATGGAGAGAAAAATCGTCATAATGATTCTTTCGAGTGCCCCGATCATCCTCCCTGCATTTCTGTCATTTACATCAGGATTCGTTTTGTCCGAAGGCCTGTATCCGGAAAGAATATTGGAAATCAGGATATTTGCCGGTTTATGGATCAGCAGCAGGACCACAGCCCATCTGACAACAGTCATCCCCGGTATATCAAACGCCTCAAACAGTGCGCTGATCCCTGTATTGCTAAGTTCCGTCATCTTCAGATTTCTCATACACCAGGCAATCCCGGCGATTGTAACGATATGCGCCCCCTGGTCTGCCAGGAAAACTTTTCTTTCATCGACAGGAAATTTCCTGCTTCGGAAGAACCGGCACAAACCATACTTCAGCGCATCGATCAGCGCATGTGCCAGTGCAAACGCCAGGATATATGACCACTGCATTCCCGGTATAAATACAGTGCACAGGATCCACGCGGTTACAGCATATACCGCACTGTGAAAGAGCGTTCCCGAAAACCGGATCCGCTTTCTGTCTGCCATTTTCTGCGTCTGAAAATAAAAATCTCCGAGAAGATGTACACCAAATAGAATAAGAAAGACTGATTTAATCATACCGTATATCTCCAAGTATTTCCGCCACGTTTTTCAGGGCGTTTTCATAAGTATAATAGTTTCCTGACGCAAGAGCTTTCTGAACCGTGGGTTGTGAGACCCGGAGTCTGGACGCTGTATTCTTCTGCCCATCCTGATGCAGCAGCATGTCCCATATAATCTCTCTCTGCCGTTTCGTCCAACCGTTTTCTACCACATACATCAGCTCAAAAACTGTATTGACCAACACTTCTTTCCCGCGGTCATTTCCCGCAGTTCTCAGACATATATCCGCCGGAACCGCTTTTTTCTTTTTTTCCCGATCTTTCAGAACCTCAACAGCTTCCCTTGCGCAATAATACCCCGGCCCGTCCGCTCCCAGGGCCATTTCTTCATTGATATCTGTTGTGATGCTTCCGATTCCGATTCCAAAACGCATCCTGACCGGATACAGACTCATCTTAATTTCCTCTATGATATTCAGAACATTTTCTCCTCCGCGCAGAAGCCCCTGAAATTCATCTCCAAGTGTGATAAGAAATTTCGCTGCAATATCATTTTCGTACTTTCTGTTCAGAGAATCCAGTACTTCCCTCAGTTTTTCCTGAACTTTCTTCCGCTCTTCCAGGTGCCTGGAATCCTTAATGTCTGCGATGATGGCCACAAACAAATTACCGCTGCCTGTCTCTCTCATATCCGCTCCTCCTATAGTTATAATATATAGCAGAAATCACGAATAATCAAGTTTTATTCATTATTTTATCTATATTTTTATAATATAACTTAAATCATCTGTTTTTATACAATTCCCCATATCCGGATCAGACCCAGTACCAACAGATGTCCGGGATAAAACAGGTAGAAAAACCACTTGGAAAACTGTCTTCCTCTGTCCATTCTTTTTCCATTATAGAAACAGACGATCACGATTCCCGCCAGGGCAACGCCTCCTGCTGACAGCAGTGCTTCTCCGAGGCTGATCCAGGTTTCCGTCCCGCCTGCTCCCGGCGTAAAACCGGAAAATGCAAACAAAACCGTCCCGATCACAAAGGCTCGCTTCACCTTCTCCCAGTCCTTCCCTGCCCACGCGAAAAGCAGGGTAAACACGGGGGCCAGGAGCGCCCAGTCAGAAAACATGGAAAGGATCACCAGGCCGGCGATCAGAAACATTTTCATCCCCACATCCATAACATATTCCCTGACAAGCAGGATGCAGAAACAAAGAAACAGGGTGAAGATCATGTTAAACCCGCAGAATGAGATTCCCTCCACTCCATTGTATGTCTCTGAAAATGCCAGACAAAACGGGAACTCGGAGAGAACCGCAAACAGGAAAAGCCTCAGTGCATAACGTTTTTTAGAATGGGTATAATGGTACCCCTCCACCAGAAAAAAACACATCACCGGCGCAGTAAAATATCCGATATCCACAAGAAGCACATGTGCGGCGGTTCCCGGCGTCAGGAATATGTTCGCAATGTGATTTAAAAGCATGGTAAACATGGCGGTATATTTGATAACGTCCCGGTTCAGGCCCCTTAAGCCCAGGTGCTTTGACTGCATGAGATGAACCTCCCTATTATTTTCAGCTTAATTACATAACTGCAGAAAGCAGTAAATCTTTCCCGACTTACTGCTTTCGCCAACCGCCAGTAATGACAGCATACATTTTTCAGTTCACAGATGCATCGATCTGAATATTTCATGCCGATTTTTCTTTCTTCTTTGCTCTTTCATGTTCCAGTATAACTACTGCAGCAGACGCGACAGCAAATCCCGTAACACAAACTGCAGTTCCACCTAATGATATCGTCGAGTTAATGAAACCTGTAAAGCTGTTTAATACAGCCAGAACGATCATGCACAGACAAATTGTTAAAATGATTTTTGAAACAATGCTGAAATGTTTCATATCCTTTCACTCCATTCTTTTCTTTCTATTGACGGGAATCAGCTATTTTCACTCTTATAAAAAATATTTTAGCACGTATCTATTGTAAAGTCTACATTTGTGAATTTTTTCAGAAATTTCATCAAACCCTTTTCATCAGCTCCACAAGATGTCTCTGCCCCTTCTCCGAGTACATCATCACCTCATAAGGATTCCCCTTCGCGCTCATCCTCACTTCCGCGCGGATTCCGGCTTCTTTCCCTTTCTCTGTCAGGACTGTTCTTGTATAGCCATTCTCATGCTTTATCTCCAGGCTTCCTTCTCCCAGAAGCTCTTCTGTCAGGGATTTGATCGTCAGCCGCTTCATCTGTTTATCATCCCGCAGGTCATTGACCATGGCAACGAAATCACTGATCGTCGTTTCGGGAGAGTAAGTAATCCCTGCCAGGATATCCTCCGTCAGATGGAACTCCTCCTTTTTCCCTCTTATTTTCTTTTCAGTCAGAGGAGGAAGCTTGTCTTCAGATCCACCGGACTGTTCCTCCCGGCCATCTGTCCCCGCCGCATCCGGACCATTCTCCCCTATGAGCGCCATATCCGCTCCCCAGGCTTCTCTGTCTCCACCGGTGATCTCCATCAGCTTTTCCAGGAACACTGCACCGTACTGCTCCACCTTTCTCTTTCCCATCCCGTTTACATTCAGCATTTCCGATTCGGTAAACGGGATCCTCAGGCACATGTCGCGCAGAGTCTTATCCGAAGCCACCACATAGGGCGGAACAGACCTCTTCTTCGCAAGCTCAGACCGCAGTTTCCGCAGTTCTTCAAACAGCTCTCTTCCTTTTTCCGTCAGGTCCGCCGTATGAGCAGATTTCTTATTAGCTGATCTGGAGAAATTTTTCTCCTCTTCTTTTTTATAAGAGATCAGGAAGGGTTCTTCCGGATTCAGAAGCTGTTCGGATTTTGCTGTCAGTTTCAGCAGGGCATACTTATCCTTTGTCTGGGTGAGAAACCCACGCTCCAGCATGGTACGGATCACTTCCTTGACCAGCGTCTGTCCCAGTTTGCTCTGACTTGCGTAAACCGGGTTTTCATCCATCCGGTAATTGCGGATCTTTGCCGTATTCTCGCCAAGCAGAGTCCCGGCTATCATATTCAGTCCGAAGCGCTGTCCGCTGGTCTTCACACAGCGGATCACATCTCCCGCCGCTTCCGACGCATCCATCTCCTCAAATTCCGTCAGGCAGTTGGAGCAGTTTCCACACGTCTCCTGTGCCTCTTCTCCGAAATAGTTCAAAATATACCGGCGCAGGCATTTCGTCGTTGTACAGTAGTTTTCCATTTTTCTCAGGCGCAGTGCGTCCTGCTCCTGGATCATGCGCAATTCTTCGCCCGTATACTCCTGATAGTTTTCTTTATTATCCAGGAGAAACTGGTTGATCACAATATCCTGGGGCGAATAGTACAGGATACACTCCGCAGGTTCCCCGTCGCGCCCCGCCCGGCCCGCCTCCTGATAGTAGTTTTCCATGCTCTGGGGCATGTTGTAATGAAGGACATAACGCACGTTGGATTTATCGATTCCCATACCGAACGCATTGGTGGCGATCATCACCTTCACCCGGTCATAAATGAAATCTTCCTGGCTTGTTTTTCTCGCATCCGCACCCATGCCCGCATGATAACGCCCCACGGAAAATCCTTCGTTTTCCAGATACAGATACAGCTCATCCACGCCTTTTCTCGTGGCGCAGTAAATGATCCCGCTCTCCTCTCTGTGATTCTCCAGATAGTTCCGGACATAGCCTTTCTTATCTCTTGTCCTCTGTACTTCAAAGTAAAGATTCTCCCGGTCAAATCCTGTCACCGCCTCAAACGGATCCTCCAGTCCAAGAGAGGAGCGGATATCTTCCCGGACCCGCTCTGTCGCTGTAGCCGTAAATGCGGAAATGACCGGACGAACCGGAAGCTGTCTGATAAAAGAAATGATCCTCACATAGCTGGGCCGGAAATCCTGCCCCCACTGGGAAATACAGTGTGCCTCATCCACTGTGATCATGGATATCTCTGCATGGCAGGCAAAATCAAGGAACCGGGGCGTCTCCAGCCGCTCCGGCGCCACATACACGATCCGGTACCTCCCGGTCTTTGCCAGTTCGAGAGCTTTTGCCGTCTGCGCTTCCGTCAGTGAACTGTTGATATAAGCCGCGTGGACTCCCGCCTCATTGAGCGCCTTGACCTGGTCCATCATCAGAGAGATCAGAGGCGACACAACGATCGTGATCCCCGGCATCAGAAGCGCAGGGATCTGATAGCAGAGCGATTTTCCCGCTCCGGTAGGCATAACTGCCAGTACATCCCTGCCGGAAAGGATCTTGTCGATGATCTCCTCCTGCCCGGGACGGAAGGAGTCGTAGCCAAAGTATGTTTTAAGTATCTGCTGTTTTCCATCCATTCTCTTTCTTCCTTCCATTACTCTCTTTCCGCCATTATCCTCTTTCCTCCATTATCCTGTTCCCGCTGTCCCACCTGGGACCAAACCTGTGATAAACGTAAAACGACAGCGCCACGGTCAGGATGTCCGCAGTAACCTGGGACCAGACGATCCCGTACATTCCGAAGATCCTGTTTAAAATAAAGAGCATGGGAATATTGAACACCAGCCAGCGCATCACTCCCAGAAACAGGGATATCTTTCCTTTTCCAAAGGCCTGGAAAAGATACACGGTAAAAAAGCTTAAGAACATCAGAGGCGTGGCGAGGACCCGGATCCGCAGAAAATCCGTTGCCAGCTCTATGGTCTGTGCATCCGAAATAAAGATGCGGATAAACTGGGCGGCAAATATTTCATACAGAATAATACTGATTCCCGCGATCACCAGTCCGGTCATTCTGGAAAGATGTATTGTATCCTCCATCCTTTTCCGGTTCTTTGCCGCATAATTATATGCCACAAGGGGCATCATTCCCTGACAGATCCCGATTCCCACATTCAGTGGGAATCGCTCCACCTTCAGGACGATCCCGACAGCCGCAAGCGCCAGATCGTGATAGGAAACCATCAGCCTGTCGATCACCACATAATCCAGGTCAAAGAGGAGCGTCGCTATGGCAGAGGGAATCCCTACTGCAAACACGGCTGTGACGCTCTCCTTCTGCGGTTTTCCTGCACGCAGGCTGAAAGTGATCGTTGATTTTTCAGACTGTCGTCCCAACCGGAACAATACAAGGAAGAAAAATATACAGGCAATACAGTTTGACAGGCATGTGGCAATCCCTGCGCCAAGCACTTCGTACCCATCCGGAAGGATCACAAACATAAAGAGCGGATCCAGAATAATGTTCAGAACTCCTCCCAGGATGATACCGGCTCCGGCCTCCCTTGAACGTCCGATGCTCCTGATCAGATTCGAGAGTACATTGGAGAGCACAGTCGGGATGCCTCCGGCTACGATCACACAGAGCGCGTACTGTCTGGCGTATTCATATGTATTTTCCCCTGCCCCGAGCAGTTCCAGCAATGGCCGCATAAACACGCCCATCCCGATGGAAAATATAGCCGCGATCAGGATGGCCAGATACAGAGAAAAGGCGCTCACCCTGCGCGCCTCATCCTCTCTGCGTTCCCCGAGCAGCCGGGAGATCAGGGCTCCGCCGCCCACACCCGCAAGTCCTGCCAGGCAGAGTGTGATGTTGAACACGGGCAGGATCAGGGATGTGGCAGCCACCATATAGGGATTGTTCGTCTGCCCCACGTAAAACGTATCCGCCATGTTGTAGATCAGCACGATAAGCTGGCTGATCACAGCCGGAAGGATCATCACCCGGAGCGCCCGGGGGATGGGGAGAGTCTCAAATACTTCGGTTTTGTCGTCTGGTTTGGTTTTCATTTTTCTCATTTCTTCTGTTCTGCTTGCTGTAATAATTTCTAAATTATTTCCACTCTTTTTTTTGCCAAAGGTTTCAGATAATTCTTTTTCAGATCACGTATATTCCCAAAAAAGGTACCACTTTACGGAATTCCACCTTGGGAAGTAATGCATTAAAAACAGAAGAAAGAATTTTACTAACCTCTACCTGCCCATTATCATAGTATATCTTCACATCACCGAACGAAAGAAATTCTCCATAATGCTCTCGAACAAAAATAGAAATCTGCCTCGACAGTTTTCCCGTCGCTTCCACCAGATCGGAAATATGCTTCTTCTCTATGTAAAAACATTTGAAACGAATATCTACCTGACGCACAAAAGCAACCATTTTATTGAATATCTGGCGTCTCTCTTTTATATCCATATTAGAATAATTTTCTTCTTTTCGAATAATGGGACCTGTATGAATACAGTGATTGCTTAATCTTAGATATGACAATTCCTTCTCAAGACGCAAAAGTGCCGGTTCAATCGATGAATTCTGATCATGAAAAACCATAGTAATAATATAAATAATAAGGAGAATGATGGCTATATTCCCCAAAATCTCCTGATTCATCTATAAATACGCTTAATTCTTTCATCTGTTTTCCGCCTATAAAAATGGCGGGGAACTTCCCCGCCCATGATGGACCCGGGTCTTACGACCAGCCCAATCAGTTTTCACTGATTTTGTAAATTAATTATAGTCGAAGACCTTGGTTTTGTAAAGCACAAAATTCCATCATATTTTATTATATGAAGCATATCCGGAAGTATTCTTTCTCTCTAACTCCAGCAGCTCTTCCGCCACATCCCTGTCCTTTACCCGGATCAGGTTATCCCAGACGTCTGCCTTTCCGAGCAGATTCATACCGCCATGCCACACCAGTTCCCGGTCGATCACAGCATAACACAGAGGTTCCTCTCCCATAATGTTTATCCGGATTCCTGCTTCTTCCATGAACCGAATCAGCGAATAAACATATTCTGCACTCTCATACAGGCTTTCCTCCGGTCTTTGTGTGATCACAGTTACCTTCACTCCGGATTCCTGTCTGGGCTTCACAAGACGGATCAATCTGCCTGTTTTTTCCTGTGTCAGATGCGGACTCGATATTACAATCTCTTTTTCCGCTTCGATCAGATCCTGCTCAAATACAGGCGTATAATTTTCAGAATCATAGATTGCATTTACGTCCTGCTTTTCGCCGGCCACATTGTCTGCCACGCAAAAACCGATCTTTTTATAGGTGTGAAGACGTTTGCGGTACATTGCTTCAAACTGCCAGATCTGGGGATCAATATAATCATATACGACGACGCTCTTTTTTCCTTCATAATCGCGGCTCAGCCGTCCCACATACTGTTCCAGTCTTCCGCCATAAGACACAGGGGCAGCGAGCATCAGTGTATCCAGTCTCGGGAAATCAAAGCCCTCCCCGATCTTCTGTCCGGTCGCCACCAGGATCACTGTCTGCCCGTCCGGTATTTCTTTTAACTGCCGGCGGACTGTCTCATTTTCTTTTGCAGAATTATCTCCGTATAAGAGAAAAACGTGATCCGCATCATTTTGAACACTCTCATAGATCATCCGCGCCTGTTCTTTATAACGGGTCAGCACGACCGGGGTCCTGCCCTGCGAGATACAGATCCTTAAATCCTCAGCAATCTGCTCATTTCTCTTTTCATTTTTGCTGATAAATTCATATGCCTCATTGATATCGTTTCTATTGTTCGCCCGGAATGCCGCTCTTGTAAAACGAGGGATCACCAGATGGTCGATTCCCTGTGCCGTATTTCTCTCCAGAGCCGTATACCTGTGTCTGACCGGCCCCAGAAGCATGAAATTAATTTTCTCCAGATTATCGCTTCTCATAGGCGTCGCTGACACACCGTATACATATTTTGCATTTACTTTCTTTAAGATCTCCTGCGCTGTGGAAGATGCCGCATGGTGGCATTCATCCATGATCACCATCCCATAGGAGTTCAGACGCTCATGGAAATTTCCTTTCCTGTAGAGAGAACCGATCATAGCCACATCTATGATCCCCGTCAGGGTGTCCTTCCCTGCTTTCAGTATTCCGATCACACTCTCCCGTCTTTTCGTCCTCCCTGTTTTCGTCTGATACTCCGGAGGTTCTTCATCAATGATCAGAAACTTCTTCAATTCCTCCTCCCACTGCGCAAGCAGATCTGTACTTTCCAACAGAATCAGCGTATTCACCTTGCGTTCGGCAATGAGATAACTGCAGACAACTGTTTTCCCAAATGCAGTCGCAGCGCTCAAGATCCCGTTATCATATCCAAGAAGACACTGTGCCGCGAGATCCTGCTGCATTCTTAGTTCACCGGAAAATGAGACACGGATCGGTCTGCCCTTCTCTCTTTCGTCTGCAATATCGTAAGAAATACCTGCTTTTCTGCAGCGCCCTTCCAGTTCTTCCAGTAATCCTCTCGGTATTCTGATATAACCATCTGCATCTGCTCCAAGGTAAACTGTACTGGAATTATAATAGTTCGACCGCCCTGTCCGCATGTTTTTGTAATATACCGGATTGTCAAAGACCGCCATATACCGGATTTGATTCTGCAGGCGCACATTCAGATTCAGGGCATCCACATACACGCCGTCCGCCAGGGTAATGTGGAGCTTTCCCGTTACATCTGCCGGCTCGAACTCTTCCTTTCTGTTCCACGGTCTGAGCCGGTTTTTCTGGGAATCATAAATCTGCGAATGTGGAAAACGTTCGCCCTGCCATTTTTCACTAAGCTGTTTCACATCGTCTTCTGTGAGCTTCCGTATGGAAAACAGCCGCTCCCACTGATCTGGATACGCATTCCAGTTTTCATCCACGAAAGCACTGTTTCCCTGTTTCAGCGCCTGTCCCTGCAAAGGAAGCGCCACCAGATTTCCGATAGAACCTGTACTGTCCTGTGTCGGAAACATCCGGTCATAATAGCGAAATGACCGCAGATTGATCTCTGCGGCGCCTTTATCCAATAAAAGGAAGCCAAAATTTCTTGCAGCCGCGGCCGTGACCGGTCTGCGGAAAAAGATCCATATATGAGCGCCCCGCCCGGAACGGGAACGTTCCACCAGTGCGTCAACTCCGCTGCGCACACAGATCATCCGGAGGGCATCTACTTCCTCTCTCCACTCTTCATCCTCGTTCGCAAAATCTTCTTTCTCTGCCCCTTTCGCATGATTGTCAAAATCAAATACAAGGAAACGGCATGTTCCATCCGGGAGCAGAGGGTATACGCCGATCACATCCGTCCCGTCCTCCCGGTATCCGAGAAGATGCCTGACCAGAATTTCCGGCGTTAATTTCGTCCACTTTTTCTGTTCACAGTTTCCGCAGTCCTGCTTTTTCCCGTTTTGCCTGGGACAGACAGATTCCCAACGGTTTTCACACTGCGGATAATACTGACCGTTCTTCGCACGTCTGGCAAATACATCTTCTCTTCCCCAGAACATAGAAAAAAACTGTGTTGCTCTCTTCTGATCAATATAGGAGCGGATGATCCTCGCGCCCTGATCAAGGTCGTATTCCTCTGTTCTCTCAGAATTGTTCTCAGGTATCTCTCTTTGAAACACATCACTTCTGGCATACGGTATTTTCGCCTGGTCGAGCAGTTTTTTCAGTTCCCGGTTTTCCTTTTCCAGTCCGCGGACAAGTTTTCTTATGGAATCAACATCATATGATTCAAGATTCATGATTCAGACCTTTCAAACACATTCTTTCAAATTTTCCAGCACTTTCTCATTCAGTCTCTTCACCGCCTGTCTTGTCATCCCGGAAGAGCGCTTCTGGCACCGCACGTTTTTGTATTGTAAAAGTCTCTCATCTCCCAGTCCCATCAAGGTATCACAAAAATACCACGTATTTTTCTTTTTCATCCACTTTTCCATAGCCTCCAGTTCAAAGCAGGGACTGAGCGCTGTATTGAAGAGAAGCTTGTTTTCTCCAAGGATCTCAAATTCCGGCTCGTAGAGAAGCGTCACATTTTTGCTCAGACAGCTGCAGATCACGTCGCACTCCCTCAGAAGATCATGAAGTTCCTGATAAATATATCCTTTTTCTGCCTCCAGTTCCGGCTTTCTTGTGCGGCTGTAATAACGGACGTCTGCTCCGAATGCCGAAAGACCTTTCGCCACAGCCCGGGCGCTTGCTCCCATCCCGAGCATCCCCGCCCGTATCCCGGACACCTCAGATATCTCTCCCATGAGAGGCGCTTCCCCGTCGCTCCCGTGAAGCCTGCGGATCAGTTCTGAAATTACATATTCAGCCACCCCCTCATCGCCGTAGTCCCGGATCCCAGTTACTTTGATGCCGTGTTCCCGCGCATAGGCGATATCCACATTGGAGCTTGCCTCTGAATAGAGACTGCAGCACATCCCGATATATTCCAGATCCGGGCACTCTGAGAGCACATTTGCCCCGATCGGTCTGGTATAGCTGACAAATATGGCGTCCGAATCTCCGATCCGCTCTATAACCTCGTCATCGCTTACCGGTTCCGTATCATAAAATACTGCTTCTTCGCAGAACTCTTTCACTGCTTCTTTCGTCTCAGGAAGCAGTGAAACCGGCTGAATGGCAGTCAGTTTCCTGAATCGTTTCTTTTCTGTCTTACTAACTGTAATATCCATAAAAATTTCCTTCCTGCTTTTAATCATCCACTTTTCTGACACCGGGGACAGCAGGTGCTCCCTCTTCCGCCCACCACGATCCGGCAGAATGCATTTCCGCAGACCGGGCACCGCTCTCCTTCATGTCCGTATGCCTGCAGATACGGAGTGTTCCGGTAGTCCTGACCCTTTGTCTCCAGATATTCCTCCGGTGTAATGCGGTTTTTTTCGATAAAATATGCGATCCGCTCCGGGATAACCTCAGCAAGACTCTCCCACTCATCTGCCAGCAGACTGTTCGCCGGCCGTGCCGGATGGATCCCTGCTGTAAATAAAATCTCATCGGCATAAATATTTCCAATACCTGCGATCACGCTCTGATCCAGCAGACATGTCTTCACCGCTTTTCTGCTCCTCCCAAAATGGGCGCGCAGATATTCAGCCGTCAGCTCCTTGTCCTCCGGCTCCAGTCCCAGTTTTTCCATCCCTGTATAGGTATCCTCTTCCCTGTCTCTTAACAGCCAGAACCGTCCAAAGCGCCTCATATCCGAAAAACGCAGTTCTTTTTGTACGCCTTCTTTCTCTTCACTGAGACGGAAAATAAGATGTGTGTGCTTTTCTTCCGGATATTCTTCGCAATACTTTTTCCTGTCCTTCTCACCGCACTCTTCTGCAGCCTTTCCCGGAGTCACCAGAAGGCATCCGGTCATCCGCAGATGGAGAACGATCCGGTCACCGCACTCTGTCCGGATCGTCAGGAATTTCCCTCTTCGCGACATTCCCGAGACCTTCTGTCCTGTCAGCCTCCTGACAAATTTTTCCGGACCGGGATGTGCGATGATCCCCGGAGTCCGGACACAGATTTCTTTAATCTTCAAGCCTGTGATCTGCGGCGCGATCACCGATTTTACAGTTTCCACTTCCGGTAATTCCGGCATAATATTCCTCCCTTTTCCTGCTTCTTATTTTTCCGCTTTCGCTTCTGCTTCCGTTTTCGTATCCCCGCAGATTACTTCTGCATATGCCTGCAGAGAACTGTCGCTAAAGAGCACCCACTCGATGAGATCCAGTTTGTCCGGATGCATCCTCACGAACTCTTCTGCCGTCGCCACAGCGATCTCTGCCGCCTCTTTCAGTGGAAAATGATAGATGCCTGTGGCGATCGACGGAAATGCGATCCTGCGGATCCCATTCTGCACAGCCAGTTCCAGGCAGGAGCCGTAGCAGGATGCGAGAAGTTCCCGCTCGCCTCTGTCTCCCCCGTGCCAGACCGGCCCCGGCGTATGGATCACATACCGGCAGGGCAGACAGTAAGCCCCCGTGATCTTTGCCTCTCCTGTCCTGCAGCCATGAAGGGTGCGGCACTCCGCCAGAAGTTCCGGCCCTGCTGCCCTGTGGATGGCTCCATCCACACCTCCGCCGCCCAGAAGACTGGTGTTTGCCGCATTTACAATAGCATCAACGTCTGTGATCTTTGTGATATCACCGGGAATGGCGCGAAACTCTGTTTCAAAACGAACGGATGAATATATTTTATCTGTCACTGTTCCTCTTCCTCCATTTCTTCTATCCACGGGATCCTGTAATATTCATCTACAAGGAAATCATGAAATCCCCAACCGATGCCGTCGGATTCATCTACAATTCTTCGGATTCTGTCACGCCATTGTTCAAACAACTCCTCGTTTTCTGATACAGCCTCCGTCACATCATGGAACATATCGCATGCCGTATCATAAAAAGATTCATTAATGTCTCCAAATGTATTGGTGAATTCTACAGAACATTCGACATAATACAATTTTAATTCTGCTGTCAGCTCCGGATCCTGACATATCTTTTTAAACTCTGAAACCACATTTTTTGCCCATCTGACAGAAAATCCTGCACGGATCATATTATTTGGAAAGAAAATTTCATCCAATTTTTCCTGATACTGTCCCACCAGTTTTCGTCCATAATCTTTGCCCAGTATGTACAAATTGATATTCTTCTCTGCCAGATCTACATGTTTATATAAACTGCAGATCAGCTGTTCCAGTTCCTTCCTTTCCATTTCCGACATTCTCTTTTTCAGTGCCGGAATTGTCATTTCCCGTTTCATGCTTTTCCTTTCTCCTTCAGCTCTGTATATTTTTCCTTACTTCCATACGCCTTCTCAACCGGATATTTCTCATTGTTCTTCTTTAACTTTTCCCGGACGATCTCGTCCAGATCCAGGCCGCAGGCGTCCGCCATCAGGATGCAGTAATTCACCACATCCGCCAGTTCTTCCCGGATCCTGTCCATTTTTTCCTCGCACCGGGTATCCTCCGCGCTCCACTGAAATACTTCCAGAAGCTCCGCAGCCTCCAGACTGATGGAGATCGCAAGGTCTTTTGGATTGTGGAACTGACTCCAGCTGCGGTCGTCCCGGAATTTTAAAACCTGTCTGATTGTTTTCTGTGTCATTCGGTAACATCACTCCTGTTTTCCGGCAGTTTTCTTATCGGATATGCTCCATAGCCTTTGTTCTCATTCCATTCCTGAATTGAGACAACATCTATTTTTTCAATAAGTTTCCTGCCATCTCCTATATTCTCCTGCAGGACAAACGGAAGTTCTGTCTTAATCCTGTTGCGCAGTCTTTTTCGCGTTGTAACATCTCCGTTTGGATATTCAATCAAAAAATCGACATCTTTAAGATGAACTCCTGCTTCGTGATAATCTTCATGTATCCTGTCCGTCGCCCATACAGCTTTTGTACAATCAATACCGTAGATCCCATTTTCTTCTACCGCTCATACTTTATCCTCACATATCGTATACTTCATCAAGCAGCCTGTTATCTGCGATCATAATGTGATTTTTCTCAATCTCCTCCATCCGGTATGCTGACTGACTGTATATCGCATCATCCTGTCCGCTGTAATCCAAAGAGGAACTCATGTTTTCATCTTCATACTTTTTATACAAATTATGAAACATAACCTGCTCTTTATCCGTACGTCGTATTTCAAGATATTTGGCAAAATTATAAATGTGCGTAGCAATAAAAATCTGCATGCCGTTCTTCTGCAGTGCCAATAATAATTGAAGCAGGCGTTTTTTCCTGGTCCGATCAACTGTTTCGTTCGACCATTGAGATGCCGCATAAAGCATTTTTAAAACTGTTGTCTTTCCAACTCCATTTTCACCAATCAGAACATTAATCCCATCACAGAAGTCCAACCTAAAACTTTCGTAAAATACCATTACAAATTTCTATCGATTTAATTGCCAATGTCAGTCACCTCCGTTTATGGTCCTTTCATTTCATCCAGTATACCACAGCTTTTCCCTGTTTGCTACTCATCCAATGTAACCCGCGTATATTTGTTCTTCACAAACTCTCTGTACTCATCCCGGACCAGTGCATAAGATATCACATTTTCCACGAATTTTTCCATGTCCGCCTCGTCCAGGTTCCACAGATGGTCATTGACCAGTGTCCCCAAATTATAACGGCTTCCGTCTGCGATTTCCGGGTACTGCTCTTCCACAAACAGCCTCAGTTCATCCAGCCGCCCTGAGCCGATTTTACCGACTGCCATTTTTCCGCTGTGATAGAAAATGCACTTCGTCCCTGCAACGACCACATTATCATCAAGCACGAGCTGCAGGGCATGATGTGTCGTCTTCTCATTGTCTATTCCCACGCACAACATTGTTTTCTCTATCTCCGGATGCGCATATGTAAAATAAGGCGATATCCCCAGCGAAACAAATTCCGTACTGTTTTTGTATTCGATCAAAAATGACCGGTACGGTCCTGCGACCCCCCCCCGCCGGATGCATTTCCATAAGAGAGCAGGCGTATCCCGCAGTCCCTGATCATCCGGAAGATCCCATACTCACCGGTCCGTATTTTATGTTCCGTATACAGAAGCGCCTCCCAGAGGTTCACCGCGGGAACTGCAATTCTTTTCGGTGTATTGAGCCCGATGTCTGCCCCGCCATATTCTTTCCATTTATCTTCACTGTCAATTTCAGCTAACTCCAGTCTGGGAGGCATGGTCGCTGCCGTTTCTTCCGAATATCTGCCTCCAAGCTGTTCCTGATAGGACGGCATGTCCCGCAGGCTTTTATAACTTTCGCTTTCTTTATCATAGTAGTAACAGAACAGTTCTCTTCCGTCTGTCATCGCCGCATAATCGCAGCCAATCAGATCAGCATAGATAAACATCTGCTCTGCCGTCTTCTCTCCGAGCAGTACCCCCGGTGCTTTGCATTCGATTAATGTAAGCGGACGGATTGTATGATCTGCTTTTTCATATCTCTCTATGATAATATCCGCGCGTTTTTTGGATCTGATCCCATAATGGGATAAATGCTCTTCCACCCGGATCATGTTTTCCGGCACATGCAGTTTATCTATAAGATAATGTATCGTCTGTTGACGCACAGTTTCCTCCGGAGTAACAAAAATCAGCCTCTTTCTTACCGGATCGAGATAACATTTCCGTCCGTTTCTGATAAAGATTTCCGGAAGAGCTTCGTCTGAAAAATTATATTTCATGTTCTATCACGCCCTCTTAAGTATCAACCCTCTGCTCCCTCTTTCTATCCATACGCTCATAAGCCTCCATCAGCTCCTCATCAGAGGCATACGGTTCCAGACCAAGTTCCTCCCATGTGATTCCATAAGGAGCACCGCCCTCCGTATACCCTGCTATAAAAGCAAAACGTTCATCCGAAAAACCATCGAAAGCTTGCGGTAGTGCCTGACCATGTATTTCCGTGTTCCATTATAGTTCAGTAACCACTGCCTTGCTTTTTGCAGCCGGATCTCTTTCGGCTGAGTATTTTTATTCTTATCTTTTTCATATTTGAACTTCTCGCTAATAAGCCTGCTGCGCTTTTTCTCCACCAGTTCCGATTTGTCACTGGCACTATTATACTGCACCTGCCTCTGAATTGGAAGAATACCTGTTAACCCCCGGTTAATTTTCTCTCCCCCATCCTTAACCATCCCTCTATTGCCCCATCCGCTCGTTTTCTGCTATCATAAAGCCATACCACACGGCACCTTTTAAGCCGACATATCATCATATATTCTAACAGGAGGTTTACAATGAAAATCGGTCAGATTATCCGGGAAAAACGGAAAGATTTATCCCTCACACAGGAACAGGTGGCAGATTATCTGGGCGTGTCCGCACCCGCGGTCAGCAAGTGGGAGAAAGGCTCTGCCTATCCGGACATCACACTTCTTCCCGCTCTTGCACGTCTGCTGAAGACAGACCTGAATACGCTGATGTCATTCAATGAGGACCTGTCAGATATGGAGATCCGGAATTTTGTCGACAGTCTCAGCGCCCTCACAGAGTCAGAGGGTTATGAAGCCGCTTATCAGGCAGGTCTTGATAAGATTCCGGAGTATCCGCGCTGCGAAAAACTGATCTACTCTGTCATCTCTTATCTGGAAGGGGCTATGTATCTCTACGGTATTAAGGATGACGAGGAAGTATACAGGAATACATTTGAGAAATATTACGGGCAGCTTGCCGAAAGCCACGAGCCGCAGATTCGGGATTTTGCCCTGCAGATGCTGATCTCCCGCAGCAGGAACCGGGGTGATTTTGCCCGGGCGGAAGAACTGATCCGCTCTCTCCCGACCTCTTCCATCAATGTGGATGAACAGCTCGCAATCCTCTGTTTCCGTCAGGAGAAATATGAAGAGTCACAGAAACTATGGGAACGTCAGGTTCTGAACAGCGTCACGGAAATCCAGACCGCCCTCATGTATATGATGGAAACTGCCCTCAAAGAAAACGGAGAGGAAAAAGACGCCGGCTATTTTGCAGACGTCTACGAACAGGTTTCCCGTCTGTTTCATGTTGCAGAGTGGATTCCCTTAAACGCCCGGCTTCAGCTTTCCGTTATCCGTAAGGATTCCCGGGAATGTATCAAAATATTAAAAGAAATGCTCCCTCTCATGAACAGGCGCTGGAAGCCTCAGGATTCCCCGCTCTACCGTCATCTCTCCGGCGAGGATTCCGGCTTTTTGTCAGACCGTCTTCTTGCCCTGTTCAAAGAAGAGATGATAACAGAAGATGGGGATTTCGCCTTCCTGCGCAGCTCAGAAGAATACGCGGAACTGGAACAGACGCTCAAACATCTTTGACAGCTCTATATCTACTGCTTCTGCCGCAGCTGTTTCCCTGCTGCCAGATAGACCAGCACCGCCAGGGGAACAGTCAGCATCAGAACAGGGTAGAACCACCGGATATCCAGACCGCCGTAAAGCGCGCCGCCGATCATCGGTCCCAGGGCCATTCCCAGATCCAGGCCGATATAGTAGGTGCTGTTTGCCAGTCCCCGATTCTCTTTTCCTGCAAGGAGCATTGCAGTGGACTGGCACACAGAACTCATGATTCCGTAGCCGCCCGCCAGGAAGAATGCCCCTGTAAACATGACAATATTGCTGTTCATCACCGTAAGGCACAAAATCGCCAGAAGCATACATGCCGAGCTTCCTGCCAGAAATACTTTGAAAGGCAGCTTGTCAAAATAATTTTTCAGCACAAGGCGCAAAAGCAGAAGTATAACCGCATAAGACGGAAAGAAAAAGCTTACCGTAACGTTGATCTCCCGGACAGACGCATAGGTCACCAGAAACGACTGGGTTGCGCAGTAGGGAATGGCAAAGAGCATAATGATCAGGGCAATGGGCAGAACTCTGACATCGACTAACTGAATTCCGTTTTCCTTCCGCAACTGTTTCCCGCTTTTCCTGATTAATCCTGCAGCGTTTTCCATGATTAGTCCCGCATCGCTTTCCTGCTCCTGCTCTTTCAGACCCGCTTTCATATCTGCCGCCTTTTCCGGCTCCCCCTTATCTCCCACGAACTGGATCACAATCATCACCGCAATGGAAAATACCAGGGCAATGCAGAAAGAAATCCGGTATCCGAATCTCTGGAACGCGCTGACTCCAATGGCCGGAGCCACCGCCATGGCAAGGGCATTCATCATCCCGTAGAACCCCATTCCGGAGCCGATCTTATTTCTTGGGAGCATATTGGATACCCAGGTAGCCATACACACGGAACAGCAGGCGAATCCCACCCCGTTTATAATCCTTGAAACGACTACAATCAGAGCGTTCGGAGCCGCTATATATCCTCCACAGGCAGCAGTCATCAGCACAGCACCGATCAGGGACAGCCTGTATTTGCTGATGCGGTCTGCCAGATTGCCCGCCAGGGGGCGGCACACAAGGGAGCACAGATTCATCATGCCTCCCACAATTCCCATAAGCCCCGCGCTTCCTCCGATGCTTTCTGTAAATCCGGTAATCAGCGGCGTGACAAGCATCGGACTTGCCATATAGAAAAAACTGGCCGTCAGGACCAGTATAATATCTTTTGAATAGGAAGATTTTTTCATGTTTTCCATCTCTTTTCACATATATATGTTCCGTATGTATATCCTGCCACGGCTTCCCCATAAAATAAAGCACGCTGCCTATTATACAACGTGCTTTATTTTATGTCAAAATTTACTGTTTTATACTTTACTGCGGTGCTCCTGTCTCTTCTTCCCTCTGGTCTTCTGTCTCATCGTCCGCATATTCCAGGATATCGCCCGGCTGGCATCTGAGTACCCTGCAGATTGCATCCAGGGTGCTGAAGCGGATTGCCTTTACCTTTCCTGTTTTCAGATAGGAAAGATTCACATTGGATATTCCCACTTTCGCTGCAAGCTCATTGAGACGCATTTTCCGGTCCGCCAGAACTCTGTCCAATCGAATAATAATCATAACGTATGATCCACCTCATCCTGCAAATAGATTCCATAGTGAATAATGTAAGCCGCAACAACAAAGGCAATGCCCGGGAACAGACCGTTCAGCACATTGGAGCCTGTTGAAACCGACAGCAGACTTCCGGAGAAAAGATTAGAGACAGAACAGATCAGCATGCTGATGAACGGGACAAAGAGTGCCACAAAAATCTGAACCAGTCCGTAGTAGAGCAGACAGGAAGAATTCTCTCCGGTAAAGATCTCTCCCCGGTTTATGTTCCTGAAGACCCGGCTCAGATACAGGTATCCCAGAAACAGCGGAATCAGTTTGAACGCATACATAAGAGAGATACCAATCCGTGTTGCCAGATCGACCCGGTCATCTGCATCGGCGCGGACATAGATCTCATCATCAGAAGACACGGTAAATCCCCGCAGGCTGTAGTCATGATCTTCCTCCGCACAGATTGCCCGCTCATAAAATCCCGTACTGGTCTGCAGCCGAAAGGTCTGGCGCCCCATAATACTCAGCACAAGACACACGACAAAGAACGCCATCACTACATAACAGACGTACCGCATAAATCCGGCAGCCGCCTTCGCATACCTCTCATTGACAAGTTTATGTATTCTCCTCATACAGCTCACCTCCTGATTCTAAGATATCACAGTCATTCTAATAGTGCAATAAATATTTAATGTTTTACGTTAATTATTTAATATGACGCTTCAATTTCTTTACAAGCGTTTCCCTGCACATTGAATTTCTTTCGTTTTCCCTCTATAATAGGTATATCAAATCAAAGAAGGGGTTTATCCATGCAATATACTGTTCCGCATTACTATAAAAAATTCCACTGTCTTGCCAAGGACTGTCCCGCAACCTGCTGTGCAGGCTGGCAGATCCAGATCGATCCCGCCTCGTTGCGGCGTTACGCTCTTGCGAAAGGTCCGCTTGGCAGCCGCCTGAAAAATGAGATCGTCTGGAGTGAAAAGCGATTCCGCCAGTATGGCGGGCGCTGTGCATTCTTAAACGAGGACAACCTCTGCGACCTCTACCTGGAGGGCGGCGGAGAAAAGGCATTCTGCCGCACATGTCGAACCTACCCGCGGCATATTGAGGAGTTTGAAGGGCTCCGGGAGATCTCTCTTTCGCTCTCCTGCCCTGCCGCAGCAGAGTTGATCCTGGGATGCAGGGAGCCGGTGCGTTTTCTCCATGCGGAGAATCCGCGAAAAAATGAGACTTACCCGGAATTCGACTTCCTTCTGTTCACCAAACTGGCGGACGCCCGTTCCCTGATGATCGATATTCTGCAGAACCGGGAGCATTCCATAAAAGTCCGTATGGCTGCAGTACTCTCTCTTGCCCACGATCTGCAGGAGAGGATTGACCGCAACGCTCTTTTTGATGCAGACAGCCTGTTTGAGCGGTATTCTTCCCCCAGGCTCTGGACCTGGTTCTCAGACCGTCTCCGGTTGCTGGGAAAAAAAGCTGCAAAAAGCGGACAGAATACACGGAGGGATGAAACGTTGGGCAGCCTGTTCGTGATCCTCAATCAGATGGAAGTCCTGCAGCCGGACTGGAAGGCTTATCTCCGGGAATCCCGCGCCGCTCTCTGGGAAGCGGAAGCAGCTTCCCCGGAAGCAGACCCGGACCTGCAGGTGCAGGAGGATTCATTCCGGGAAATTTTCACCGATATTACGGCAGAACAGCTCATGATCTATTTCATCTTTACCTATTTCTGCGGCGCAGTATACAGCCGCAATGCTTATGGCAAGATGAAATTTTCCTTTGCCGGAACCGTGCTCATCCGCGAGCTTGCCCGCGCCCGTTTTCTGCTCAGCCTGAAAAAAAGCGCTGCGGACGGTGCGAACAGAACACCGGTGCAGAAAATCCCGGGAGAGTGTCCGGCAGAGTCCCCGGAAAAGTGTCCGGTTCTTCTGACGGATGCGGCATGCCGTTATGCCCGGGAGGTAGAACACTCGGACTTCAACAAATACAAAATGGAAAAACTGTTGGGAAATGAAACGAAATTCAGCCTTGAAAACCTGTTTTCTCTTCTGTAAGAACTTTTACAGAGTCGGCTGCTCTTTCCCGTAACAGCCAGAAAGGAATTAAGGAGAGATTCAATTATGGAACTGCTGAATTTAAGCCGTAAACTTATCAATACCGGCAATACAGACCACCTGCCGGAAATATTATCCCGTTTCCGCATCCTCTGTCCGGAGTACTCCGCACTGGATGAAGAACGCAAACCATGGCCCATGCCGGAAAGAGAACACCTCTTTGCACTGCTCTGGGATCTCCACGATACCGACAGAACGCATGCTCTCTCCGCCACGATCGTCCCCAGGGAATATCCCTATACTTTTTACGCGGAGTATTCTCCTGTGACACGCACTCAGATGCATTCCCACGAATACCTGGAGCTTTTCTATATCGCAGAGGGAGAATACCGTCAGAAGATACTCGGAAATGAATTTACATTTACACAGGGGGAACTGTGTCTGATCGACCGCAACTGTCTGCATCAGGAAATTCTTGACGGTTCCTCCGCCGTGATCATATTTCTCGGGATTACGCCTGACATCTTCGATGATGTGATGAAGAACCGGCTCGGGACAGAGGGCATCACTTCTTTCTTTAACACCGCCCTTCTGACACAGAAAAACGTTCAGCAGTATCTCCATTTCCGTCCCCGCCAGGAAAGCGGCGCAGACACTCTGATGGAACAGACACTGACTTTTCTTTTAAAAGAGCTCTCCCGCCACGACGAGGCATCCGCTCTGATCTGTCAGGGTCTTCTGCTTCGTATTTTCAGAATTCTGAGCACACAGTATGAATTTTCGCTGTCAAAAAAGCTGAAAAAAGAGATGACATGGATCCTCTACGAGGAGATTTCAGGATTTATCAGAAACCATCTGCGGAACATCTCAATCCGCATGCTTTCCGATGAGTTTCATTTTCAGGATGACTACTTCAACCGGCTTCTGAAATCACATACCGGGCTCACCTACACGGAGTTCGTCCAGTCGCTGCGGCTGGAGAAGGCAGAATCCCTTCTTCTTTCCACGGATCTTTCCATTGATGAGATTGCCCGCGAGATCGGTTATCACAATAAGGGATATTTCTATAAAATATTTACGGAACGGCACCGGATTACTCCGGCACAGTTCCGTAAAAAGGTTAAGAAATAAATTATAAATTCCACTTCCAGTCTCTGATCTCCGGCATGTCAATACCATACTCATGAATGTACTGCTTGTGCTCTACAAGCTTGTCGTTCATCTTCTGGATCAGATAAGCGCCGCGGTTTCCAAGCTGCGGAAGGTATTTGATCGCGTTCTTTACAAGATGGAAACGGTCGATCTCATTCTGGACACGCATATCGAACGGTGTTGTGATCGTACCCTCTTCCTGATATCCGTATACGTGGATATTGCGGTTTGTCCTTCTGTATGTCAGCTCATGGATCAGTGTATGATATCCATGGAATGCGAAGATGATCGGTTTGTCCTTTGTAAACAGAGCGTCATAATCTGCATCTGTCAGTCCGTGCGGATGCTTTGTGCTCGGCTGCAGTTTCATCAGGTCAACCACGTTGATCACACGGATCTTCAGCTCCGGAAGCGCTTCTCTTAAGATCGTCACTGCCGCAAGGGTCTCAAGGGTCGGTGTGTCGCCGCAGCATGCCATAACGATGTCCGGCTCCTCTCCCTGGTCGTTGCTTGCCCACTCCCAGATACCGATGCCCTGGGTGCAGTGCTTCACAGCCTGCTCCATCGTCAGCCACTGCTGTCTCGGATGTTTGGATGCAACGATGACATTTACATAGTTCCTGCTGCGGATACAGTGGTCGAAGCAGGACAGCAGACAGTTTGCATCCGGCGGCAGATAAAGGCGTACCACATCTGCTTTCTTGTTTGCAATATGCTCCAGGAATCCCGGATCCTGATGGGTAAATCCGTTGTGATCCTGCTGCCATACATTGGAGGAGAGGATCAGGTTCAGGGATGCGATGGACTGTCTCCACGGGAGCTGGTTGCAGATCTTCAGCCATTTTGCATGCTGTGCGCACATGGAGTCAACCACGCGGATAAATGCCTCGTAGCTTGCAAAGAATCCGTGACGTCCTGTCAGCAGATACCCTTCCAGCCATCCTTCACACATATGCTCGCTCAACATAGAGTCCATAACTCTTCCATCCGGTGCAAGGAACTCGTCTGTATCATATTTCTCATTGTTCCAGTCACGGTTTGTCGCCTCGAATACTTTGCCGAGACGGTTGGACATTGTCTCATCCGGTCCGAAGATACGGAAGTTATGCGCATCCTCGTTCAGTTTGAAGATATCTCTTACGAATCCGCCAAGCTCGATCATATCCTGTGCTTCCACAGAACCCGGAGTCGGAACGTCTACCGCATAGTCGCGGAAATCCGGAAGCCTTAAGTCGCGAAGAAGCTTTCCGCCGTTCGCATGGGGATTGGATCCGATTCTTCTGTCTCCCTTCGGTGCCAGTTCTTTGAGTTCCGGAATCAGTTTTCCGTCCTCGTCAAAGAGCTCTTCCGGATGGTAGCTCATCAGCCAGTCTTTCAGCATCTGAAGGTGCTCCGGCTTGTCCATCATGATCGGCACCTGATGTGCGCGGAAGGAACCTTCGATCTGCTGTCCGTCCACTACCTTCGGGCCTGTCCATCCCTTCGGTGTGCGCAGGACAATCATCGGCCATTTCGGTCTTGTGGCATCGTTGTTCTCTCTCGCGTTTTTCTGGATTGCCTTGATCTCGTCCATGGCCTTGTCAAGGGCATCCGCCATCTTTCTGTGCATTGCCATGTGATCGCTTCCGTCATCCTCAATCTCTACAAAATACGGTTTCCATCCGCATCCGTCAAGGAAGTGCTCCAGCTCTTCATGTGTGATACGTGCGAGGATCGTCGGGTTGCTGATCTTGTATCCGTTCAGGTGAAGGATCGGAAGAACCGCACCGTCTGTAATCGGATTTAAGAACTTGTTGCACTGCCAGGATGTGGCAAGCGGTCCTGTCTCTGACTCGCCGTCTCCCACGATACAGGCAGCAACCAGTTCCGGATTGTCAAATACTGCTCCGAATGCGTGAGCCATGGAGTATCCGAGCTCACCGCCCTCGTTGATGGATCCCGGAGTCTCCGGAGCCACGTGGCTTGAGATTCCGCCCGGGAATGAGAACTGCTTGCAGAGCTTTTTCAGCCCGTCCATATCCTCTCCGATATTCGGATAAACTTCACTGTAAGTTCCCTCAAGATAAGTATTTGCAACGAAGAAGTTTCCGCCGTGTCCCGGTCCTGAGATCAGGATCATGTCCTGGTCGTATTTCTTGATGACTCTGTTCAGGTGTACATAGACAAAGTTCTGTCCCGGAACAGTTCCCCAGTGCCCAACTATTTTCTTCTTTACATGATCCATGGTCAGCGGCTCGCGAAGGAGCGGGTTGTCCAGCAGGTACAGCTGTGCTGCACCAAGATAGTTGGCAGCGCGCCAGTATGCGTCCATCTTTTTCAGATAGTCTTCTGTGATCGGCTGCTTTTCAACAATGTTTTGATCTGACATTCTGACTGTCCTCCTTAAATAATCTGAATTCTCTTTAGTTTGATAGTACCTATCTTTGTTATATTTTAGACAATCTTTCCGCCGCCTGCAATTTCCCACGTCTGTTTCTTTTTCAGAAAAGTTACCTGTGGCGACTTATATTCTGTCATCAATACCATCTCACCATCGGCAGTTCATTGTTGATCCCTTTCGTCATCAGAATCTGGTGCAGGTCGATGATCCCGTTGTGGAAGGTAGCTGCGCATGCTGCCAGATACAGATCCCACATGCGGATGAATTTCTCGTCGAACATCTTTCTCACCTCGTCCAGGTGTTCCAGATAATTCTTCCTCCAGCACCTCAGCGTCCGGTTATAGTGAAGACGCAGGTTCTCCACATCGATTGTATGGAAATTGTAATCTGCCATGGCAGTGATCATTTCTCTCAGGCTCGGTATCGTTCCGCCGGGGAAGATATATTTTTTAATCCACGCATCGCCCGGATTTTCCTTCAGTGCGCTGATGAAATGCAGAAGGAATACTCCGCCCTTTTTCAGCACCTTGTCGGCGCACTCCAGGAACAGCCGGTAGAAATCATTTCCGATATCATAGTGGCTGCGCACTTCTTTCTCCTGATTCTTTTTGGAGGTGGAGGTAAACATCAGTTTCTTCAGGGCGCTCTGGTCGGTAGAGAATTTCCCCATCTGGCCGAGGAAATGATCCAGTGCCTCGTATAAATCTCCTTCGATCTCCAGATCCCCGTTCATATAAGCCTCTCCCAGGGCAATGGATGTACTTTTCAGAAGATCGCCCAACGGGATCTCCCGGTTGAATTTTACTGTAAATGTAGGCTCTCCTTCGCCGATTCTGTACTCTTTGCCGCCCAGTTTCACAAGGAACGGCTGTTCGTCAAACTTCTGTAAAAAAGAAATCAGTCCGTGTTCTACTATCATCTTCCATCATCCTCTCTTTCTTGTCCAGGCAAAGCTGCAAGGATCTTAAGCCTGTATTTTCAAGTTCATGATAATAAAACAAATACCGGGATAGTTATAACCTGCTTCTCTGCCGATTATACTATCCCGGTAAGTTATTATATTCCTTTTTATGCGAAAAAGTCAAATTTCCCTTCTGACATCTTTGCCTTTCCCTCTGTCTTAAGCTTCACATAAAGCTCCCGGAGCTTCCCCACCAGGAGCGTCAGATACCGGAGTACCGGCTCTGTGGCGATGGCAAAGACAACGAACAGCATCACACATTCTCTGGTCATTCCCGTGATGGCAAACAGGTCATTTAAGAAGATGCTGCAGAAAATCAGCCCTGCAATGCATCCGCCCAGGATCACTGTTCTCACCACATTCATCGGGGCACTGATCTTATAGAGGATCATGAATCCCACAATTGCCAGAAGCATGGTGGCTGCCACAGAGATATCCGCAGAATCCACGCCGAACGTCTCCCCGAACTTTACCAGCGCCCCAACTGCCAGTGCGTCTGTGATTGCCGCCGGAAGCGCCTTGAGGAACACATTGGTAAGGAAATGGCCCCGGATAATGTTCTTGTTGGGCTCCATGGCCAGGAAGAAGGCCGGCACACCGATGGTGAACATACTGATCAGTGAGATCTGGGACGGCTCCAACGGATACGTAAACATGAACACAAGCGACAGCAGGCTCAGCAGCAGGGAGAATATATTTTTCACCAGGAACAGGCTTGCCGAACGCTGAATGTTGTTGACCACCCGTCTTCCCTCCAGCACGACTTTAGGCATACAGGAAAAATCCGATTCCAGAAGGACGAGCTGGGACGCCTGCGCCGCAGCCTCGCTGCCCGACGCCATGGCAATACTGCAGTCCGCATCCTTCAGGGCAAGCACATCGTTGACTCCGTCTCCCGTCATAGCCACCGTATGTCCCGCATCCTTTAGAATCCGCACGAATTTCCGCTTCTGGTCCGGAGTCACGCGCCCGAACACCGTATTATTCAGCACAGCGTCCTCGATCGTCCCGTCATCCAGCTGTGAAGCATCCACATATCTGTCTGCATTCTCAATCCCCGCCTGTGAGGCAACTCTTGATACTGTCAGCGGATTATCTCCGGAGATAACTTTGACCTCCACGCCCTGCTCTGCAAAATAGCGGAAAGTTTCCTGAGCCGCTTCCCGGATCGGATTGGCGAGAAGAATGTATCCCAGCGGAGTAACCGGCTTTTTCAGAGGCTTGCCGTCCGCTACGCCGTCGTAAGTCCCGAACACAAGGACCCGGGCGCCGGTAGCCGCCAGTTCTGTGATCTTCTCCTGATAGTTCCCGTAGTTTTCCTTTAACACAAATTCCGGAGCGCCCATCACACAGACCCCGTCTTCAAAAGTGACGCTGCTGTATTTTGTAGCTGAGGAAAATCCGGTTTTTGAAACTGCTTTTTTTCCGGAAGCCGCTGTAAAATATTCCTTCACAGCCGCCATGGTGATGTTGTCCCGCGTCATGGCTGCGGCGAAATCGCCGATCATCTCGTTCAGCGGAGGCATTTCTGCAGAATCATATTCCTCCGTCTCTATGACCTTCTGCACTTTCATGGTATTTTCCGTGATCGTACCGGTCTTGTCCACACAGAGTACATCTACCCTCGCCAGAGTCTCAATACACTTCATATCGTGGAGAAGTACTTTCTTCCGGGCAAGACGGACAGAGCTGACTGCCAGTGCCACACTTGCCAGAAGGTAAAGTCCCTCGGGGATCATGCCGATCACTGCCGCCACCATGGAGGTGATGCTGGAGCGGAATGTCTCATCCTGCAGGAAATATGCCTGGGAAAAGAGGATCAGCCCGATGGGGATGATAGCAATACCGACCCACTTGACCAGTTTGTCCAGAGAACGGATCATCTCCGACTGCTCCCCCTCCTGCATCTCCTTTGCCTGAAGAGTCAGTTTCGAGATATAGGAGTCTTCCCCGACCTTATCCAGACGTGCATGGCACTGTCCGGAGACAATAAAACTTCCGGACATGAGCTTTGCACCTTTGCGCTTCGTAATCTCATCCGCCTCACCGGTCAGGAGAGACTCGTTCACCTGGACCTCGCCCGCGCAGACAACCGCATCTGCGCAGACCTGGTTTCCCGCCTTAAAGATCACAATGTCATCGATGACCAGATCCTCCGCATCCACAACAGACTTCTTCCCGTCACGCACAACCGTAGCGTGAGGCGCATTCAGCATGGTCAGATTATCCAGTACCTGCTTTGCCCGCACCTCCTGCCCGATACCGATCAGTGTATTCGCTATGATAATGGGCAGGAACGTCAGATCCCTGAACGAGCCTGCCACAATCAGAAGGACCGCCAGAATGGCAAAGATCAGGTTGAAATAGGTGAATACGTTCTCCCTGACAATCTCCTGCACGGTCTTCGACGGCGGATCCACAGAGCGGTTCGTCCATCCGTGAAGCCGGTGCTCCTGCACCTGCTGTGTGGTAAGACCGCTCCGGTAATCCGGATTGTAGCGCGTCGTCGGAAGCCTTCTGTCTCTCGTTTCTTCTGTACTCTTCTGTAACTTTCTTCCCGGCATATCTGTCTAACTTCCCTTTCTGTATGAAACAGTCCTGCCCCGTGCTTCCACGGGGCATTTCCTACATTTTATCAGTCTTTCTCCTCATTTTCCAGTATCCTAAGAAAATCTTTGGATTTCTTTCGAGAGTCTTAACTTTTATCTTCCAGACGCTCCTGCCGGTTCAGGATCATCATGAACTCCTCGCCGGTAATCGTCTCTTTCTCATACAGATATTTTGCCAGTTCATGAAGCTTCGCCGTATGCTCCTCCAGAAGCTTCATTGCTCTGTCATAGGCTTTCTTCACTGTGTCCACAACCATCCTGTCGATCTCGGACGCAGTTTCAGGCGAACAGCTTAAGCTGCTGTCCCCGCCCAGATAGGGGTTGACCTCTGTCTCCATGGCCACCATTCCGAATTCGGAACTCATTCCATAACGGGTGATCATTGCTCTGGCCAGCTTGGTGGCCTGCTCGATATCGTTGGACGCGCCGGTGGTCACGGAATGGAATACCAGTTCCTCCGCACATCTTCCGCCGGTCAGAGTGGCAATCTTGTTGTCCAGTTCTTCCTTCGACATCAGGTTTCTCTCCTCGGAATCCACCTGCATGGTATACCCGAGAGCGCCGGAGGTACGTGGAATAATTGTGATCTTCGTAACCGGCGCGGAATGGGTCTGGAGCGCCGCCACAAGGGCGTGCCCGATCTCATGGTAGGACACGATCAGCCTCTCCTTGGAGGAAAGGACCTTATTCTTCTTCTGATATCCCGCGATCACGACTTCAATACTCTCCTCCAGGTCAGACTGTGTCACGAACTTGCGGTTTTCCCGCACCGCCCGCAGCGCAGCCTCATTGACCATGTTGGCAAGTTCCGCGCCGGAAGCTCCGGACGCCGCCCTTGCAATCGCATTAAAGTCTATATCATCTCCCAGTTTCACTTTCCGGGCATGAACTTTGAGGATTTCCTCCCTTCCCTTCAGATCCGGCAGTTCTACCGGAATCCTCCGGTCAAATCTTCCCGGACGCAGCAGAGCCGGATCCAGGCTGTCCGGACGGTTGGTTGCCGCCAGGATCACAACGCCCTTGGAGGCGTCGAATCCGTCCATCTCCGTGAGGAGCTGGTTCAGCGTCTGCTCGCGCTCGTCATTGCCGCCGTAACCCTGGTTGTCTCTCTTCTTTCCGATGGTATCAATCTCATCGATAAACACGATACAGGGTGCCTTCTCGTTCGCCTGCTTGAACAGGTCACGCACCTTGGACGCACCCATGCCGACGAACATCTCCACAAACTCGGAACCGGAGATGGAGAAGAACGGCACTCCCGCCTCTCCTGCCACTGCCTTTGCAAGCAGCGTCTTTCCGGTTCCCGGAGGGCCTACCAGAAGAGCGCCCTTCGGGCAGACTGCTCCGATCTCCTGATATTTTCCGGGATTGTGCAGGAAATCGACGATCTCCTGCAGCAATTCCTTCGCTTCGTCCTCTCCTGCCACATCGTTAAATGTGATTCCGGTCGTGGACTGTACATATACTTTTGCGTTGCTCTTTCCGAACTGCATGAACGGATTGCCTCCGCCGCCCCCGCCCATCTTTTTCATGAGCTGTCTTGTCAGGAGCTGTCCCAGTCCCCAGAAAATCAGGAGCGGCAGAATCCATGACAGGATGAAGGACAGAATCGGGTTCATCTGTTCCTCCGCAACTCTTCCGAACTCGCATCCGGCCTCGTCCAGACGGTTTACCAGATCCGGGTCCTCGAAAGTCGTAGCCTCGTAATAGTTTGCTGTTTCACTCTTATCCGTGAAATAAATTGTCTCCCCCTGAAGCTCAACCTTGGAAACCTCTCTGTTCTCCACCATCGTCAGGAATGTTCCGTAATCAACTTCCGTAATATGATTCGGTGTAAACATCGGAATCAGGAACCAGTTCAGCAGAAGCAGTACGACGATGACAATCACGTAATAAAAAATAAGCGGTTTTTTGGGTTTCTGTACCTGTTTCATTCAATTTCTCCTTCACAGGGCATACAGTCTCAGCATTATCCCGCAGTCCGGAATTTCTTCTTCAGTAGCCGGCTGCCTATCTGTCTTTTTTCTTCTTTAATGCCAGTCTGACTGCCTTCAAAAGCTGGATGATCGGAATGTTCACTGCCGCAAGTCCGTACACGATAAGAAGCTGGGTAAATGTCAGCGTCTGTACCTTGAACATGTCGTGCAGGGCCGGAATCATGACTACTGAGGTGATAAGCACGATGCCGAGCAGGAATGCGCCGATCAGGTAAATATTGTTAAACACTTTTCTTGTAAATACAACCGGTTTGTCTGACTTACAGTTAAATCCATGGAACAGACGCGCCGAGCACAGTGTTGCAAACGCCATGGTGCTTCCGAGGAGCTCGTTCTCCCCGTGATATCCGATCAGGAACGCGATCATCGTCGTGACACCGATGGAAAGTCCCTCTGTTCCGATCTTAATAAGGAAATCCTTCGTCAGGATCGATTCATTCTTCGGACGCGGCTTGTCATTCATCACATCCTTGGAATGCGGCTCGAGTCCCAGCGCGATTGCCGGAAGGCTGTCTGTCAGCAGGTTGATAAAGAGCAGATGAACCGGTGCAAACGGTACCGGAAGAGCCGTGATCGAAGCATACAGCACGGCAAGGATCGCACCGAAGTTTCCTGAGAGCAGGAACTGGATGGAATTCTTGATGTTCCGGTATACGTTTCTTCCGTTCTCCACTGCTTTTACAATAGTCGCAAAATTATCGTCTGTCAAGACCATGGAAGCCGCATCTTTTGAGACTTCGCTTCCCGTAATGCCCATAGCCACGCCGATGTCAGCCTGTTTCAGGGCCGGAGCGTCGTTGACTCCGTCTCCTGTCATTGCAACGATATTGCCTTTGTCCTGCCATGCGCGCACGATACGGATCTTATGTTCCGGTGAAACCCTGGCGTATACGGAAATGCCTTCCACGAAGTCCTTCAGTTCTTCGTCCGACATATTGTCGATGACAGAACCTTCACAGGCCTCGGATTCATCGTTCAGGATTCCGATTCTCTTGGCGATCGCCGCAGCCGTAACCTTGTGGTCTCCGGTGATCATAATCGGGCGGATACCCGCTCTCTTACATTCCGCAACTGCAGCCTGGGATTCCAGACGCGGCGGATCCATCATGGCGATGAGACCCAGGAAGATCAGGTCATACTCATCTTCCACCGAAAGCTCCAGTTCGTCGGATACTTCCTTGAATGCAAAGGCAAGAACACGCAGTCCTTCCCGTGAGTATTTCTGGTTCTGTTCCTCGATGTTGCGTCTGTCCTGATCCGTCATGGGACGTACCTCTCCCCGGATACAGATCTTGTTCATTCTGTCGAGAAGCACATCCACGGCCCCTTTTACAATCATGGTCGGGATCTCTTCCATTGTATGCTTTGTTGACATCAGCTTTCTGTCGCTGTCAAAGGGATTGTCGCTCTCCCTCGGGTATTTTGCCCGGACGTCAGATGTCTTAAGTCCCAGCTTCACACCCAGGTTGATCAGTGCTGTCTCTGTCGGATCGCCGATCTCCACTCCGTCCTCATTGGTGGAGTCGTTGCAGAGCATACTGCTGATCAGCAGTCTCGCCTGGGACGCATCGTCCAGGTCGATATCATCTGCGCGGATGGACCTCTCATCCACATAGTAGTCTTCCACTGTCATCTTGTTCTGGGTCAGCGTACCTGTTTTGTCCGAACAGATAACCGACACACTTCCAAGGCCTTCCACTGCCTGCAGCTTCCGGATGATCGCATGTTCCCGCGCCATCTTCTGGGTTCCGAAGGAGAGAACGATGGTAACGATGGAACTTAAAGCTTCCGGAATGGCAGCAACAGCCAGTGCCACTGCGAAAAGGAACGCATCTCCGATATTGTCTCCACGGAAAATGCTGACGCCAAAGAGAATTCCGCAGAAGATGAGGATCAGGATGGAAAGCTTCTGACCGAACTGATCCAGATTGATCTGAAGCGGTGTCCTCTTCTCGGAAGTCGTTTTCAGAAGACTTGCAATCTTCCCGACCTCTGTGTCCATACCGATGCCTGTTACTACGAAAGATCCTCTTCCGTATGTAACGAAACTTCCGGAGTATGCCATATTGATACGGTCTCCAAGCGCCACTTCGCCCTCAATCGTATCCGTTGTCTTTTCTACGCCGAGACTTTCACCTGTCAGCGCACTCTCATCGACCTTCATGCTTGAACATTCGATGATACGTCCGTCCGCCGGGATATAGTCTCCCGCATCCAGCATGACCACATCTCCTACCGTCACCTCGGAAGAAGGAATCTGCACAACAGAACCGCCTCTTAACACCTTTGCCTCCGGTCCGGAGAGCTTCTTCAGGCTTGCCAGAGACTGTTCTGCCTTGACCGTCTGAACGGTTCCGAGAATCGCATTCATCGTGATAACGATAAGAATAACAATTGCACTCTCCGCATCTCCGAGAATTCCGGAGACAATAGCGGCGATAATAAGGATGATCACAAGGAAATCCTTATACTGCTCAAGGAAAATCTGAAGTGTTGTCTTCTTCTTTCCCTCCACGAGCTCATTGGGACCATATTTTTCCTGATGTTCCCTGACCTGTTCGTCCGTGAGCGGTTCCGTGGAACCGTTGATCTCTTTCATCGTCTCCTCAGCGGACAACTGATAGTAAGTTTTCATGTTTATCCTCCTTTTTTCTGTCGGTGCAATAAAAAAGAGACTTTTATTGCACTCTCTTACATGCAATAAAAGTCTCACCATTTAATCGCGACACGGATGGAAACCATCGTACTGACGATATCGCAAACGCTTCAATACTGCAAAGCGCAAGTTACTCCCTTTTATCTGAAAAATAATATAAACGATTTTCCTGAATCTGTCAATCATTTTTTCTCATTAACATAAGGGCTTTACTCTTACTGCTTTGTGACAGTATTCCCCGGATCGGTACATTCCTATACGATCCCCTGTGCCTCCATTGCATTAACGACCTTCTCGAATCCTGCAATGTTTGCTCCTACGACATAATTGCCCTTGAAGCCGTATTTTTCTGCTGCATCAGACATATTGTGGCAGATGTTTACCATGATATTCTTCAGTTTCTCGTCAACTTCCTCGAATGTCCAGCTTAAGCGCTCGCTGTTCTGGGACATCTCAAGTGCAGATGTCGCAACACCGCCTGCGTTTGCAGCTTTTCCGGGAGCGAAGAGAACGCCGTGCTGCTGCAGGTACTCTGTAGCTTCCATGGTTGTCGGCATGTTTGCACCCTCTGCGACTGCGATGCATCCGTTCTCAACCAGCATCTTCGCATCCTCAAGATGCAGTTCGTTCTGTGTTGCGCACGGAAGTGCGATGTCAACCTTCACTGACCATACGCCTCTTCCCTCATGGTACTCGGAATTCGGACGGTATTTCTTGTACTCTGTCAGTCTTGCGCGGTTTACTTCCTTGATCTCTTTGAGTGCTGCAACATCGATTCCTTCCGGATCGTATACCCAGCCGTTGGAGTCGCTTACTGTGACAACTTTGGCGCCCAGCTGCTGCGCTTTCTCTGTCGCATAGATAGCAACGTTTCCGGAACCGGATACTGCAACAGTCTTGCCTGCGATATCCTGTCCGTTGAGCTTGAGCATCTCCTCTGTCAGGTAGAGAAGGCCGTAACCTGTAGCCTCTGTACGGACGAGAGATCCGCCGTAGCTTAATCCCTTACCTGTCAGAACACCCTCGTACAGTCCGCGGATTCTCTTGTACTGTCCGAACATGTATCCGATCTCTCTTGCTCCTGTTCCGATATCTCCTGCCGGAACGTCTGTGTCAGCTCCGATGTATTTGCACAGCTCTGTCATAAAGCTCTGGCAGAATGCCATAACTTCTCTGTCTGATTTTCCCTTCGGGTCGAAGTCAGAACCACCTTTTCCTCCGCCGATCGGAAGACCTGTCAGAGAGTTCTTGAAGATCTGCTCGAATCCAAGGAATTTGATGATACCAAGGTTTACTGACGGGTGAAGACGAAGTCCTCCCTTATATGGTCCGATTGCGCTGTTGAACTGCACACGGTATCCTGTATTTACATGTACCTGACCGTTGTCGTCAACCCACGGCACACGGAATTTGAACTGTCTCTCAGGCTCTGTCAGTCTCTCAAGAAGCGCCTCTTTGCGGTACTTCTCCTCATTCGCCTCGATCACCGGGCGAAGAGACTCCAACACTTCCTTTACAGCCTGATGGAACTCCGGCTCAGCCGGATTCTTCTTCACGACTAAATCAATTACCTCATCAACGTAAGACATTTTGAACTACCTCCTGAAAATAAATTGAAGCGGGCAGACAATCTACCCGCTTCTTCGACACCATTGTCTACCTGTATATTTTAAAAGGAAAATGAAGCCTTGTCAATCATAAAATTCAGCATTTTACAGTATTATCACTTTATCTTGATGAATTTGCAGGAAACCACGCCGGCAGGCTGCAATTTCTTCATTTAAAAAACAGGACGCCTTGAACGACATCCTGTTTTTCTGCACTTATTAATTATATTTACGTTTTCTAGCAGCTTCAGATTTTTTCTTACGTCTTACGCTTGGCTTCTCGTAGTGTTCCCTTTTACGGATCTCCTGCTGAATGCCAGCCTTCGCACAGTTTCTTTTGAATCTGCGTAAGGCACTATCTAACGTCTCGTTTTCTTTAACGATTACATTTGACATAGTCTCACACCTAA
>CBJMC01400__coassemble_617_pt1 | contig 60743 bp, 58 predicted proteins | sample CBJMC01400__metabat2_high_PE_029 | metagenome-assembled genome bin CBJMC01400 | reverse complement strand
TTATTAAAACACTGTAACCTCTGTTGAGAGGTCATAATTTACTGATATTCAAATTCCAATTTATTACCCTATGTATTTTATCCTTTCAGACGCTCCAAAGCAGACGGATTATTTTCGAAGATTGCTCCAACCGCGGGGCAGGTTTCTAATTCAGAACAGTCGCCGCAAGTAGAAACACCGTTTCCCAAAGCACATTTTCGGATTTCACACATATGTTCACAAAATACCGTTTTTGCCCCGTTCGTACGACACCCCTCACAGTTAATATGCTCTGGCAAAATCGGAGCATTATTTAACTCTGCCCACAGTTTCGCCGTTTTCTCACGCAACGCCTGGTCGTCATTGATAGCCGCAATATATGCGTCACACTTTTCGCAATCCAGTCCGCAGTATCCAATCATCTCTTTCATAGGTCATATTCCTCCTAAAGCCTTTCTCATGTCCGCAACAAACTTGGCCTGTTGCTTTTTCAAATACAACTTTACAAAGGGTTTCATAAATATTTTTTTAGCCTCCACACACTCCGTAAAATCTATCTCCGTTTCGTTGCCTTTATCAATAAACACGCCGATCCAATGTCCTTTCATATTGCTGTTTTCCATATCAAATTCCCAGCGTCTGTACGGATCTTCTTTTGTAACGGTAAATGTTGTAGAATACCCATCTTTGGTGTATTCAATAAAATGCTTTTCACTTATAATCTCTGTTTTACCCAGGTCGCTTCTCCAGGTGTCATAATTCTCGATATCCAAAACAAAATCCCACACTTTACGAAGGTCACCAGGGATTATCGCTTTTATATTCGCTTCCGCCATCTGCACACTTCCTCCTCAAATCAATCATATTTTTCAATATGTACTGTTGCAATCGCTGACTTGTTCGACTCTCCAGTAACAAGGTCTTGAGGCGCAGGGATCAACATCATAAATCCGTCTTTTCCATATCGCTGCCTATACCCTTGTGCATAGGATTCTTCCACGGAAATATGCTGCACCTGCCCGATCACCATAGCTGTTATCCCCGCACCGCTTAAGTCCTGTATTTCTTTCAATTTACATTCCATGCTAAGAAACGCCTCATTGATCGCTGGTGCGTGGATCGTTTTCGCCTTGGAGATTGTAAAACCTCCAGCCACGAATTCATCATCGTCAATTTCGTTATGATGAATAGTGTTTACTAAACTGTCATAATAGCTGATTGGAAGAAAGTTAATGCAAAAGCACTTGTTTCTTTTAATATTGGCATATGTATGAGTGTGCTGATATAGATTACCCATTACAGCAAAGAAAGCAGTTTTGTCCCCATGAAAGCAGCTCCACGAGTGAAAGCAGACATTCGGCTTCCCATTTTCTTTCCATGTAGTAATCGCAAACAAAGCTGTTGGTATCCCGGCGGTTACTTCAAAATGAGAAAACAACTCGAATTCTTCCGGATATGAAGGCTTGAAATATTGTGGAAAATCTTTTCCAATCTCTATTTTCACTACAGTACCTCCTGCGAAAATCCAATCTGTTTTCCTCATTATACCTTTTCCGCTTACCGTTGAGAAGATATTTTTAGACAAGAAAAAAACCTCTGTCCTACTGGAAACCCAGTAAACAGAGGCTTAGCAATGCGGAAGATGGGACTTGAACCCACACGACACGAATGTCACAAGATCCTTAGTCTTGCTCGTCTGCCAGTTCCGACACTTCCGCATACCGTATTCGGTTCGTGATCTTTACCGCTCGGTGCTGACCACATGACATATAATACTATCTAGCCCCGCAAAAGTCAACTGTTATTTTGAAATTTTCTAAAGTTCGAAAATAATTTGTATTTTTTAAATATTTTAGAAAATTCAGCAAATTTATTTTCCACCAAAATCCCCAGGATTTAGAAGCCAAACGAAACCGGCAGGATAGCCACTAAGATTTATGAATTCCACAACAGTTAACCTCAAGCCCTGCTGCCATATCTGAAACTCTGTATTTCTTAGTCGATACTCTTCCAACTGTGACCTCGTTTTTTCGAAATCTTCATTTGCTCTGACTCTTCCGATTTGAAGAACGCAGAGAACTGCGGAATATAAGTCAGGATCGCTTTTCAAAGGGGAGGGGCGTTGGATTTGGCGACTTCGGAATGGAGTTAAAAAACTTGGGATCTGGCGCAATGACGTTAACAGGGCAGATGGGATTGTCTGAGTGAAACGAGTTGCCCATCTGCCCTGTTGTTTTTAGTCATTTGTCAGATCCCTTAGTTTTTCTTACTCCATGGAGCGGAGCAAAAGACAATGCCCCTCCCCTTTGAATACGGCTTTACAAACTTTATTCCGCATTTCTCGGACGTTTTACTCTATCGAAGAATCAGACAAACTCAAATTTCCGTTCTACTCCATATTCCCCGGAAATCTCGGTATTCCATCGAATCCCGCTTTCAGATCCTCATCTGTCGGGATATAATCCGTCATCTCTCCATTGTGGAATTTCTCATAAGCATACATATCGAAATACCCTGTTCCTGTAAGTCCGAAGAGGATGGCCTTCTCCTCTCCTGTCTCCTTGCACTTCATAGCCTCATCAATCGCCACCTTGATCGCATGGCTGCTCTCCGGCGCCGGAAGAATTCCTTCCACGCGTGCGAACTGCTCTGCTGCCTCGAATACGGACGTCTGCTCTACCGCGCGCGCTTCCATATATCCGTCATGGTAGAGCTGGGACAGTACCGAACTCATGCCGTGATAGCGAAGACCCCCGGCATGGTTTGCGGACGGAATAAATCCGCTTCCCAGCGTATACATTTTTGCCAGCGGGCACACCATTCCGGTATCACAGAAATCATAAGCATATACGCCTCTTGTCAGGCTCGGGCAGGAAGCCGGCTCTACGGCAATAAACTGATAATCTGCCTCGCCGCGAAGCTGTTCTCCCATAAACGGGGAAATAAGTCCGCCGAGATTAGATCCGCCTCCTGCGCATCCGATGATAATATCCGGCTTGATGCCATATTTATCCATGGCAGTTTTTGTCTCTACACCGATAATGGACTGATGCAGAAGCACCTGATTCAGTACACTGCCGAGCACATATCGGTATCCTTCCGTATGAGTTGCCACCTCAACCGCCTCTGAGATGGCGCATCCGAGGCTTCCTGTTGTTCCCGGATGTTCTGCGAGAATCTTTCTTCCCACTTCTGTTGTCTCAGAAGGAGACGGAGTTACACTTGCGCCATAAGTACGCATTACCTCGCGGCGGAACGGTTTCTGCTCATAGGAGCATTTCACCATAAACACTTTACAGTCCAGGTCAAGGTAAGAACACGCCATGGAAAGCGCGGTTCCCCACTGTCCTGCGCCCGTCTCTGTTGTCACGCCTTTTAGCCCCTGATCCTTTGCGTAAAACGCCTGCGCGATGGCAGAATTGAGCTTATGGCTGCCGCTCGTATTGTTTCCCTCGAATTTATAATAGATCTTCGCCGGTGTCTGAAGTTTTTCCTCAAGGCAGTAAGCGCGGACAAGCGGTGACGGACGGTACATTTTATAGAAATCCCTGATTTTTTCCGGAATCTCGATATACCGGTTGTCATTGTCCAGCTCCTGCTTTACCAGTTCTTCACAGAACACAGCTCCAAGCTCCTCTGCTGTCATAGGTTCGTATGTCGCCGGATTAAGAAGGGGCGCCGGCTTGTTTTTCATATCCGCGCGGACATTATACCATTCTCTGGGCATCTCGCTCTCTTCAAGATAAATTTTGTAAGGAATCTTTTTCTCGCTCATTTTTCTTCTCCTTTCTTAACTCCGGGATTCAAGGCTGAATGACCGGAATCTGTCCTGCGGATATCTCCGGCAGATTTTCCGGTAAAATAAAAAGCCCTCATCCCATACAAATAAAACATTGCAGGGACAAGAGCCAATCATACAAACTCCTGCGGTGCCACCCGGCTTGATGTTGTAAACACCCTCTCATGCATACTGTCATATGCGCCTTTTTCTAACGAAGTGCGGTCTCCGTCTCACTTACTTGCCGGTGCCGCGCACCGTACGTTCAGTTTGCCCTCAGAAGCCCATTCGCCTCATCACTTACCTGCTGCGATCCCACCATCCGCAGCTCTCTGTACGGCAGTATTCTGAAGCTACTTACTCTTCCTCATCGGTTTATAAAGACTTTAACACGGTACAATATCAATGTCAACCTTTTTTCTACAGCCTGTTTTTTACAGCCGGCAGTTTTTTTGCATCCACTGCGAGCGAACTGTTACTCCTCTGCGCTCCAGATCAGTTCCGCATTGTCCAGCACTGCTTCCGGATTCTCATAGAATTCTGACACCGGCTCAAACTCGCCATAATACACTTCATCAATCTCCTCTTTTCTCATCCCTCTCTCATCCTCCTTTCACTTTATTAACGCGCGGACATGAAAAACGTTACAAAATTTATTCAGAAACGAAAGAATCCCCGGCGCGCATTTACCGGAGACTCTTTTCCGCGGAAACGGATGCACTGGTATTTTCCAGCCCTTTCAATACCTGTTGTGCACCTTTTCCGCAAAGCACATAAAATCTTTTAATTCAATAAATTTTCCATCATCGAGCACAGCCTTTCCGCTCATTTTCCCGAATACCTGATGCTGGTCCGATGAAACAATGAAAGCTGAAAGTTGCGCTGCGCGGTCCAGAACCGGCGTGAACTCCATCTCAAATCTCCCGTCGCTGGATGTAATCGTCCAGGGTTTCAGATAGTCGTCCTCCGGAATATGGAAAGTGACATCGTCAAGCTTATGCCCGACACCGTCATAGAACAGGATATTCTCCGTTGCCGCAGACGTATCGCCGAACCCATAACCAAGATTGAAACCGAACGGTTTCCCGCCGACAGTTCCATTGCCTGAACTCCAGTACCATGTATTATCGTATGTCCAGACACCTCTTCCCCAGTCCAGAGTGCCGTAATCTTTCTCCGGCTCAAACCAGTAAGTTGTATCGTCAAAAGACAGATACCCTTCCGCTCTCATACAGTTGATTTTCTGGTTGTAATAAAACGCGTTTTTTCCCTCCCACGGCGTTGCCACGGTAATTGAGTCCATATCCGGCTGTTCCAGCGTGATCTCACAGAAAAAATCTTTCCCGTCATAAAAATTCTTAAAATCACAGGAGATCATTCTCCTTCCACTCTCAACTCTGAACTCCATCCGGAGCCGCTTATCTTTGTAAAATGTATTTCCGGCTGACGTTGAGGCAGGCATCTTCATTTTCCCCATTGGGAAAGGAGTAAGGATCGTCTCCGTATGCTCCCATTTTTCCGTGAAATTCAAAAACGAAACTGACTGAAGTCCGATATATCCGTCATCAGACAGGGTAAACGCGGCACCATGCCTGTCATTCATCACAAGATAATAATCCCATTCCTTGATTCGAAATTTTGGCGCAGTGATCTGCTGCCTGTTATATTTCCACACCGGACGTCTGGCCCAGCCCGGCTCTCCTATGTTTCCTGCCTGATTAAGCAGCGGCTGCTCTGCCGTCACTTCATGATTCCGCATATTCATCACTCCCCGAAAAAAAGTAAAAGCCCGAATCCCAACAGGGACCGGGCTTCTTCCTTTATTTTACTACGCAACCTTCTCTTTTGCAATAGCTGCAAGCGTTGCGAATCCTTCTTTGTCATTCACAGCGAGCTCAGCGAGCATCTTTCTGTTCATATCAACATTCGCAAGTTTCAGACCATGCATAAATTTGCTGTAGGAAAGTCCGTTCATTCTTGCAGCAGCGTTGATACGTGCGATCCAGAGCTGTCTCATCTGACGTTTGCGCTGTTTTCTTCCGGCATATGCTGATGTAAGAGCTCTCATTACAGACTGTTTTGCCACTCTGTACTGTTTGGAACGTGCTCCTCTGTATCCTTTAGCCAGTTTCAGTGTTCTGTTATGTTTCTTCTTAGCGTTCATTCCGCCTTTGATTCTTGCCATTTCTTAATCCTCCTTCATCAAAACCCAAATCTTACAGATAAGGTAAAACCTTCTTCATATTCTTTACATTTGTTGCATCTGTAATTGTTGACTGTCTGAGATTTCTTTTTCTCTTTGTTGACTTCTTAGTTAAGATATGGCTCTTATAAGCTTTATTTCTTTTCAGCTTTCCTGTACCTGTTTTTTTGAAGCGTTTTGCTGCCGCTCTATTTGTTTTGATTTTTGGCATGATAATTTCCTCCTTTATTGTGCTGCCTTTTCAGGATATTCATCCCGGAATATATATTATTTTTTAACGTTTTTCAGTTAAAACCATGCTCATATTCCTGCCTTCAAGCTTTGCAGGTTTTTCCACTACGGCGATGTCCTCAAGCATCTTTGCGAAATCGTCAAGAATATGTTTACTCTGCTGCACATGCGCCATCTCACGGCCGCGGAAACGCAGCGTTACCTTAACCTTATTCCCCTTGGTGATGAACTTCTTGGCATTATTCACCTTGGTGTTAAGGTCATTCGTATCGATATTCGGTGACAGGCGTACTTCCTTGATTTCAACAGTCTTCTGCTTTTTCTTCGCCTCTTTTTCTTTTCTGGTCTGCTCGTACTTGAACTTACCGTAATCAATGATCTTGCAGACCGGCGGTTTGGCCATCGGTGCGATCTTTACAAGATCAAGCTCCGCTTCCTGGGCAATCTTCATTGCCTCTCTGGCAGACATGATGCCTAACTGTTCCCCATCCTCGCTGATCAGACGGATCTCTTTGTCTCTGATCTGCTCGTTAATCATTAAATCGCTAATTGTAGTATACCTCCGTCAAATGAATTTCCCTCAGGTCCTATGCGAAGACACAAAAAAACGAGTGAATATCATATCCACCCGACACAATTAGCAACGCTTTCCGTAAAAGAACCCGGAATCCGTCAAACTTAAAAATATCGAACCAGTAGTCACGCGATTGTGCTATGGTGAGAGTGGATACTCTACTTTGTTTTTTGCTTCACGCAGGTATTAACTTACCACATTCTCATCCTCTTGTCAACAGTAAAAACATGATTTTTTCATCTTCTGATTTTCACACATTCATACCTTATAGAGAAAGCAGCCTGCGGACAGTAAACAGACCGTCTTTTCCGTGCACTGCCCGCCCCGGCCGGATTCCGTCCGAATTTTCACTTTATCCGCTTCCCTGTCAGGCCAGGACCCGGATATATCTTATCACTTACAAACTTACGAATTCTTCATAACAACGCTTTCAACCACATCCGCCACATGCTCGCAGGCGTCCGCGCAGCGCTCCAGATAGATATAGATATCTCTCCATGCAATGATGCGGATGGGATCTTCGGACTCCACATAAAGGCTGCGGATATTTTCCATGAACATCTTGTCCGACTTCTCCTCCAGATCATTGATTCGGATCACCAGGTTCTTCAGATTCTTTGACTTCCTGAATTCCCGGAACTCTTCCAGAAGAGCCTTTACCGCCTCACAGCACTCGATGATAACATCCGTCATCTTAAGTGCTCCCGACTCGATATCCCGCACATTGTTCATGTAGACACGGAGCATTACGTCCTCCACCTTGTCGGTGATGTTATCGATATTCTGGCTCAGAGAGATAATGTCCTCCCTCTCGATGGGCGGTATAAACTCTCTTGCCAGACGGTCCAGCATATCATGCTTTTTCATGTCCGCGCTGTGCTCCACCTTATGAAGCTCGTCCAGCTGCTCCTTAAGCTGGTCCGGATGAAAGTTGTTGAGACTTTCTTTTAACATATGCGCCGCCCTGCATGAATCCTCTGCGCATGCCACAAATGTATCAAAATAGTACAGATCCTGTTTCTTTGCCATTTCTTCTCCTCCTGCTGATTTTCCTTTTTTGTTTTCATACTGCCGTCAGAAAACCATAATAAATATTTTTGCAATCACAAAACTGATCAGTCCGCATCCCGGGAAAGTAAAGATCCAGGTCAGCATCATGTCCTTTACCACCCCGAAATTGATGGCGGAAAGTCGCTTTACAGCTCCCACGCCCATGATCGCGCTTGTCTTTGTGTGTGTCGTAGATACCGGAATTCCGAATACACTGGAGAGGAGCAGACAGACCGCGCCTGCAAGGTCTGCGGAAAATCCCTGGAACTTCTCCAGCTTTACCATATCCATGCCGACAGATTTGATAATCTTCTCTCCGCCGACGCTTGTCCCCACACCCATGACCACGCTGCACAGCAGCATCAGCCATACCGGGATAATCATTCCCTCCACACTGCTCTGCCCGTTGCAGAACGCGATGCCGAGGAACAGAACGCCGATGAATTTCTGACCGTCCTGGGCACCGTGCATAAAGCTCATAAATGCCGCACCGAAGATCTGTGCCACCGTAAAGAAACCGTTCGTACTGCGCCGGTCCATCTCCGCACAGATCAGGGTAAGCGCCTTGCAGATCACCCAGCCCATGGCAAATCCGAGCGCCAGGCTCAGCACAAGTCCGTAGAGTACCTTTACCCACTCATTAAAGTTGATACCGCCGACTCCGTTGTGAATCGCAATCGCTGCCCCGGAAAGTCCGGCGATCAGGCTGTGGCTCTCACTGGTAGGAATGCCGAACACCGATGCGGCGACACTGTAGACAACAATGGAAAAAAGCGCGGCACACAGGGCGATCAGCGCCTCTCCCGTCTCTCCGCCGAAATCCACCATGTTGGAAATCGTGGAAGCCACCGCACTGTTGATGTGCGTCATGACAAGCACGCCCAGAAAATTAAACACTGCACTCATCATGATGGCTGTCCTTACCTTCATACATCTGGTGGCAACACAGGTTGCAATCGCATTTGGCGCATCCGTCCAGCCATTGACAAAGATAACTCCCAGAGTAAGCGCAACCGTAATCAGCAGGACCGGGTTGGAAAAGACCTGCTGACAAAAATCAGTAAATGTAATTCCCATAAACTTTCTCCCTCTATATTTTTGCGCAAAAAAATGGCGTGAAGAAAACAAAAACGGAATCTGCCGCAAATGATACAGACACCTTCTCACATATGATCTATGTCTTCCTCCTGCCATTTATTTTACTTACTTTTTACTTAAATATAACATTCTGTTTTCTGTATGTCAACAAATCTCCATACATTTCCGATTTCTTAACATATTATTTATTAATGATCCCCCTTTTCCTGGAAAATTATTCGTGATATAGTGTTAGAAGCTGCGGCATTCATCTGACTTTTTTCTTTCATCGTCTGGTGAAACCGCACAATGATTATCCGGAATAATTAAAATATCTGGGGAAAGTGAGAAAAAGTAGAAATGAGTTCTGAAAAGTTTAATAACAAATGGGGCTTTGTCATCTCCTGTATCGGAAGTTCCGTGGGAATGGCGAATATCTGGCTCTTCCCGTACCGAATCGGCGAGTTCGGCGGTGCCGCATTCCTGATCCCCTACCTCATCTTTGTCGTCCTGATCGGATTCAGCGGGGTCATCGGCGAGATGGCATTCGGACGCGCCATGCACTCCGGTCCTCTGGGTGCTTTCAGAAAGGCGTACAGCATGAGGGGGCTGCCACGGCTTGGGACATTCATCGGGCTGATCCCGGTGATCGGCTCCCTGGGAATCGCCATCGGCTACAGTGTCATCATCGGCTGGATCTTAAAGTTTCTTGCAGATTCTATCAGCGGTGAGATTGTCTCATCCGAAGATCCCGCTGCAGTTTTCGGCGGTCTGTCCGGGAATTTCGGGAGCATTCCCTGGCACCTCCTGGGACTGGTTCTTGTGCTGATCTGCATGTCCTTCGGCATCGCCCGGGGCATTGAGACTGTCAACCGCATCATGATGCCGGCCTTTTATGTTTTGTTCCTGTTCCTTGCCGTGCGTGTTTTCTTTCTGGACGGATCGCTGGAGGGGTATGCCTACCTTTTCAAGCCGGACTGGTCAGCCATGGCGAATCCGCGGACATGGGTCTATGCCATGGGGCAGGCATTCTTCTCCCTGTCTGTAGCGGGGAGCGGCACAGTTGTCTACGGGAGCTATCTGAAATCCGATGTTGATGTGGTGAGCAGCGCCAAATACGTCGCCATATTTGACACGGCAGCCGCTCTCCTGGCAGGACTTGTGATTATTCCTGCCGTATTTGCCTACGGAATGGAGCCCAACTCCGGTCCGGGACTGCTGTTTATCACAATTCCCACTGTGATCCGCAGCATTCCTTTCGGAAGAATCTTTGCAGTGGTCTTCTTCCTGGCGGTACTCTTCGCAGGTGTGACCTCCCTTATGAACCTTCTGGAGAGCCCGGTTGAAGCACTTCAGAAACGCCTGGGCTGGTCCAGAAAAATGTCCCTCCTTCTGGTCGGGGCCGTGACGGCAGTGGTGGGCATCTTCGTGGAAGGTCCCCTCTTAAGTCCCTGGATGGACAGTATTTCCATCTATGTGATTCCCCTCGGAGCGCTCCTGGCAGGGATCACCATGTTCTGGGTATGCGGCTCCACATTCGCCCGCAACGCTGTACAGCTCGGCCGGAAACGCACACTGGGGAAATGGTTTGAACCGATGACAAAATATGTCTTCTGCATTGTCGCAGTCCTTGTATATATTCTCGGAATATTTTTTGGAGGGATCGGCTGATCCCTCCATTTTTTATCGTTTATCGCTTGTTACCCATGCAGAACACCGCGACAACGCCCGGACCGGTATGGCTTCCGATCACCGTACCGATATTGTTGATCAGGATGTTGTCGATCCCCATCTTCTCACGGACAAGCTTCGCCACGTACTCTGCGTCTTCCAGACAGTCCCCGTGGGTAATCATGATAATATCATTGTCCCATCCTTTCGACTGTTCCACAGCCATATCCACGATCCGGTTCAGCGACTTCTTTCTGCCCCGCTCTTTTCCGATCACCTGCAGGCTCCCCGAATCATCCATATGTATGATCGGCTTGATCTGGACAAGAGTTCCGAGTACAGCCGTCGTCTTCGAGATACGCCCACCTCTGTGGAGATGGTTCAGATCATCCACCGTCACATTGTGGCATACATGAAGCTTGTTCTCCTCCACCCACTGTGCGATCTCATCGATATTCTTTCCCTGCTCCTTGAGCTGAAGACTCTTATAGAGAAGCATTGCCTCTCCAAGGCATGCGCACAGAGTATCAATAATATAGATCTTTGCCTCCGGATATTTCTCCGACAGTTCTTCCCCCGCAATGCGCATACTGTTGTACGTGCCGCTCAGAGCAGAGGAAAAGCCGAGATGAAGGATGTCTTTTCCTTCCTTCAGAAACGGCTCGAGCATCTGTACCGCTTCCTCCGGATTGATCTGGGATGTAACAGACATGTGTCCCTCTCTGAGTTTCTGGAAAAATTCTTTTGCGGACAGCCCGTACATATCTGTGTACGTCTGCCCGTCAATCGTATATTTCAGCGGAATTACAGGCACATGCCTCTCCTCAAGCCACTCCCGCGGCAGATCAACGGTACTGTTCACCGTGATTACAAAATCTCTCATATTACTGGATCCTCCTGATAAAATTTTTTACCCTGATTAAAGGAGTAATGTGTACCTAACTATCATACCATCTTTTCCTTACCAAGGCAAAATCTTTTTACCGCAGTCCCGGTATCGATCTGCCGTTCATGATCTTTCCTTTTCCGTTCTGTCCTTTTCTGATCTCCTTCCCCGGTCATTCAGTTCAGCTTGACGTTCAGATAGTTCCGCCCTGACAGTGTCTTGTTAAAGACAAGGAAACAGAGCACCAGTATGCAGCCGATGATAAACCCGTACAGATTGAAGCATGCTGTCAGGATAAGCAGAAGCAGCCGCATGAACTTAAGAGCATAGCCGAGTTCGAAATTCGGCTGTGTATAGTTCGCCACCGCCACGAATGCCATGTATAACATCACTTCCGAGTTAAACCAGCCTGACTGCACGGAAAACTCTCCCATGACAATACCGGCGATCACACTCAGGGGCGTACTGAGCATGGTTGGCGTATTCATTGCTGCCAGGCGCAGGCCGTCAATGGACAGTTCCAGGATCAGAAACTGGAAGATCAGCGGGATGTTCACCTCATCTCTGACCGCCACAAATTCGAACACCTCCGGCAGCCACTCGAGATTCTGCATAAACAGCAGATACAGCGGTGTAAAGAACACGGTTGCCACTGTGATGAGAATCCGGGTCGCCTTCAGATAGACTCCCGTAATCGTCGGGAAATAATAATCATTTGCCTCCTCAATCATATCCAGAACCGAAGTGGGCAGAATCAGGGCAGACGGGGAATTGTCCACCAGAACCACCACCTTGCCTTCCAGAAGGCAGGCAGCCGCCGTATCAGGCCGCTCCGTATACTTGAACTTCGGAAACGGATTGAACCACTTTCTCTTAAACAGAGCTTCCGCAAGACTCTGCTGCGTCATGCGCAGATCCCCGATCTGCAGGCTCTGGATCCGATTTCTTAAATTGTCCAGAAGCCCCCGGTCCACCCGGTCTGTCATATAGCAGATGGCGATATCCGTGCGCGACGCCTGCCCCGCTTCCATCATCTCCATGACCAGATGGGGATCCCGGATGCGCCGGCGCATAAGCGCCGTATTGAACACAATCGTCTCCACGAATCCGTCCCTTGATCCTCTCAGGGACTTGTCTTTGTCCGGCTCCTCAACGCTTCTGGCCGGATAGGTCCGGCAGTCGATGCAGATACACTCGCTGTATCCGTCAATAAAAAGACATGCGGCGCCTGACAGCACGTTCCGAACCGCCTGGTCAAAGTCCTCCAGTACGTCCACCTCCACATAAGGGACGTGTTTCCGGACGAATCCCTCTGCATCCTCCGGCATATCTTCCTCCGTCACCGACAGGAAAGAATCCATGATCTTGAGCATGGCCTCATCTTTTATAAAACCGTCGATATAGTAGAACACAGACGCTTTCCCGCCGATCTCAATCTCTCTTCTTATAATGTCAAAGCTCTCCTTCACCGGAAGAGTCTCGTTCATGTACGCAATATTTTCTTCAAACAGCGCGCTGATTTTTCTGGTGTCTTTCTCAACCATGGCAGCTTTTCCTTTCTTCTTTTCCCTGTTAGATTTCCCTGTTTGTTCGGAAAATATGCAGCAGACTGCCGGATGCATTCTCTCTGTCATAAAATATATTTTTGTTTCACGGCCGCGAAATGTACGGTCAGACGGTCTGCACTTCCTGTCTGTCCGCTGCAGGTTCCCAGGGTGAATATTTTCCCCGGACTTTCCACCACATTTCCCGCCGATATGCTCCTCTTCTGCAGATCTGCGCTGAGCGCTTCCAGTTCCAGAGTATCTCCTGCGCGGTCCAGTTCAAATACCCCGTCATCTTTTCGACAGGGAAACACGGAGATCAGGCGGCACTTTACCGTTCTGTCCGGTGTATACAGGTACATGGTCTCATGGGCGCCGGCGAAGTCCCGGTTTCTGTAATTTTTCAGTTCGCCGAACATCTGGCCGGAGATCAGATTATGGCCGAAAATGCAGATATGGCCGTCATTTTCCAGATCTGCCCCGGCGAATGTAAACACTGCGCCGTTTTCTGCTTTTTTCCCCTGATAGTCCAGCGACAGATACTCCTCATCCGTCTCCCCGGTCAGCACCGGGTAGTCAATCTTCGTATCCGGCACGTAGATCCAGCCGCAGATGTCCGGATTGATCGCCCGGAGCTTCTCGAAATCAATATTCCGGTTAAATGGATCATCCGGGTCAAGAAGCTGTCCGGCGCCCGGGACTCTGACAACGGCATTTTTCAGCGCTTCACTCTGCGCCTGGAGATCGCGGAACTTCACAAGTTCCGCTGTCCCCGCCGCAAGCAGCACCGCTCCGAGAAGAAGAAAAACAATCCCTGTATAGATCCTTTCTGCTGCTGTATGCTTTCCTTTCTGCCGTTTCTTCCGCCGTTCCAATTTTCTTATTCTCTGGTCAATCCTTCTCATCGCTCTCTTTTTTTCCTCCCGGCAGATTCATCATAATTCCCAGGGTAAAAAGAGCTGCCGCTGTCCCGAAAAACAGCAGCACCGGGCTGAACACTCCGGTCTGGGGCGCGTGCCTTTTCTCCTCTGACTCCTCCGGTCTGGGGGTATGTTTCGGTTTTACCGTAATCTCATAAAGCATGGTCCCCTCTTCCTCACTCCAGGTCGGCACTGCAATGAGGAAAGGCGTAATCTCATCATACCCCGAATCATCCAGCGCCTGAATCAGGTAGACGCCCACATCCAGACCGGAAAATACAGCCTTCCCTTCTGCATCCGTCTGCACGGTAGTGTCCGGTGCCACACTTTTCTCCGCAATTATCCGGGCCGCCCGCTCCAGTTCCGAAGCGCTCCCGATGCTGTTCAGGTCGATGCGCTCATCGCTGCAGGCGTCCGTCAGCTCATAGGTTCCCTCTGTGACATTTGCTGCCTTTGTACAGGAAAGCCATACTCCTTCCCTTGATGTTCCTTCTGCGCCCTCAGTCAGCAGGATCTCAATCTTCCCCGCTCCGGCATCAGGCATAACGTTTCCGCCTCCTGTTCCTTCTCCTTCTTCTGCGCACACGGGCAGCGCGGACAGAAGAAGTATCCCGGACAGAAGAAGTGCGGGAACCATTCTTTTTTCCATTCTGCTTTTCTCTGACATATTTCTCTTTCCTCCAATCTGTGATCTGAAACACGGCTGCCCCTGCAAGGAGCAGAAAAGGCAGAGCCGTAAAAGTGAGTTCTCGAAAAGACGGGATCCCCGGCGCGATGCTTTCGTACACCGTCTCCTCGTAAGGGACCCTCTCACCGGTGACAACCAGTCTGTGGGTATTGATGCCGTAGGGCGTGCATGTAACCAGGGAACAGAGATCTCTCCCCGCCTGAATCTTCAGCACGCCGGTATCTTCCGGCTCCACCACATCTGTCCCGCAGATCCGGTAGGCAAGCGTCTCTCCCATAACCTGCAGAAAGAACAGATCCCCTTCTTTTAATTCATCCAGCCGGGTAAAGAGACTGGAGCCGGGGATTCCGCGGTGTCCGGTCAGGACGCAGTGAGTGTTTTCGCCGCCCACCGGCAGACTGGTTCCCTGCTGATGACCTGCGCCTGCGGACAGAACCTCCTCATCTGTCCCGTGGTAAACCGGAAGGTCCACATCGATCTTCGGGATCTCGATACTTCCCATAATGCCGTCAGACTGGTTCAGGATCCGGCAGTAGCTCTCATCGCTTAAGATTCCCGTATCCATATTGTCCACCACCGCTCCTTTTGACTGGAACAGCATGCTGTTGTACTCTTCCGCCTCGTCCAGGATCTCCCGGATCCGGGATTCATCCTGTTTCTCCAGAGTACTCCGGCAGGAGGCAACAGCATATTTCTGCTGCTGCCGCTGAATGATATTCCCTGCCAGGGGATAACAGAGGAGAAGAAAACCGGCGGCAAACACAATCCTCAAAATCCATTTTTTTCCCTTATTACTTCCCATAGGTTTCATGCTCTCTCCTGTGTTTCGCTTTTATCTATTCTTTTCTGTTCTTCTTTCTGCCGAGCACCGCAGCAGTAACCATCAGAACCGCTCCGCTTCCGATGAGCACAGGCATGGCCGCGGATCCTGTCACCGGAAGACGGCTCCCCACCTGGTTGATCACTTTCAGGTCACCGGAACCATCTGCGGCGTCACCGTTCAGGTCAACCGTATCTTCCGCGTACTCTCCTTCGTAGAATTCCCGGATATGGGCAGTCATCTCCAGACTTTTCAGAATACTGCTGCCCGCGGATTCCCCTGCCGTGTATCCGTTCCGGTCATCGGTGTACGCAGGCGTAACCGTGATCACAATGGGATCCAGCAGCGTGCGGTATCCGTCCGGCGCCGCAGTCTCTTTCAGGTAATAAACGCCCTGGTCCAGTCCGTAGATGGTAAAGACACCGTCCTGTCCGGAAGATATCTCCACCGCATCCTTCGGCACACTTCCGCCGGTATGGTCATCCCCTCCGGTGCTGTCCCGGTTGATCACAATATAGCCGCTTCCGCCCTGATTCTTTTCCTTCACATAGACTTCATTTCTGCAGTCCGCATCACTGTAGAGCCGGAATTTTGCTCCTTCCAGTACAAGATCGTGGTCGTTGGTCTTCAGACCGTTGAGCCGGAACGTAAAGCACACAACCGTATCCCAGGGGGTATAGCCGGTCTCCCCTTTTCCGTCTGCATCCGGGTCATTGGAGAATTCCAGACGGACACCGTTCTCGAAACCGGGCCTTCCTGTCCGGTCTGCCGCCAGGTCATTGAGGGTAGCCTCATAGGTCAGCGTCACGGTCAGACCGGTATAGTCGTTGTGTCCCAGACTGTTTATCCTGTCAAACTCCCGGTCCACGACAGCCTTGATATCCTGCACCTCGATGAGGAACGTATCGCCGCTGTCCAGCCTGCTGCCCTCCGTAATCACGGTGTATTCCCCTTTTGTCAGGACATAGTCTTTCTTTCCGTTGGAAATGGTAATCTGAATCGCATTTTTATCGCCGTTGAAGGTCAGCGCCTCATCCATCCGGTCATGCCATGCATAGTAGTAACTGTGATATCCGTTCATGTCGCAGATCGTTGAGACGAACCGGTATGGCACAGTCTGTCCGATCTCGTAGTCCGCAATATCATTCCATCCGTCATCCCCCACAGAATCCGGATTATCATCCTCACGCCCCTTCTTGACGATCCGGGGATAATCGGATTTGATCTCGATCTCCGTCGCCGGATTGGCAGTGTCCACCATGCAGAGGGAAGAGGCATACCATTCCCTGCCGTCTTCGTCATATTCCGAGATCTCATCCACGATATAATATCCGTAGGAAAGACCGCTGATTGTCACCGAGTTGTCGGATTTTGCACTGCCCACATAGACGTATTCTCCTTCCCCTCCCATGTCTTTGATCGTGGTTCTCACCTGCTCCACGAAATACCGGAAGTCCGAATAGCTCCCCTCCGGCTTCTGGTCTGCATGGGCGCCCTCCACCTGATTCGTGTTCAGGGACTGAATGTAATCGATCACCTGATATTCCGTCACGGCGGATGCCTTCAGGGATGTGCCGTCCCTCCTGTTAAGTGCCTGCGCCACGACTGTCTGAAGGGCTGTTTTATATTGAGCGTTAAATGTATAGTTGATGGATTCACCCTGCTTTGCATTCACTGCGTCGAACAGACGGAAGATCTCGAACCTTTTGCCTTCCATGGACTGTCCCTGATTTCCGTTGACAGTAATAGAGGCTCCTCCGCTTCCCAGACTTACATACCCCTTTTCTGCCACATGGTTTCCCGCTGCGTACCACGGTTCTTCTGCCGCCATGACAGCGGGCAGCTCAGCAAAAGAAGTCAGGGGGAAGGCTGCTGCGAGGGCTACGCAGGTACATATCACGCGGACCCTGTATTTTCTCCCGACACTGTATATCTTTTGTTCACCGTACTTTCTCCCGACAGTATTTCCCTTTATACCGCTCTTTTTCGTCTCTCTTGTTCCTTTGTTTATCTGATTCTTTTTCATACTTTTCCCTTTCATCTTTTACGTCTGCCTGTTCCTCTGTCTCTCACAGAAACCGTAAATGCTGCCGCCGCCAGCAGAATCCCCGCCGCCGTCATAAGCAGGGTTCCTCCGGATCCCGTCTTCGGCAGCCGGATACCGGTCTCATTGTATATGGTCATCCGGGCGATTCGGTCCTTCTTTGTTCCTTCCACACAGAACTGGCCTTCCCGGTCAGTGTATGCCTTTCCGTTCACATAGAAGGTAAATGTCCCCTCCGGCACACTGCTTTCGGCACAGATCTCCCAGACAACATCCTCTCCTTCTTCGTCCATGGGAAGCCGGTATCCTGCCGGCGCTTCTGTCTCTTTCAGATAGTAGACCGTCCCCGGATGCAGTCCTTCCAGCGTAAGAGTCCCGTCTTTTCCGGTGACTGCCTTCGCCACTGTCCGGCTGCATCCGCTGTCACTGTAAAGTGTAAATTTCGCTCCTTCCAGGACCTTCCCCTTTTCATTCTCTTTGCAGATTTTCAGGGTAAATGGCGCCGGCTGGTTCTCGACCCGGATATCTGTGGCTCCGGCCTGCTTTGCCGTGACCACAATCGCTCCGCTCAGTTCTGTGACTTCCGCCTTGGATGTGACAGTAACATTTCCTTTCCTGTCCACTGTAAATGTAATCACATTTTCATTGAGAGACAGACCGTCCGGAACGCCCACTTCTCTTACCGTGTGTTTCCCTTCCCGGAGTCCGCGGATCACTGCCATTCCCTCGCTGTCTGTCGTGTATCTTGTCTTTGTTCCGTCAGGTCCCGTATGTTCGAACACTACACCGGAAACCGGCAGATCCGTGCCGGACTGTACTTTCTTCAGGTTCAGCCTGATAATATTTTCCTTCTGAACCGGCTCCTGATAGACAATGGTTCCGCTGCCTCCGCTTCCCTCTTCTATGCTGGCGGTAATAATCTGGCTGTCAGCCAGGTATCCCGGCGGCGGAGCGATCTCTTCAAAGGTCAGTGTGCCGTATGGCAGCGCCGGCTTTTCCCCCGCATCATAGTAAAGATCGTCACCGGAGAGCAGATACTCCGTCGAATACTTCAGTTTTCCTTCCGCATCTGTGACGAAGATCCACGTCCGGAGCGGAGTATCCCCGTCTTTCGCCGGATCCGAGCTGCTCCGGGTACCATAGAATTTCACCCGGAACTGGGCTCCTTCCAGAGAGCCTGTCCCCTGGGCTGCACCGCCGGTTTCCGCATCCACTTTTCTCAGAAGGATACTCACCGGCAGCATGACCGGCGTATCCGCGACGACCGGCGTATTGGGCACTGCGGACGTATGGTTTGCCGCAACGCTGACCTTTACTGCGGCGTCGTCCGCTTTATACCCCTGTGGCGCTTTTATTTCTTTTACATAATATGTTCCCACTTTCAGGCAGACAGTTCCCGCATTTCCCGATGCGTCCGTCTCCAGCACGGCATTGACACCGGTATCTGCCGTCAGGGCAGGCGTTCTGCACGCTTCATCCGTATATACCCCATATTTGGCTCCTTCCAGGGAATACAGAGGATTCTGCGCTGTAACAGAAGTATCTGCCGAGCGCTTTGCCAGAGACAGATAACCGTTTGGCTGATATTCCCAGTACATCAGATCCTGCTTTGCCCCGTTTCCCGTGGAAACCTTGTAAACCTTAAAACCTTCCGGAGCTTCCGCCGCGCTCTCAATATAATCGATAAATCCGGACAGTCCCATCTGGGTGGAATAATTTCCGTGAATTCCCCAGTTTAAGGAATCCGCGCCGGAATAATAGTAACTCAGAGCCAGAGATGTAACAGCTCTTCCCTGCTCAAAGCTGAATATGCCGCTCCACTGCTTCGGGCCGCTGTACCCGTAATAGAGGACTTTTCTCTGCATCGAATCCGTCACCGTTTCCGGAGCGGATGTGGTTTCGCCAACAAGAGGGCGGTCCACTCCATGTTCTGCGCAAAACGCCTGGATTCCGTTCACTTCAAAATATCCTACAACTGTGTTCATATACCGCACCAGTTCTGATGCAGTCACTGTCCCTCCTGCAGATCTAGCTGCAGGGACAGCCGTCCGCACCGCACTTTTCACCCCGGCGGGCACTTTCTTTTTCGCCGTTTCCGGAGAATAACTCCGTATCAGCTGTGCAGTACCCGAGCGTTCCAGCTCCAGTGTACTTTTGTCTCCAAGATACTCTTCGGTCAGGTACCCCTCCGGGTCCACATACCCGGATAGCCCCAGTTCTTCGGCAAGCGACATCCTTCCGCTGATGCTGTCTGCACCTTCGTCCTCTCCGGCAAGGGACAGACTTCCCCCTGCCGCAGCTAACAGAAATACAGAGAACAGTACACCGGAAAGGAGCCTCGTTCTTCTCTTCATGCATACCTCTCCTTTGTTTACTGAATCAACACTCTCTGCAACAATATTCTTTTGTCTCAATCCTGCTTCATACGCTGCTCCTCCTTTTCTCTTTGTATTTCTCATCAAAACTGGTATCTCCGGCCGAATCTGCCGCGACAGTAGAGATCTGCCCTCCCGCCCCCTGACGGAGAGGCTTTTCCAGACAGGTGAATTTTTAGAATGAAATTCGTCTGGGATTTTGATGTAGTGAAATCATACCACACGCAAAGCAGTATGACAAGTGCTTTTTCAGATTTTTACGACACGCATTGCATCGTAATTTTGTTTTGTCGGAATTTGATGCATCGCGTCTCTCAGAATACAAAAAATACCCGGAGTCTTATCACTCCGGGTATTCCCGACTCCGGATACCCTTTACTCCAGATATCCGGCTTTTTCCATTTTTTCGATTACCTGCGCCTGCCTCTCCCGGGCAAGTTCAGGGCTTGCGACCGGATTGTAGTTGCTCGGCGCATTGGGTATTCCCGCCAGAAGAGTACACTCATCGAAGTTCATCTGGGAAGGCGGTTTCCCGAAATAATATTCCGCCGCATCTCCCACACAGTAATTCCCGTTTCCGAAAAAGATGGAATTCACATACAGTTCCAGGATCTTGTCTTTGTCCAGAACACTCTCGATCTTAAAGGCCATGAACATCTCCGAGATCTTTCTGACGATCTTTTTATCCTGGGTAAAATACTGGTTTTTGGCAAGCTGCTGGGTGATCGTGCTTCCGCCCTCCACATAGGCACCGGCCCTGATGTCATTGACCAGCGCCCTCCCGATCGCAATCGGATCGACTCCCGGATGGTGGTAGAACCGCTTGTCCTCCACCGCCAGAACCGCATTGATATATGTATCCGGCAGTTCATTCAGGGGCGTATAATTGTCGATAGACTCGATCTGGGATGCCATCTCCTCCACACTCTTGTTCTGCAGGGCTTCCCGGTATCCCCGGTACCCCTGCCATATAAGGACGCCGCCAAGGATCATGGCGCAAAGTAATATAAAAGAACACAGCCGCTTTATCAGTTTCATCTTCCGGTACCTGCCTTTCCTGTTCCTCTTTCGTTTACAGTTTCAGTATACCGGATCCCTGCTGGTTCTTCCATACGATTGCCTTACGTTTTCACCGGGCGTCCTTACATTTTTGTAAGATGTCTGTCTTATACGGGAAGCGGCGCCTCCCTGCAGGACGCCGAGTTATTTCGTGGTACTTCCAAAACCGCCGTTTCTTACATCAGTCACATCGTCATCCAGGGTGATGCCGTACTCCACGAAAATCCCCTGCATGAATCCTTCCCCCGGCTTTACATCTACCGTCTTTCCCTCGTTGGAATCATTGGTCAGCTTTGCAAAAATCTGTCCCTCGTTATCAGAATAATAATAGTCACTGTCGATAATTCCCACCGTATTGTTGAGCTGCAGACGGTACTTGAAGCCCAGTCCGCTTCTGGGATAGCATTTCAGCACCCACTCGGGCTCCATCCAGACACGGATTCCCGTAGGAATCTTCACTGTCTCTCCGGGTTCCAGTACGAAACGTGCCGGTGCAAAAAAGTCATATCCCGCGCTTCCGGATGTAGCACGCTTCGGCAGCCGGATATCGCGGTAGATCTCCTCAATCACGCCCTCGTCCGCCGGTCCGAAGGTGTCTGTCCACCCTTCCCGGAACTGCTCCAGGCTTACCTTTTCAAACTTTGCAATTCTCTTCATTGGCTCTCTTCTCCTCTCTGTCAGTTCTGCTCTTTCCGAAATATTCCGGACTCGTCCAGAACCCCGATTACCTCCCGGATGGTCTCCTCGTCCACCACAAGTGCCATCCGCACATATCCTTCTCCGCCGCTCCCGAAAGCACTTCCCGGCGTCACAATCACACCCGTCTTCTCCATCAGCTTCATACAGAAATCAGCAGAAGACTCATATCCTTCCGGTATCTTCGCCCATACGAACATGGTCCCCTGGCTGTCCGGCACATTCCAGCCGATTCTGCGGAGCCCTCCGCAGAGTGCCCGGTTTCTCGCCGCGTATTTTTCCCTCTGCTCTTCGATGAAATCATCCGGTCCCGTCATCGCCGCAATGGCTGCATACTGCACCGGATAGAAGATCCCGTAGTCAATCTGTGAGCGGAGCAGGCGGAATTTCCGGATAATCTCCCGGTTGCCCACAACGAAAGAAATCCTTGCCCCGGTCAGGTTGTAGGATTTGGACAGGGAGTAAAACTCGACTCCCACTTCTTTCGCCCCCTCAAAAGAAAGAAAAGATCTTCCCTGTTTCCTCGTGAAAATGATATCCGAATAGGCATTGTCATGAAGGATGACAATGTGATGCTTTCCTGCAAAGGCGATCAGCCGCTCATAAAACTCATCAGGAGCGCAGACACAGACCGGATTCAGCGGATAAGAGACGATCATATACTTCGTCCTCTCCAGGACATCCTCCGGAATACCGTCAAGATCCGGCAGATATCCGTTCTTCTCTTCGATCGTATAATACTCTACATTGGCGTGCGCCATGATGCCGCTCATCTCAAACATGGGATATCCGGGATTCGGCACCAGGATCGTATCCCCCGGGTTGCAGAACACCAGGCCGATATGCGCCATCGCCTCCTGAGATCCGTATACTGACATGATCTCATCCGCCTCAAGCTCCACGCCGAAGCGCTTCTGATACCGGTACTGCACTGCCTCGATCAGCTCCGGCAGGTCTGCCAGAGAGTATTTGTAATTTTCCGGGTCTTTGCAGGCGTCCTCCATGGCCTTCATCACATGGGGCGCCGGTTGGAAATCCGGCGTACCCACGGACAGGTTGTATACTTTCCGCCCCTCCCGGAGCAGCTCTTCCTTCTTCTCGTTAAGCGCCCCGAAAATTCCCGGCTGAATATTGTTTACCAGATCTGAAAACTGTGTGTTGTCCATACTACCATTCCTCTTCCGTCATCTATATTTGCCTCAATAAAAAAGTCTTTTTACAGCACTACAAGAGTATCATAAAAAGACTTTTTGTTCAAGCGTTATAATTTCTTCTAAATTCAGAAAGCGGGCGCCCCGTACAGATCATAAGGGGTCACCTGATACACGTAATAATTCAGCCAGTTCGTGTAGAGATTGTTCGCGTGGGATCTCCAGGTCAGCAGAGGTTTCTTTCCGGGATCATCGTCCGGATAGTAATTCTCCGGAACTTTGGGGTTGAGTCCCTTCCCCAGATCCCGCCGGAACTCCGAGTCCAGAGTCACACGGTCATATTCCGGATGCCCCATCACGAAGATCTGCCTTCCTTCCAGTGCCATGCAGAGGAATACCCCTGCTTTTTCCGAATCCGCCAGAATCGTGATCCGCTCATCCTTCTCCAGGAGATCCTGGGGAACCTCCGTATATCTGGAGTGAGGAGCAAGGAACTGATCGTCAAATCCTCTGACAAGGGGAATCTTCCGGTTTCTCACATGATGCCAGTACAGACCGGAAAGCTTCTCCGGCAGCGGAACTTTATTGATCCCGTAATGGTGATAGATTCCCGCCTGGGCTCCCCAGCAAAGATGCAGGGTGGAAGTCACGTTTGTCTTTGTCCAGTCCATGATCTCTACCAGTTCATCCCAGTAGTCCACTTCCTCGAAAGGCATCTGTTCCACCGGCGCCCCGGTAATGATAAAGCCGTCGAACTTGTGGTTCCTGATATTTTCAAAAGGTTCATAGAATTTATAAATATGGCTTGTGGAGGTGTTCTTTGACACATGGCTTGTCACACGCACGAAAGTCACATCCACCTGCAGCGGTGTGTTGGAAAGGGACCGCAGAATCTGCAGCTCGGTATCCTCTTTGAGAGGCATCAGGTTAAGCAGCCCGATACTGATCGGACGGATATCCTGATGGGCGGCGCGGTACTCATCCATGACAAATATGTTCTCCTGTTCCAGTATTTCTTTTACCGGCAGGTCATTCTGTACTCGAATCGGCATAACTTTCTTCCTCTTTTCCTGTTTTGTAATTGCGATAGTATATCAATTATAACGCGCCGGATATGTATGAGTCAACTTAATAAAAAAACTTCCGGACCCTCATTCCGTTTCTTTCAAACAGAACGTGGATCCGGAAGCCGGGTTCATGCCGTCATGCCGTTTTCATGGCAGACGGTTTTCAGTCCGTGTTAAGAACATTTGAATGTGGCGCACTCTGTACCGCTGCTGTCGCTTGCGCTTCCGCCCTCCACGCTGATCTTCCCGGCGTGGCATTCACAGTTCTCATTATACATACACTGGGTTGCCTTACAGTCCACACAGGCGCAGTCGGAAGCGGCGTGCATGGAACTCTGTATACTGTTCATATAGCCGCCTCCCTCTTTGCGCTCCTGGAAGCTGTCGCAGCATGTCTCCTGGGGATTTCTCGCATTCTCGCCGCCCACCTTGATGGAATCCAGGCTGCACAAAAACTGATTGTTGTGTACACATGTCTGTACCGTACATTTTAATTCTGGCATAATAGTTTCCTCCTTATCTCTTTACAGATTCAGGTTTATTATGCCCGTCTGTCCGTTTTTTATTCTTTTCTTTTTTTCGAAATCCGGATAAGACAGCAGCCGCAACCGCAAAAAACTCCCGTACCAGATAATTCGGCAGGAAAACCGGATCGGAAGGTGCAGGAAGCGGACAGACCCGGCGGTACCCCTCCTGCCTGGCAAGAATCAGTGTCCGGAACATATGAAAATCACTGGTGACAATCCCGGTTCTCTCACCGACAGGACCGTTCTTGTTGCTATCATACAGCGAATCTGCCAGTTTCCGGGAGAATCTGAGATTCTCCCGGGTGGAGGCAGAACGGTCTTCCCGGATAATCTGTCCTTCAGGGACTCCGCTTTGTATCAGGTAATCCGCCATGGCATCCGCCTCCGGCACAGCTTCATCTTTTCCCTGTCCGCCGGATACGATCACCGTTGTCTTAGGGAAACGCGACAGATACATAAGGGCCGTATCAAGCCTGGATTTCAGCGCCGAAGAGAGGGTTGTCCCGTTGACGAATGCGCCGAGTATGATGATGCAGCCGACCTGGTGTGCTGCCATATGCTCTCCTTCATGACATTTTTTCAGCGTATGCCTGTTTTCCGCTGCATGCCTTATCAGCGTGTACCGGTTTTTCAGCATGCCGCCCACAATGGGGATCTCCCCCACAAGTAAAACCGTCCATACAGCAGGAACCAGACACTGAAACACCGTCCGCATACCCACAGAAAACGGCGCGCATCCGAGTGCCAGATGCGCGCCGCCCGTTATCAGCCAGAAGCCGGAAAATGTCGGCCACCGCCTTCCGGTGTATAATCTGAGTATAAAATAGTAGAGAATGCAGACCATTCCAAAAATCAGAAAATACAGTCTCATCTTACTCCTTATCACCTGAATCAGGCATTTCTTCCGCAGCAGTATTTATACTTTTTACCGCTGCCGCACGGACAGGGATCATTTCTGCCGATCTTCTTGCCCTTGCGGATAGTTCCGGAAGCTTTCTGCTCACGGTAAAGCCGTTTTCTCGTCTCCTCATCGAAGATCTTCTCCCACTGGGGAAGCTCATAGAGCCAGTCAGCCTTGGCGTCCACCATATTTTTATAGAGCTTCTCCTTGTCAAATGCAAGGCTCACTTCCGTGTCCTCTGTCATCGTCTCGATGGGATTCGCCACCTTTAAGCTGTCGTTGATCCCGTCCAGAAATCCTACCATGGTAAGCACTTCCTGGCCGTACTTCTCCGCGAGCTCTTTCACGGTACCTTTTACTTCTGTATCGGGATCATCGAGAAGCTGCTCATAGATCTCCTTCTCGATCAGAAAATATCTGTTCCAGAATCTTTCCAGCTGATCTTTGGACAGGCTTCTGTCATAGGCCATATCACGCCACTGGTCCAATAAACATTTCTCACTCATCGTATACTGCTCCTTTATCTTTTTTCAAAATCTCAATCTGCACTGCAAAAAACAGGTCAGTTCTGTACCCGGTTTATTATATAACAAATTCCGATTGCCGTAAATACCATTTTTCGCTATACTGTAACTGGAAAGGATGTATGATGTCATGAAAAATGTAAAGCGTGTCCTTGCTCTCGGAGGAGCTGTTCTTCTTGTCCTCCTCTATGTGAGCACCCTTGTTTTTGCACTGATGGATTCCCCGGCAGCGGGACGTCTTCTGACTGCTTCCATCGCTGCTACCGTTCTGATTCCGGTCCTGCTGTACGGATACGGCCTGATCGCCCGCGTCCTGAAAAGGACGGACGACTCCCGGGACTTTGACTCAGACAAATAGGATTCCGGCAAGCTTAAGAGCAGATGCTTCCTCCTCAGAAAGCCCTGCTCTTTTTCCCGGGTCCTGTTTTCTCAATGCCTGTCTTCTTTTCAGGTATTCTTCCATCGAAATCATATTTCTGACCCTGCCGTCGCTGTTCTGACGCATAAAATACCTCCTCTTCTTTTTCTCTGCCCGGATTTTTCCCAAATCCCGACTCTATAGTATATTATGCGTCCCGGCGAAATATTCCTGTTTTTTCCTGTTCCGGCAGTCTTATTTATTGCAGCAGTTCACTTAATGCGGTAATTTATTTATTCCGGTAGATAATGTCATCTCTGCCCGGTCCGTTGCTGATCATTGTGATCGGATAGCCGATCTCCTTCTCTATGAACTCGATATAATTCCGGCAGTTTTCCGGAAGATCCTCGTACTTTCTGATACCGCGGATATCACACTTCCAGCCCGGAAGTTTCTTAAGAACCGGTTTTGCCTTCTCGAGAAGATGAGTCACCGGAAAATCTGTTGTCACTTTTCCGTCGATCTCATATCCCACACAGACCGGAATCTCATCCAGATATCCGAGTACGTCAAGAACCGTAAATGCAACGTCTGTGGTTCCCTGCATCCTGCATCCGTACTTGGAAGCCACACAGTCGAACCAGCCCATTCTTCTCGGGCGTCCTGTCGTTGCGCCGTACTCTCCGCCGTCTCCTCCGCGTTTTCTCAGCTCATCCGCCTCATCGCCGAAGATCTCGCTTACGAAAGCGCCTGCTCCAACCGCGCTGGAGTAAGCCTTGCATACGGTGATGATCTGCCTGATCTCGTACGGCGGGATTCCCGCGCCGATGGCTCCGTAGGCTGCCAGAGTAGACGAGGATGTCACCATCGGGTAGATGCCGTGATCCGGATCCTTCAGGGAACCGAGCTGTCCCTCAAGAAGGATATTCTTTCCTTCCTTCAGCGCATTGTAAAGGAACAGGGATACGTCGCATACATACGGCTCCACCATTTTTCTGTAGCTGACAAGTTCTTCATATAATTCATCAGGATTGATCAATGGTTTGTGGTAGAGATGCTCAAGCAGAACATTCTTCTGATCCGCCACCCTTACAACTTTCTCCTTCAGCAGATCATCATCAAAAAGTTCGCTCACCTGGAATCCGATCTTTGCATACTTGTCCGAGTAGAATGGTGCGATTCCCGACTTGGTGGAACCGAATGATTTTCCGCCCAGACGCTCCTCCTCATATGCATCGAAATTCTTGTGGTAGGACATTACCATCTGCGCTCTGTCGGACACGAGAAGTTTCGGCATCGGAACTCCGCGCTCCACAATGGACTGAACCTCCTTGAAGAGTCTCGGAATATCCAGTGCAACTCCGTTTCCGATCACACTGGTCGTATGGCCGTAAAATACTCCGGACGGAAGTGTGTGAAGCGCAAATTTGCCATAATCATTAACGATCGTATGGCCTGCATTTGCCCCGCCCTGAAAACGGACGATGATATCGGCTTCTTTTGCAAGCATGTCTGTGATCTTGCCCTTTCCTTCATCGCCCCAGTTTGCACCAACTACTGCTTTTACCATTTCAAACCCTCCTGCGTATCGTGCTTCTAAAGTTCACCGGCGGCATTCTTCAATGACCGCCTTAAGAATTATACTATAATTTTCCGGGGATGTAAAACGTTATTTCTTTTTTTGTTGTAATTGTGCGGAAAAAGTATTACAATAAAAAACAAATTCGGGATGTTCTCTTTTCTTCTGACGGGGACATCTTTTTACGGAAAGGAGACATTAGCTTTGAAAAAGTTTATTAAATGGTTTGGATTCCTTGCCGCTGCCGGAACCGCTGCAGGTGTGGTCGCCGCATATGTCCTGAAGAACAGAAGTGAGGACTCCGCCGAAAAAGAACCGGATCTTACCGAAGATGAAGACTACGATCTCGATGCCGACCTGCAGCCGGCCGCAGAACGGGAGTATGTTTCGCTCAACAGCAGACCCGGTGCCGCGGAAGAGACAGAAGACTCCGGGAATAAGGAAGACGCAGGGAATACAGAAGAATCCGACGGAGAAGAGGCCGCGGAGAATACAGAAGAGCCGGACGGGAAAGAAAACGCGGAATAGACCGCAGAGATCGGCGCTTTTACGCGCCGGGCAGACCGGAAAAGATATGGAACAGCCGGAATCAGGGGAGACATTGCCCCTGATCCCGGCTGTTTTTATCACATTTCTCTATTCCTTACGGCTCCACGCTTCACCGAGCAGCGCCACCGCCTCGGCGATCTTCTGTTCACTCATATTCGCATACCCGAGCAGGATCACCGGATCCGGATTCTCCGGACGCGCATCCCTGACATAGTAGGAAGACAGACCGTACACCCGGACGCCCTTCTCCTCTGCCCTTCGGATCAGATCGCTCTCCGTCCCTGAATCATGAAAATGCAGGAGCAGATGGACGCCCGCGTTCTCACCGGAAACAGTAAAATTTCCGTCCAGCTCTTTCAGGCACCCGAGAAGCGTGTCATGTCTGCTCTTATAGAGTGCTCTTGTCTTATTCAGATGACGCTCAAAGTATCCCTCTTCGATAAATTTCTGCAGAATAAGCTGATCCACCTTTGACACAGTAGAGTTCAGGAAGCTGCAGCGTCTGCGGTAGACCTCGAGAATATGTTCCGGCAGAACGATATAGCTCATACGGATCGCCGGGGCGATGGATTTGGAAAACGTCCCCGTGTAGATCACTTTCCCGCTGCTGTCATAGCCCTGCAGTGCGGGGATCGGCTTTCCCTTATAGCGGAACTCGCTGTCGTAGTCATCCTCAATGATGTATCTGCCTTCCGCCTCGTCCGCCCAGCGCAGCATCTCCATTCTTCGCTTTACCGGCATGACGACTCCGAGGGGATACTGGTGGGAAGGCATCACAAAGGCAATGTCCGCCCCCGATTCCCGGAGCTTCTCCACATCCATTCCCCGCCGGTCCATATCCACCGTGCAGACGTCAAATGAAAGATTTTCAAAAAGCCGGTATGCCTGCCGGTAGGTGGGGTTCTCGAAGGCAATCCTATGCCGGTTTCCGATCACCGTGGAGAGAAGCATCAGAATGTAATCATTTCCCGCACCCACGATAATCTGCTCCGGACGGCAGTTGACTCCCCGTGCCTGATGAAGATAGCTGCAGATAGCATTTCTCAGCCCATACTCTCCCTGGGGATCTCCCAGGCGGAACAGCTCCGCCCTGTCATCCACAAGACTCTCTTTCGACAGTTTTCGCCATGTATTATACGGAAAGCTGTTCAGATCCACTCCGTTGGGAGTAAAATCATAGCGGTAGTTCTTCCTGACCGCCTCTTCTTTCCGGGGCTCAGGCTTCTCCGCCGGACCAAGCCGGTAAAGTCCGTCAATCTCCGAGACAAAATATCCCCGGTATGGCCGGGACTCGATATACCCCTCCGACAAAAGCTGTTCGTAGGCCTGTTCCACCGTTGTCCGGCTCACCTCAAGATGCCGGCAGAGCGCCCGGGTAGAAGGCAGGCGCTCCCCGCTCTGAATCATTCCGCTGAGAATCTCGTTCTTGATATAAGCATAAATCTGCTCGTAAAGCGGTTTTCCGGAACCGGACTGCAGACTGATCGTCAGCTCCTGCATGGCAACACACTCCTTGCTGTTATTTCGGAAGCTTAAAGGAGCTCTTCAGAGATACGATCCGGTTGAATACCGGATTCTCATCGGTTGAATCCTTCGCATCCACGCAGTAATAACCGTTTCGTACAAACTGGAAACTGTCGTAGGCTTTCACCCCTTCGAGCGCCGGCTCCACATAGGCATCTCTGATAACGGTCAGAGAGTTGGGATTCAGGTTCAGAGAACCGTCCTCCTTGTTGTAGACGCCCTTCTCCTCGTCAATCAGGTTCTCGTACAGCCTTACTTCCGCTTTCTTCGCAAACGGCGCCGGTACCCAGTGGATCGTTCCCTTCACTTTTCTTCCGGTAAATCCGCTTCCCGCCTTTGTCTCCGGATCGTAGGTACAGTGTACTTCCGTGATCTTTCCGTTTTCATCTTTTACAAAGCTTACGCATTTCACAAAATATGCATGCATCAGGCGCACTTCATTTCCCGGGAACAGGCGGAAATACTTCTTCGGCGGCTCCTCCATGAAGTCGTCCCTCTCGATATAGAGCTCGCGGCAGAAAGGTATCTTCCTTGTACCCAGTTCCTCGTTCTCCAGATTGTTCGCCGCATCCAGGTACTCCACCTGTCCCTCCGGGTAGTTGTCAATCACCAGTTTAATCGGATCAAGGACAGCCATCATCCGGGATTTCTTCATCTTCAGATCCTCCCGGATACAGTACTCGAGCATGGCGTAGTCCACAGAGCTCTGCGCTTTTGAAACCCCGCACATATCGATAAACATCTTGATGGACTCCGGCGTGAATCCTCTTCTGCGCAGCGCCGCAATGGATACCAGACGCGGATCGTCCCATCCGTCCACAATGCCATCCTCCACCAGTTTCTTGATATAACGCTTTCCGGTCACAACATTGGTGAGATACAGCTTGGCGAACTCGATCTGCCTTGGCGGGTTCTCGAACTCGCACTCCCGCACAACCCAGTCGTACAGCGGTCTGTGATCCTCGAACTCCAGCGTACAGATGGAGTGGGTGATTCCCTCGATGGCGTCCTCGATGGGGTGGGCGAAATCATACATCGGGTAGATGCACCACTTGTCACCTGTGTTGTGGTGCGTCATATGCGCCACGCGGTAGAGGATCGGGTCCCTCATATTGATATTCGGGGAAGCCATGTCGATCTTTGCGCGAAGCACTTTTTCTCCGTCTTTATACTTTCCGTCCTTCATGGCCTGGAAGAGCTCCAGGTTCTCCTCCACGGAACGGTTGCGGTAAGGGCTCTCCTTTCCCGGTTCTGTCAGTGTGCCCCGGTACTCTCTCATCTGCTCCGCCGTCAGGTCGCAGACGAAAGCCTTTCCTTTCCTGATAAGCTTTACCGCACACTCATACATCTGGTCAAAATAGTCGGATGCAAAATACAGATGCTCTCCCCAGTCTGCGCCGAGCCACTGAATATCTTCCTTGATCGAGTCCACGAACTCCATCTTCTCCTTGGTCGGATTCGTGTCGTCAAAACGCATGTGGAAAGTTCCGCCATACTCCTGTGCCAGTCCGTAGTTCAAAAGGATGGACTTGGCATGTCCGATGTGGAGATACCCGTTGGGCTCCGGCGGGAATCGTGTACACACATGGTCATACACCCCCTCCGCAAGGTCCTTGTCAATCTCCAACTCTATAAAATTCTTTGAAACATTCTCGTTTTCCATCTTCTCACCTCGTTTTTCTTCATTCACAGGCTTTATCTTACCATAAAATGTATCCGACCACAAGGCAATGGGATATAATGTTTTTTAAGAAAACAATGAACCTTTCCTGCTTTTGGGGTGTATATGTATGTGAAAGGAGGGACAGGGAATGATCGATCAGTATATCAGACAATACGGGAAACGGCTCTACGGCCTGTGCCTGACGCTGTGTGCCGATCCTTATGAGGCGGAAGACCTCTATCAGGAGACCTGGCTGAAAGCCCTGAAGAATCTGTCCCGGTATGACCCGGCAAGAGAGTTTGAGCCCTGGCTTACAAAAATCTGTGTCAATACATACCGCAACACGCTGCGGCGCATCGCCAGGAGCCCGCTTCTCGCCTTTCGGGACACTGCGGAAAAGGATGCCTTCCTTCACGCTGTCCCTGCTCCGGAGCAGAAAGATTATGAACCGCTCTATGAGGCGGTGCGCACCCTGCCGGAAAAACTGAAGCTGGCGGTAATCCTCTTCTATTTTGAAGACATGGATATCCGCTCGGCGGCAGAGGTACTTGGCATACCGCCCGGGACCGTAAAATCCCGGCTGAACAAAGCGCGCAGTATATTAAAGGAGGTGCTTCGAGATGAAACAGATCTGCAATTTTGAACAGCATGACCCGCCGGCACTCAATGAAAATATGCTGCGGGCAGAACTTGAGAGACGTGCTCTGAAAAGACAGACCACACTGGCTGCACTGGCGGGAATTCTCTCCCAGACTGCCATGCTGGTGCTCGGCATACTGGCACTGCCGTATATGCCTGTGGTCTCGGTCTTCTGTTTCGGTTATGTGACCGTGACAATAACCGGAAGTGCGGTTCTCGCAATCCTGTGTACAAGAAAAGGAGGAAATGATCTATGGCTCTTGCTTCAATAACTGTTCTTATCATTTTTGCCATCGCCCTGGTCATCCCGGTACTCATCGGAGTCTATGTATTCCGGGACGCGTCCTCCCGCGGCATGAACGCGGTGCTCTGGACGCTGATCGCGGTGATCGCCCCGTCGCTGATCGGCTTTATCATCTATCTTCTGGTGCGGGGCAATTATTCCAACTTAAAGTGCGGCTCCTGCGGCGCTGATATCCGGGAGGATTTCGTGATCTGCCCTGTCTGCGGCGCAAAGTTGAAGCCCACTTGCCCAAGCTGCTCCTTCCCGGTGGCCCCCGGATGGAAGGTGTGCCCCAGATGTGCGGCTCCTCTTCCTGAGGCTCAGAACGATATTGTCACACCGGTGAAAAGAAAGGACCGGACGCTCTGGAAAATCCTGGCGGCAGTGATCCTGATCCCCGTCATTCTGATTATTTTTGCCTTCGTTGCATTTTCATCCTTTCACTCTGAAAGTGCAGGCGCCAGCGTCACAACGCTCCCGGCAGACGATTATATCCAGGAGACCGGATACTCCCAGGTGGAGGACTGGCTTGACAGTCTGACTCTGGATTACGATGAGGCAGGCGTACTCCGCTACGAGGAGAAAAACGGCGATGAGACTACCGTGCAGTTTCTGATCTACATGCCGGCTCTTGAAGAATTTCCGGATATCTCCGTCACTCCGGGGAGCGGTTTCTTCGGGAACAGGCTGCAACTGGATATCTCTTCATCCGGAGAAAGCGGCGGGAATACGCTGATCCTCGCAAGCTGTGAGAGCAAACGGGCAGCAGTTCTTGAACTCGTATACGGCGGTTCAAAGACAGACTGCCAGGTTACAGACGTAGATTATCCGCTTGATTTTCTGAACACGCCGGATGGGAATACAGACATTGCGCCATAATTCCGAAAAAAGCGCCGGAAAAAGCCCCGGGCGGAAAGTTTTACAGGAACTTTCCGCCCGGGGCTTTTTCTGCAGTTCAGCTAAAGAGCGCCCGTCACTGTACTTCTTCCACCCGCTGCCGCAGCAGTTCCATAGCCTGAACGATAATCGCGGCATGGTCTACAGCGATGACACCGCCATCGATTACCCGGTACTTTCTCTCCCGGATCAGGCCTTTCCGCTCCTTTTTCTCAACCAGAGCCCTGGTGTGAATCTGCCTGTCTTCGTTATCCACCCGGAGAACATACTGCTTCACAACCCATTCCGGCGACTCCTTTTCTGCTTCTTCCGTACAGGTCACGGTACACCAGGCTGCATCTGCCGCATCATCTCCCGCCTTTACTTTCACGTTCTTCTCATCCGTCAGCGCCATATAGGCAGTGGTAATCACCCGGGCACGGGGGTCTCTGTCATAATCTCCATAGCAGGCAAACTGTTCCACGGGAATCCCCTCCACGCCGGTTTCCTCCTCCAGTTCCCTGCGGGCCGTATCGTCCAGATTCTCCCGGAGATTGGCGAATCCTCCCGGAAGAGCCCAGAAGCCTATGCTCGGATGATTGCTCCGCTTTACAAGAAGTACTTTTAACCCTTTGAGGTCTTTCTCCACCCTGTCCCTATACGAGAAAACCACGGTATCGGTCGTTGCGCTGGGATTCTTATATTTGTACGGATCGTACGCCTCTAGAAATTCTTCCAGAGTCTGTCCCTCCCTGTTCTTTTCTCCTGTCCCGTAAAACCTTGAAATATCTTCTAAAAATGCCGGCATAAATCATTAACTCCTTCTGTCTGTCATCTCCCGCCCCGGCTCAGCCTGTGCCGCCGTACAGCTACCCTGTAACAGCATGTTCCACATGCCTCCAGTCCGCCGACGGGTCATTTTCAAAATATTTTGCAACACTTGCGATCAGCGCCGCAAAGTACACGCACATCCGCGGATCAATATCCGGATTGTTGTCCCGCAGGTCATAGTCCTGCACGCCGATCAGCATCATGTGGGATGCCTCCCAGTCCCGCTCGAGCACCGGAAGGAAATCATCGATATCATCCTCATCATTTCCCACACAGAAAAAAATCTCAATATTGTTCTTCATCGTGTCAAAGCACCGGTAAAAATATGGGAGGTGTCCCTTCTCTGTCTCCCGTATAAATTCCGTCAGCTTCTCCAGGTCGTCGCGCATCGTCCTTAATTCTTTTTTTCCGATTTTCATAGGCCTTTCCTCTTGCCCGCGCCTCGAAAATACCACCAAGTCCTATCAGTATAGCATACTTGTATATACCGGGTCGAAAATGTCTGCATTTGAAGCAAAAATCTCTTGACAAGTCCTATATGAATAGTGTATATTAATCAAGGCGCACAAATGATGCGCAGATAAATAAGCTACCTTGGCGCAGTCGGTAGCGCGCATCCTTGGTAAGGATGAGGTCGGCGGTTCAAGTCCGCTAGGTAGCTTTTTAAAAACTTCTGAGATCGCAGATTTCAGAAGTTTTTTGTTTTTCTACGGTATTTCTGCTCTTTTACAGTGTATCCGAATCAAGCAGAACTGTGAACGGTCCGTCGTTAACCAGACTCACCTTCATATCCGCCCCGAATCTCCCGGTCTGCACCACGGGAACACTCTCCCGGCACTTACGGATGATATATTCGTAGAGAGCGTTCGCCTTATCCGGCTTCCCCGCTTCAATAAAGCTTGGCCGGTTGCCTTTCCTGCAGTTTGCATAGAGGGTAAACTGGGATACGAGAAGCAGGCCTCCCTCCACATCGGCAAGTGAAAGGTTTGTCTTACCTTCCGCATCTTCAAAAATGCGGAGCCCGATCATCTTTTTTACCATTTTATCGGCCACTGCCTCCGTGTCAGAATCCGACACCCCGATCAGCACCAGATACCCTTTCCCGATCTCTCCTGCTGTCTCCCCGCCGATCTGTACCGCAGCTTCGGTCACTCTCTGTATTACAAATCTCATGGTCTTTTTTCCTCCTGAACCTTTTTCCCTTTTTCTCCCACACGCAGCTGGATCAGTAACAGTGATGCCACCAGAAGCGGAATACTCTGGAGGATCAGCATCACCTGTCCGTACTGAGGGATAAACGTGCTCTCAAGCTCCACGAGCACTGTCCCGAACAGATTGAACAGGAAGTGCAGGAACATGGGAGCGAGAAGACTTTCGTAACGGTCTGCCAGATATCCCAGAAGGAACCCCATAACAACCGCATAGATCCCCTGAACCAGATTCTGGTGATAGATGCCGAAGCAGACTGCCTGGATCAGATTCGCCAGGATGAATCCCGCTCCTGCCCGCCTCAGATATCCGAGGATCAGCCCCCGGAAGATGATCTCTTCCGTAACCGGCGGAAGGATCAGGGTTCCCACGAACCAGAGCAGAGAATAATTGTTCATTCCGCTCACCTCGATCATCTGCGTATATTCATTCATGGCATTTGGAGCGAGCGCCGCAACCAGCATCATGATAAGCGATGTGGCATGCTGTGCCGCAAACGCAAGAAGAAGCATCCACACAAAGGACAGGGGACTGAACTGCGCCACACTGCCGCGGGCATAGCTCTTCATTCCTGTCTTCTGAACAAAGGCAAAGTAATACCACAGGCCGAATACAGACAGCACGATCAGATATACCAACACGCTGTACAGATTCATGTTATCCATCAGATAGCTGTATACCCTCCCGGCTCCGTTCATTCCCTGCAGCAGGACAGCCGCAAGTGATATTCCGAAAGTAAGCACGCCGGCAGCCAGATACATCAAAAGCATGGTAAGACCGAATACCAGCAAAGCCAGCAAATAGTTGAATTTTCCTGTTGATTTCCGTGTCATATTTCATTTCTCCTGGTCTGTATTAATCCGGGCTTTGCAGCATCTTCTCCGCCTTGCCCCTTATCCTCTGAAGCGCGTTGTCTATGGACTTCGGGCTCTTTCCCAGAAGCTCCGCAATGGTCCGGTAATCCGTGCCCATCAGGTGCAGATAAAGCACATGATTTTCAAGAGGGCTTAAGCTGTCCTTGAGCTGTTCCACAAACGCTTCCGTATACTCTCTGCTGAAATACAGTTTCTCCGGGTCATTCTCCTGGGGCGGTTCGATCGTATCGATCAGCGGGGTCTTCCTGCCGTCGTCCGCGGAGGTATCGCTCTCCTCATAGAGAGAAACGTAGGAATTCAGCGGGAGATGCTTCTTCCTTTTTGACATCTCGATGGCCGAATACATCTGCCTGGAGACGCACAGTTCCGCAAAGCTGGAAAAAGAGGTCCCCTGGGAAAGATCGTAATCCCTCACCGCTTTGATCAGCCCGATCATGCCCTCCTGGATCAGGTCGTCGTTATCGCCCCCGATCAGATACATGGCACGCGCCTTCCTCTTCACCATGGACTTGTATTTCACCATAATATAGTCCATCACATTCCGGTCCCCTTCCCGCAGTTTCCGGATCAGTTGCTCATCTGTCAGTCTTTCATATTTTCCCATCTGGTTCTCCCTGCTATCGCCTTCCATCCGGCGTTTATTTCCTCCCGAGCCGCTGTCTGACGATCTCATATGCCAGGACACCTGCTGCCACCGATGCGTTCAGGGATGTGATTTCGCCCTTCATGGGGATTCCTGCGATAAAATCGCAGTTTTCTTTCACAAGCCTTCCCACGCCCTCTCCTTCGTTTCCGATCACCAGACCGATCGGGCCGGTCAGATTCAGGTCATACATGGATGTCCCGTCCATGTCCGCACAGACAAACCAGATGCCTCTCTTCTTCAGGTCCTCCATAGTCTTTACCAGATTTGTCACCTTGGCCACCGGGGTATAATTGAGCGCTCCGGCAGAAGTCTTTGCCACAGTCGCCGTAAGTCCCGCCGCCCGGCGCTTCGGGATGATGACGCCGTGGGCTCCTGCTATGTTTGCCGTCCGGATGATGGCTCCCAGGTTATGGGGATCCTCGATATTATCCAGCAGAATCAGGAAAGGATCTTCCCCCCGCTCTTCGGCCAGCCGGAGCATGTCCTCCACATCCGCATAGTCATAGGCGGCCGCAAATGCAATCACCCCCTGGTGCTTTCCCGTCTCTGAAAGGTGGTCCAGACGTTCCCGGCCCACGAAATTGAGAATGGTGCCATGCTTCTTCGCCTCTCTTACAATCGTCCGCACCGGGCCGTCCTGACAGCCGTCAAGCACAAAAAGCTTGTCGATGGTGCGCCCGGAACGAAACGCTTCGAGAACGGCGTTCCTGCCCTCAATCGTGAGGGTGTGTTCCATCCGGCCGTTCTCCTCCTCTCTTCTGCTTTCGCTGTTTCCTTTTGTATACTGATCCATTTTCCACTCCCTGCCGTATCACTTATTTTTCTTGTTTTCCCGGTTCCTTCTCCGCGTCCTCCATGCTTTTCAGACCGATGGAGACCAGCTCCGTCAGCCGGGCATACTCCCGGCGAAGATACAGATAGCCGATCAGCGCCTCGAACCCTGTCGCGCGCCGGTAGTCTGTAATCGACTGGTTTTTCGCGGGAGTCACACTTCTCGTGTTTCTCCCCCTGCGGTAAATCACATGTTCCTCCTCCGTCAGATGTTCCTGAATGGCGCGCATCATAAAGGACTGGGAAGACGCCTGCACGTAATGGCTTGTCTCCTCATGGAGCCTGTGTACCTGACGGTTTCCGCGGCTTATCACCAGAGACTTGATAATCAGGTCAAACACGCAGTCCCCGATAAAGGCAAGCGCCAGAGGGGAATAGGTCTTTACATCCGTCTTCCCCATACCGGGCATATTCTCTATATAATGTTCCAGGCCAAATTCTACGCTCTTTTCCATTTTACTCCTTCCCGTGTATCTTCCAGGATAATCCCCTTTTCCAGCAGCTCGTCACGAATCCGGTCCGCAGTTGCGAAGTCTTTCGCCTTTCTCGCCGCCTGTCTCTCCTCGATCAGAGCCTCAATATCCGCGTCCAGGATCTCTTCCTTCCGCTCGATGATGATTCCAAGCACGTCTGTCAGCTTTTTCATCTGCGCATAGAGGGCATTCAGATACCCCTTTGAACTGTCGGATCCTGCTGTTGTATTGATGAACTTCACCAGGTCGAATACCGCAGCGATGGCGTCTGCTGTATTGAAGTCGTCCTCCATCGCCTTCTCGAAGCTGCCTGTAAATGCAGCCGCTTTCTCCAGATTTTCCTTCTCTTCCTCAGTCAGGCTGTCTGTCCCGGCATTTCCCAGAAGGAATTTCAGATTTTCCGCAGCCGTCACAATTCTCTCAAGACCGCTCTTTGCCGCTTCCATCAGCTCAGCGCTGAAATTCAGCGGGCTTCTGTAGTGGGCGCTGAGCATGAAGAAACGGAGCACCTGGAGATCGTACTTCTCGCTGATCTCCCTTACAGTGAAGAAGTTTCCGAGGGATTTGGACATCTTCCGGTTGTCAATGTTGAGGAAACCGTTGTGCATCCAGTATTTTGCAAACTCCTTGCCGTTTGCAGCCTCGCTCTGCGCGATCTCATTCTCGTGGTGGGGGAAGATCAGATCTTCTCCTCCCGCATGGATGTCAATCTGCTCACCCAGATATTTCTTGGACATCTCCGAACACTCGATATGCCATCCCGGGCGTCCTTCGCTCCAGGGTGACTGCCACGCAGGTTCCCCCTCCTTCTTCGGCTTCCAGAGCACAAAGTCAAGAGGATCTTCCTTCTCGTCCTCACCGGTCACAAGAAGCGTCCTTCCCCCGGACTGCAGATCGTCCAGATTCTTGTGCGAGAGCTTCCCGTAGTCTTTGAATTTCCTCGTGCGGTAATAGACCGTTCCGTTCTTCTCATAGGCATATCCCTTGTCGATCAGCGTTTTGATCATCTCGATCATGCCTCCGATCTCCTCCGTAGCAAGGGGATTCTTTGTAGCCGGCTCAATGTTCATGCCCTCCATATCCTTTTTGCACTCCGCGATATACCGCTTGGAAATCTCGTCGGCGGACACGCCCTCCTCGTTGGCCTTTTTGATGATCTTGTCGTCCACATCCGTAAAATTGGATACGAAATTCACATCGTAGCCCTTGTACTCGAAATATCTTCTGACCGTGTCGAAAACGATCATCGGACGCGCATTACCGATATGAATCAGGTTGTATACGGTAGGCCCGCACACATACATCTTGACCTTTCCCTCCTCAAGCGGGACGAATTCTTCTTTCTTCTTTGACATTGTATTATAAATTTTCACTGTTTTCTCCTCCTTTTTCATTCTTCTGCAGGCATTCCACCTTTTCGAGCAGGCCGCGCAGCTCCTCATGGAGCCGGATATTCTCCTGCTGAAGCTCCCGGATATCGTTGAGCACTGGATCCGGCAGATGCACCTGGTCCATGTCCAGTCTTGGAATCTTCTTATTGTTCATGCGCACGATACGCCCCGGCACGCCCACCACAGTACAGTTGGGCGGCACTTCCTCAAGGACTACCGAACCCGCGCCGATCTTCGAGTTCTCCCCGATTGTAAAAGAGCCGAGAATCTTGGCGCCGGCGCTCACCATCACATTGTCCTCCAGGGTGGGATGACGTTTCCCTTTCTCTTTCCCGGTTCCTCCCAGAGTCACGCCCTGATAGAGAGTCACATTGTCTCCGATGATGGCGGTCTCTCCGATGATCACGCCGCTTCCATGGTCAATGAAGAGTCCCTTGCCGATAGTGGCTCCGGGATGGATCTCGATTCCCGTTTTGCGGACTCCCCTCTGGGAAATCCACCGTGCAAGGAAGTAATGCCCTTTCAGATACAGCTTATGCGCCACGCGGTAGCGGAGTATCACCTTAAAACTCGGGTAGAGAAATACTTCCATATTCGACTTGATTGCCGGATCCCGCTCACGGATCACCTGCATCTCTTCTTTAATATAAGATATAATGCCCATTTTTCCTCCTTCTGTACATCTGTCGCGGAAAATAATATTACGGGTGTATGCCGCACATAAGAAGAAAACTCCGCCTCCTGTTAGAGACGAAGTTTTCCGCGGTTCCACTCTAATAAAAGAATCTCTTCTCTTTCCGCAAAAGAGAAGCTGTTCTTTCCCTTACATGCATGTAACGTATGCCAGACGTACGCCGCTACTCTTCCTTTCACAGCGTCGGCTCCCGGATGCACTTCACTGATCCTCTGTTCACAGGAACGTTTTCAGCCGGTGACGTTCCCTCTCTGTGTGCGTCGTATCAGTTACTCTTTCCGCTCACTGCCTTTTCTCTGATTCAGACATATACTTATATTATTCAAGTTTGGCCGTTTTGTCAACAAAGACTTTTCCCCGCTGTCTCACTGACTTTTCCCATAACGTCCCACTGACCGGAGAACTTCCCGGCCCCGGAGGCGGAAAGCTCAGACGGCTCCCGGGAAAAGGGCGCCCTCGATATTGGTCAGATCCGCCTCGGAGATGGTGTAAACATTGTCCTCATCCCGTGTGACATTGACCTGAACCTCCTGGGTGTCTCCATATTCGCAGGATGAGACGGCGTCATTGAGATACCCGTTCAGAGAGGCAATGTATTTTGTCTCGTCGTATGTCCCGTCGGCAACCGCCTGCTCTGCCCTGGCAGTCATCTCTTCTTCCAGATTGGCGAAGATCATGCAGGGCTGTACTTCCACAGTTACCACATAGTTGCCGTCCTTCTCCACGCTTCCGGTCACCTCGTATTTTGCCAGTTTATATACATTGACAATAGCGTCGGAATATGCCTGTTTGTCTTCCTCGGAAGTCACGGTATCCCCGAGGAAAGCCTCATCGACCGTGGACTGAAAATCCCCTTCCAGATCCGATTTTGCCTCGTCCGCACTGATGCCGACCATGTCCGCATAGGCATCGTACTCCCTCATGTAGAGAGCGTCCAGACAGGCTTTCACATATCCCTCCGCATCAAAATCCCGGGCGCAGCCACACAGCATGGCAAGCGTCATAAAAGCAGTGAAAATAACTGCCGCAGTTTTTCTGACAGTACCTTTCATAAATCGCTTCCTCCTCATAGCTGTTCCTTTGCATCACACAACTTCGTTTAAAAATACCTTTGTCAGCTTCCGGATCTTTCCCAGCTCCGCCTCCAGTCTCCCGGAAAGGATTACGCCTTCCCTGCCTTTTAATTCTCCGGGCCGGACTCTTCCAAACAGCAGCTCTGTCAGTTCAGCGACCGGAAGAACTCCCTCGGAATCCTCGGTCTCACGCACGTGGACCGTTTCTTCCTCTTTGCCGCTCTCCAGCTTCCACACCCGGCTGTTCCGGGGAATAATCGGATCAATCACTGCAAACGAGCAGCTCATTTCCGTTCCCTCCGGCACTTTAAGCGCTTCCAGAAATGTGCGCAGACAGACAATCCTTGCCATAATGACCGGCTTTGTCTCCCTCCTGCCGGCAGATTCGGAATCACAGAGGCTGTCCCCGTAGACAGGAATGGACTCCTGACCGTCCTGCGCAAGGTCTTTGAGAGCCGACCGCATCGCCTCCCCGCAGCCGTCCAGGCAGAGGGGTTCCCGGATCTCTGTCGCCTCTTCCCTGGCATATGCGGCCATGCCAACGATCCTGCCATCCTTCTTCAGCAGACGCACGCCGCCTCTCTCACTTTGCTGCTCCATAATCATGGTCTGGTAATACCCGGCATCCCGCACCGCATACACCTGCCATCTGTCCTCAAAGCCATCGTGGAAAAACTGTGCCATCGCCTCTGCATCCCACAGCCCCGCATCTGACGTCTGATAAGAAGCATCGCTGGGTGCGGCAGCACCCCCACCCTCTCTTTGCAGGTTTCCCTTCACCTGATCGTAGATGAACCGGAAATCATAGGGCGTATAAATCGCCTCCGCCGCAGGCATGAGAAAAGTGAAGGGAATCTTCTGTCCGAACATGTCATTCAGCGACCGGATGAGAAGCGCCCGCATATATCCTCTGCTGCGGTATTCCTTCTCTGTCGCAACCGCTATAATATAATTGCCCGGAAACGTCTGCCCCTCAATCCGGATCTGGTAGGGATTGAGCTGCAGCATGGAGACAATCTTCTCATCTTCCTCGATCACATAGATCTGGTTGCTGCGTGTCTTGATAAAATAGTAGTAGTCCAGGAATGCTTTCGTATCTTCCGGGAAAACCTTTTCCCACAGTTCTCTTGTCTTCCCATGTTCCTCTGTATTCAGCAGGCGCAGCTTCATGACTCTTCCTCCCCGGACGCCATGGAGGCACAGCACCCGCCGCAGCCCGGCATTGTGCCGGAATCTGTCACATCCACACTTGCATAGTTGGTGAACTTCTCAAGCAGGCACACCGCCTGGGAGGAGATCCCTTCCCCGGATCCGGTAAATCCAAGTCCCTCCTCTGTAGTCGCCTTTACATTCACCTGATCTGTCCCGATGTGAAGCGTCTCCGCAATATTCTCCCGCATCCGGTCTATATAGGGGCGCATCTTCGGACGCTGGGCGATAATGGTGGCATCGATATTTTCAACGATATATCCCTTCTCATCCAGAAGTGCTCCCACATGCTCCAGAAGCCTGATACTGGAAATCCCCTTATATGCCGGATCCGTATCCGGAAAATGCTTTCCGATATCTCCCAGCGCCGCTGCGCCAAGGAGTGCGTCCATGATGGCGTGCAGCAGCACATCTGCATCCGAATGTCCCAGAAGCCCCTTCTCATAAGGAATCTCCACGCCTCCCAGGATCAGTTTCCGGTTATCTGTCAGTTTGTGAACGTCATATCCCATACCGACACGCATTTGTATCTCTCCTCTCTTTTTCTTCTAAACCGCAGAATAAATATAAAACGCGGACGGACTAATTATCCTCTGCGGATTTTTCATCCGTGGATTCCGCCTGTGCGGTTTGCCCTGACTGCTCTTTATTATCCCGCGCACCGGAAGCCCCGGTCTCTTCCGCATTCTCCCGTGTGCCGGAAGTCCCGGTCTGTTCCGCATTCTCCCGTGCGCCGGAAGTCCCGGTCTGTTCCCCGGTATCCGGCGTATCTGCCCCCAGATCTGTCACCGCGGCAGGCGCCACACCGCGTTCCGGCGCTGCCGGCTGCTGTGCTGCCGTGTTCTGCGCCTGCGATGCGGCATGTACAGCCATGTCATCGATTACAGGCAGTTCCTGTGTCTTGTCCAGATCCCGTACGGCTTTTTCATTCTTCAGAATCTTCCACAGCTTTCTGCCGGAATAGATGGCATAAGCCACGCCAAGGATCATATAGACCACGGCAATAAAAGACATTGCCCCCATGTTGGCCGGTCTCTGCTCTATCATCACATACAGGAGCCTGCCGCCGAGAAAAGCCAGATATGCGGCCAGTACAATCCGGAAAATGTATGCGTATTTACTGTTCATGCTTTTATCCTCCGTAACCTTCTCTGTCCCCCATTTTAACATAGAATCCGCGGCAGTTCCACCGCAAAAAAGCTCCCGTCAGCAAAGCTGTCAGGGATTTCAACGTATTTTCCCCGCCACTTTTGCATACATCGCGATCATCAGGATGTTAAAAATAATCAGGTATACCGGAAACAGAGATACCGAGATATGATTGGCAATCAGCCCGAACAGGGGCGGCATAAAACAGGAGCCCACATAGGCGCTTGCCATCTGTACCCCGATTACCGCCTGGGACTTATCCGCCCCGAAAATAGCCGGTGTCGAATGGATGATGCAGGGATAAACCGGGGCGCACCCGCAGCCGATGATCACCAGTCCGGCGACTGCGGCAATATTGCCGAAAGGCAGAACGAGAAGCAGGATTCCCAGAGTAATCAGAGCCTGTCCTCCCCGTATCATCTGTTTGTCATTGAAACGCATGGTGAGAAAACCGCTGACAAACCTTCCTCCGGTGATGCCGATGCAGAAAAGGCTGGCATAGGCTGCCGCCTCCTGCGCTGTAATGCCATTATGCAGCACCATATAACTGCTCCCCCAGAGCATGGACGTCTGTTCTACCGTTGTGTAACAGAAAAAGGCGGTCATGGTTGCCTTCGCTCCGGGAATCGCAAAAATTTCTCTCAGAGAAAGTGCTCTTCTCTCTTTCGGCACACCTGTTTCCGCTTCTTTCGCCGCTTCCTGCTTTCTCCAGACCGGAAGGCTTAAAAAGAGTCCCGCGCTTAAAACAATCTGAATTACAGAAATAATAAAATACCCCCGGTTCCATGTCATCCCGTTGGTCAGCGCATAGCCCATGACATTAGGCCCCACGATCGTCCCCACGCCCCACATGCAGTGAAGCCAGCTCATATCCCGGCTGGAATAATGAAGCGCCACGTAGTTATTCAGCGCAGCATCCACGCTTCCCGCTCCAAGGCCGTACGGAACCGCCCACAGGCACAGGGCACCGAAAGAGCCGCTGACCGAAAACCCGAACAGGGCAGCCGCAGTCATCGCAACACTGATGGCAGTAACCATGCCTGCTCCCAGTTTCTTTGTCAGGCGGTCGCTCTGCAGGCTGGATACGACCGTTCCCATGGAAATAATCATGGAGATAATTCCGGCAAAAGATACCGGCACGCCGAACTCCCCGTACATCGTCGGCCAGGCTGACCCGAGCATGGCATCCGGCAGCCCGAGGCTGATAAATGCGACATAGATAATCGTTAACAATAAATGAACCATGTTTAATATCTTTCCTCCTGCTACAATATATTTCATTGGCGCTTACCGGCATCCAGATTGTGTCCGCAGGATGTCTCTGAGCGCTTTTACAGACCACTGTCAGAAGCGGTGCACCCGCAAGAAATACACCTTCAGCATGTCAGGTAATAATTTCAAAGTTCTTTAAAATCCGGCCTGACTTTTTACTTGCGGGCTTTTCTGGGGACTGAATTTTATGTACAAGAGACATTTTAAGGTTTGAAGCACTTTTTGTCCATACATTCCTGTCATATTTTTTCTGATCTTCTTTATTCTGTCTAAATCGTATCTATGCCGATTTTCAAGAGTATATTATAGTATGGGAAGGGGACGGCAGCGTGTTATACGTGCCGTAAAACGGAAAAAGAGAATACAACGAACGCTTCTATTGAAAATCGCAGCAGACATTCAGCAGCGCATAACCGCTCGGCGCCGAAGCCGCAGCGTTTGGGATATACAGGCTTTCCCGGTGTATCTGTCTCCGGAAAATGCCCGTATATCCCCTTCTTTTTGCAGAAAAATTACAGATATTTTTTTATAAATCTGATCTCATCATCATTTGCCCTTTCAGCCAGTTCCGACCGAATATTCAGATGGAATACATGTCCTGTGTTTTCATCCCCGTAGATCTTATACTCACAGGGAATCCCTTTCTTCCTCAGAAACTCAGCCATAGGCTCACACTTATCCCTCAGGAAATCACCGCCCGAACTCAGAAGGTATGCCGGCGGATAAACCGGCGTAACAGCATCCAGCACATTCAGTTTTTCCCCGAACTGCTGCGGATCTGTACCGAAATAATCTGACTTCTTCAGACCGTTCATTTCTTCGTGCAGCGCCTGCGCCTTCAGATCGTACATTCCGCAGTTGAGTCCAAGCGCGCAGATTTTGACAGACGGCGGGAAAATTCCCATCACCTCAGCATACTCGGGATTCGTGCAAACGGCCGCATACTGGCTTGCGATCTGGGCGCCGGCAGAATCTCCCACCAGAGCGGCTCTCTCCGTATCAAGCCCATAGATTCCTGCCTTATCCGCAATCCACCACATCACCTGATTCAGATCCTCCAGCGGCGCGGGAAATTTATACTCCGGAGCAAGACGGTAATTGAAGCTTACCACCGCAAATCCCTTCTGCGCCAGGTTCATGCAGTAAAACTGATACTGCTTTGTGCTCCCATAAACATATCCGCCGCCGTGTACGCTGACAAGAACCGGCAGTTTTTCCGGCACGGACTTTGGTCTGTATATATCAAGTGTATTCCACGCTCCTTCCGGACCATAGGGAATATTGTCAATGCGCCGAATATCCGGCGGAGTTCTTAATCCTTTATCTCTTGCCGCATCAGCAAATGTACAAATTGTTCGAAATAATACGGATTGTAATGACATAGTTATCCTCCTGTTCTTCCTGCTTTTCAGGGCATCCCGGCGCAGACCCGGATACCGCTGCAAAACGGACCGGGTTTTTCTGATCAGAACGCGAATCTTCCGTTCCCGGCTCTTCTTTCGTTTCCGTCCGGCAGAACAACCACCGCATCGGCGTTTGCGGGGATTTCGCCCTGTAAGGATACCTTTTCCCCGCATTTCTCCCAGCGGACATGGACTATGCCGCAGGGCGTATCCAGGCTCCCTTCTGCAAATTTCAGACCACAGTCATAAAGCGGGGCAATGCGGATTCTGTCATAGCCGGTTCCTTCATTCTGAATACCGAGTATTCTCCGGTACAGAAAATCACCCACACAGCCGAAAGCATAGTGGTTGAAGGAGCATCCGCACACAGCGCCGTCCTCCCGGATGGCGTCCCAGTTCTCCCACATGGTAGTGGCGCCGTGCTCCACCTCATAGAGCCAGGACGGGCAGCGCTTCTGCCAGAGGACCTTCCAGGCAGTGTCCCGGCATCCGCTGTCACAGAGTACATCCAGAATATGCGCCACCGACATAAACCCTGTGTCCAGGCGGTCATTGTTCTCATGGATCATCTGGTCCAGCCTTGCTACAAACGCCGGGCGCTCCTCCTCCGGAATCATATTGTACTTAAGTGCAAGAATATAATTTCCCTGCATCTCCTGCGTAAGCTTTCCTTCGCAGACAAACTCCTCGTAAAATGCCTGTCTTACACGGCCCGCATACGTCCGGTATTCCTCTGCCGTATCCTTATGCCCCAGCAGTTCGGAAACATCCGCGTACATATCTGCATCCGCCGCAAGGAGTGCCGTATCTACGCAATTCATAGTCAGGAATGAGGACGCCGGGCCATCGGAGAATCCGTTCGCATCCCGCACACTCGGCACAAGCCAGTCGCCGAAATGGAATCCTGTATTGATCACATACTTCTGGTTCTCTTTCCTCCTCTCTGAAAGAGAATCAAACTCCTCCCGGGTCATTCCCCCGAACGGCGAATTTACCGGGAGTTCTGCGGCGGCAAGGCGCATCGCATCCATCCACTTCCCCATCGCTTCATAGTTGTCTGTTAATACCTTTTTATCCCCCATAAGACGATAGAGCTGCATGGGAAGCGTCAGGATCACATCTCCCCACCCGAGGGAACCTGCCGCAGTCTGCTGTACATAATTTTTAATCAGAGGTACCGTATTGAGCACATGTCCGTTCCCGTTCTGTTCTGCGCGGATACTCTTAAGCCAGTCTTCATAGAAAGCGGTCATATCCTGATTATACATCGCTGTGGCTCCATATACAACCACGTCTCCCGTCCATCCTGCTTTTTCTCTTGTAGGACAGTCTGTAGGAATCGTAATGTTATTGGAACGCTGGCTCTGGAAAATATTGTGCTGCAGCTGATTTAATTCTCCGTCCGAACATGAGAAGGAGCCGGTCACTTTATTGTCGGTTCCGATGGCAAGGGCAGTAAGGCGTTCCGCTTTCCAGTCACTTCCGCCTTTCATCCGCACATAGCGGAATCCGTGATAAGTAAAACGGGGAGAAAACACCTCTTCCCCGCTGCCTGCGCAGATATAGGTATCTCTCTGGGCGCGTGTCTCATCCCCTTCAAACGCATAGGTAAAGTTCCCGTCCGGGTCCAGGACTTCTCCATGCTCAAAGGTGACGGTTTCCCCTGCTTCTCCACGGATGACGGCGCGGATTACGCCTGCCAGGTTCTGTCCGAAGTCCGCAAGAATGTCACCGTTCGGCGCGGTCCAGACTTTTTTTGCCGGAAACTCTTCCAGGACTTTTGCAGGCGGGAAATTCTGTCCCTCCGGAATTGGAAACGCATAGGGTGCGCTGCCAGAATCTTTCTCTCCCTGTTTCACATACCTTTCTCCGATTCCGCCCTTTGTGCGGACCGGCTTCCAGAATGCGGCATCTTCCTGCGCGGCAGGATAATCTATGTCCGAAGGATCCTGCATATCCCTCCTGGCGTCCACCGTCTCTCCGAGAAACAGGTCTGCCATGCGCACCGGACCGTCAAAGGAATATTTCCATTCCCCGTCGGTGCAGACGGTTTCTTCTGTCCCGTCTGCATACTCTATTTCGAGCTGTGCGAGAAGCCCCGGCGTCTCTCCGTATTCACACCCTCTGCCAAGCGCGATCTTTCCCTTGTACCAGCCGTCTGCAACTGTGACGGCGATTGCGTTTTCTCCTTCTTTTAGCAGCGTTTCCGCCGGATATGCCTGATAACGGATTCGTTTGTCATATGTGGTAAATCCCGGGTTCAGCAGTGTATCTGTCACTGCCTTCCCGTTAATCCTGACATCATAGATCCCATGCGCGGTAATGTAAAGCCGCGCACGTTTCACACCGTCCTTTACCGGGAACAGCCTTCGCATCCGCACGGGAGGATCATAGGGTTCCAGTCCGTTTGACCGGAGATTTGCCTCATCCGAAAGCATATCCACCTGCTCTCCTCTCATCATCGCCTGTACAAACTCCCCCCACTTCTTCTGCGCTCCGGTCAGCGGATTGACCGGAAGCTGCGGCAGCGGATCCGGCTCGATCCAGACCGCCTTCCAGTCTGCGGCATGGAAAAATCCGGTTTCAAACTCTGCGTCTGCACTCTCTGCCTCCATCCCGGATTCTGTCCACACAGTCACACGGAACCGGTAGCCGCAGGCGGATTCAAGTGCCTCTCCTGCATATTCGATCTCTGACTGGGCAGCGGATTTTACCCTTCCGCTGTCCCAGACCTCCCCGCCGGACCGTTTTTCCACGCAGATGCGGTACGACTCCTGGTATACATTCCTTTCACCGCTCTCCAGTTTCCAGGAAAAGCGCGGAGACTGTGTCTCCACCGCCATCGGATGTACCATATGTTCACATTTTAAATCTGTTATATGTATCATACTGCTTTCCTCCTTGGTTTTTCTGCCGGAACATCATCCTTCCTGCTCGTTCAGCGCCCGGATCACAGCTTCATACAGCGGTTTTGCCTCCGGCACCATACCGGCAAGTTCCGATACGGTCATCTCATAGGCCATCTTAATCATGGGATTGTCCATCATCCCCGGAACCATCTGCTCAAACATCTGTACTGCAAGCGGCTGTGACAGAATCTCCCCGAAGGTGCTCTCCATGGTAAAACGATCCCGTTTCAGACTGGTGGCGGTGTCATACTCATATTCGTACACACCGGAACCGGCTTCAATCTGCTCTTCTTTCTCCGGAAGGACAATCACCGCCGTTGTATTCGCCGGAATCTCGGCGTGAATTTTCAATTTTCCGTCCCGGCAGACATATCCGGATGCGATCTGTCCGTATGGACACTGAAGTTTCGCGTGGACTTCCTCCAGACCTTTCACGAGCATCGGACGGATCAGTATCTTTTTGTATCCGGGCTCCAGCTGGCTGATTCCTGCCGCCTTCCGGTACATCCAGTCCCCGATGGAGCCGTAGGAATAATGGTTCAGGGAATTCATTCCGGACTCGTCAAAGGTTCCGTCCGGTTTGATGGAATTCCAGCGTTCCCATATGGTGGTCGCCCCCATGTTCACTGCATAGAGCCAGGACGGGTAATCCTCACGCATCAGCAGCGTGGACGCCATGCCGTGCGCGCCGTTTTCCGAGAGAACATGGCAGAGGTACGGCGTACCGACAAATCCGGTCGCCAGATGGTTTTTATGGTTTTCAATGTTGACAACCAGTGTCTGAAGGATCCGCTCCCGGTCCTCCGGCCTCGCCAGGTTAAAGTACAGGGAAAGCACGCAGCCTGTCTGTGTCTCGCTGACGATCCGGCCCATGGGCGTATAGTACTCCCTGCGGAATGCTTCCAGTGTCTTTCCGTAGAGTTCTCCGTATTTCTCAGCTTCCTCTTTCTTTCCCAGTACCTCTGCTGTCTGCTTTACAAGGTCCGTCACGTAAAGGTAATAAGCATTGGCGATCAGATATTTGTCTGTCGCCCCGGTGCGGTCCGCGCTTTCCTCCTTGTCGAGCGCTAGCCAGTCTCCGTACTGGAAGCCGCTCATCCACAGTCCGTTGCTCTCACGGTGGTCTGTAATATAATCCACCCATTCATGCATACATTTCCAGTTTTCTTCCAGAATCCGTGTATCTCCGTATGTCTGGTATACAACCCAGGGAACGATTACCGCCGCGTCGCTCCACGCCGAAGAACTGTATTGCCCGAGAATATCAGGAACCACATGGGGGACGCCCTTCTCCAGGGAAGAATCCGCAGATACATCTCTCATCCATTTGCTGAAAAACAGCGCCGTGTTCCGCAGATATGAGGCGGTCCAGGAGAACACCTGGGCGTCCCCGGTCCATCCCAGACGCTCGTCCCGCTGCGGGCAGTCGGTAGGAATATCGAGGAAATTTCCGCGCATTCCCCAGGAAATATTGCTCTGCAGCTGGTTGATCTTCCGGTTCGAGGTATGGAAGCTTCCGGTTTCCTCCATATCAGAGTGCATCACACAGGCGGTAAACATCTCCGGACGCATATGCTTTTCTTCGATTCCCTCCACACAGATATACCGGAACCCGTGGAAGGTAAAATGCGGGAAAAACACCTGTTCCTCTCCGTTGCAGATATAGGTATCCTCAGACCGCGCCTGACGCAGGTTTTCTGTATAGAAATTGCCGTCTTTATCCAGGGTTTCCGCATGCCGGACTGTTATTTTCTGTCCTTTCGTCCCATGGATCCGGATCTCCGCCGCCCCGGCAAGATTCTGACCGAAGTCCACCACTTTCTCTCCCTTCGGGGTAACGAATATCTTCTGGGCAGGGATACGCTGCGTAATCCGCACAGGCTCGTTTTCCTGCGCGTGAAGGATTGTGCGGTCAAATTCCATGATCCGGACTTTTCCGGAAGCCTCGCCGGGAACGTATGTCGTATCGATCGTCTCACCCATGTAGATCTCGCTGCTGCGGATCTCTCCGGTGCGCACATACCATGTGTCATCGGTGGCAATTACATCCGTGCTTCCGTCTTTGTAAGTGAGATGGAGCTCGGCGAACGCAGCGGTCCGGTCCCCATAGCGGTCCGGTCTTAGATCGAAACCGAACATACCTTTATACCATCCGTTTCCCACCGTGATCTCAATCCGGTTATCCCCCTCTTCTCCGTTGCCCGAATTCAGCTGCCCTGTAATGTTGTACACCTGGTACAAAAGGCGTTTATGGTAGCTTGTCCACCCCGGCGTCATATGGTCCTCCCCCACACGTTTCCCGTTCAGCGTCATCTCATATACCCCCAGCGCCGTGGCATAGACCACAGCCTTTTGCAGAGGTTTCCTGACAGAAAATTCTTTTCCGAACACCGGGCATGCCGTCTCATCCGCCGGGAAATCATGTGTGATCATCTGCGCCTGGAAGGAAGCCGGGTCAAAGATTCCTGTTGCGAAGGACATCTCCGCACAGTCCGATTTTCCGTGATTATCCCACACATTCACCTTTACAAGATAATCCGTCTCATCCGTCAGGGCTTCGCCGCCGTAGGGAATCAGCACGGAGTCCGCGCTCTTTACTTCCTGTGTATCCCATACCTTTTTGTCTCCCGCCGTCACCTCAATCCGGTATTTCTCCTGAACGGTATTCTTTTCCTCTGATTCAATTTTCCAGGAAAATCTCGGTACAGCCACATCCAGGCCAATAGGATTCTTTCTGTATTCTGTTCTGAGATCATAAAGTTTCATTTTCGCAATCCTGTCCTTTCTTACAAACTGTTTTTTGTTTTTTTATTCTCCAAAACACTCACTGATAAAACTCTGTACTGCTTTCAGGTCTTCCTGCGCTTCCGGCAGTACCGGAAGGAAGATGTATCCGTGCATCATGCCGCTGCGGGGAAGAAATACTGTCCTGACGCCCTGTTCCTTAAGTCTGCGGTCAAGAAGAACCGCATCGTCATACAGCACCTCAGACCCGGAAACATTAACCAGTACCGGCGGGAATCCGTGAAAATCACCGGACAGCGGAGCGCCGTAGGGATTCTCCAATACATTGCTCTCACTGCTCTGAAAGTATTCTGCCTTTACTTCTTGCGCCAGATTTGTAATCATACAGTCTGTCCCGGCATTTTTCTTATAACTTTCAAGGTCCTTTGTATACTGCAGAGTAGGGGATGCCGTTACAATACACGCCGGAAGGGGAAGCCCCCTGTCTTTCGCCATCAGGGCGGCAGAAAGAACCAGATTTCCCCCGGCGCTTCCTCCCATAAAAGCTATCTTCTCCGCAGGATACTCCTCCAGAAGAGCACGGTAGACGGCAAAACAGTCTTCTGCCCCCGCCGGGAACGGATGTTCGGGCGCCAGCCGGTAGTCTGCGGATATTACGTTAAATCCAAGCTCCGCAGCCACATATCCGGTAATGTTCCTGCTCTGTCTGGAACTTCCGCTCACAAATCCGCCGCCATGAATGTAGAAAACAATCCGGTCCGTACGGTTTTTGCCGCATGAGATATATTCCACAGGCACGTTTCCAAGCTCCCCGACGCTGAATTCTGTGCCTTCCGGAAGAGGGCTTTGGGCGGACATTTCCTCCTCCTGCTTTCTTCTCGCCGTGTAATCAGGCCGGTTATCCGGATCGTATACGCTTCTCCCTTTCATTATCATATCAAATATCATCGTGTGGATCTCACTCATTTTATCCTCCTTCCCTGTCATCTGCCGGAAAACATCGTCCAGCTCCGGATTTTAAGTTCTTCTGTGTCCCGGAACCTCAGAACTGCTTCATATTTTCCCGGAGGGGCGCTGATCCGGCTGTTCTCCTGGACACCGTCCGCAATCCGGCGCAAAGAGCAGCAGTTCCTGCTCTTCTGTCTGCTCCTGATGTTCCGTCATACATTCCTCCGGCTTTTCTTCCGCAGGATACGGGAATTTTCCGCTGTTCCTGCTTATAAAAACGTCTCGTGCCGGAATGGAGTCCTCTCCGCCCAGGCACAGGACATTCCCTGTCATTCGTATTATGGTCCTGATTCTTTATCTCGCGCTTTTCCTTTTTGCGATCTCCTCATGGATAGCCGGGAGTCTCTTCTCCAGGTCAAACAGGATAGAGAGCACGAACATCAGCGCAAACAGGGCAAGCGGTACATAGATATTAAAAGTAAAGATCGCCTGCACGGTCGCCGGTGAAGCCGTCGCCGCGTCCGGATTGTACGCTGCGATCGCCAGGCACCACGCAACCATGGACGTACCCAGGCCGCTTCCGACCTTGCTTCCGAAACCGGAAGCACTCTGGGATGTCGCCAGCATCCGGTTGCTGAACTTATATTCATTGTAGTCGATCGCCATAGCCGTCAGAACGCCGAGCAGGCACATCATCGGAATATTCGCAAAGGAACTGAAACATCCGAGTACGGTATTGTATACAAAATCGTACGGATTAATAAGACGCAGAACATTCGCAGCCATTCCTATAAAGAAAGACACCCGCAGCGTCTTCGTCACACCGAGGAATTTTGTCAGCGGTCCCACAAGAGCAAATCCGAGGACTGTCGGAATCAGACCGACCGCTCCCTGGATGCCTACCAGATTATCGTTTCCATAGATCCATTTCGCATAATAGGTTCCGGCTGAGTTCGCAAGACCGTATGTAATGTTTGCAGCCAGTCCGAGCACCAGAACGATCACCCAGTATTTGTTGTGGAAGAGATTGACGATCGCCTTGAAGAAGGGGATCGCTTCCTCCGCATCCGGCGGTACAGTTCCCGCTTCTTCGGCGGGATTGGTCTCTCTGCCGGTCTTGTAGCAGATCAGCAGGAAAATCAGGGTAAGCACCGCCAGTACCACGCTGAATTTGATCCATGCCATCTGGTCGCCGCCGAGCATATTGGTAATCGGAATGATCGCCACTGCGATAATCATACCTGCCACATATCCGGCTCCCGCTCTCCAGGTTCCCATATATCCCCTCTCCTGCTGGCTTGCCGTACGGACAACCATCAGGGAACCGTAGGGAATGCAGATTGCCGTATAGATCACTGCAGTCAGCAGAAAGTTCGTAACAAACATGTATACCAGCTGTGCCGTCGAACTGATGCTCGTGGGAACCGTAAAGAGCAGAACGATCATGACCGCCGCCGGGACCGCCATCCTGAGCAGCCACGGACGGTAGCGTTCCTTTCCTGCCGGAGTGTGGTCTACAATATTTCCCATAATCAGATCGGTAAACGCATCCAGAATTTTTACAATCAGGAATGCCGTTCCCACGGCGCCCGCTGCCAGCCCGACCTTATCCGTATAGAAATAGGTAAGCTGTCCGACCAGTCCGGAGATCGCGTTTAGGGAAAACTGCCCAAGGGCGTCGCCGAAATAATCGCCTGCGCGCATAACCTTCTGGATTCCGTCTTTGTCTTTCCCAAGTGGTTTCTTTGCCATTTTTCTCATCCTTTCTTTGTCCTTTTGTTTTATGAGCTTATTCTATTTCAAACCTCATATTTTGTATTTCATATTCGTCTTTTATATTATATATTTGTTCTGTCTTTTAATTATATTTCTGTTCTGTCTTTTGTCTCTTTTTTACTTCACAAACCGGAGAATAAATGATATAAATATAAAGATGTGATAAATAAACAGATCAAGAAAGGAACATTAAAATTAATGAATCAAAAACAGCGCAAAAACAAGAATCCTCTTATCATCGCACTCCACCTCCTTCAGGGGGCGCTGATCGGTCTCGGCGCCGTACTGCCCGGCATATCAGGAGGTGTGCTCAGCGTGATCTTCGGCGTGTACAAACCGGTCATGGAGCTGCTTTCCAACCCCTTTAAAAATTTCAGGTCGCACGTTCCCATGCTGATCCCCTACATTGCCGGGGCAGCAGTTGGATTCCTCGGAGTAGCCAATATTCTTGCGTTTTTCCTGGAAAAATACCCTGATCCGTCTGTATGTGTGTTTATCGGTCTGATCACAGGGATGCTCCCGTCTCTGTTCCGTGAGGCAGGAGAACAGGGAAGAAGCAGAGGCTCCTGGATTTCCCTGGCAGTCTGTGCCTGTGTGATCTTCGCCCTGCTGATCGGGCTTGATATGACTTCCGTAGAAGTTGTGCCGAACTTTTTCTGGTACCTGTTCTGCGGTTTCTGTCTTGCCCTGTCCCTGATCGCGCCCGGGATGAGTTTCTCCACGCTTCTGATGCCGCTCGGACTGTATACTCCATTCGTGGACGGCATCGGACACTTTGACCTTGCCATTCTCATTCCTGCGGGAATCGGCGCACTGGTTACGGTCATCTGCCTTGCCAAAGCAGTAAACGCTCTTTTCGACCATTTTTATTCGATTGCCTTTCACGGCATTATCGGCATCGTAATCGCAGCGACCGTTATGATTATCCCGGTATCCGGATTCCTAAGCCCCGGTACCGCTGTCGTCAACGCCCTGTGCATCATTGCCGGCATCGCCGCGGCGCTTGCACTGGACAGATTCAACAGCAAAGTAAAGGTAGAATAATATAAATAATAGCGGGAGGGATTCTGTTCTATGGATAAAGTTTCAGACATTATAGATTTTCTGGAAATGCTGTACCCGGACTCCGGAGTGCCCTGCTGCCTCCTGGACGCGGACGGATGTCTTCTGTCCGCCTGTCCGGACTGGATGGAATCTTTCCCGATCCCGGAAAAATATACCGGCCGCCTTCTGGACAGCCCGGAGCACATCTCTTATCTTTCCACCGCTTACGGCGTATATTTCGGCTGTGTCCGCGCTGCTCTTTCTGCGCAGGATAACAGCCGCAGTCTGTCCGGAGCAGACTTCTGCGGCTGTTATTATCTTATCTTCGGTCCCGTGAACCTGACCCCCTATTCGGAATCTGAACTGCACCGCCTGTTTGACGATTACGGCGTACGCCAGGAAGCGCAGTCGTCCCTCCGGTCTTTTTTCCGGATGGTTCCCCAGTTTTCCCTGAACTCTTTTCTGCAGAAGCTTGTATTTATCAATTACTGTGTCAACCAGGAAAAACGTTCCGTCAAAGATGTGCTGCCTGCCGTCTTAAGCGACGATGTCGCAGTGACAGCGCAGAGTACGGAGAAACTTTATGAGCAGAAATCTGCCGAAGAGCACAATAACTCACACGAACTGGAAACGGTGCTCATGGAACTGGTGCGTACCGGGAGACCGGACAGCTTTCAGGATATCATGATCAATGAATCCGGTCTGCATGCCGGAATTACCGGTCCCACTTCCCTGCGCCAGCTTAAGAACAACATCATCATTACAACGACTCTGTCCACCCGCGCCGCCATCGAAGGGGGGCTTGATTCCGATACGGCATTCCAGCTCTCGGATACCTTTATTCAGACCGCCGAGCAGATCTCCGACCCGGATGCGCTCAACGAACTGATGGGGAAAATCGTATACACGTTTGCCCGGCGGGTTCAGGAAGTCCAGACTCCGGTCACATCCGACAGCATCATTATGAAGGCGGTCCGCTATATCCAGAAGAATACGGCAAGCCATATCACCGTTTCCGATGTGGCCAGATACATGGGCTTCAGCCGCAGCTACCTTTCCTCTTACTTTAAAAATGAACTGGGGTTCTCCATCGGAGACTTTATCACGCGCTGCAAGATGGAAGAGGCCAGACAGCTGCTCCGCTATACGGACCGCCCGGTCAGTTCCATCAGCAGCTGCCTGTGTTTTTCAAGCCAGAGCCATTTCCAGACTGCATTTAAACATAAATACGGCGTCACGCCGCTTCAGTACAGAAGAGAAGCTCAGAAAGAAGGACTCCGGAAAGCGGAGTCCTGACTGCCTTTTTCTATTCAAGTTCCAGTTTTTTCTTTAACTCCTCTGCAATCTCAAATGCACTGTAACGCATCGGAATCTCATACGTCTCGTCCGGGCTGTGCTGCGGGTTCCAGACCTGGGCGTAGAACGGATTCTCCCGCGCAATCTTCGGATAAGCCCAGGAATTCTTCATACATTCCGGACACCAGTGACCTCCCTGCAGTACAGCATTCACCGACATCATAAATTCATGTCCCGATGCGCAGCGCCATCTTGCCGGCGTATAAATATCTTTCACCGTTTCCTCGAGATATTCTCCGCCGCGGAACTCTGCCGCCTTCCTGAGATCCTCAGGATCAAGATTCTCTATTCCCTTTTCCTCATCGTACCCGTGGTCAAGACATACGGCCGGCTCTTCCGCCGGATGGTGCAGTTCGAAAGGCTTCGCGTTTTTCTTTGCTTCCAGGGAGCCGAAGAACGCCTGTATCCAGTCTGTTTCATTATTTTCTTCCATCCAGTCCGGTCCCATTGGTTTTGCCGCGATCTCTTTATTGTGGGCCCGCATCGCCGCGGCGTCAGGCATCATAGACGCAATCAGCGGATTCGCCATCATCCGTTCCATCTCCTGTTTTACAGATCCCCAGTAAATATCTGCCGGAATCTGACGGAAATGAAGCTGCTCTTCCAGTTTGTCAGAATCTGTGTAGTACTGGCCATGGAAGTTAAACCGTGCCACATCATGAGGATCATAGATGTCCTCATACCGGATTCCCATAGGCTCCAGGGAAAGTCCTGCCAGTTCCCAGGTCGCCATACGGTAATCTCTGCCCGAGCTTAAATTGTATGCCTTTCTCCAGAAGCTCTCATCAACCCAGTCCTCGCACAGATTTGCCATACAGATACCGGAATCGACAGATGTGCTCCACTCCAACACGTTATTTGCCGGCTGGTGGAAAATGATCGGCTCCTCGCCTGCCCCTTCCGCACTCGGATGCTGTCCGGTCTGGCGGATAGACACCCAGTATTTTAAACCGCTGTCAAACACTGCCGCCTCGGAAAATACTTTCGACACTGCGTAATAATCATGAATGGACGGATTCATCGGATCTCCCACCCGTCCGAACTGAACCGGTTCCAGTCTGCTTCCCGTCATGGCTACGGTTCCCACATAGGCGAAATGTACTTTATCCGGGTCCGGCTGTTCTTTGATGGCTTTGATAATATTCAGCGTAGATCCTATATTTGTGTACAGAGTTTTCTCCGGGTATTTATCCGCGGCGGGAGATACCATGGCCCCGATATGAAGAACATAGTCCGCTCCGTCCACGCCTTTTTTGATAGTCTCATAGTCCGCCATATCCCCCCAGATAATTTCCAGGGACGGGCACATATACTTTTTAAGAAGCGTCCGGTTCTTTTCCGACGGTCTTGCCAGAATCCTGACCTGGAACCGGTTGTTCCTGGAAAGAAGCTGTTTCATCGTCTCCTGTCCCATAATTCCGGTCGCTCCGGTCAGAAATACGACCTTTTTCGGCTTCTTCGCGTAATTGTGCTCCTCTTCCCTGTCAAAATTCAAAGCCGCGTCAAAGGCTTCCCTTGTGGCGTTTATCGCTCTTCTCGCCATCGCCGCGTCGCCGATCTCATAATAACCGATCCCCAGATCATAACAGATCTCTCTCAGGGCGGAACTGTCGCGTTTCACTGCCCCGACCGCCACAACAGCATAATCGCAGGGATACTCCACCCTGTTTCCGTCCTTATCTCCGATCACTTTTCCGTCGGCGATCTCTGTAACCTTCACTTCTGTCTCCGGCCGGATGCCCGCTCCATAGATACTCTCTGTCACACAGATCTTCCGTGTGCTCCCCATATCGGCGCAGAAGTCTTTCATCATCTCAAGAACTGTTACCTTTACGCCTTTTTCCGCGAGATATTCCGCTGTCTCCATTCCTACCATTCCGCCGCCGATTACAACCGCCGTTCCGCTTACCGGAACCCTTCCGTCCAGCACATCGTGGGAATTCACGACAAACGCCTTATCTATTCCCGGGACAGACGGAATCACAGGCACCGCTCCAATAGCGCTGATTACGGTATGGGGATGAATTTCACGGATCAGGTCCGGAGTAACTTCGGTATTCATCCGGATGTCAACGCCCAAACGCTTTGCCTTATCAGCCATCTTCTGAACCGCCTGCTTCATCTCCGCTTTTCTCGGGGCCTCCCCTGCTGTCAGGAACTGGCCGCCCAGGACAGCGGAAGCTTCGCACAGAATCGGGTTATGTCCCCTTTTTTTCAGGATAATCGCCGCTTCCAGGCCTCCGATGCCGCCGCCTGCGACGAGAACCGTCTCCGGTTTTGCCGCCGGGGTAAGAACACATTCTTCTTCCCTGCCAAGCGCCGGATTCCGCAGACAGGTGATACATGGCGAGTCCACATTTTCAAATCCGTCATAGCATCCCTGGTTGCATCCCACGCAGTAATCAATATCCTCTGTGTCCCCGTTCTGCGCTTTCACACAGAAATCCGGGTCCGCAAGCTGCGCCCTTCCGATCACAACCAGATCCACCTTGTCTTCCTCCAGGATTTTCTCTGCCAGTTCCGGCGTATTAATACGCCCGACCCCGACGGTAAGCATGCCTGTCTCTTTCCGGATACGCGCTGCATTCTCAATGTTGAACGCTCTCGGAATATCAACCGGCGGCACTTCATACTTCAGTCCGGCTGTCAGGATATTCCCCCTGGAAATATCGAGCACATCCACCCCTGCTTCTTTTGCCATTGTGCAGAAGCGGATTACTTCCTCGATTGTAAGTCCTCCTTCCAGATAGTCGTCGTGGGCGTCGATCCTCATAAACAGCGGCATATCGTCCGGCATATTCCCGCGGATTGCGCGGATGCACTCCAGCGGGAATCTGCTGCGGTTTTCAAAACTTCCTCCGTACTCGTCCGTCCTGTGGTTGATGCCTCCGGACAGGAAGGAATGCGGAAGATAATTGTGGGCGCAGTGAAATTCCACACAGTCAAAGCCTGCCTTCACGGCGCGCTCCGCCGCTTTCCCGAAACATTCCGTCACCTCTTTTATCTGCTCCTTTGTCATACCCGGCAGCGTCAGCCCCGGCCCCATCGGCATGTCCGATGCCACGAGAATCTGTGCCGTCTGGTCCATTCCTACCGCAAGACTTCCCTGCCAGAGCTGAAGACCGGCTTTTCCTCCTGCTTCATGGATGGCATCCGTCAGAGATTTTAAACCGGGGATATATTTGTCCTCACTGATGGAAAGAAATCCTCTCGGCGCACTGGGCGTGTGTACCGAACATACCTCGACAATGTTCAGGCCGCATCCGCCCTTTACTCTTGCCAGATGATAACTGACCAGCTTTTTTGTCACATAACTGTCCCGTCCTGAAAATTTCGTTCCCATTGCCGGAAGAATCACACGGTTTTTCAGTTCCATCCCTCTGATCCTGACCGGACTGAATAGTTTTTTAAACATGTAACCTGCCTCCTTTTCTTCTTGCAGCAGTTTTTGAAAACCGTTAAAACTGCCCTTGTCATTACTATACATAATACATCCGATGGACAGTCAAAAACAAATAATACACAATTTTGACCGCCTGTTTTTGTGAAATTCTGATAGATATTTTTGTCTTCAGTCCACATTTCCCTATGGATTTTTTTAACAGGACTGTTTAGATTTAAAAAACAACTAAAAATCTGATTGTCCGCTAAAACACTGTACTTATCAGCACAT